>WNGR01000697.1_pt1 | contig 68226 bp, 69 predicted proteins | sample 5407581 | NCBI WGS metagenome assembly WNGR01 (sample SAMN13153383, study PRJNA577476) | soil metagenome | isolation source: 80 cm soil or saprolite under Garry oak tree replicate 2 | place: USA:California | collected 2016-06-15
ATCGCCTCGGTGGCGTACGTGCAACGACTCCGACCGAAAGACCTCGGACTGCACTTCCGGGAGTGGTCGGACATCCCAATCCAGACGGCGATCGCGATGACGGGCATCCCGCTCGGCGTGGTCGAGTTCGAGATCCTGAAGCCCGGCCCGTGGATCCCGGAGCTGGCGTTCGCGCCGCTCGTCGTCGGAGGTCTCGTGATCTTCCTCGCGACGGGCCTCTCGGAGGAGCTGATCTTCCGCGGGCTCCTGCTGAAGCGCGCGATCGAGGGCCTCGGGGACGCCGGCGGCCTGCTCTTTGTGACGGCGATCTTCGCGTCGCTCCACATCTTCTTCCTCAGCGCGATCGACATGGTGTTCGTCTTCTCCGTCGGGCTGTTCTACGGATTCGTCGTGCTGAAGACGAAGAACCTCTGGGGCGCGATCTTCAGCCACAGCCTCGGGAACGTCATCCTGTACCTGGTGGCGCCGTTCGTCTTCCGATAGATTAAGCCCGCGCGGCGGCCCGCCGCCGCCGTCTGAAGACACTTATGCCGGTCCCGGGATTCCCGCGACATGCCCGAGACGACGAAACCGCTCCGATTCAAACACGGACTCTCGTTCCTGGCGACGCTCGCCTTCGTAGGGGGATTCTTCGGCGCAAGGATTTTCCACCTTCTCCTTCCCGCCGTCATGATCATCACGCAAGGCGGGATCCACTTCCATCATTTCTGGTACGGATTGGCGATGATGGGGGTCTCCGGCTGGCTGGGGATCGTGGACACCGACGTGAAGTTCGCCCGCATCTACGCGGTCGTATTCGGCGTCGGCGCCGGCTTCGTGGGCGACGAAGTCGGTCTCCTGTTGACCTTCGACGACTACTATTCGGAACTCACGCTCGATTTCTTCGTCGCCGCGATCGCCTTCGTCATCCTCGCCGCCCTCCTGATCCGGTATCGGGACCTAATCTTGCAGGAGGTCCTCCGGCTGAGCCGACACGAGCGCATCGCATACGTCGGGCTGTTCCTCGTGGGATTCTCCGCGATCTTCCTGGAGGTCGATCGATTCGATCTCGCGGCGCCTCTCGCCGCGATCGGCATCGTGCTATTCGTGTGGGGGTTCCGACGCAAGCTGGCCAAGGTCGTGACGGCAACGCCTTGACTGGAGGACGCCTATCGGCGGCGTCGCTTCACCCGATGCGACGGTCCCGTTCCCTTGCGGCGTCGTGCTCGACGTCGACCGGCCCGTGTCATTCGAACTTCCTTCTGCGCCATCGGCTTGGTGACGATGCAAGACCTACTTGAATCGCGGCCTCGTGGAACCTTTCCGGTCGGAGCATCGCGCCTCCCGGGGACTTCGACGATGGAAGCGGCGACCGCATCCGTCACTCGAAGGCAGAACCGTCGTCACTTGCGTCGGCGACGAACGATCACGGCAATCAGGGCCAATACCCCGACGAGCACGATCGCATAGGTCGGTAGGCCCGTGAACGGACCCGTTGGGCTGAAGATGTTCGTGTCGACCCGAACGGTCTTGGTCTGCATGGCGACGTTCCCAGCCACGTCCTTGGCCCGCACGTCGATCGTGTGCGAGCCGTCCGCGAGAGTCAAGGTCGCCCCCGGAGACGGGCCCACGGATTGGAAGGCGCCGCCGTCGGCGCGGACCTCGTAGCCCTCGATGCCGGACGTTGCATCCGAGCCGCTCCAGCGGAGCTTCACAGAGGAGGTGACGAACACCTCCGCAGGTCCGATGCTGCCCAACACGGGCGGCGTCGAGTCGACGTTGATGGTCGCCGAGTGGTGCGGCTCCGGCGGACTGCCGTATCCATCGGTCGCGTAGTACTCGAGGGTGTGGCGGCCGTCCAGGAGGCGGAAGGGACCGGTGTAGTTCGTCCATGGGCCCGCGTCCAGGCGATATTGCGCCCAGACGGCAGGTCCGATCGTGTCATACGGGAAGAGCGTGACGTTCACCGCCGAGACGAACCAGCCGGCGTCCCCGGCCTCTCCCTCCTCCTGGAGGGTCGAACTCGGGCCCGCGGGCGGCTGCGACAACACGGAGACGGAAATCGTCGCCGTGCGAGTGAGGCTCCCGCTCGTGCCCGTCACGGTCACCGTGTACGAACCGGGGGTCGACGAGCTCATCGTGCACGTGGAAGTCCCCGTGCCGCTGATCGTCGAGGGGACGCAGGTCGTGCTCACCCCGCTCGGACTCGATTGCGCCGCGAGACTCACGCTACCGGTGAATCCACCGGAGGGCTGAAGGCTGATCGTGGACGTCCCGGTTTGCCCCGCGACGAAGGCGACGCCCGCGGGACTCGCGGAGAGCGAATAGTCGGGAGTCGCGCTCCCGAAGAACTCGTCCATCGGCGTCGCGCCCGTGTCGTTCGGCGTGAGGGGCGGGAGGTTCCAGTTCGTCTCGAGCGTGGCGAGGAGCGAGAAGTGGTCATAGGACACGTTCGACTGGAGTCCGCTCTTGACGACCGAACCGGCCCAAGCCGTGTAGACGGGGTTGCCGTACCCCTCATCGAACGTCACATAGAGAGCCGCCCGTTGGTTCGTGAAGACGGTGGTGCTCAGGATCTGCGGCACGAGACCTCCGAGGTACGCGTCCCCCGTCGGCACGTCGCAGTCGTGCATGTCGTTGCAGACGTTCGGCGTGAGCCACATGTAGTTCGAGGCGGTCGACGTCGAGCCGAGATCATTCAGGAGGGTGCCGTCCGAGCTGCCCGCCGGGACGACCCGGCTGCATCGACTCGCGTTGCCGACGATGCTGTTGTAGTAGACGAACGGGTTGTGACGGACCGCATACTGCCCGGAATCGCTCCCGTAACAGTTGCTGGGCATGTCCTCCATGTACGCCTTCCACGTCACGCCTCCGGCCACGAGTCGGTCGACGATGTTGGACGAGGACCACGCGGTGTTCGTGCACGGGTTCGAATGCGGTCCGCCGTCGTACCCCGCGCAGCCGAAGTCCGTGCCGCCGGTGAGGCAGAGGTAGTTGGGAAGGCTCGGGTTGACGTTGCAGTACCTGTCCTTCCATGCGAGCCCATTGGCGTTCGCGAGGGCCGTCTCATACGTTCCTTGGCCACCGCACGACGTGATGATGTTGCAGATCTCGTGATTCTCCATGACGATGATGACGATGTAGTCGAAGTACGTCCCGGACGCCGCGGGAATCGGCGCGAGACCCGCGGTGGACGTCGACCGACCGAATGCACCGAGCGATCCGAACGCGGCCGAGGCCAGGAGCACGAAGAGGAGGACCGCGACCTCGCTCCCTGGATTTCGTCCGCTCACTCGGTTCCCGGCCATCGGACCCGGGCACCGAACCCGGTCGACTCCTAAAACTTTGCTTTTACGAATGTTCGCCGACGATAACGACGATCCACCGGAGCGGGAATGGGGCCGTCACAACACTTCGAGGACCTTGACCGCGACGATGAACGAGAAGACGACCAAGAGCGGGGCGATCGGCACGAGCAGCGTGTGGGAGAGGAGCTTCGACTTCACGCTTCCCGTCTCCTCCGAATGGGCAGACGTCAGTTCCCGCATGATCAGGAAGAGGATCAACGACGCGACCGCCGCGGCCCCGAAGCTGCCTGCGAGGAACGTGGACGTGACCGTCACGACGGTAGTAATCATCAGGACTCCGCGCCTCTCGACCAAAAGCAACGTAGGTCACAGTATTTAAAGCCATTCCCACCCTGTCGACTTTCTGACAATTGCACCGAAACCGGGCCAGGCAGAACGACCCGCCCGATCACCGCTTCCGTCGTTCGGCGGGCCCGCTGACGAGACCGTAGACCGCTGCGGCCACGTATCCGCCGATTCCGAGCCAGCTGTAGCCGATGCCGAGGATGAGCGCGGTGTTCAGCTGGAAATAGCTCTGCGCGAAGCCGTCGGAGCCGGGGAGCATCATCCCGCTGATCCCCAGGATGACGGCCGCGACGACCGCGGGCCCTAGGACGAATGCGCCGAGGAACTTCTGCCGCTGGACGATCCTCGTCCGTTGCGCGGCGGTCACGGCGTCGGCCACCCCCGCCCCGGGGGCATACGGCTCCATCCCGGTCGCCTCCATCGTCTCGGCGTCTCTCACGGACGTCGCCTCGATCTCGCTCAGGCTCTCGAGGAGCTCATCGATGTCGCGGTCGACCGGGTCTCGTGCCGGGGGCGCCTCCGGGAGCGGCGGAGGGAGGGAGTCCGACCCCGAATCCCGCCTCGCGCCCGCTCCCCGCCGATCGAGCTCGCGGAGCTGCCGAGCGAACGACCGTCGGACGGAGACGCCGAGCCCGCCGAGCCCGACGAGGAACACCGCGGCGAGGACCATGTACGTCGAGTAGACCCAGCGGGTGATATCCGGCAGATACCAGGCGGCCGGAAGGCTCTGGGCGAAGCCCCAGGACGCCAGCGCGATGAGGGCGAAGTACACACCGAATCCGACCGCGAGGGTCCGCGGCCGAAGCGACCGGGCCATTTGCCACCTCCGTGTGGTCAAGGCATGGATATACTTCATCTCCTCCTTCTCGTTTTTGATACCGGAACTGTCCGGTTCCAAAGGTATATCCGGCGTCCTTGCGCTTCCGTCGCGGGACGGGCGGCGATCGTCGCCGCGCGCCCGCATCGATGGAGTTTCCGTGGGAGGCTTCGAGCCGCACGAAGTACGTTTCGCGTTGCGCGAGGTGCTCTTCCTCGGACTCGGGGCGATCGGGGCGTGGCTCTTCGTGAATCACGAGATCCTCCGAGGCGGTCAGCCCCCCGCGGTCGATCTCTCCGCCTACATCGTCTCCACGATCGTCGTGTATCTCTTCATCCGGATGATCGTCATCGCGGCCGAACTCCGTTGGCCGCGAGCCCGTGCGGAGCTCGTGGCATGCCCGGAGTGCGGGCAGCTGCTCCACGATCCCTCGGAAGCGGGACGCGCTGCACACTACCGACTCGCCTTGGCCCGCAAGCCGACGGCGAAGATGATCGCGTCCGCGGTCGCCCTCCAGAAGGCGGTCGATGCGGCCCACCTCTTGGCCCGGGTCGAGGGGACCGAATCGGCAGGGCCTGCGCCGACTCCCGGCATCGTCGAGAACGCCTCGAGGAAGGACCTGCTCGCCGCGTTGCACGATCCGGATCTCCTCGAGCGCCTGCTTCACAGCCCGAATCCTCCGTACGATCCCCGGATCAAGCGCTGAGCCCGACATGGACGAGCAACTCCTCGAGGATCCGATAGGTGAAGCCCCAGATCAAACGGCCCGCATAGGTGTAGGCAGGCACCGTCAGTTCGCCAAGCACCGTGTTCACGGTCGATTTTCCCTGGGTGGCGGGGAGGTCTTGCAGGAGACACCAGAACGTCGCAGGGATCTCCGCGCTCGGAGTCGCTTCGAGGGAGTCCGTCGCGATGGCCACGAACGGCACGACGAGTAACTCCGGCTTGTTCCCCGGCGCGCGAGGCGGCATGTGGCCGAGGACCTCCGCCCGCCCCTCGAGGTCGATCCCCACTTCTTCCCGCGTCTCGCGCAGGGCGGTCGCGAGCATCGTGCCGTCCTCCGTGCGGTGCCGCCCGCCCGGGAGGCCGACTTGCCCGGACCACGGATCGCCTTCCTGTTTCCGTCGCTCTCCCAGCAACAGCTCGAGGCCGCGCGGCCCCTGACGGAGGATGATCATCACCGCGGCCGCCGGCTTCGTCCTCAGCTCCGCCTCCGCGAGCTCGATCGGGAGCAAGAACTTCCGCAGCCGCTCGAGGGAGGCTTCGGGCAACCGGGCAAGTAACACGGTCCCCGTATTTGGGATTCGTCAAGCCGCTGAATGCCGCACCGCCTACGCGGTGTACCATCCCACGGATACGCTGTGGATTCCGCCCGGTCCGACGTCCAGATATTCGCCACAGTAGTTGTAGTCCAGCGGCGCCAATCTCACCTGCGTATTGTTCTGCAGCAGAATCGCGTCCGTCCGAGTCGTGCACTGCCCGGTCAAGATGTCGCCGTCGGCATCGAAGACCCACAGCGACGTCAGCGGCGCCCGGAACCCTTGCAGGATCGGAGTGGCGTTGAGTGTCGCGCCCACGACCGAGAACGCGGAATCATCGAGACACCGGAATGTGACCTCACCGCTCGACCCCAGCGTCACGGTCGGAGGATCGCCGACGGTGGGATCGCAGTGAGCGATCATGTTCTGACTCACAGGGATATCGGCGGTGTGCTGCCAGAACAGCGTCAGTCCCGTGACCGCGCCAATCATCGACACCGCGACGAGGACTACGGCTACTGCGATGATCCATCGATCCTTCATTCGTCCTCCCTCCGGCCCGGCAGAGAGGGAGGTAGCTTGTCGACAGATAAACCTTTTCCGAGTCTCGCGCGGCATCGGCCCGATGCGAATCGCTGCGACCGGCCGACGAGGAACGCGCCGGGTCTCGCGTCGCTCGCCTCGGCAGACTGCCTCGGAACGTCTCGACCGCGACCGATCGGAGGCGCGTCCCCGGAGGAATCGCATAGCGTTCTGGACCCGCGAAATCGACAAAACATCGATGAGCGTACAAGAACGTTTATGGCGCAACCTGGGCCTGCGACGGGACAGGACTCCATCGAGCGAGTCCGTTCCCAGGAGGGGAACGACCACGGGTTTCACGGTCGGACGTCCGAGGGCGGGCCAGCTTCTCCTCCCGGTCCTCATCTGGGCGGCCCTGTTCGCCGCCGCGTTCATGGCCCGATCTCTCCCGCGTCCGTCTTGGAGCGGCGTCGTCTCGCTCGCGGGTTGGCCGGTGCTCCTCGCCGCGCTCGGTCTATTCTGGAGCGGCGTCGGAGTCCTCGGGTATCGGGAGTTGCGGCGTCACTCGGAGCGCCTGACGTCGATCCCGATCCGGATCCACGTGGACGGCAGTCGCGGGAAGACCGGGACGTGCCGGCTGATCGGCGCGGCGCTCGCGGCGAACGGAGTGCGAGTCGTCGTCAAGACGACGGGAAAGATCCCGGCACTCATCGACGTGTCCGGAACGGAGTCCGTGCTCGAACGCCCGGAGGGCCAGGCGGCGAATCTCCGGGAACAGAAAGACGTCGTCCGCCTCGCTGCGCAACAGGGCGCGAAGGCGATCGTGATCGAGTGCATGGCGGTCGACCCTGAGCTCCGACGCGCGTCCGAGCGTTCGATGATCCGCGCGACGATCGCCGTGATCACGAACGTCCGGCGCGACCACCTCGAGGTCATCGGCCCGGACATGGGCGCCGCCGTGCGAAACCTCGCGGACGTCATCCCGAACCACGGGACGATCGTCACGGCGGAAGACCGACTCCTGCCGATCCTGGGCTCCGAGGCGCAAAAGCGCGGCGCGCGATTCGTCCATGTCGATCCGCAGACCGTGTCCGACTCCCTCCTCGACTCGTTCCCGTACATTACGTTCAAGGAGAACGTCGCCCTCGCCATCGCCGTCAGCGATGTCCTCGGCCTCGACCGGGCCCGCTCGATCGAAGGGATGTTGCGCTCCACTCCCGACTTCGGGACGGTCCAGCTCTTCGAACGGCGGAACACCGACGGACCGTATACGCTCGTGTGCGCGCTCGGGGTGAATGACGTCGACTCGTTGATCGCCGTCAAAGCGGAGCTGCTCCGCCGGGGGAGGGTCAACGGCGGCCCGATCGTCGGGCTCTTCAACAGCCGCGACGACCGCGCGGTTCGGAGCCTCGATTTCGCGAAGGCGATGGGCCGCGAACTGGATTTCGCCTCCGTCATCGTGACGGGCCGCCACACGAAGGCTTTCGTCCGGGCCGCGGTCCGGAACGGATACCCACGCGGACGGCTCTCCGACATGGAGGACGCGTCGCCCCGGGAGATCCTCGCGGCGCTCGACGCGCTCGCGCCGGCCGGCGGGGCGGCGTTCGCGTGCGGCAACATGGTCACGGATGCCGGATACGGCATCGTCGAAGAACTGAGGAGGGGTCCCGATGGTCGTCACGCTGGGAGTTAGTGAGCTGGTCCTTCAGACCGCCGTCTTCATCGGCATCGGGGTGAGCATGCTCTGGTACGAGCGGAGCCTCCTTTCCCCCGGGGGCGTCGTCGTGCCCGGATATGTGGCCCTGTTCCTGCTCCTCCGCCCGGAAGTCGTCGCGTACACGCTCGCGGTCGCCCTCGCGGCCGCCGCGATCATGCACTGGGCGTCGAAGTCGACGATCCTCTTCGGACGGCGACGGTTCGCGGCCACGATGCTCGTCGCGATGACCCTCACGTTCGCCGTCGAGTTCGCCCTGGGGCCGTTCAGCGGGCTCGATCCCGGGTTCCAGGTAATCGGCTTCATCATCCCGGGGCTGATCGCGAACGAAATCGTGCGGCAGCGACTCGTGCCCACGCTGTCGACCCTGGGGATCGTGGCGGCGATTACCGCGGGCGCGACCATCCTCCTCGTTGGGTTCTGGTAGGTGGTCTGTCATCCACCCGCGACCCCGACGCGTCCGTTTCATCGGAATCCTCGCCGTCGTCGCGATCCTCGCCGGTCTCCCGGCGCCCGGGGCCGCGACGATCGCCCCCACGGGACGTCTTCCGACCCCTCCGACGAGCTTCCACTCGTACGATCAGCTCGTCGCGGAGTTGCAGAGCCTCCAGGCCTCGAATGCGGCGATCATGAATCTCACGGAGATTGGAACGAGTTGGGAGACCACGCAAGGCCTCGCGAACCGGAGCCTCTTCGCGGCCGAGATCCACACGCCGGGCGATGGACCGAAGAAGGACGTCCTCTTCATGGGCCTCCATCACGGGGAGGAGTGGGTCGCGCTCGAGGTGACGGAATACCTCCTCCGGTACTTCCTCCTGAACGCGGGCAACGACAGCCGCGTCGATGCGATCCTCGCCCGGACGAACGTCTGGTTCGTGCCGCTCGTGAACCCGGACGGCTACGAGTATTCACGACTGAACGACTCGAGCTGGCGAAAGGACCGGAGGGACAACGGAGACGGGACGTTCGGGGTCGACCTGAACCGGAACTACGGATACATGTGGGGCGCCGGGGACTTCGGCGCGTTGACGTCGAGCGACATGTATCGCGGCCCCGGCCCGTTCTCGGAGCCGGAGACCCGGGCGATCCGGGACCTCGCCCTCGCCCATCCGCCGGTCTTCTCGATTTCGTATCACAGCGCGGGCCGATGGATCCTCTATCCTTGGTCGTACACGCCGCTCCCGACGCCCGACGACGACCGATTGAGCAGCTTCGCCGCGCAGATGTCGGCGGCGAACGGCTATCAGGTCCTCCAAGAGGGCCGGGCGTCGCAGGTGAATCCGGGCAACAGCGACGATTGGCTGTACGCGACGCTGGGTACGGCGCCGTTCACGTTCGAGGTCGGGATCGACTTCAATTCGCAGAACGCGAGCCGCATCGGGGCCGTGGACCGCAACAACGTGGAGCCGGCCCTCCGAGGGGCCGAGATGGCCCTGGGCTTGCGGGACTGGCGGTTCGACATGAGCCAGGTGTCGTCGGCGACGGGGCTCGGCCTCGCGGGCGTGGCGGCGGTGAGCTCCGTCTACTTCGTGCACCGATGGCGGCGCGTCCGGAAGGACAACGCAATCGGCCGCGGGCGATCGCCCTAGTCGCCGCCCGTTGCCGGTCAAAAACCGGTCCAGAGAGGCCAAATACGCCCCCAATCGATGATTTCTGGGGTTGATGGAGGCGATGGCGGTTCCACGCGGCATGGGCTCGGATCCGGTGGCGGCGGGCTACGACCGGTTCCGCGCAGGGCTCGAGCGGGCGCGGGGGTATTGTCTACGGGAGGAGGGCACGACGTTGTCCCTCGACTTCGAGCCTTGGTTCGCGGAAACGGACCGGACGAGCTCGCTCCCATGCATGCGAATCGCCTTCCGGAGGGACGGGGACCGCATCGTCCTCGAATCGTTCCTCGTCGATGACGGCGACGACACACGAAGCGTGGACATCGACGCGGCCCACGACGCCCTCCAGGCCTGGATGGACTACATGTCCGACTAGGCATCAACCCCAATTCTGAGTTCCCGGACGTTTGCATCCGACATCGTGAGATCCACTGAGAAAACGCTCCGAAGTCTGGATTCGACCCTCATTTCGTCAAACGAATTCACGCGCAAATCCTTTCTATTCCCCCGGCATCTTTGCCCTCGAGTGATCTTCTGGAGGACGATTTCGCGAACCTGGAGGCCGACACCCGACGGCGCCGGCCCGAACTCCTCCTCACCGTGGCGTCGGCGTTGCTCCTCGTGGGGAACGTGCTGCTCATCCTCGCGGTCTTCCTGAACTTCGTCGGGAGCGTGGGCGGATGGGACGGGAGCAAGACGATCTGGGTGGCCTTCGGGATGGACCTCGTTGGCGTCGCGCTCCTGGGCCGTGCCTTCCTCGTGACGGCGGGTCAGGCGGAGGGCCGCTCGCGGCTCTACCGGCTCGCGGCAGGATCCTTGCTGCTCCTGTGGGTCGGGCTCACGGCCTTCTGGAGGTTCGGGCTGCCCGCGGTCATGGGGACGAACATCCAGGATCTCTTCCTGACGCTGATCACGTCGCAGGCCGGCGTGCCCGTGCGGATCATGCGCTACCTCACGGTCGTCTACGAAATCCTGAGCTTGTGGATTCTGAGTGCGTTCGTGTTCGTCCTGGCGCATGTGATAATCTTGATGGACTCGCGGCTCGCGCCGCCGCACGACTGGGCCCGCGGCCTACCGGTGTACGCGTGGGTGCTCGGCGCGGGAGTCTCCCTCGTCGCGACAACTTTGATCGCAATCGCCTTCGTCGGAGTGTTGTGGGGCGGTTCCCTCGCGGGGAATTTCAACGCGTGGGTCGTCGCCAAGATGATCGTCGCCCCGAACATCTTCATTTCCGGGTACGCCTCGAGCCTGCAACTCGGCCGGTCGGCGGCTCGCGCCTCCTCACCGCTTGCCGAGGACTAGCTCGGCATCGGACTCAAGAACAGACCGCGGCCCACTGCCCGCCCGAAGGGAAGGCGACGATCACCGAGGGGATCGTGCACGTCTTCACCGTGGTGTAGGTGAACGGTCCGGCCGTGCTCGATGGGTAGACTTCGACCCAGGAGACGTCCGGCTGGACGGAGAACTGTTGTCCCACCGCGAGCGTCGCGAGGTCGCCGGAGAAAGGACCGTTGAACGGGACGGTCACGGTGGCGCCTGCCTCCACGTTAATGGGAGGGCGACCGGGAGGGGTCGAAATCGTGAGGGAGATCGGCGAGCCCGTGATGGAGACCAATGTTGCCTCGAGCGCCGACACGCTGATTCCGAACGAGTGGGTGTTCGTGATCGTTATCGTGCCGACGACGGTGCCGGTCGGACTCGAGAGATGGACGACCTGCGAGATGCGGGCGACAATCGAGAGCCCGGAGTCTTGGTAGATCAGGAAGTCGGTCCGCAGGATGTTGGGATTCGCGACGACCGTCGCGAGGAGCAAGATGGAGAGCACCGGGAGAGGCGCATAGAAACGCTTCCGCCCCCATGGGGCCGGCCGGACGGAACCGCGTCGGATCTCGTGCATGTGAGTGGCCTCGGAGGTGGGACGCGTGCATCCGACGGGCCCACCCGGGGGGAGACGCCGGTCCGAGGACTTAATGGTTCCCAGGGTCGAATTTTCATCTAGCCGACGTAGAGTTAGATGGTCTCACCACCTGAAAATTCCGCCCAAACCATTATACACCAGGGCGCTCGCTCAGGGCTGGACCCTAATAGACCACTCCGCCCACCGGTACCCAGGATTCGCTCGATGCTCAAAGACGAGTCTGCTCCCGTCCCCGCCGTCATACGCAAGGCATTTCCGGAATCGAAAATCATCGCGGCCATTCCTGCATACAACGAGGGCACGACAATCGGCTCCGTCGTTCTCAAGGCGCGCCAGTTCGCGAGCGAGGTCGTCGTCATCGACGATGGGTCGACGGACGACACCGCGGAGACAGCCGCGCTCGCAGGCGCCCACGTTATCCGGCACGCCCGGAACCTAGGAAAGGGGATGTCGATTCGAAGCGCGTGGGTCTATGCAAGGGAGAGGAAGGCCGAGGCAATCGTCCTCATCGACGGAGATCACCAGCATGATCCGAGCGACATCCCCCGCCTCTTGGAGCCAATCCTTTCAGGCAACGCAGATGTTGTGCTTGGCGTACGGTGGGGCAAGACCTCGAGGATGCCGTTGTACCGTCGAATCGGCAAGAGGGCCCTCGACTACGGGACCGCGGCCGCGACGAAGAATGGCATGCTGACTGATTCCCAATGCGGCTTCCGCGTGTTCTCGTCACGAGCGCTAAGCGTTGTCGAACCGACGGATAGTGGGCTCTCCATCGAGTCTCAGATGCTGGTCGAGGCTCAGGAGAGGAACCTTCGAATTCACGAGGTCAACATTGACGCCCGATACGATCTCGAAGGGTCCACGCTCACGCCCGGGAGGCACGGCACGAGCGTCCTCGGGAGGATTGTCACCTTGGTCTCCGAGAAGCGTCCCCTGTTCTTCTTCGGCGTTTCCGGCGCCGTACTGCTCTTGATTGCCGCAGTCCTGGGGGTGGTCCTCCTGCAAATCTACTACACCACGCGTGCCTTTGCCATCGGCTACGCCTTCATCGTGGTGCTCTTTGGCATCGTCGGCATCGTTTCAATCTTCATTGGAATCACGCTCAACGCTCTGAGGCGGGTGGCCTCGAGGTAGGTAATTCGTCGTTTCAGGTAGGGATCGCCTTGGGTAGGAAAAGCGGGAAACGCGCAACGGTGACTGGAGCGGGCGGCTTCATCGGACATCACCTCGTGAAGCGTCTGAAGAGCGAAGGATTGTGGGTCCGCGCCGTGGACATCAAGAAGCCTACATTTGAGCCGAGTCTGGCCGACGAATTCCTGGTTACCGACTTAAGAGAACCTACCAACTGCCGTCGGGCCGTCGAGGGCGTCGAGGAGGTTTATCAGCTCGCGGCGGACATGGGTGGCATGGGCTTCATCTCCAGAGCCGAGTGCGAGGTCCTGCACAACAACGCCCTGATCAACATCCACATGGCTCACGCGGCGGCCGAAATGGGCGTCCCCCGCTACTTCTACTCCTCTTCAGTATGTGTCTACCGCGACATGCAGCCTGGCGAGTCACCGTTGATCGAGGACTGCGCCATCCCAGCAAATCCGGACAACGAGTACGGGTGGGAGAAGTTGTATGCCGAGCGCGTGGCCATGGCGTATGGCCGGCGCTATGGAACGGACGTGCGGATCGCCCGCTTCGAGAACACTTACGGCCCAATGGGGACTTGGATCGGGGGCCGAGAAAAGGCTCCGGCCGCGATTTGTCGGAAGGTCGCGGAGGCGGAGGATGGCGGTACGATCGAAGTCTGGGGCAATGGATCGGCCGTCCGCAACTACACGTACGTGGATGACTTGGTGGATGGGATCTACAGGTTGATGCACTCCGAGCTGGAAGGGCCGGCGAACCTCGGAAGTGACGAATATGTGACCGTGGCCGAATTGGTGGATACGGTTATCGAGGTGTCGGGCAAGAAGATCCACAAGAAGTTTGTCGAAGGGCCCGTCGGGGTGCAGTCGCGGAACTTCAGCAAGACACGCATCAAATCGTTGGGATGGCAAGCCAAGATAAGTCTCCGGGAGGGAATCGCTCGGACGTATCCATGGGTCGAGGCGCAGGTGGGTGCGGCGCGGGAGGCGAGGCGAGAGTCGGCGTTCGTGAAAGCCTGAGCGTCATCACTCCTTTGATATGGAGCCGGCTAAGTCGACAAGTTCGGGCCCAGCCGTCCGCGCCGGGGGACATTCGCCAGGCATCCGGCATGCGGGTACGAGCATGAAAATCCTCGCGCTGGTCTCGACTCTGGACTTGAAATACGGTCTCGGTTGCACGCCCTCGTGGTTGCAGCTGCTCAAAGGTTTCCAGGAGACTGGGAACGAGGTTATCGCCATCCCATATCTCGGGGAACCCGTGCAAAGCCTGTGGTGGCGCACATACGAGAACCCGTGCTCTTGGCAGAGCAGATTGTTCAATGCCACGTCCAAATCAAGGTTGCATGGTCTCAACGGGAAGGCGGGGGCATCCGCGACTCTATCCAACTTCCTCGTGAAGAACCACATACGGCCTCGGTGGAAGAGGCACTTGGACCACGTTCTGTCGAAGGAGAAGGATGTGGACCTCGTTTTCATGATGAACATGCCCGTGAACCATTTCACCGGCTTGCCGAGTCATATGAAGGAAGAGTATGGCGTGAAGGTCGCGTACTACGATGGCGACATGCCCACGATCCTACCTCAGCATGCGCTGGCCCGGGAGTTCAAGTTCAGCTACTACCAGGGAGCCGACTTGTCCGAGTATGATGTTTTCTTCTCGAACTCCAAGGGAGCCATCCCCGACATAAAGAAGATGGGAGCCAAAGAAGTCCATCCGCTGTACTATGCAGCGGATCCCGAGCTCTGTCGACCGCTTGAGGTAGCAAAGGATTACGACGTATCCTTTTACGGGCACGGGTCCCAGTTGCGCGAGGAGTGGCTGACTAAGCTGATCGCAGAGCCCAGCCAACGAGAACGGGAGACTCGCTTCGTCGTTGGCGGGAGAGACTTCCAGGTCTCTCTGGGGAGAGCAGAGTTCGTTGGGCCCGTCCCCTATTCCGAGTTCGGTCGTTTTGTGAGCCGTTCGAGAATCAACTTGAACATCACGAGGACCAGCCACACGACTGTCTACGCATCAGCGACCGCTCGTCCCTTCGAACTCGCTGCCTTTGGAGCCTGCATCGTGTCGCAGCCCTACGAGGGCATGCAAGAGTGGTTTAGTGTGGGGCAAGAGCTGCTCGTTGCAGGAAGCGCGGAAGAAGCCCAGGAAGTCTATGAGGAGCTGCTGCGCGACACAGAGACTGCAAGAGAGCTCGGGCGACGAGCGCGAGCAAGAGTCTTGAAGGAACACACCTTCCACCACCGTGCGCGCGAAGTGGTGGCAGCAGTCGGAGCGGGCGGCTGAGAGCTAAATGAAGGTCGTTCATGTCCTAGCCTCGATTTCCAGTTCATGGGGCGGACCGCCGCGAGTAGTCCGGGACTTGACCCGAGCGATGGGTCGACTCGGAGTAGAGAGCGTCGTCGTAGCGCTCACGAGTCGAGGTTCCCCTCCAGTCAAACTTTCTGGCGATATCAGGTTACTCGAATGCGGGACGGCCGCTATTACCAAACTTGCGGTTCCGACATCGATGAATCTGATCCGAGAGCTTCGCAGGGAGGTTGAGTCCGCAGATCTGGTGCATATCCACGAGCTCTGGCATTTTCCTCACGTCATGGGAGCGTTGGTCTCGCTCACCCTGAACCGGCCGTACGTGATCACACCCCATGGCGAACTCCAACCTTGGCCTATGACCCGGCACAAATTCCTCAAGAAAATCGCGTGGCATTCGTACGAGAGGCAGATTTTCCGGAGTTGCTCTGGGGTGCATGCCCTGACCCCGTTGGAGAAGGATGCCGTCGAAACAATGTGTCCGGGGATTTCTGTCTCCGTCATCCCGAATGGCATAGATTTGAGCCTGATTGACGATGGCCTTAGAGCGATGGCGAGCGTAAGCGAGGTGTTTAGGGGAATTGCCGAACCTTACCTTCTGTTCGTCGGTCGTCTCGCGCCAGAGAAGGGAGTTGATCTACTGCTTGAGGCGTTCTCCATCCTGCGTCGTGACAGGCAAGAGATGTCCCTCGTTATTGTAGGTCCTGACGAACTCGGACTGTGGGGGACTTTGAAACAACGGGCCAAGGATTTGGGAATCTCGCGGAGCATTAACTACCTGGGAACCGTAAGCGAACCCGACAAGTACCGTCTCTTCGCCTCAGCACAAGCGTTCCTCCTCCCTTCACTCTCTGAGGGACTGAGCGTTTCGCTGCTCGAGGCCCTTGCCTGCGGGACCCCTGCGATCGTCTCGACCGGCAGCAATCTTCCGGAAGTCGAGAGGGAAGGGGCCGGACGGGTTGTGGAACCCGTCCCGGGACTTTTCGCACAAGCGATCCTAGACACGCTCCGGGACGACGTAGTGCTAAAGAAGATGGGTGCTAACGCGCGAAAGCTCGCAAGTTCTCGTTTCTCTGTTCACTCTATGGCTTCTAGGATGCTCGAGTTCTATAATGAGGTGCTGTCTGAAAATGCCTAAGCGCTCTCGCGACATCGAACTTCTTCATCGACGGCAAAAAACCGTGCACGACCCACTCGGGATTCGAAACCGGGAGTTGCAGCGCTAATGCGAATCGTTCACGTCATCGGTCACTACGTGCCTGGCCTCGGATATGAAGAGAACTACCTTCCAAAGACTGAAGCGATGATGGGACAGGAAGTTGTTTTGATAACCTCAACCAGGATACCGAAAGCACTCAAGGATACTCTCTCGAAACATTCACTTATAACTGTAACGAGTGCCGACAAATCCGGGACGCGCGAGTCGGGTTTGACGGTTCTTCGTTTGCCCAGCGTCCCGGAAGTGTATGGGCAAATCTTGCTAGTCGGGCTAAGGAAAGCGTTGAGGAAGCTAAAGCCCGACATTGTCCATGCTCACGGCGCCTTCTCGCCTAACTCCGTAATCTGCGCAGCACTGCAGAGGAAAGGAGGGTATGCCCTTTTTGTTGACGACCACACCTCCTATGACTTGAAGACCAAAAAGGGGCTCAAGGCGGCGTACATCGCGTCGATCCGGCAGTTCTACCACAACTATTCAACGGCTGTTTCCAAGTTTCTTCCTGTGACTCCAGCTGCGGCAAAAACGCTCCAGCTCGAATTGCAAATCCCGTCCGCCCAAATCACCCTGACTTCCCTTGGTGCAGACAACGGGCTCTTTACTCCCTCCGCGGAGAGCAGACGGATAACGAGGAAGCAACTAGGACTCTCCGATCAGGACGTGCTCGTGATTTGCACGGGTAAGTTCGGCACCGAAAAACGGGTGGATCTTCTCGTTCGAGCTTTTTCTTCGATCAAGTCGGCGGGCAATAACACTATTCGCCTCCTTCTTGCAGGCAGCGCAAGGCTGGACTATATGAGGGAGGTGAGGAGCCTGTGTAGACAGCTCGGTGTCGACGGGCGGGTGATGTTTTACGATTTTCTGCCCCGTAGAGAGCTAGCGGCATTTTACAACGCAGCCGACATTGGCGTGTGGCCCGGCTCGCACACCATCACAGTCCTCGAGGCACTCGCAACTGGTCTCCCGTGCATCGTCCCGTCCACGAGCGAGTACGCGCCACTCGTCCGACTCAGGGCATGCTTGGCATTCGATCCGGGGAATGCGGAGAGCCTGGCCAGCTCCCTAACAACCTTGCTGGATGACCCCTCCCTCAGAGCCGAGATCGCCGTGAAGGCCTGCCAAGTCGTGGAAGAAAGGTTTTCCTGGGAAGCGGTAACGAGGAAGACCCTCGCAGTCTATTCAGGTTCTCTACGGGCGACATCGTGATCCGGTCAGAGCCAAGCGGTTACGACGTGCCGTTCGCGGGAAACAAACACCCCCCGCTGAGGGGGCGCATGGTTTGAATAGGACTATACAGGATGTCGTGAGCGGATGCAGATGCTGTTCTCGACGCCCCCGCGGCGGGTCATGGCAACTGTCTATCGCTGTGAACGGACTTCTGCGATTTCTGGACCTGCAACGCGAACATAATCGGGCAATCGGACTCCGAGGCGAGATTTGTGGAACCAGCAACATTTCAGCACTTAGTTGAGACGGAACAGGCCAAGGTCGGCGTCGTCGGTCTTGGCTATGTGGGACTGCCAGTAGCGAAACTTTTCGCTAGGAAATTGCCCGTGGTTGGGGTAGACACAAATGCCGATCTAGTACGACGTCTACGAAGAGCTTCCAGGCCGCGTGAAACCAAAGTATCCCAGCGTAACACACTGACGTTCTCGACGTCCTACAAGCCGCTTGACGAATGCCATGCGATTCTCATCGACGTTCCAACCCCTCTGACCCCCTCAAAGGAGCCAGACCTGAGCTACGTAATTGCAGCGGGGAGGAGCTTGGCAAACGTGATCGCACCTGGAGCGCTGGTAGTGTTGGAGAGCACCTCATATCCCGGTACAACACGACAAATCCTTCTGCCCGTCTTGGAAGAAAAGGGCCTCTTGCTCGGACGCGATTTCCATCTCGCCTTTTCTCCTGAACGGATTGACCCTGGTCGAACTGAACCCGCGTTGGAAGATATTCCAAAACTTGTGGGTGGGGTCGACTCCACGAGTGGAGAGATGGCGGAGACACTTTACAAGTCCGCGTTTCGTCGTGTGCTACGACTTTCAAGTTGCGAGAGCGGCGAGGCAGCGAAGATGCTCGAGAACGTATTCCGGGCCGTCAATATCGCTTTAGTGAACGAACTCTGCGTGATCTACGACCGGATGGGTATCAGCACGTGGGAGGTGATTGACGCTGCGAGCACGAAACCGTACGGCTTCATGCGATTTGTGCCCGGGCCGGGAGTAGGTGGTCACTGCATCCCGCTCGATCCCATGTACTTAGCATATAGAGCCCGGCAATTGGGCATGGAAGCGCGGTTTGTCGAGCTGGCATCGTCCGTCAACGACTTCATGGCGGTGTACACCGTCAACGTCCTCGAAACCGCGTTAGGTACCGCTGGAAAACGGCTACGAGGCAGCCGCATCGGGGTCCTGGGACTTACTTACAAGCCAGACGTAACCGACACCCGCGAAGCCCCTGCGTTGAGAATAATCAAAGAATGCTCCATGCGAGGAGCTCGTGTCGCAGTCCACGATCCTTATGTGCAGAGCGTTGTAACATCGGATGGAACCAAGTACAAACGCAAGAGCCTCGGCCAACTGCTTACCGAATCAGACGCTTTAATTCTGGCGGTCGCGCATGCAGGTTATCCTCAAACAATCGCGAGACTACTGAATTCAGGCCACGACATCAAGGTAGTTGTGGACTCTCAGAATGTCCTCCCGTCCAACCTCGGTAGATGCATTCTGATTGGAATTGGAAATCCAAGACAGCAAATCCGAAGGGAAGACGACGACTCAAACCATTCATCCGCGGGAGTCTCGAGATGAAAGGGCGGACTGGACCGACCGAGTTCCGATCGAACAGCGGCGATGCCCTCAATCGTGGTAGATCCTTCGTCCTACTCGTATTCACCGCATACTTCTTTGGAATCTCGTTGTTCGCGATAGGATCATTTGGCATCATACAACTGCCGGGGCTCACAGTGCTCGGAGCAGCTCTACTCCTCGCACCCGCGACCGTTTATGCTTTTTCGAGGAGGCATTTCTTGCGAGAGCTTCCCGTTTTGATTTCGATAATCATTCCCCTTGTCGTGATCAACTACGTTTACTCCATTCGGACCGGGAGCCCTGTCGGCTTTCAGGACGTCCATATTCACATCATCGAAACTCAATCTTTGCTCACCCCTGGGGGATTCATCGATTTTGGGCGGGCTCAAAAGATCTCCCTAAACTTTGTAGGACTCTATGCAATTGCCTGGTTTGGGAGCGCGGTGGGTCACGTCGGTATCGTGGCTCTGGCGACATGGCTTCCACCGGCTTTCAGCGTGCTCGTCGCCGTTCTGGTATATCTCGTCGCGCGCCGAATCTTCAGCCCGCAAGTCGCGGTTCTTTCCATGATTTTTTTCGCCTGGGACAATAACACGATCCTCTTTGGCCACGAGTTCAGGACGCAAACGATTGGTACGTTATTCACTCTGGGCGCCGTGCTTGTGTACCTGGGAATGCAACAGACGGCGAGTGGAAAGACCGGGTTCTCAGCCTCAGGCATGCTCTTCCTGTTCGCTTTGTCTACATCATCCTTCGTATCAGACCTGTTCGCGCTGACATTGTTCACGGTGCTACTTGCGATGCCAATTCTGGTTCCAACAGAGCGGCGAATTCAGCGCAGCTCTCAATACGGGTTGTTCGTATCATTCTTCGCACTCTACGTCCTGTACATCTCTGCAACCACTTACGGGAGTCCGTCAGCTGTCGTTAGTTCAATCGTTACTTTAGTCCGGGAGGCTTTCTCGAGCTCATCGTCCCCTTCGGTGGAGGTAGGCCAGCAAATCTATGGCCCGGTTGTCCAAGTGTTCGCGTACAGCTTCTGGCTCGTGTTCGGCGTCTTCTCGATCCTCATCCTGACGTGGCGAGAACTAGGAACCGAACACATGGCGCTCCCGATCCTTGGTGGCTTTCTTGCTACGTTCGTAGTTGGGATTGCATTCTCCGCCTTTTCGGTCCTCAGTGCGGGCCGCGCTTACGCCATAGGGTCCGTTCTGATCGCGATAGTGGTGGCCACAGGGCTAGTGGCTCTTTCGAGGCGCGCCAAGCCCGAGTCGAGGAGAGTCGTCGTGGCCGCGTGCTGCCTCGTCGTCATCCTGTTCGTTGCGGTCTCAATAGCCAAGTTCCCGAACTACATAGTCAGCGATGTCAGTCCCATAAGAGGGCACGAAACAATAGATGACGTCCCCTACTGGCGTCTCAGCGACCGGGACTCATTAGCTGCAGAGTTTCTTCTCGCGCACGGCCAAGGGGGATTGGTCCGTTTCGACATGCCAGTGATTCCGTACATGTTCCTAGGCCTCTATGACCAAGGACTGCTCCAAGCTCCGCCCGCTTACGACAGCCAAGGCAGGCTTTTGCCACCAAACTTAACCGGAGGTGAGTTGATTCTTCTTCGAGCCTACTTTGAAGGTAGCAATTACGCCTTCAGGAATGAACTACCACCCGAGTCTACGTATAGCGGCTTCTCAAAGATTTACACCGATGGAGACTACGAATTGTTTGAGACAAGTCCGTAGAAGCCCCACGGAAGTATGCGTCGGCGTCACTGGTTTGTCTCAGGTGAGCCAGCCCTTCGAGCGCCGTAATTCTCTGCTTTCCCGCACGAGCCTGGGATTCCGCCTCACCACAGATCTCAATTGTACGACGAGTCACCGGCGATGCTAGATGATGAAACGGGTACCACTCGGTTTCCTCCCGGGAATCGTCATCAGAACTGCACTTCGCTTCGGACCGCCCGCCATCGTTAGAGCCTTCATGCGTGCGGACGAATCGCTCCGAACCGACCGGCCAGCCTTCGTATTCCGAGTGGATGATTATCCGCGTTGGGACATCGATTCGTCTGAATATCTCGCATGTGACGACGTCTTTCGTGCGCTTGATGTACCGTATGTATTGGGCGTAACGCCGTGGTGCGAATTCCGGACAGGAGTCCAGCGCTGGATCGACGACGGCGAAGCTGACTACTTGCGCGACCTCGCCTCGCAGGGGCGGGCCGAGCTTGCTTTGCATGGTTTCACCCACACGCTTCGATCGTTTCGGAGTTACAGGACCGAAATCGCCGTGTACAGCGAGGAAGACCTCAAGGCGCGAATTGCAGCCGCTGAATCCTGGTTCGAAACCCGGAGGATACCAGCCCCACGTGCCTTCATTCCACCATTCAACACCTTCACAATGGAGAACTTTCTGGTGCTTCGGGATGCATTCAAAGTCATAATGGCGGGGACGCCTGCACTATCGAGCTTCGGAACGTATTCGCCTCAGGTGTGGGAAGGGACAGTCTATGCTCCGTCCTACGGCCCTTTGTCCGGCCTCTCTTCAGACATCATGAAGGGGCTTGGCATTGTCCTGAACCTCGCCCAACTACACGTGGTCACGCTCCATTGGGCTTGGGAAAGGAGATCAAATTTCGCGGCCCTAAGGAAATTGGTGGAGCGAATTAGGGGCGTTGCAGATGTGTGGACGTTAGAACGGGCCATCGATGAGGTGTCCCGCCTGCCAACTAAGGCATAACCCCTCTCCGCTTCGCTTACGATGGTCTATTGACGAACTGCCATGCTCGAAATTGGTTGAGGTAATAAGATCCACCGAACGACAATCATTTCATCGGCGACGGGCGTATCACGCTCCGGCGTGGCAGGCAATCCTCCGGGTTTGATCAGGGCAATGCGAGATCGCATTGTCGTACATGCACTCCAGCTAGCTTGCAGACCCATCCAATATTCACACTTGGAGCGTTTGGGGAGCGAATATGGAGGTTGGGTGATTCCTACCGATCGACTTCGCTCCGGTGACGTTTGTTACTGCGCAGGGAGCGGGGAAGACATATCACTCGACCTAGAGCTCGCTCGTCGTTTCGGCTGTGAGGTTTACTCAATCGATCCAACGCCCCGCGCGCAACAATACGTGGCCCGTGCGGCAGCGGGTGTTCACAACCTTCATCCCGTCCCCCTCGGCCTGTGGTCGTCGACGAAGAGGATGCGGTTCTATGCTCCCCGGAACAAAAGTCATGTATCTCATTCCGTTGTCAACATACAGAGGACCAAGGAATACTTCGAGGCTGACTGCGTAACGCTCCGCGATCTCATGAAAAGGCTCGGACACGAGGAGATCGCCCTGCTCAAGATGGACATCGAAGGGGCGGAATACGAGGTGATAGACGACATGCTGGCGACCGATGTACGTGCAGGAGTACTGTGCGTGGAGTTCGACCAACCTAGCCCAATTCACCAGACGATTGACACGGTGCGTCGACTCCGAGAGACTGGCTACGAACTAGTCAAGGTCGACACTTTCAATTTCACATTCCTACGACACTGAATTCGAGGCCCCTCGCTGCCAACAAGCGCCAACTGCTAGGTGGGGTCCAAGTCGGCGTTTCGTAAAAGAGGCGCTTAACTCAGCAAGGGAAGCAAGAGAAGCGTTAAACGACAGCCCCGCCTCCACCGGACGTGAGGCCCCCCCGTGAGACTGCACTTCCAAACGACGCCCAGCGACCTATACGCTGCCATCGGATACAGCGTTGTAATGGGGTCGGTCTTGCTCGCCCTAGGCGAAGGCAACATTCTGGCGATCCTCCTGGTCCTCTTCCTCCCAGGCTACGTCCTCGTGGCGGCTCTGTTTCCAGGGTCCCTCACGCCGGATGAGCCGGAGATCGACTGGATCGAGCGGATCGCTCTCTCCCTCGCGCTAAGCGTCGCGGTTGTGCCGCTCTTCGGCCTAATCCTGAACTTCACGCCATGGGGAATCCGCTTTGCTCCGGTCGTGGTGACAATCACCCTCTTCACGGTCGGCGTCGGCGCGGCGGCGTACTGGCGGCGAATGCGCTTGCCTACGGACAAGCGCCTCGCCGCGACCCTCGACCTCCCGACGCCTGCGTGGAAGGAGTACACCCTCCTCGACAAAGGCCTCACTTTTGCCCTCGCCACGAGTATCATCGTTGCCGGGGGCACCCTAGCCTACGTCGTACTTAGGTCGCAGTCGGCGGAGACCTTCTCGGAGTTTTACATCCTCGGGCCGGGCGGCAACGCCTCCGGCTACCCTACAGCGCTGAACGTTTCCCAGCCCGGGACCGTGATCCTGGGCATCGTGAACCACGAAACCGCGAGCGTGAACTACACAATTCGCATCGACCTCGTCGGCGTGCGGATCGTCTACAACGCCACATCGGGCTTCAACCAGACGGTCGAGGTCAACCGCACGACCTGGTCCACATTCAACATCACTCTGGCCGACAGCCAGAGCTGGACCCAGCCCTACAGCTTCTCGATTCTCTACGTCGGCCTCTGGAAGGTCCAGTTCCTGCTCTTCAAGGACGCCGACTTCTCGAGCGCGTACCGCGAGCTTCATCTGTTCATCCGCGTGGGCTAGCTTCCGGCCGAAAGGCCGAGATCGAAGGGTTCTCTCCCGCTTGCGGCTTATTTACAGCTTCGGCGGAGGCTCGGGTGGCGCGTTCATCGGCGGTGATCCGCTGCTCGTCCCTTCGCTTCCGGGAGGACCCTTTCCGCCGGCCTTCCCCCTCCGCCGGACCCAGAGGGCGACGCCGATCGCAGCGGCTGCGGCGCCTGCCGCGACCCCGCCGATCGCCCAGATCAGGACCCCCGCCAGCGGACCGGAAGGAGGCGTTGCCGACGACTCGATCCGGAAGCCCTCCAAGATCCAGTCCAGGTCTTCCGGATGGGTCGGCCAAGTCGCCTCCGGAATCGCCGCCGTGACGACGTACAGGCGTCCCCATTCCGGCGAGACGATGACTGTCTGGATGTACCGCACCGCGATGCCTGCGATCGAAACGCGCGCTTCGAACGCGGCCGCCGGATGCCCCGCGACGGTCTCCGCATGGACGGGCGTGACGATCGTCCCCCCGATCGACGCGATGTACGACGCCGAGGACTGCGCGGCAATCGTGGCGTAGCTCTGTCCCTGGCTCACGTTGCGTTCTTGGATCGCCGTGATGGAGACGAGCGGCGGGATCGGCGACTCGATGGGGCCGATTAGGTTGAAGGCGTACCAGCCGCCACCCGGCAACGCCTGGGAGGACGTCGTCCATCCGGGGGGAACGGACACCTGAAAATGCTCCGTGGCGTTCGTCACGTTGTTCGTGCGGGCGGGCCAGTAGCGCACGACGGCGTCCAGCGGTGCGGCTTGGTTTCCGGCCAGGTCCGAGGCGCTCACCGTGAACGAATTGTTTCCGATTCGGAGAGGGACGATGACCGACCATTCCGTGCCCGCGAGATTCGAGATTACCTCACCGACGGAGACCGCACCGGGATGGGAGTCGTTCTCCCATCCGCGCAGCGTGTATGGGACCGTCTGCGTTTCCGCCGGCGATGCGATTGCGAGGGCCGGCGGGGTTCCGTCCGAATCGAAGGCGACAGAGTCGTCGAGGCGCTGCCCCAGGAGGTCCCATCCCATGACGTGGAGGCGATGGGCGCCATCGGGCACATCCGTGATCTCGACGCATGCGAACGGGTCCGCGAGGCCCACGTACACGGGTGTCGACCCTCCGTCGAGGTAGACGGCCGCGTCCGTCAAGTTCATCCCGGCGGCCGAGACGAGTTCCGCGCAGGCGTAATTGTATTGAGGATTCAGGAGTTCTGGCTCGACGGGGAGATGGAGGAGATGCGGCGTCCCGTCCCACGATCCGAGCTCGAACCCGCTCGCCGTGAGCTCGAGGGCCACGAGGAGCCGGCCATCCGAACTCCAGGCGAGGCCTTGGCCGTCGGAATTCGGCCATCCGAGGGCCGTCCGGCCCGACGCCCCGACGGGCGTGAGGAGGAGTCCGCTCCCGGAGGCCACGACGCCCGTGACGGGGTTCGACGCGAGGGAGCCGGAGCACGGCGCGTCCGGGTGGCCGAGCAACGTCTGGTTCGAGAGCCAGAGGGACCACAGATGCCTCCCGGCCGTCGCGGTCCGGCCGCAGACGTACGCACGAACGCCGTCGGCCGCGAGCGCGAACGTCGGCTCCGTGAGCCCGAGGTCCACGAAATCGCCGGTGGTCAGGTCGATGAGCAACGCCGTCGCCTGGTATTGGGCGGCGAGGAGCCATCGGCCCGACGGGTCCAAGAGGAAGCCCTCATAGGGGGTCGCCGGGACCTTCGACAGGTTCCCTTGGACCGTCCCCGTCGCGGTGTCGATGACTTGGATGGGAAGGAACCCGTTCGCGTCCACCGCGCTGGCGTAGAGGGAAGCGCCGCGGGCGGTCGTGATGCCGGCCCAGAACGGATATGCCCATGTGTCGAGGATCGCCCCGGTCGCCGAATCGACGCGGAGGATCGTGGAGCCGGAGGCCACGTACCCCGAACCCGAGGTCGGGTCGACCGAGACGCTCGGCGCCGATCCAGGAGGGAGGCTCAGCGACGCGTTCGAGACGACTTGGCCCGAGGAGTCGAGGACGAGGAGACGGGGCTCGAGTCCGATGCCCTCGCTGTCGAACGGCACGACCGTGAACAGGATGCGATCCCGCTGGGGATCGTAGGCCATGAAGCCCGCGCCCATCCCGCCGGGGGCGTTCGTCCCGGAGAGGATTGGATGCCAATCGACAGGGACCGTGGAGGTCGTGTGCGGCGCTCCGATGTCGCGCGGCTCCCTGCGCGAAGGGGCACCGGCGGCGGGCATTATGAAGGAGAGCGCGACGAGCAGCGTCCCGAGGACGAGAAACCGGGCACGCGCCTCCACGGGATGCAATACGTGGTTCCGTACCTTAATCCTATCCGCGCTGAGAGTTTCGCGTCCTTCGAAATTCGATAACGGCATGGTAATTTTGATAGGCGGACGAACACGCTAGTCAGGTCGTCGATCGGCGAGCGGAGTCCATGCGGTCCGTGGTCATGAAGGCGAAAGTCTGCCTCGTCGGCGAGGCGGCCGTCGGCAAGACGTCCCTGATCCGGAGGTACGTCCTCGACCAGTACGACGACCGGTACGAGACGACCCTCGGCGCGAAAGTCACGAAGAAGCAACTGAGCATCCCGATCAAGGAGAAGCACCTCGAGGTGCACCTGGACATGACGATCTGGGACGTCATGGGCGAGGAGACCTTTCGAGAGCTGCTGAGGAAGGCGTACTTCGCGGGATCGCGCGGCGTCCTGGCCGTCGCCGACCTCACGCGACGGAGCACGCTCGACGGCGTCTCGGGCTGGATCGACGCCGTGGGGAAGGTCGTCATGCGCGTGCCCGTCCTCATCGCGGTGAACAAGGCGGACCTCGAGGCGAACGGCGAGTTCGGCCAAGCGGAGATCCAGAAGGTCGCGGAAGGCTGCGGGGCGGAGTTCCTCATGACGTCCGCGAAGACGGGCGCCGGCGTCGAACGGGCGTTCCAGCGCCTCGGGGCGCTCATCGCGTGGGGCCAGTTCGGAGGCTTCCTCGAAGAGGGCGAGTAGCCGAGGAGGGATGGGCCTCTGCCTCCGGAAATCCATTTCCTCCAGAACCGGACGCAGCCGTACACGTTCTCGATCCCGACCGGAGATCTATGGCGCGTCCAGTCTTTCCTCCACCGGGAGGGCGACCTTTCCAGCCCGTACCGGGCGCTCCACTTGTACGTCCGCGTTGCGTCGCTTGGGAGTAATCGGACGTCCCGAGCCTACTTCAGACGGTTTCGCACGGCCGCTCGCAAACTATAAGGCAACCTCCCCCCATCATTCGGAACCCGTGGGCCTCTTTCGCGTTCGCGTCCGGATCTTCAGCCTCCGTGACGAACGTCGCGCCCGAGAACTGGAGATGGTCGTGGACACCGGCGCCACGTATTCCGTCATCCCTGGGGAGGTTGCAGCCGACTTAGGCATCCGCGCGACGCACGAACGCACGTTCACCCTTGCGGACGGGCGACGGATGTCCCGGCGGCTGGGCCGAGCGGGGTTCGCGTACGACGGCCCGGAAGCCGCGAGCGTCGTCGTCATCGGCGAACGCGACGATGTCCCGCTCCTCGGCGCAACGGCCCTCGAGGAACTGGGGATGGAAGTGGATCCGGTCGCGAAGACGCTCCGGCCGACAACGCAATACCTCCTGTGAGCGCCGTCCGATCATTGCTTCCGATATGCCGCCGTGGCCCCGACGATGCGGTTCCCGTTCGACGAGAGCTTCGCCCAAGTCGGATTCTCCGTGCATCCACGACGGGCCGCCCGCCTCGGAGGATCCATTCCCTCCGGGATCGGACGCCAACCGCACGCGGTCCGGAAACCTCAGGTACATGACAAGTCATTACATTGCCATATGAAGAACCTCCAGGTCCGCGTGGAGGACGAGGAAATCGAGGACCTCGACGAACTCGCGGAGGAGCTGCGTCTCTCGCGCTCCGAGCTCGCGCGGTCGGCCCTCCGGGAGGGCGTCCGCCGCATGCGCATGGAGAAGGCCCTCGCGCGATACCTGAACCTCGAGTTCACCTTGAGCCGGGCCGCGCGCTACGCGGGCGTCCCGATCCGGGAGATGGCCGACCTTGCGGCGGCGAAAGGGATTCCGTCCTTCCGAATCTCCCTGGACGATCTCCGGAGGGACCGGGAGAAGGCCCGGACGTGGGTCAAGGGTTGACCCATGCGCGTCTGGGTCGATGCCTCGACGCTGATCGCCCTCCGTGGTATTTTGGCATCAGAAGGATTAAGTGGCATTATGCCATTGCATCTCCCATGGAAGACATCGTCGGGGTCGACCGGGCCGGGAGGATCGTGATCCCCAAGGCCATCCGCGAAGCGGCCGGGATCGACGAGCGTGCGAAGCTCCTCATCGGGCTGGCGGAAGGCGGCCGCATCGTCCTCCAGAAACTCGACGTCGACACCCTCGCTGCCCGCCTCGAGAAGGAGCTCGCGGGCCGCGACGTCGACGCAATCGCGCGCAGGGTCCGGGAGGAGATTCGTGCCCGCATCCGAACGGCGTACCCGGACCTTCCTGCTTGACACGAACGTCTTCATCGCGGCCGTGAAGCACCCGCGCCGGGAGACCGCGACCCTTCGGTTCCTCCTCGCGCTCCTCCAGCGGGACGACACGCGGCTCGTGGGCAACGCGTTCTGGGTCGAGGAGATGCTCCGCTACGCCGAGGAGTTCCGGTCGGAGACCGCGGCCTGGCTCGTGGGAGCGTTGCTGAACCGCACGCGGGTCGTGCAGGTCGAGCGGAACTTCGTCACGGTCTGCGCGGAGCACGTGACGACCCCGGATCCCGCGGACCTCCTCCACGCCGCCACCTGCCTCCAGGAGCGGGCCGTCCTTGTCTCGAACGACCGGCACTTCGATCGGATCCGCGACGAGGGCGTGATTGAGGTGTGGAGCATCGCCAAGGCGATCCGGTCCCTGGAAGGCCCTCGGTAGCCGCGGGCTCGCTGCGAATGTCGCCACGACGGAGGTGCATGGCGGGCTCCAGATGAGGATGCCATCAACGTTTCCTTGTCCGCCGTGTAGTGTTGTGCCCGCGGCTTGCGCCTCGTCTGCACCGTCACGTGGGGAGTCAACGAGACGATCGGGGTGAACCGCACGACGTGGTCCTGGTTTCAACGTCACCCTGGCCGACGGCCGGAACTGGAGTCAAGGTCCCTGGAGAACCGGTAGCCCTCGAAGTACGTCTTGGACAGCGCCGTACCGCCCTTGAACGCGAGGTCGCGCGCGCACCGCTCCTGCGCGAGGACCCCGAGGGGCTGTGAATGGGGCGCTCGGATCCTCCTTAGGTAGACGGCGCGAGGATCGTGCGGAAGCGGCGGCGGACCTCTCCGGCGATCGGCCGGAACGGTGGCACCCGACCGAGGAGGGGCTCCAAGTCCCGCTCCCATCCACGTCCGGCCGAGACAATCCCCCGCTCCAGGCCTGTCCGTGAGAGGCGTCGCCGGTACAACGACATCTTGAGGTCCAAGAGCTTCCGGGGCGCGGAAAAGCCCCTGGTCAGGAGGAAGTGCACGTCGTACAGGTCCCGAGGCTTCCCGCGCACGACGAGGGCGCGGACTTTCTCCGCGAAGAGGTGCTCCTTCGAGAGAGTCCGCAGGACGAGCTGCGGCACGTCGGCGTAGGGGGTCCGAGGCACGAACACCTCCGCGGTCGCGACGGGCTCGTGTCGAAGGCTGACCTCGATCCGAACCGACGCCCGGCTGCGCGGGTTGCCGCTGAAGAGGGGACCCTCGCAGTGCAAGACCGCCGCGAGGCCCTCGCGAGACGGCCGGCGGACGACCGTCGCAGGCATGCCGTAGTCCGAGAGCCGTGCGGTCGAGGTGACGAGATGGTCGAAGGCATCGCCCGCGTCCGCGTCCGCGTTGAAGTCCAGGTCTTCGGAATACCGCGGGCTACCGTAGGCAATCCGCAGGCAGGTGCCGCCCTTGAATGCGAGGGGCGGCCCACCGGCGTGGCGCAGGAGCACGTGCTGTATGTAGTCCCGCTCCACGGCGTGGAGGGGAATCGCTTCCCTCCTCGTCACAACTTCGAGCTGCGGGCGCGTGATCATCCCGTGGCCTCCGCGAGGTTGTCGATGACCTTCCATTTCGCGATGAAGCGGCCCCGACGAGGACCCTCAGGATCGAGGCGTACGTAGACATTCGATGCGGCCTCCGCGAGTCCCGCTCCTTCGACGCGGTTCCGATCGAGAAGATAGCCGAGACGAGAGGCGAGGCTCCGTACCCCCATCCGAACGGCGTATTCCACAAGACGCGTCCTGTCCAGGCTGTCCAAGGCCTCCGCGATCGCGGACGCCACGTGCTCCATGCCTCCCGCGTGGTCAGGGAGGTAGAGCGAGTCGACGACGGCTTTCTCGGGCTCGGCGACCGGGAACTCCAGCGGTCCGTCCCGGACCATGATGGATCCGAAGAAACGCATCGCCGGCAGCTTCACGAGGCGAAACGCGTACGGCTCGACGTTCCGGCGAAGGGAGAGGCGCGTGTTCGCGATGAAGACGAGCTTGGCTGCTTGCTCGGTCCAGCCGTAGTAGTGAAGGGCACTCCAGAAGCTCACGTAGGACGGTTCCACGAGCCGCGTGCCGAGATAGAACGGTTGGGCGAGAGCGGCTGAGTCCCCGAAGGCGGCGACGACGTAGCGGCCGTTCGCAAGTCGCTTCAGAAACCCCCCGGACGCCAGGCGATGAAGGACACGACGCGCTCGGACTGGGGTGAGACCGAAGATCCGGGCGAACTCGCGATCCCCGAAGGCATACATTCGGAGTTCGGCGAGGCGGCGTAATATGTAGGTTGTCTGTAGTTTAGTACTCATTTCGGTAATAAACGAAGAACATCTTACATATTTGAGGGTTCCGGCCCGGGTGCCGAATTCGGTCCGCGTTCGGAGGATCGTTGGCCTCGGGGCGGGGCGCGCGACCTGGTCCACCTTCAACGTCACCCTGGCCGACGGCCGGAACGGGATCGAGCCCTACTCGTTCGAGATTCGCTCCGATCGCGGCGCCAGGAAAAAGATATATTACGGGCGCCCTCCTAGCGTCGTTTCCATGGGCCTCTCCCGGATTCGCGTGGTCGTCGACAGTCTGGAAGACGAGCGTCGCAGCCAGGAAATCGAACTCGTCGTGGACACCGACGCCACCTATCCGGTGGTTCCGGCTTCGGTGGCCGAACACTTGGGGATCCGGCCTTCCGAGGAGCTCACCTTCACTCTCGCGAACGGGACGCGCCTGCCTCGCAAGGTGGGATGGGTGGGGCTCGCTGACGACGGGCGTAAGACCCACACCCGGATCGTCTTCGGCGAGGCCGAGGACGTCCCGCTCCTCGGCGCGTTCGCCCTCGAGGGCTTGGGCGTCGAAGTCGACCCCGTCGCGAGGACCCTGGGGCCCGCGACACAGTATCTGCTCTGAAAGGCCCCTTCGTGAGGTTGCCCGCGGAGATCGAGTAGCGTCATCCCGCGCATCTCAACTCAGGAGTTCGCCCGGTCAACCACACGGTCGTCCGCCTCGAAGAGGGCGAGTGATCCGGGCTGACCGGCCTCCGAGCGGGTTGCGAGGCGCGGGTGAACGGTCCGGATGGAGGACCTGAGTACCCTCTGGGACAGCTCGTTCTCCTTCCTGATACTCTCGCCGCGGGATTTATCGGGCTCGAACCTTCGTGAGCCGGCACCTCATGGCGGCACCCGGCACCGGGCGCGTCCGCGGTCGGACGTGGGCTAGGATCACACAGGCCAAGAAGCCCCGCGCAAATGCGGTCGCGTGGGCCTTGTTCCTCCTGATCGGACTGCCGCTCGGCCTCATCGCGGCGCTCAACCTCCTCGCGGGGACGGGGATCTACGTCGACCCGCTCCGGGAGTTCTGGCGCCCCTGGCCCTCGGACACGATGAAGTCGTTCATCGGCATCGCGGCGTTCGCGGCAACCCTGGCGTACCTCACGTATCGGGAAGGGCGGCAGACGGGGTACAAGTCGGGGAACGTCGCCGCGACCGCTACCGCCCGCAACGTCGCGGAGGGTCGGATCCCGGAGCCCGAGCCCGCCACCTCTCCAGGAGTCTCGATGCAGCCGCCGTATCCGCCTCCGCCGTGACTCGTCCCGGAAAGGATCTCTGCGACGGGACGAGCGACGCGGGCTCACGACGAGATTCGCCGGACGGCGACGCAAGACCCGATTGAGAACGCGATGCGGGCCCCTACGCCTTATGCGCCTTCGTCTGCGGCTGGCCCGGCGACTTCGACGAGGACCTCGCACCGAGGAGTCCGACGCCCACCAGAGCCCAGGCGACGAGGCACGCCCATCCGTAGGCGAGGAAGAGCAAGACCGCGGTGTTGAGCTGGAAGTGGACGTCGGCGAAGCCCTCGACGGCCGGGAGCATCGCGCCCGCGACCACGGCGAAGGTCAAGCATCCCGCGAGGGGCCCGGCGACCGACTCGACGATCCGGGCGCGGCCCGCGAGCGCGTCCTCGCGCTGCCGGATGATCTCCTTCAGCAGCTCGCGCCGCGTCTTCGATCCGCTAATCGCCGTCGAGACGTCAACAAGGGTGCCGGCGACCTCGAACTCCGCGACCCCGCCCTCGGTCGGCACCATCTCGATCCGCTTCAGGAAGTCGTCGATCTCCGCGTCGCTCGGCGGCAGCGAATCGACGTCCGCCAGGTTCGCGTCGCGGTCCTCGGGCAGCATCATCGCCTCCGGGAGCCCGGCGAGGCGAAGGTCGAGGGACCGCACGATCTCGTCGAGGTGGCCCGCGCGACTCCCCGCGAGGGACGCGAGGAACGCCGCCAGGACGATCGCGCCGAGCAAGGACACGGAGTAGACCTGCGACGAGACGACCGCCGAGTACCACCGTCCGGACGAGCCCAAGGCCGTCCCGGCCGCCAGCGCCGCGACCAGGCCGAGCGCCGTCGCGAAGGCGCCGTGTATCATCCACGATCGCACGATCACGTCACACCCTCTCAGTCCCCCTTGGTGCGGGTCCCTTTTAAAGCCAGAGACGCCGTTATCGGCCGCGACAATCTCGCGCCGGGCGCAGGCACGTGCCGCGTAACCGGTCCAGTGGATGTCCCGTCGCCGTCCGGGCTCGTGATTCAGGGCGCCACGATCCGACCCGACGACGGGTGGATCCGTGGCCGATTAGATTCGTCGGATGCCGCGGACCCGGTCGAAGTCGCTGTCCAACAGAACGATGTCTCGGCTGGGAAGGCCAGAAAATTGGAGGCATTCACCGGCGATCGCGGACGCCTCGCTGGACATCTCGCTTGGAGGCGACCGCGTCATCGCCATGTCCGAAGAGCGCCACCACGTCATCGATCGTCCGTGGGTGTCGCGGACGGACCACGATCTTGTCGCCTTCCAGAGACCACTCGAGGACGTCCCCTTCCCGGACGTCGGACGCGTTCCGAATCTCCCGCGGGACGATCGTCAGGTACCCCTTAGATACTTTTGTCCTGCTTGGCATGTTCACTCCCCATATCGAACGCAGGTACTCAAGGATTGCCCGGAGCACATCATTTCGCGGTCCGATCTCGGCGTCGGTATTTTGACCGGGTTCGCGCATGCTGGCTCCGGTCCGAGCGGGGTCGTGTCGCATGCGGTCCGAGGTCCTGAAGGCGAAGGTCTGCCTCGTCGGCGACCTCGCCGTCGGCAAGACGTCGCTGATCCGGCGGTTCGTCCTCGACGCGTTCGAGGACCGCTACCAGACGACCCTCGGCGCCAAGGTGACGAAGAAGGTCCTGCAGATCCCCATGGCCGAGCAGGACGTCGACGCGCGCATGGACCTGACGATCTGGGACATCATGGGCCAGCCGGGGTTCCAGGAACTCCTGCGCGAGGCGTACTTCTACGGCGCCCGCGGCATCCTCGCCGTCGCCGACCTCACGCGCCGGAGCACGCTGATCGACCTCGCCGGCTGGATCGACGGGGTCGAGAAGGTCGTCGGGAGGGTGCCCGTGCTCATCGCGATCAACAAGGCGGACCTCGAGGACCACGCGGACTACGGGGAGAAGGAGATCCGGGGCATCGCGGAGGCGTACGACGCCGACTTCATCCGGACGTCCGCGAAGACCGCCGACGGCGTGGAAGAGGCGTTCCAGCGTCTCGGGGCCGTCGTCGCGCAGCGCCAGCTCGAAGGCGTGGCGGGAGAAGAGGAGTAGGGCGCGTTTCGCTACGCCGGATGGAAGGTTGATATATATGGACATCTAATGTCCAATTGGCCATGAGATGTCCAAGAGGAAGACCTACACGATCTTCCTATCCCTGGAGGACCGAATCGATGTCGATCTTGAGTTTGAAAAGAGGCCTCGCAACCAGCCACCGCGGTCCCGGTTCGCGATCACGTACTCGGCGCGAATCGCCGATCGCTGGAGGGAGGTCGTCCGATACGACAACTTCCACGGCTACCTCCATCGCCAGAGACTCTGGCGTTCGTCCCGACCGGAACCTCTCTCCGAGATGGAGCGGTTGCCCGCAGGTGACATCCTGGCGATCTGTCGGGATGACCTACGGCAAAACTGGCGGAGGTACCGAGCGTTGATGGAATCTGCAGTCAAGGAGGACTGACATGGACAACACGGAGATGCAGCGCCGGATCGACGCCGCGTTCGAATTCGTCGGACGGGTGGTGGAACGTCCCGATCGGTTTCCCGATGAGGCGGTGCTGTTCCTCATGAATCCGGCCGAGGTCGCCTCCGTTCTTACGAAAGAGCGGCTCCGAATGCTGGCGAAGCTCGAAGCGAATGACTATCCGACGCTCGTGGCCCTCGCCGACGCCCTCGGTCGGGACGTCAGTCGCGTTCGGAAGGATCTCCTGACCTTGGAGCGTCTGGGACTCGTCACGCTCTCGAAATCCGGGAACCGCATTCGCGCGCGGCCAGCCGCGACAGGAATCTACATTCCGCTCTTCTCCTCGACGGGGCGGCGGACGGCCGTCAAGACGGCGACCAAGAGGGCTACCGCGTAGCGAGCGTGCGCTCCTCGCCGCCTCGCCGAGCCGAGATGCGGGAAGGGTGCTCGAATATCGGGACCTTCGTCGCAGGGTGCGACCTCGAACGCCGATCGACGCATCACGGGGCGGGGCCAAGCGCCCGCCGGACCCATTCGATGAATCGGGCCGCATCCCGAAGGACGCGTTCTGCCTGGGCGCGGGAGGCAGACACGCCAAGGTACCCGAACGTGGAGCGAAGATCGAGATCCCGCTTCAGGACGTCCCTCTGCGCGCCGTCCCCGATAGAGCGCACGACGTCGAGGTGGAGCCGCATCGCCTCTCGGTGATCGAGGGAGGCCACCGCCCCGAGAAAATGGGCCGTCAGGGCGTCGTTCGCGTTGATCATGGCTTGGATGCCGTCGAACCCGGCGGCGTTGTACCGCTTCTCCTCGAAGCTCCGCCGCGCGGATGCCAAGAATTCGGCGGCCTGGCGGAGGAACCCCGCCGCCGCGTCCGACTTCACCGTCCGAGCCAGTTCGCCCGCCCCCGGAGGAGTCGGCCCTCCGACGCGATCGTCTGGAGCAAGGGATCGAACGCCTGGAGACGACGGGCAACCTCCCCCCGCGTCAGGACCAACGGCGTCACGTTCGCGTCGAACCGGTCCAGCATGGACGCGGCGACCGCCTGCACCTGGGCGGCCCGGCGGGGAGCGTCCACCACGACGAGGACATCGACATCGCTCCGCGCGCTCGGCTCGTCCCGGGCGACGGAACCGAAGAGCACGGCTGCTTCAATGCCTCCCCGGGGCAACGCGTCCGCGAACTCGCGGGCGACCGTGGCCAAGGCCGACGCCTCGTCTCGGAACAGGGACGCTAGGGCCTCGTAGAGGGCATGGCGACGATTGATCCGGACCACCCGGGAACGGCCGATTCGACGCGTGAGGACGACGCGAGTACCCAAGAGCTGGCCCAAGGCTGGATGAACCGAGCCCAAGGACTGCCCGACGGCCAGTGCGAGCTCCCGCGTCGAGAACTCCCGCTCGGGATTGGCGCAGAGGACCCGAAGGATGCGGACCTTCGTCCGGGAGCCCAGGATATCCTCGAACACGCGCCTGAGATCGCCACACGGCTATTTCGATATTTCGATTACATGTACGATTTTTCGAACGGAATCCAACGAACCCGCAGGCCGCGCGCGCGAGCCCGGCCCCCGTTCAGCCAGCGCGACGTCGTCGGCGCCGCAGGAGGAGACCGGCCAGTCCGGCGACGACCGAGGCTGCGATCACGACGCCCAGGGCCAGGTCCGGGGTGAGGCCGCCGGACGCCCCGCTTTGGGGCCCCACTCGGATCGTCCATTCGTGCCAGGTCGCATCCGTTCCGTCGCTCACCGTGACGTTCAGGCGGAAGACGCCGGCATGCGCCGCGGGGAACAGGAACGATGCGGTGCCCGCCGCGACGACGACGCCATCGAGCCGCCACGTGATCGTGAGCGGGTCCCCGTCCGGATCGGCCGCGGCCACGCGGAACGTCGATGCGGCGCCGAGCGGCACGGTGACGTCATCTCCGAGAGGCGCGACGGACTGGAACACGGGGGCGCGGTTCGACACCACGACCGGGGCGGAGCGCTGGGTCGTGGCACCGTCCGTATCTTCGACCGTCAGCGTGACGATGTACGTGCCCTTCGCGGAGTACACGTGGCTCACGACGGCCCCGACCGCGGATCCACCATCCCCGAAATCCCACGCATACGAGACGATCGGCCCCTCGGCATCGGACGACCCGGACGCGTCGAACCGCACGACATCCCCGGGCAGCACGCGGTCCGGCGTCGCGGTGAAGGAGGCCACGGGCGGCTGGTTCGTCGAGCCAACGAGGAGGGAACGCGACGCCGTCCCCGGCACCCCGTCGGAATCCGTGACGACGAGGGAGACGAGATAGGAGCCTTCCGCGCCGTAGACGTGGGTCACGGTCACCCCGGATCCCGTCGATTGGTCGCCGAAGTCCCACTCGAACGACACGATCATCCCGTCCGCATCCGAGGACGATGACGCGTCGAACGATACGATCGCGCCGGCGTCCGGGGACAACGGCGAGACAACGAACGCCGCGGTCGGCGGCGACAGGACACGGACCGCCCGACTCATGGTTGTCGTGAGGTTGTCGATGTCCGTGAGGACGAGCGTCACGTTGTAGGAGCCGTACAATTCGTACGCATGCGTTACGACCTTGCCCGCATCCGTCGCGCCGTCCCCGAAGTCCCACGCATACGTGACGATCGACCCGTCCGGGTCCCGCGAGGCGGACGCGTTGAACGTCGCCGTCACGTTGACGAGCGGGCGGAATGGCAAGACGGTGAAGGAGGCGATCGGCGGGCGCGAGGTATCGACGAACCGGTAGAGCGTCGTGGGAGTCGTGAACCAGATCGCGCCGTCCGGCCCGACCTCGACGGCCACGATGCCCGAGGACACCTGGAGGACATCCTGCTCGTCGACTACGGTGTCGTAGTTCGGCGGCTCGAGGTCCAGCCGGCGCAGCTTGCCCGTGTTCCACTCGCCGAAGAAAAGGTCGCCCTGCCACGCCGTGAAGTTCGGGCCGCCGTACGCGATCGCGTTCGTCGGCGCGACGGTGGGCGTGTACCACGTGATCGGGAGGATCGGGTTCGGGCCGTCCTGATTCGTGTTGTTCGGCGGCGCGGGCGGGGTCGAGCATGTCTCGTGCGGGCCCCATCCGAAGTTCCCTCCGGCGACGAGAAGGTTCACCTCGTCGTTGCACTCGGGCCCGTTCTCCGTGATAAAGGCGCGGCCCGTGACCGGATGGAAGGCGAGGCCGAACATGTTCCGGTGGCCGTACGTGAAGACGTACGGGTTCGCGTCCGACTGCCCGGCGAACGGGTTGCCGGGCGGGGCCGTGCCGTTCCGGTCCATCCGGAGGACCTTCCCGTTCAGGCTGAGGAGGTCCTGCGACTTCGCCGGGTCGCCGTTCTCTCCGACGACCGATGTGGTCCAGCAGGACCTCAAGCGCATCCCCGACGTCGCCGTTCGCGTGGATGCGCACGATCCGGTTGTACACGGTCCCGCTATTGTTGAGCGTGTAGTATGCGTACACCCACGGCTCGGTCGGGAAATCGGGATCGAGCGCGAGGCCGAGCAGCCCCTGCTCGCCGTTCGTCGCGACGTTTGCGAGGGTGTAGAACGGCGTCGGCAAAAGAGAGCCGTTCTCGACGATTCGAATCTTGCCGCTGAACCGCTCGAGGAGGAAGATCCGGCCGTCCGGGGCGAACCGGAACGAGGTCGGAAAACTGAGGCCCGTCAGGACCGTCTCGAGGGTCCCGGAAGGCGCGGCGACCCGCGGAGCGTCGGCGAGGACGACGGAGAGGACGAGCAACGCCGCCAGCCAAGCCGCGCCACAACTGCGGACGATGCGGCGATGGCGTCCCCGTTCTCCCGCACCGGGTTCGTTTGACGCGCGCCGACGAGACGAAGACACCGCCCCAACGCGGCGGCGGACCCCGCGCGCCGCTCGCTACCCCGACTCCCACGTAATGCGACCGACGTTACTTAAGCTCGCCCTCGGGCGCACGCTGCGGCTCGATGGGCTCAGTCGGAACCATCTTCCGTCTCGTTGCTTCCCGGTGCCGCGGTATGGCCGGAACGTTCCTGGGCCCACCCCGGCATGCCGCCGGTCCGAAGGACGATCGCGTCGCCGCCGTTGATCCATATCGTGAAGGCCTCGATCTCGTTGCCTTCGCCGAGGACCCCTTCGACCTTCAACGTGTCGTTCACCTGAATCGCAGGGTAGTGGTTCTCGGACCACCACCAGGGCGGTGTGAGCTCGACACTGTAATTCGTACCGTTCGCGACCGTGACGGTCACCTCGACCGTCGCGTTGAAGTGCGGGTTCCAGTCGACGGCGGTGACGTTGCCTTCGATCGTCACAAGGTCGACCGGGGAATCCGCGTCCAACGCGTGCACGGCGAGGCCCGCTCCGACGGAAGTCACGAAGGCGACGGCGAGCATCGCGTACAAAGCGCTGTTCATTAGGCTCCTCCGGCACAGATCACGGGTGGCGCAGGGATAAGCGTTCTTGCACGCTCGTCGAACTGAGAACGTAGAACCTTCCGCATCCGGTCGCGCTCCTGCCGGCGGGATTGCGGCAATCCTTATTCGGCCGCCGTTCATGCTGTCTCGTGTGGGCGTCATCGAAGGCTGGGAGTTCCCTTGGATGGAACCCGTCCTCTCGACGGAGCCGATGTCGGAGTCGGCGATGGTCCGGGAGCAAGGCGGCTGGGTCCTCGCCGGCGCGATCGCGAGTTCCACCCTGGGATTCGGATTCTGGGCCGTGGCGGCGCGGCTCTTCACCTCGGAGGCGGTCGGCCTCGCGGGTTCCCTGGTGTCCCTCTCTTCCCTGGCCACATCGATCGGAATCCTCGGGCTCGACAACGGACTCGTGCGCTTCGCGGCGCGGGTCAGCCGACCGCGCGCCCTAGTGTGGGAGCTACTGCTCGTCGGGGTGGGCCTCGCCTCGATCGTCGGGCTCGCGCTGTCCGTCACGGTCCTCTCCGTGAGCCAGGCGGCCGCGCAACAGTTCGCGGTCCTCGTCGCTCTGACCGTCGTTCTCACGGCGTCCCAGACGTCGTTCCAGATCACGGACGCCTCGATCCTCGCTGCGCGGAAGAGCCAGTATCTCGCGTACCGGGCGGCCGCATACGGCATCGCGAAGATCGCGCTCCTGCTCTTCCTCGTCGAAGCGGCGGTCGTCGGCCTGTTCGGCGCGTATACGCTGCCCCTGCTCGTCGTCACCGTCGTGAGCTTCCTGATCGTGCGGCGGGTCTGGCCCGTCCGAAGAGAGGACGGCGTCCCCCATCGATTGCGGGACGTCGCGTCCCTCTCCTTCGGCAACTGGATTTCCGGGCTCGCGTATTCCCTGCCAAGCCGCCTCGGGCCCTCGCTCATGCTGATCTTCGTCGGCCCGAGCCCTGTGTCGTATTTCTTCATCGCCTTGCAGCTCGCGGAGATCCTCAACTACATTCCCGAGTCCGTGTCGAAGTCCCTGTACGCCCACGGCTCCCTCCGGGACCGGCTGCCGGCCGCACTCACGTCGAGCATGCGCCGCCTGCTTGCGGTGATCCTCCTCCCGCTCGTCGCGCTGGGCGTGCTCCTCGCCTCGATCGGGATGACGATTGTCGGTGGCACCACGTACGGAGCCCACGGGCTCGCTTTGCAACTCTTCCTCCTCGCGACGTTGCCGAAAGCGGGGATCCAGATCTACAAGGCTCAGTTCAACGTCGACCGCCGACCGGTCGCCCTCATCGTGATGGGGAGCGCCCTCGGGCTCTCGACCCTCGCGTTCTTGCTCGTCGGGTTGGTCCGCGGCGTGGCCCCCGATTGGTTGCCGCTCGCTTGGGTGTTGGGCGGGATCGTCGCCCTCGGGTTCGGGTGGTGGCTCTCCCGGCGACGGCTTCCGATCGAACCCGAGTCGGCGGCGGCCCTCCCGGAGTGACGCGGGTCGAACCGCTACGGCGGCGGCTCTCGACGGCGTCCATCCGAAAAACGAGCAACCGCTTTTCGACGACGGACGAGCATGACGAGCAAGATGAGACCCAGGAGGAGCAACACGGCGAGATTGGTTCGCTCCGACCCGATCGGGTCCGGCGCGCCCTGGACGTAAATCGTCACGGTCGCCGAGACGTTGGGGCTCAACGGGGTGTTGTCGTTGTTCACGAGTCGCGCGGTGACCGTATTGCTTCCGTCGGGAATGTCGACGATGAACCCGAGATCGTACGCGCGCGGCTCCTGGTTGAAGACGCCATTCAGGAAGAGCTGGACGTGGCCCTCGTTGGGAGCGTTCGGTTGGCCGTGCGGGTCCACGAGCGCGAAGTTCGTGACCTCGATCGCAACGTAGACGTCGTGGGCGATCGTCGGGCCCGGCCTCGGCGACACGATCGTAATCGTCGGCGTGCCCTCCGCAGGGCCTTGGGTCATGACGACGCGGACGGATGCGTTGACGTCGGGGCTCAGCGGCGTCCCGTCGCTTTGGACGAGCCGCATCCGAATCGTGTGAGGACCGGATCCCAAAGGTAACACGATTGGCTCGACCCGCGTGAGGATCTGGGCGTATGCCCCATCCACATACAAATCGACGTGCCCCTCGGTCGGCCCGACCGCTTGGCCGACGCGGCCCGGTTGCACGAGGCCAAAGTTCGAGACCGCGAAGCTCACGATGACCGGCGTCCCGTTCCCCAGGATCTGGCCGTTTGCGGGCGACAGGATCGAAAGGGTCGGCGTCGCCGCCGATACGACGGGGCTCGCAATCGCGAGCAGGAAAATCCCGAGGAGCACGGACGCCCCGATCGTTCCTCCTGCTCCGCAGGATCGCGGTTGGGTCGACCGCATCGCGATTCTCGCCATCAGCGGGCCTCCAACTTCCGATAGATCGTGGCGAGGATGCCGAGGCCGACGAGCAGGTTTGCGAGAGCCAAGTACGGCGTCGCGTCGAAGGGCTGGACCCGTCCGAGGAGCGCCTTCGCTGTCAGATGGAGGGTAACATTCACATCGGGATTCAGCGGATTTTCGATGTTGTCGACCAACCGGAGCGTCACGGTGTGCCCGCCGTCTTTCAGGTTCAAATGCAACGGCGCGTAGTCCGTCAGGTCCGAATAGTACGCGCCATCGACCAACACCCGGATGTGGCCCTCGTTTGGAACGCCCCCAGGTCCGCCCGGAGGGACGACGACGAAGTTCGTCACGCGGAAGGATACCGTGGAGTCCGTACCGAGGAGGGCGTTGTCCTGGGGATACACGATCGATAGACCGGGCGTCCCGCCGGCGGGACCCAGGGTCACGGTCACGACGACCGACGCGGTGACGTCCGGGTTCAGCGCGGACCCGTTGTCCTGCACCAGCCGCAAGCGAATCGTATGGGGCCCGCTCGGAAGGGCGAGCTCGATCGTGTTGGCGCTCGCGTGCCCGGTTCGTACGCCGTCCACGAAGACGTCGACGTGGCCGGAGTCGGCCGAGGGGGTTCCACTCCCGGGTTCCGTGAGGTTGAAATCCGTGACGGCGAAGACGACCGCGACCGGGGTTCCGTTGCCGATCACCGCACTTGGAGCCGGCGAGACGATGATCAGGGTCGGCGTCGAAGCGCCGCGCGCGGTCGACCCGGTGACCCCTGAAGCGATCAGCATTCCAATCGTCGCAAGGACGAAGGCCAGACATCGGGGCTTCGTTCTCCCACACCTCCCCATCATCCTATCGCTTCGCGCCGCGCGGGTTCGGGTCCCGCGCCGCCATCCTGCGTCGGCGAAGGAAGAGGACGACCAAGATGAAGGCGAGGAGGAGTACGACCCCGCCGTTGTAAATCAGCGGGAGGCTTACGGAGGACGAAGCCACCACATGGATCGGCACGCTCGCGGACGCATCGGGACTCAACTTCGTGTTGTCGTTGTTCACCAGTCGCACAGAGATCGTGATGTCTCCTTCCGGCAACGACACGACGAGGATCGGCTCGTACTGGATGACCTCCATGACCACATCGCCCTCGACGAGGATCTGCACATGACCTTCGTTCGGAGCGTTCGGTTGGCCCCGCGGCTCGACCAACGTGAAGTTGTCAATTCGATACGACACATAGATCCCGTGACCTGTCGCTTCGTTCTGCGTCGGGGAGAGGATTGTGACACGCGGGCGCTCTCCCGCCGCTCCCAGCGTCGAGATGACTTGGACGGAAGCACTCACGTCCGGGTTCAGCGCGCTTCCGTTATCGGCGCTGAGCTGCATGCGAATCGTATGCGGTCCGGAGGCCAGGGACATCGAGAACGGCCCCACCTCGGTCAGGAGTCGGACGTATTCCGTGTCGACGAACACGTTGACGTAGCCTTCGTCCCCGGTCCGGTTCTGCCCCACGCGACCCGGCTGAACCAACGTGAAGTTCGAAACGAGAAAGTCGACGACAACCGGGGCGCCGTTCGCGATCACCGCTCCGTTGGTGGGAGAGAGAATCGTCAACGTGGGCCCAGCCGCTCGAGCGGTCGAACTCGAAAAGGTGACGCCCAACAGGCTGGCGAGCACGACCAGGGCCAAAGCCGTCGAAAGAGGCCGGGCCTCACTCCTTCGCCGTGCCGGAGGGTTCTCCGGCATCACGATTGCTTCCCCCTCATTCGGGCGAAGAGCGCTTCAAGCGTCGCTCGGCCCCAGTCTCGGTAGAACAGCACTACGAAAATCGCGCCCGCCAAGACGACCTGGGCAATCGAAAGATAGGGGTTGATGTCGACGATCGCCGCAAACTGAATTCGGAACCTGACCGAGTCGGACGCGTCCGGGATGAGCGGCTGACCCGCATCGTCGACCAGATGGACGGTGACCGTATGTTCTCCGTCGGGTAGGTCGGAGAAGGGGATCGGTCGGAAGGCTGTGACGGCCGTGTAATAGACGCCGTCAAGGAGCACCACGACGTGCCCTTCGTCCGGAACGGGCTGGCCCCGCCCCGGAGGCACGAGCGCGAAGTCCGTGACCTCAAAGGAAATCGTGACGTCTCGGCCGAGCACCAAGCCCGGAGTCGGGTAGGTGATCTCGACATAGCTAATCCGAATCCGAGGACTGCCGACCGGGGGGCCTTGAGTGACGTTCACCGAGATGGAAGCACTCACATCCGGACTCAGTGCCGTGCCGTTGTCGGAGACGAGGCGCAAAAGAAGATAATAGGCCCCCGAAGGGAGGGGAAGCACGACCGTTTCCTGGCTCACGGCCATCGTGGGAATGTCGTCGACGTAAACGTCCACATGGCCCTGGTTCGGCCCAGCTCCTGCGGTCCCCGGCGGCGTGAGATTGAAGTTCGAGACGACGAAGATCACCGTGACCGGAGTCCCGTTTCCGATCACCGAGTTGTCGGACGGCGATACGATCGTGAGCGTCGGTCCGGCGGCCCGGGATCCGGGGGCGAACGTCCCGAACGCGAGGAGGACGCAAACGACCACGATGGTAATCCTAAAGGGCCGGAGCTTCGCCGACGGAGCTTGAGAGGACACCGAGCCGCCTCGACGAATTCCCAAGTATCATCACGTGCACCGTATTAACACCGACGGCGCGCTGAAACTAGGGGACCGGTCCGGGCGGACTCCACGACTTTTGGACGAGAGCCGGCAGCTTCCTTACGAGGCGCTGTCTCGCGGCCCGAAGAACGCCCGCGCTCTTGTCCGCGGTGGCGACGACCACGAGGATCACCTGCGAATTCAGCTTGACGGCCAGCAGCCGACGCCCGCCGACGACTACCGCGACCTCCTCTGGGCTCGCCGCGCCCAGCGCGACGACGAGGGTCTCAATCGACCCGAAGAGGGTCGCCGCCATCACGGTCAGCACGTCCACCGAGGCAGGATTCCTCGTCCATGCCCCCAGTTGCCTGCCCGCCGAGGTCAACAGGAGGACCGCCTCGAACGGCTCCGCGGGATCGATCAGCGGGGACAGGTCGACCGGAGCCACCGCGGGTCTGGGCATCGGAGATCCCCGAAGGGACGTCCGTCGCCGGACCTAAAAGGGAGTCAGGCCTCGCTATCGCGGACGCAAATTATTTCGAACCGCGGATTTTAGCGCCCTTGGACACCGTCGTGCGGGTGTCCCGGCCGGGAAGGGAAGGAACCTTCAAAGGGGAGGCCGGTTCCCGGTCGGGCCGGGATGTCGCGGAAGGGTCGCATTCTCGCGAGCGTCGTCGCCGTGGCGGGGTTCTGGGGCGCCGCCTTCCTCGGAATGCTGAACGACATCGATTTCTTCAGCCTCGAAGACCTGTTCGACACGACGGAGTTGCATCACGAACACATCGTCGTTGTGCTCTTCGCCCTCGGGATAATCGCCGGGATCGGGCTGTTCTTCGGGGAGCGGCGCCCCATCCGTCGCGCGGGCCCAGGGTCCGCGGGCTACAGCTCCGACGAATCGTCCGGGCCGGATGACTCGGGCTCCTCGAACGCCTCCGAATCGTCGAACGGCTCCGGCTCCACGGACTCGGAACCGGGGCGGCGGTGACGGCGCCGGAGGAGGACCGCCAGGGCGAGCAACGCGACCCCGAGGAGCGGCAGGAGGTAGCAGGAAAAGCCCTGGAGGGGGACGAACCCGAGGGGATTCGTGTCGACGCGGAAGCTGAGGGTCGCCGTCGCTTGGTTGCCGGCCGCGTCGACCGCGAGGATCACGACTTGGTGGTCGCCGTCGGACCACGAACGCTGGAGGGTCGTATTCCTGCCGACCGACATGAACGCCCCGCCATCGACGCTGACGTCGTAGTGGTCGACGCCGGACATCGGGTCGGATACGGTCCACGCGACCGGCACATCGGCCGAGGTGACGAGGCCGCCCGGGGACAGGGCGATGAAGCTGGGGGGGGTGTAGTCCACGTTGATCGCCGCGGTCTTCAGGGGCTCCTGGATCCCATCCGCGTCCGTCGCCTGGTAGTCGAACACGTGCCGTCCCTCCGGGATCGTGATCGGGCCGGCGTACACGTCCCACGTGTCCCCGTCGAGCCGGTAGGCGATCGTCGTCGGGCCGCTCGCCTCGCTCAGCGCGCTCAAGGAGACGGTGACCTCGGAGACGTACCAGCCGTTCCGGCCCGGCGACCCCGCGGCCGCCAGCGTCGTCACCGGCGGGCCGTGCGAGCCACCGCTGATCCGCACGGTCAGACTCTCCGTCGTCTCGGGGTTGCCGGCGTTGTCCGTCGCGGCGTACTCGACCGTGTGGGTGCCGTTTCCGCCGACCGGGAAGGTCGTCGCGTACGTCCACCAAGCGCCTCCATCCACGCGGTACTCGATGGACTGCACCCCGCTCGTCGCGTCCACCGCGGTGAGGGTGATGTTCGCGGATCCGACGTACGAGCCGTCTCCCGCCAGCGTGCCACCGACGCTCGCCGAGGTGCTCGGTGCGGTCGTGTCGATCTTCAGGGTCGCCGTCCGAGCGGCTTCCTGGTTCCCCGCGTTGTCCGTCGCGTAGTACTCGACCGTGTGAGTGCCGTCTCCCTGCACGGTCACCGGAGACGTGTACGTCTGCCAGGAGCCGCCGTCGATCCGGAAGGTGATGCTCGCCACCCCACTCCCGCTGTCCGTCGCGTTCAGGGTGACGCTCACCGGCGAGCGATACCAGTTGGCCGTCCCGCCGGTCCCCGACGAGCTGAACGTCGTAATGGGCGGCGTCGTGTCTTGGCTGCTCGGCTGAACGGTGTAGGACGAAGGCACCGCGGCGGGGATGACGAAGGCGAGTCCCCCGGCCGGCGTGGAGGTCTGCGTCAGCACGACCGTGCTCCCGCGGAGGAGATCGAACGAGGTGTTCGGCGCGAATCCCACACCGGTGAAGGCGACGGCCGCACCACTCTGGAGATCGAACGAAAGTTGTCCGGGCAGGAAGCTCGTGACCACAAGCCGATCGAGCGTGCCCGCCCACGTCGCGTACAGGGTCTCGCTGTCGACCGTGTCCGTGATGTCATATATCACGGAGCCGCCGAGCGTCATCGAGACGTTGAGCCGTGACCCGGACCACGAGTAGTTCATTACGGTCGGGCTTCCATAGGTCTTCACGAGCACGGCCCGGAGATCGCCGGGCACCACCCCCGGTCCGACATCCACGACGGTGAGGTCCGGCTTCGAAGGGAGCCGGAACGGCTGCTGCGACACGGAGGAGTACGTTGTGTTATAGATCGTCTCGTCGTAGGTGTTGATCCCGGGCCAGGAGCCGTTGTCGAGGACGAACACGCCGTAATCGACATCGTAGACCGTGTTCGAGAAGAATACGCCTCGGTCAGAGCCCACCTGGATTCCCCAGTGATACGTATGGATGACGTTCCCGCTCACCGCCGTCGCGTTCGAACTCCATTCCGTCATGATGCCCCGCGGGTAGTCCGGGGCCACAGATTTCATCCCGGGATAATCTTGGAACACGAGGTTGTCCCGCACGACGGTCCCCACGGAACTCTCGGACACAATCCCGCCCGCGGTGGCGTTCATGACCGTGTTCCGTTCCGCGACGATCTGCGTCGCCTGTCGGTCGTCGCCAACATAGTAATCGCTCAGATGAATGCCCACGGTCAGGTAGGAGGCGCTCGTGTACGCGTTGACGTAGTTGCCGTAGAACGTGATGTTGTGCGTGCCCCGCATCGTCACCGCGCCGTACACCCAGTCGCGGTTCCCATCGAGGTGGACCTCGTTCGCCTCGACGCGGACGTTCGACGACCCTTCGTTCACGTACACGCCGTACGCGTGACCGCTGAGGACGAGGTTGTGTCGGATGATCACGTTCGCCGTCGTGACGATCGCCGGGAACTCGCCGAGTTGAATCGCGGCCCACTGATTGGCTCCGGTCAAGTTCGTGATCTCGACGTTCTCGATCACCGCGTACTTGTCCGTGTTCTCGACCTGGACGATCGCGCCGGTGTTCGGGTAGGTGTTTCCGTCGATGAACCAGTCCGAGATCACGTACGGATCGGCCGCCGTGCCGCTCCCTCTCCGAACGCCATTCGCGGCCGTGAAGTCCGCATTGGCTCCGATGTAGATCGGCCCTCGCGACTGAAGCCTCGACGGATCTAGGAGCCCGTAGCCGGGCGGCGCGCCGACGCCCCCGCCGACTCCATTCGACACGACGACCGCTAGATTCGTCGCGTCGCCAAGGCCGTTCGAGTCGAGGACCTCGATGGCGACCGGGTACGTGCCGGCAATCGCGAAGACATGCGAGCTCGTCAGCGATGATGACCAGGGGGTGTCCCATACGCCATCGCCCTCCCAATCCCAGCGGGCCTGGAGAGTCGCATTCGGATCGGAGTCGGACGATGACGACGCGTTGAAGGCGACCGACTCATTCGCGGAGGGCCAGAGGGGGACGTGGGTGAAGCGCGCGACGGGGCCCTCCGGAGCGCTCCCGATGGTGAACGCGTCGTGGAACGTCGAGTCGATGTCGTTCGGGCAGTGACCCGTGCTGTCGGCACCGCCCGCGGGACAGAGATCCGTCTTCGCGACGACGCTCGTCCGGGAGACCGTGTAGAGGACCCCGCCGTATCCGGCCGTGAGGTTCTCCGTGTTCCCGTTGCTCCCCATCGCCTCGACCATATAGTTGATCTCCGGGTCGCTGCCGTCGAACGGGATCGTGTAGAGGCTGCGGCCTCCCGAGCCGCTGACGACGACGACGCTCCCCGCGCCTTTCGAGTAGTTCCCGTCGGCGCCGTCGTCCACGATGCAGTCGGCGTCGAACTGACCGTTCGAGAGGACGCTCGGACAATTCGCGCTGAGGGCGAGCTGCTTGCTCCGCTGATACGTGTGGTAGTGGGCCTGGAGGAACACGTCGACTTTCAGGTCGACGAGCTTGTCGAACAGCGCCTGCCCGATCTCGCAGCCGTAGCTGCCCGCGTTGATGCAAAGCTTGTGGGACGCCACGAACACCCACGGGATCCCGCTCGAGCGGGCATCGTTCACGGCGTTGACGACCCAGTTGTAATGAGTGGAGCCCGGGCTGTAGTCGTAGTTGAGGAAGCCGCGGACCCCGGCGGCGATGAAGATGAATCGCGCGAGCGGACTCGACGCCGGGTAATCGAAATAGTACTCGTATCCGTAGCCCGGGGTCGCCGGCCCCGCGGTCACGTTGACGTTGAGGGTGAACGGACAGTACTGCACGAATACCGAGATGTTGCCTCCCGAGTTTTCCCCGGCGTCGTGATTCCCGGCGATGAGCTCGACGTCGTCGAAGCCTCCCTTGATCGAACTGCACCACCCGGACTCGTCCGCCACATATCCGAGGTCGCCGAGTGCCAAGAGGAACGTCGCATGGGCCGCGCCGGCCCGCTTCGCGAGGGCGACCATGTCTCCGTTGCCCGGCGCCCCGAAATCTCCGGTCGCGACGAACGAGAACGAGGTGCCGATGGCGTCGGGACTGGGACTCTGCGCCTCCGGGATTCCGTTCGGATTCCGAAGCAAGAAGCCCATCGCCACGACGGCGACGAGCAGACACGCCGTCAAAACGCCAATCGCCCGATACGCTCGGGAGACCATGAGCCATTCCTCAGCAGGAGGCCCTGGGATGCTAGGGCCCGGGGATGATAGTATCTTCACGAATGACGTCTGCCGATAATCGGTTAAGATAACGTCGCCACCGGAGCAACGATCGTTCGCTCATCCGCACCCGACAAACGCATCGGAGGGCGACAAGGTACAAGAACCTCGTGGTACGCTCATCGCGCCGCTTCCGGAGCGCACACAAGGGACCGACTTGCGCCAACCGCGCAACGCCAGTTGGCCTCGAGCCTGCGCGCCATCAAACGAGACAATTGGCGACGAGGAAATCGTCTGTCACTTTGGAGACGACGGTCGGTTGCTGCGGCTCCGGGGGGTCGGCGCGGGTCGAGAGACAACGTAGACGGACATGATTGCGTAGGCGAGGAGCCCAAGCCAGCCATAGCTCAGGGTGAGGACCGCCGTGGTGTTGAGCTGGAAGTTTCTCTCCAGGAAGCCGAACACACCAGGCAACAACATCGCGGAAACCGATACGTAAAAGACTGCAGCAATCGATGGTCCTGCCAACGCGACGAACGAGCTTGGCGCGAAGGCCGCGGTTCGAGCGGTCATCGCGAATTCCGGACGTTCGAGGGCCCGGCGCGCCATCGCCGAGCGATCCATGGCGGCCGTGTAGTTTCCGGTGTCGAGCAGGGCGACGGCTTCCGCGGAAATCAACTCCGCGTCGTGCGTCTGTTTTGCAGCCGTCTTCGTTCGCTCGATATCCACCAAAACGCCTTGCAATTCCGCCGCAATCCGTTCGATGAGGGCGGCTTCGAGAGAGCCTTTGACTTCCTCGACGAGCCGGACGCGTTGCGCCAGGTCCCGCTCTTGCCCGGACATCACTTCCGCGACGAGCGTTCGGATCTCGGGCATGTCGAGGCGCGCTTTCTTCGCCGCGACCAAGAGCGGTTTCAACTCGCCCGCGAGTCGCATCAAGATCACCGCGGTATCCTTTCCCTCGGAGACAAGGATCGCTGAACTCCTCGCGCGGATGACCGAGAGTCGCTCCGCCAGGGAAGCCGCCACCGAGTCACTCGACCCGGACATGCGCGACAGGGCTTCGGAGACGGCCGCTGCGTCCGATGCGCGCTGCACGCTTGGCGATGCGCGCCCATCCGTCCCGGCGCCGGAGCCGATCATGCCTTCGATGTCGGTCCATTCGCGCTCTTGCGATCTCAACTGATCGCCCTCGTCCGGCGACATGGAGTCGCCCGGCGTGGGAAGAGCGACCTGCGCCGTTCGAGTCGCGGTCCGGCGCGGGGCCGCCGGGAGATAGCGCGGGACCAACGACGCGATTGCGAGCAGCCCGATCAGGACGAGTATCCCGCCAACGAGGCTGGTCTGATAGACGACCTGCGAAACGTCCGGTGTGAACCACGCCGCATTCGTCCTCCGTGCGGTCTGCCACGCGAGGTAGCCGACCACGACGAAGTATGCGCTGGCCGCGATGGCCAAGTTTCTGGGTCGGAAAAAATCCACTGGTCCCCCGCTCCGGCAGAACGTATTTGGCACTCCATACATAAACGCTTTCCACGTCGGGCCTACGCTTCGGGGCCGGCCGGTCCGAAAATCTCCGTGCGTTCCGCGACGATCGGTTCGACTGGTCGAGGCTCCTTGCCGTGAATCCGTTTCCGGAGGAGTGCGAATGCGATCCGCAATCCCTCCCGGAGACGGAGCTTCGGTTCGCCGATGCGTTTGCTGTACGGAATCGGTATCTCGACGATCGGAATCCCCTGGAGAGAACACTCCGCGAAGATGTCCGCCTCGAGCTCGAACCCTTCCGCGGTCAACCCAAGCGACTTGAGCTTCCCGGAATCAAAGGCCCACATGCCGCTGCACACGTCGGAGATGCGCGTACGGAAGAGAAGAGAGGCGAAGCCGCTCAACAGACGGTTGCCGAGGAGGTTCGCGTTCGACATCGCACCGCGTTCGATCGAACCTCTCATGCGCGATCCGACGACGACGGGATTTCCCGCTCGGAGCTTCTTCACGAGCCGCGGGATCATCTCCGGAGGATAGGTGCCGTCGCTGTCGAGGACCACGGTGAAGCGCTCGGTGATCGTGGGGACGAACTCCCGGAACGCCGAGCCTTTCCCGCGTCCACTCTGGACGAAGACGCTGGCCCCGAGCCGTTCTGCAACGGCGCGCGTCCGATCCGTCGAACGTCCGTCCAGCAGGTAGATGGTCGCCGAGTAGCCGAGCCTCCGGAGCCCCTGCCGAGGAATCCGCCTCAACACCGCGGCGACACCGCGCTCTTCGTTCAGCGCCGGCAACACGATCGACAGCCCGATGGCCGCGAGATTCTCCGCGGGGCGGTCAAGCAAGCCCGGCGCCGCGTTTTCGACCCCAACCTCGGGAATGGGCGAACGGTCTCGGGCCGCCGAGCGGTCTCGGGGCGAGCGGAAAGCCTCGGGGTCAATCGAAGTCGTCGACTCATGCCACTCTCCCTCCGTCCACCCCATTCGGAACCCCCCCGACTCCGCCCCTCCGCCAACGCACCGTCGCGAGAGGGACCGAACCTCGAATTGTCCTCCGCTTATCGCAAACGGTGGGACATCTCGTTTCTGGCACACGTTTTGACGCCGCGGCGAAACTGCGACGACTCGACGCGATGGACTTGCAACGTGCGGATACGTACAATTATCACCTTTGGGAACGAGCAGATCGCGATGTTCCCGTCGTCGCCGAGCGATAGAGAACGCAGAGCCTAGTTTTTTAAGGAGGACTTCATATCGGGTTCCAATTCAACTTCGGGAGGAGTGTGGAGGGAGTGGCACGGGAGCGCGAGTTTCTTTCAGCGTCGGAGAATGCGTCGTTGTCGTTCCTCTCGGCCCTGGATCCCGGTGGTTCGCTCGATGCGGCTCTCTTCCTGCGAATGACGGGATCGGTCTTGGCGGCCTGGTCGCGAGAGACCATCCCGATGGAAGTCGTGAGCGTGATGTCCGCCACGATGTTGGCCTCCGCAGAGACGATCGTGGAATCGCTCGGCGGTCCCCCGACGAACTACATCTCCGTCGACGCGGGAGATCGACGGATGATCGCGACGAGGGTGAATGGGCAAACGTTCCTCATCGTCATTGCGTCGCAACGCATCGGACGGGCGTACCTTCGCCGCGCGAGCGCCCAGCTCGCGGCCCGGTTGGCGGCGGCCTCGACGGTCTCGCTCGATGCCGCGGCAGCGACCGCACGTTCGGACATAATCGTCAAGGACGGGGACCGGTTCCTCAGCATTCCTTGAGCCGGGTTACGATGAGCGGGACTTAAATAGGTCATCTTCTATATATGTGGGGCGGGTTCCATCACGAAGCACCTTGGGCCTAAGGCCTATCTCCTGATTGGGGTCGTCGCCGCCGTCGCGACGGTGTCGACCGCATCGAAGTCAAACGTGCGGGACCTGCTCGCGCAGCGCGAGTCGTATGCGGTGGCCGCAGGCCTGCTCGCCGGTCTCGACCATCCCACTCGGCGCAAAATCTACGAACACCTCCGTCGACTTCCCGGAGATCACTTTCGGTCCGTGGCCCGGTCGCTTCGCCTCGCCGTCGGAACGGCTCGATATCATTTGGACGCTCTCATCCGGGAAGGCATCGTATATCGCGAGGACATCAACGGACGGGCGCGGTACTTCCTGAAGGCGGGTGAGGTCGAGAAGAATCGCCTGTACGTCTCGCACTGGAGATATCGCGAGATGCGCCTGCGCGTCCTGTTCGCCATCCGACGCTTGGAGAACACGCGGCCGGCGGCGATTGGGAAGGCTCTGGGAATCAGTCGGCAGCTCGCCGCGTACCACCTGGCCCGGCTCGAAGACGCCGGACACATTCGCCCCGGCGGTTCCCGGAAGAAGCCCGAGTGACGACCGGCAACCGGTCCGCGATCTCCGAACCGGTCGGCGCAATCGTCTTGCATGATACCCCCTCCGCCCCAACTCTTTAAGGCACTAGACCAATCCGCGGCGCCTTGGCCTTCGGAATCCGCCGCAACGCGGCCCTCGACATCGCCGCGCTGTCAACGTGCCTCCTCGGGTTGGTCGGGGTGCTCGTCCTCGTCCTGCGGGTGAAGGTGGGCGCCGAAGGCGTCCCGCGGCTCGCATACCTCGGCTTTCTCGCGATGGTCTGCGGTCCGTTCCTATTGGCGTTCAGCCGGATGCCGAAGGTCCTCTACCTCATCCCGCCAGTCATCGCGGTCTTCATCCTGTACCCGATCACGAGCCCCCACGGAATCGTCTACTACTCGGACCCGGTGTTCAACTTCTCGTTCACGGACCAAATCCTCGCGAGCGGGTTCTGGGTGCCGGGAAGGGGGAACGCGTTCGCCCGAGCGTACTCGTTCTATCCGATCGGCAACGTATTCATCGCGTACGTCACGCTGACCGTTGGGCTGCCGCCGGCCCAGGCGTACATGTGGATCGAGCCGCTGCTGCGCCTCCTCGCCCTCCCGGCGACGGTGTTCTCAATCGCAAACCGGCTCTTTGGCGGCCGCACCGCGGTCCTTGCCCTCTTTTTCTACCTGGGGACCGCATCGATCCTGTTCAACGTGCCGGTCCAACAAGGAATGGGGGTGGTCTTCGTCGGGCTCTCCCTCCTCGCGCTCGTCGTGCTCACCCAGGTGACGGGCAAGACATCCCGCGCGCGCGCCCAAATTGTCTTTGCGCTCGTGGGCGCGGGGATCGTGATGACCCATCACCTGTCGTCCTACGTGTTCGCGGGCTGGTTTGCGGCCCTCGCCGTCCTCGTGTTGCAGCGTCGATATCAACCGAGCGTCGGAGCGTTGCGATTCGGCCTGCTCCTCGGGTATTACGTCGCCTTCCTCGGCCTGTATGTCCTCACCTTCACGTACCCGATCTTCCAGACCCAGTACGGGACTCTCGACGATGCGATCGCCGGATTCATCGCGCCCGAGGAGGCCCCGGCGGGGACACAAGGGGCCGCCTTGGGTAGGACGTTCAGCCCCTTCGAGACGGCCTGGCTCGCGGGCTCGGTCCTTGTCCTCCTGCTCCTCGCGCTCGCGACGATCCAGCGATATCGCGCGACCGGCCAGAACCGGTTCGCGGTGGCGAACGGCATCGTGGCCTCGGCCGTGACCCTGGTGTCGCTGCCGCTCATTGTCACACCGCTCAACTTCGTGCCGCTTCGTATCAGCGAGTTCGCCAATTTCTTCATCGCGCCCCTCGCGGCCACCACACTCCTCCGGTGGAGTCGGATCGGCCCGCCGAACGGGCCCCTCCTCCCGACGATCACGCGAAACCGGAGCTGGATGACGCCGGCGGGCGTCCTCGTGGTTTCGGCACTCCTCTTCATGGGCGGAAATCTCGCGCCGTTGACGATGCGGCTGTACTTCGAATCCCCCGCCGCCCGGACGACCGACTCCCCGCTCTTCCTCGGTTCGGACGCCGTCCGCTCCGCGGACTGGGCCCGGGCTCATTACGGCGGGGGCCGTGTCTGGGGGGACCAGCTGGCGGTGGACACGTTCTCCGGATTCGGGGGCATGCCTGTCGACTTCGGGAGCGCGCGCGTCTTTCAGAACACGACCGTCGACGCCCTCGTCTGGTCCCGCGTCTACGTGGGCGATTACGTCATCGTCGATCGCTGGATGACGATCTTGCGGCCGAACTTCCTCCATGAGCCACTGTCGGCCGCCCCGCTGAGCGCGCAGCAGGTCGAGAAATTTGCAACGGATCGTCACTTCGCACTCGTCTATCAGGACGAATCGTTTTCGGTGTATCGCGTGATCGCCATCGGCCCGTGAGGCGGACGCCCCGGCCTACGTCGCGGTCACCGGCAATCGGTCCGTCGCGACGACGGATGCGAGCGAATCGACCAATTCGAAGCGGAGGTCGAAATTGCCGAGAGATTCGATCGAGATTGAAAGGGTCTGGTTCCACGTCCCTTGCGCCTCGAGGGTGATTGGCACAACGTATTCCGCGTAGGCGTCCATCCGAATCGGAGGACCCGGCGTCGCGGCGTGGAACGTCGCGTTCCCCGTGGCGTTCGAGGGGATCAGCCGGACTCGGACCTCGTACGAGCCGGAGGTCGACCCGCCCAGCGCGGAGACCGCGACATCCTGCGCGACCCCTCGGACGAAGGACGTTGGTAGCGTCCCCACCGACCCATCGGGACCCGCGATGGCGAGGCCGGGAGAGAGCCGGTCCGGATACAGCACTCCGGAGAGGGAGATCAGGAGGGCGAGGGAAATGGCGATGGCTCCGAGGAGAACGCCGATGACGAGCCGCTCGGCTCCGGAGTAATCGGAGAAGTCGAAGACGCGCCGGATGGACGCCCTCAGGGCCGTGCCCGCGCCGAGGTGCGAGCGCCGAAGGTACCACGCGGCGAAACCGATGGGCAAGCCAACGATGACGATCGCCAGGTCGGTGATCGGGATGCCGATGATCGACACCGCCAAGGCGGAGATCGACGTCACGAGAATCGTCAGGCCGACGGAAAACGCGAGGACTTCCGGGGCCGAGAGTCGGAACGATGTCCCGACGATGAGGGCGAGCGTGCAGTACCCGGTCGCAAAGAGGGCGACGATCGCCACGGCCGACCGATAGGGGTTAGGAGGGACTGCGGTGAGGAGGATCGTGTAGGCGATGAGCGAGGCGAAGGCCAAGCCCACGAACGGGAAAGGCGTGGTCGGGGGACGCGGCTTTCCATCCAGGATCATCGCCGTCTCCAGGCGACGAGAAGAAGGCGTCCGGGGAAAACGTTTTGCCCGCGGCTAGGACGGATTCCGACGGAGGATCGAGACGAGCCTTGCAGCGACGAGCGGCCAGTCGGGCGTCGTCTGGATCCATTCTCGATTCCGACGCTGAATCGCCTCTTGCTGGCCCTCGTCGAAGACGGATTCGACGGCCGACGCGAGTCCCGGGGGATCGCGAGGACTCGCGAACACAAGGCCGGTCCGACCTTCCAGCTCCCGGATCGGATGGACCCGCGTCGTGACGACGGGAATCCCGGAAGCAACCGCCTCGAGGATCACCAGGGGAAGAGCCGTTCGGACGAAGCGGTACGGGAAGACGGCGACTTGGGAAGCCTGGTACGCGGATCGGAGTTCTTGCCGCGAGATGAGGCCGCGGACCACGTAGGTCGTGTGACGCCCGCTTCGGATCTTCGACACGATGGGCTCCGGGATCCGCGGCTCTCGGAGAAAGACGAGCAGTTGCGTCGGTTCGTTGCTCCGGAGGGCGCTCGGAAGCCGCAGGGCGTCCTGCACGCCCCGGGTGGCCTCGGGCGGTCCCGCGAAGATTACGCGCCTCGTCGATGGCTCGATCCGGTCCGCAAGCCGCGGTCCCAGTCCCGAGGAATCGGCCTGCCGGAAGAACGGATCGAACGGATGGCGGACGAGCGAGCAAATCCTTTCAGGCAAACCCGCGGAGACGGCACACAGCCGGTCGCTCTCCCACAGGAAGACGAACTCATCGAAGTTCGACATCGACTCCGGCCACGTCCCGAGCCGCCGGGAGACGTACAGGCCGGCGTGGTGCACATCGAGCCGTATCTCGGAGGCCAAGGTCGGATCCAGGAACCGCCTCGCCAAATCGGCCCCGTCGTGAAGCGGACGCAGGAACACCCCGGCGAGACGACCGTCGAATGCACGACGCTGCCCGCGCACCCGCCGGAAGAAAATCGTCGCCGTCATCCGACAGAGACCCGAATCGGCCTGGCGGGTCTGCAGGATCCGGCGAACCCCGTCCCCGGTCCGGAAATCGCCCGGGATCGGGTGATGCTCGACGGGGATCCCGTCCCACCGGGCGAGCTCACGAGTACTCGTGACGACGAAGGGCTCGTGGCCCACCGCCTGCATCGCCTGGGCGAGATCGTGCAGATACCTCCAGGGCTGCAGATTCAGCCGGGCTGTCGGGAGCGTTTCGGTCACGACGGCGATGCGTAACGATTCCAGGAATCACCGCCAGGCCTCGGGAGCGGCCGACCCGCCACCCACAGCCCGGCCCACGGGAAAATAATATCGGCCACCAGGCAATCCCGCATCCGCAATCGATCAAACGAGGGGCGAGGCGTCCGTGCGGGGTGATACCTGGTGAGACCTGACGACCGGCCCCTTCGGTTCGGGATCATGTGCGCCGGGCCGACGGTGCAGGCGTGGGAGGCGCGCTGTATCCGGGAGCTCATGGACTTCGCGGGAGCTCGACCGGACCTCCTCATCATCCCGGACGGGCCGGCGGAAGGCACCTCAGGACTCCGCCGGATTCAGCGGAAACGAATCCTGCACCAGGCGTATTGGGAAGTGCTCCGTCCGCGAGCGTTCCGGGCCGTCCACCTGGCCGATCAACTTGGCGACGTCCCGTCGATCCGGTGTCGAGTGACAACGCGAGGAAAATTCTCGCAGTACTTCGGAGAAGAGGATCTCAGGCGAATCCGAGACCGCGAGCTCGATTTCATCCTGCGGTTCGCATTCGGGATTGTCCGCGGCGACATCCTCGCCGCCGCCCGGTATGGCGTGTGGTCCTTCCATCACGACGACGAGCTGCGATACCGGGGCGGGCCTCCCTGCTTCTGGGAGATCTATCGCGCGGACCCCGTCACGGGCGCAATCTTGCAACGGCTCACCAATCGTCTCGACGGCGGTATCGTCTTGCGAAGAGGCTACTTCCGGACCGCTTTGCATTCGCTTCGCCAGAATATCGACACCGTGCACTTCGGCGCCGCACGATGGCCCGCGCTCGTGTGCCGAGACATCCGTGCGAATCTCGCGGCGTACATCCATGATCCTCCATCGCGGACCACCGCCCCGGTCTTCCACGCCCCGGACAACGGCCAGATGATCCGATTCGCCGCAACGGTGGCTGGCAGTGTGGCCCGTCGGATCGGCGAGGCGATGGCTCGGCACGAACAGTGGTGCCTCGGAGTGGTCGACCGGCCCATCTCCGCGTTCCTCGAACCGGACGGCCATCCGCAGATCCGATGGTTCCGCCCACCGCAGAACGGTCGGTTCGTTGCGGACCCGTTCGGCGTCGTCCGCGACGGTTCCGTGCAGATCCTCTACGAGGACTTCCGGTACCGGACCGCCAAAGGGGTCATCGCCTCGATCCCGGCCGATGCATCGGCGCTCCCCCCTCGCCCGAACGTGGCACTCGCCCTCGCCGTGCACGCCTCGTACCCGTACCTCGTCGTCGACCGCGGGGACGTTTATTGCATCCCGGAAACGCACGAGGCGCGCGAGGTCGCTCTGTACCGGGCGATCGAATTCCCTTCGAAATGGGAGCGCGTCGCCACGCTCCTCGAGGACGTCGAGGCGCTCGATACCACCGTGTTCCGCCACGACGGCCGATGGTGGATGACGCACACCGACCAAGCGGAGGGGAAGGACCTGAACCTGTTCGTCTGGCACGCATCGGACCTCCGAGGCCCTTGGATCCCGCACGCGCGGAACCCGGTCAAGACGGACGTCCGGTCCTCCCGGCCCGCCGGCACTCCGTTCGTCCATCGCGGCGACTTGTACCGACCGGCCCAGGACTGCTCCAGGACGTACGGGGGAGCAATCTCGATGAACCGCGTGCAGGCACTCTCCCCCACCGAATTCCGAGAGGAGGTGGTCCTGACCATTCTCCCGTCCCCGGGAGGTCCGTGCCCCGACGGCCTCCACACGATCTCGGCGGTCGGCGACCTCACGCTCGTGGACGGCAAGAGAAACCGCTTCACCCCCAGCGCAATCCCGTACGTGCTCCGCGGGGAAGGATCCGGCCGGAGCGGATGATACGGGATTCTTCGGTCGATGCCGAGCAGTTCAAATACGCTCGGCACTACGTAGGCACGGGGGTTCCGTTGCGCATCCTTTTCGTCGGGCAACGGATCTTGCCGGTTCGGCACAGCGCGGACAAGAACTTCTGGCTCGACATGATGCATGGGCTCTTGGCCTCGGGGCATGACATCCAAGCCCTCTCGATCATGCTCGAGGACCCGGGCGGAGACTCCCTCCCGATTCGTGCCGTCCGACCGATCCCGATCTTCCTCAAGCCGGATCCGCGGTTCAACCAGGCGCACGAATTCTTGGCAGGCACGAACAACTACGCCAGCAAGACGACGACTCTCCCCTGGATGGCGCGGGAGATCCGACGCCTCCGCAAGGAGTTCCGTCCCGACGTGGTCCACTTCATGGACAACTACGGACCCGGGCTGATCGGGATTCGGGCCGCGTGCGGGCGCCTCCCGATGGCGATCTCCGCTCCCACGTACCAACGGGCCAAGCCTCTCTACGACCTCTTCCTGCTCACCAGCTTCCGCGCGTTCGATGCGATCGTCCCGTTTTCCGACGCGTACCGCCGCCGGCTGCTCGAACTCCAGGTCCCCTCAACTCGGATTCGGCGGATTCGTTGGGGCGTGGACGTGCGCGCGTTCGCGCCCCCCTCGGAGGCGCAGCGGGAATCCGCGAGACGGACGCTGGGCATCGCCGACGACCGCTTTGTCGTGCTTTGGACCGGCTTCATCCAGCAGACGGACGAGGTGGACCTGCAGACCTCCGTGCGCGTCGCGGACCTGGCCCTGCGGGGCGCGGCCTCCCGGTTCGAGTTCGTCTTCTGCTTCAAACCGGAGCACTTCAAGGACGGGTACCGCAAGCTCGAGCGCCCGGGCCTCCGGGTGCTCCATCACGCCGACGGCTTCCGTGCGGCGCAGATCGCCGCCGATGCCCTCCTGTCGCCGATCCACGATACGGCGTCCACCGCGGCACCGCCGCTCGTCTGGCTCGAGTCTATGGCGATGGGGATCCCGATTATCACTACGCACGTGCCGGGCAGCGACGAGGTCGTGCTGGACGGCCGGAACGGCGTCGAATTCCGCTCGCCGGAGGAGGCGGTCGACCGACTGCGCGGCTTGCAATCGGACCCCGAGTTGCATCGGCGGTTTCGGGAGGGGGCGCGGGAGGTCGTCGCCGAGCGGTTCTCGGTGGACCGCTCGCTCCGAGAGTACATCCAGCTCTGGTCCGATCTCGCGGATCGGTCCACGTGAGGACTCATCCCCGGGAGGCGCCCGGACGATCCGGGCCGTCTCGGAGGATCGACTCATAGAGGGCCAGATAGGCCGAGGCGCACGCATCGGTCGAGAACCGCTCCCGGACGTACGCCCGGCCGGCGGCCCCGATCTGGCGACGCAACCGGTCGTCCCGGATGAGCTCCGAGACCTGCGACGCCATCGAAGCCGAATCTTTCGCGAGGAAGCCGGTCTTGCCGGGATTGATGAGCTCGCGGTGCGGCGGGATGTCGGACGCCACGACCGGGAGACCGGCCGCCATCGCTTCCAGGACGGCGTTCGGCTGTCCCTCGAACTTCGAAGGGAAGACGAACACGTCCGCGGCGGCGAGATACCGGGGGACCGTGTCCCAGACGACCTCGCCGCTGAAGACCACCCGGTCCCGGACGTCGGCGTAGGTCGCGAGCAGGTGGCGGTAGTACGCATCTCCGTAATGCTCCTCGGCGTAGTCCCCGACGACGACCGCTGCCGCCTCCGGGAGGGCGCGGACGACCTCCAGGACCCACTCCACGCGCTTGACCGGGATGACCTTCCCGACGAATGCGAGGAGGGGCCGCCCATCCGGGAGTCCGAGGGACCGTGCCGCGTCGGCCTGGTTCGGCAGCCTCTCGAACTTCCGGAGGTCGATGCCGTTCGGGATCACGTGGGGAGTGCGATGCGGGAATCGATCGGCGAGGGCGTGCGAATTCGCGACGAGGACCGCCCCGGATAGCAAGGCCGGATAGATCGCACGGGCGGCGAGGCCGGCCGGGAAACCGTATCGCCACCCGATCTCGGCCCGCGGATCCGTCCCCAGGTGAATGATCCGGGGCGAGACGTGGGCGAGGTACGACGCGGAGATGGAGAAATACGGATCGAGGGTCTGGAACACGTCGAAGTCGTTGTGAAGGGATCGCAGCGCCCTGCGCAAGAGCCCGATCCCGCCCGGAAACGAGAGCGGACCTGCGACCATGACGCCCGGCCGGTCGGCGAGCGCACGATGGAGGCCGGGCGCGTCGAGGCAGAGGAGTTGGACATCGATCCGGCTCCGGAGCAATTCGAAGAGTTGGAAGGTCTGGAGCGCGAGGCCGCCACCTTTTCCGACGTGCGCTCCTATGAAGAGGACGCGGACCTCAATTCCCCCAACGATCCGGTCGTCACGGCCCCCCTGCCACGGGCGGCTCGCGGGAGGCCGTTCGTCCATCTTCCCGCACCGCCTCATGAGGCGGCGAGGACGCGTTCAAAGTATTCCATCGTGCTGGTGCACATTCGCTCCAGGGAGAAGCGTTCCGCCGCGACGGCGCTCGCCGCATGCCCGAGCTGCTGGCGCAACGAGTGGTCCTCGAGTACGCGCTCCATGGCGACTGCGAGCGCCCGAGGATTCCCGTGGGGGACCAGCAGCGCCGAGGTCCCATCGACCACCATGTCCTGAATGCCCGGCACGGCGGTGGCGACGATCGGCTTCCCGAGCGCCATCGCCTCGATGAGGGAATACGGACAGCTCTCCATGAAACTCGGCAGGACAACGAGGTCGGCCGAGGCCAACCGAGCGAGCAACTCTTGGCGCGGCACCGCCCCGAGGAACTCGACCCGGTCTCTGGGCAAGCCGAGCGCTCGGGCATACCGCTGCCACGCGAGGATTTCCCCGCTCCCCGTCACGACGAGCCGTTCCTTTCGCCGCAGGTACATGAGAGACTGAAGGAGGACGCCGAGCCCTTTCCACCCCAGCAACCGCCCGGTGTACAAGATGAACCCCGGGTCCGGACGCTCCGTCGATGGAGGGCGTTCGTCCTGGAGCGACAAGCCGTTCGGGATGACGGCTGACGTCGCGAGCCGCGGGGTGTATGCGCCGCGGACCTCCCGCTGAACGGCCCCCGAGACGAACAGGGCATGCCGGACCCGCCGCCAATAGTACATCTCCGCGGGGAGCAACGCAGGCAAAGCCGCCAGCGTGATCCGCTCCGATTCGTCGAGGTGGCTGCCTTGGCGCAGCGCATCCCAGCTTGCCTGGGCTTGCCCTCGCACCGTGGTATGGGTCGTGACGACCACGGGGCAACCATTCGTTCGGGCGAGCAAGTCGGGCATCTGGGCGTGGTGGACGATGAGCAGGTCGGGTCGATGCTCGCGGATCAAGCGGGGCAGGCGGCGTCGAAGGGCCAGCTGGAACTGCAGGTAATTCCCCATGACGTTCCCTCCGTCGGTCAGGGGCACCGTCCGCACGAACGGATCCGACGTGGCTGGCCGATTGCCGCTCAGGACCGTCACGTCGTGGCGGTTGCCGATGCCACGCAGCAGCTGCCCAAGATACGTCCCGATGCCGCCCCAGATTCGACCGAACTCTGGAGCCGCTACCGTAATGTTCGTCCCGTCCCCCCCTCTGCCGGCCGAATCGCCACTTGGACCTTCTCAGGTACGTCGAGACCTCAGAAAGCCTCGAGCGTCCAAGCGAAGCGGTGAGTCATGTCCTTTCTGGCACACGTTTTGACGGCGGTGCGAACTCGGGTATTGGCGCCCGCTACGGTCATGCCGGACCGATGCCGAGCGACTCAAGCACCTTCGAAACGCTCGCCTCCTCGGAGAGGCTCGCGCTATCGACCACGTCGAGGTTGAACTGGGCCGCGAAAACCTGATAGAGGCGAAGGCGTCGGTCCAGTCGAGGATCCAAGCCGAGGATCGGGCGCCGCTGGAGGAGCTCCTGCGCAGGCGCGGTGACGAGCACGCTTCGGTGCCTCCGAGCGAGACCTAACAGAATCCTTCCGGCCGGCGAGCCGAGGAACGCCTCGTCGACCCCGGACGCCAGTCCCAAGTCGACGAGGGTGTCCCAGGTAAACCGATCGCAAATGACCGTCCTGCGAAGGAGCCGCCGCGGCAATGTGACCTTGCCGAAGTATCCGAGGAAGTAGTCGAACGTGACTGACCAGGAGTACAACTCGAGCATGAATGGATGGCGACTGAGATCGGTGTGGACATCGTCATGGTCATCCATCCGAACCGCCCGACTCAGGCGGGCGAGACGAAAGATCCCCAAGACCGCGAGGGTGACAATTCGCGGTGAGCGCATCCAGGAGATTCGGACCTTCTTGCGGCGACGGGACAGGTGGGCGGCGATGTCCCGTGCGATTGTCGTCTTGCCCGCACCGTCCGGGCCGACGATCGCGTAAACCGACTCCTTGGGAACGGAGCCATCCGGCGCACCCGTCTCATTGCCGACCATGTCGTGTCTGCCTCCTTGAACGCAATCCGAATGCCGTGATTCGGCTCGTCGAACCCGAGACTTCCCTCGCATGGTTCCGGCTCGAGGCGATCCACCGAAACCGATTCACTCCTCGGGCTGCCAACCCCGTCTCTTGCGCCGACTCCGGTTCCAGAGGACCGCCGACGCAACGACGACGACCGCGGAACCAACGAGCGCCAATGCGAGCGGATTCTCCAGATTCGCCAACACATCGACTGACTGCGCGATCGCGAACCCATCGGCATAGGTGCCGTTGAAGCTGGTTCGCATCGTGATCCGACTGGGCTCCACGGTGAACGTCACGACCCCTTTCCCGTTGCCGACCGTCGCGTTGTCCATTCGGGCCGCGAAATATTGGGCGAGCGGGTTGCTCGAATTGAACGAGTCGAGGTCTCGACCCCCGGTCCCGGAGATGACGAGGACCGCCCCGTCCCCTTTTCGGTATTGCCCGTCCGCGCCATCGTGCGCGACGCAGGCTGGAATGTACACGTGTTCGTTGATCGCGGGACACGAGCCGGAATTCAGGACGAGCTGCTTGCTGCGCTCGTAGTTGTGCGTGTGCGCCTGGAGGATGAGGTCCACCTTCTTCTCGATGAGCAGGTTCAACAAGTCCGGCCCGATCTCGCACTCGTGCTCGCCGGCGGCGATGCAATTCTTGTGCATCCCGACGATCACCCATGGGACGCCGGCCGACCGAGCTCCGTCGATCGCCTTCGCGGTCCAGGTGTATCGGGGGCTGCCGACCGAGTAGTTGTAGTGTTCGCCGTTGTCGACCGCGAAGACGAGGTCCGGGGAGATCAGGACGAACCGCGCGATCGGGTTCATCGAGGGGTAGTCGAAGTAGTACTGCTTCCCGTAGTCCCCCGTCAGCGGCGCGTTGAGCGGGAACGGGCAAGACTCGGTGTAATTGTTGATATTCCCCTCCCAGGTGCCGTCCGGCAAATAGGGGGGCGCCCCCGTATCGTGATTCCCCGCGAGCACCCCGACATTCACAAAGGTCTCGCGGAACTTCGCGCACCAGGCTTGCTCAGTTTTCCCGCCATAACTCAGATCTCCGAGCGCGAAGGCGAAGTCCGATCCGGTCTTGTTGAGCTGTCTCAACCCTTCCGTGAAACCGTTCCATGAGCCGAAGTCCCCGGCCACCGAGAAGACGAACTTGGGGCCGAACTGGGCCGTCGCGACCCAGTAGATTGCAGCGCCCGCAGCGAGCAGGAGGGCGAGCACGATGACTGCGATGACGAGCCTCCTCCTCACAAGAACCCCCCGGACGGAAGATAGTAAGAGGTTCAGGCTAATAGCATCTCTGGTTCGTGAGCGCCCGCGACGTTCCATCGGGAACCCGATCGGAGCGCTCGGTCGTTCTCGAAGCCGAGAATACGTGCGGCAGGCTCCGATGCGCGGTCCTAGGAAGGGCGGATCGGCCGCGACAGGGCAATCGCCGCAACAGCCCATCCGACGAGGAACGGCCATCCGTACGAGAGAAAGAGGACCAGCGCCGTGTTGAGCTGATAGTTGCGGAGCCCGAACCGCTCGACCGCGGGGAGCATCGCGGAGGCGATTGCGCCGAACACGATGGAGGAGATGATCGGCCCAGAGACGGCCCATCGGACCGCCGAGACGCCTTTCCGGGTGGACATCCGTTCGGTCACGAGTTCCCGCAACAGGCTGCGCGTCTCCTGCATCGTCGCCGCGGGGACCGCGACCTTGGGCGTCGGCTGGATCTCGATGAGGGGGACGTCCCGCTGCATTAGCCCGAGGACTTCGTCGAGTTCGTCCTCGATCTCCCGGTCCGTCAGGACCCGCGGAGCCGAGGATCGCCGGTCGGCGCGGGCGCTGCCGCGGATCACGGCGATCCGCCGGTCCAGCTCGGCGACGGCGTCCCCGATCGAGGCGATGTGCAGTGAGGCCGCGATTGCCAACCCGATGACGAGCAGCGTCGAGCCGACGAGCGTGGCGACGTAGGTCTGGGACGAGGCCGCGGAGGAGAACCACGGCTCCGACGTCGTGACGGACGTGGCCCAGGCCAGATCCGCGATTGCGACGAGGATGGCCGTGAAGGCCACCGCTACGACGGCGTTGCGTTTCGCGCTCATCCAGTCCCTCGAGCCCAGTGGCCCCAAGGCACCCACGAGAGTTAGTCCTTTCGGCGCGCCGTCGCTTGTCAATTCGACCTGTCGCAAGCCCATTTGTCTGAGGCCCTTATCTCCCTGCCCGCGGACAACCATCGCGTGATGCGCGAACCCGGGCCGATCGCGAATGAAACGAAGTCGCCCGAACCGGAGCCCGCCGAAGGTCTTTCGATGGCACAGCGCGAAGTCGCCGAGATCGCGTCGTTCATGACGCCGGACGCCCGGCTCGCGGAGATCCTCGAGGAGATCTCGGCCCAGGTCTACGGGGTGCACGCGATCGTGATCGGGGACCGCAACGGACTCCCGATCGCCTCGTCGATCCGCGGACGCCCCTCGATGGCCGCGACGGCGATGGCGACGCTCGCCATGACGTCCGCGGGCAAGATCACCCACAGCCTCTCCCTCCCGGACCCGGAGGACATCACGATCCACGCCGGCTCGTGGAACGTCGTGATCCTGAGCCTCGGGGATGGATGCACGCTCGCGGCCGTCGCCGGCCCGAAGACGGAGCCCGCATCCCTCAGCTGGATCATGCGCCTGCACGCGGAGGAAATCCGCGAGCTCTTGGACATCCTGCGGTAGCGGCCCGCATTCAACGCCGGCACCGGACCTATTCGGGGGAACTCGTGCGGCCCCTGCCTTCCCTCGATTCTCCTCCCGGAGGCACGGACCTGAGAATCCCGTTCGTCCGTTCGTTGCCTCGTGAAATAACCTACAAATAGGGTCCTCCCCATCGAGTCCGCCGTGCTGGACATCCGGCTCATCCGGGAGAGCCCGGACGTCATCCGCCGCGACCTCGCGAAGCGCAACGCTCCGGAGAAAGCGAAGCTCCTCGACGACGTCATCCGGTGGGACAAGAAATGGCGGGAGGCGCTCGCGAACGCGGACGCGCTGAAGCGGCGGCGGAACGAGATCACGCGGCAAGTCGCGGAGGCCAAGAAGGCCGGCAAGGCGACGGACAAGCTCCGCAAGGAGGCGGCCGATCTCCCGAAGCGAATCGACGCGCTCGACACGAAGATCGATGCGCTCGCGGCCAACATCCGAGACGGACTCCTGCGGTTGCCGAACCTGCTCCACGAGAGCGTGCCGGTCGGAAAGGACGACACGGAGAATGTCGAGATCGCGAAGTGGGGAACGCCTCGAAAATTCGACTTCGAGCTCAAGCCGCACGGCGAACTCCTCGAAGCACTCGGCGGCGCGGATTTCGAACGCGCGCGGAAGATCGCCGGCGCGGGCTTCCTGTACCTCCTCGGCGACCTCGTGCGGCTGGACCAAGCGCTCCTGCAGTTCGCGCTCGACTACATGATCAAGCAGGGCTTCACCGCCGTGTTTCCGCCGTTCATGATGCGGCGGGCCGCGTACGAGGGTGTCGTCGACCTCGCCGACTTCGAGAACGTGATGTACAAGATCGAGGGCGAGGACCTCTACCTGATCGCGACGTCGGAACATCCGATGGGCGCGATGTTCATGGACGAGGTCATCGACGACGCCCGCCTCCCGATCCGGCTGACGGGCATCGCGACGCAGTTCCGCCGGGAGATCGGCGGGCACGGCGTCGACACGAAGGGCCTCTTCCGGATGCACCAGTTCAACAAGATCGAGCAGTTCGTCTTCTGCCGGCCGGAGGACAGTTGGACGTGGCACGAGAAGCTCCGAGCGAACGGCGAGGCGATCTATCGCGCCCTGGAGATCCCGTACCGCGTCGTCAACGTCTGCACGGGGGACATCGGCACGGTCGCCGCGAAGAAGTACGACATCGAGGCGTGGTTTCCGAGGCAGAAGAAGTACGGCGAGGTCATCAGTTGCAGCAACTGCACGGACTACCAGGCGAGGCGCCTGAACATCCGCGCGGGGAAGGTCGGTGGGGACAAATTCATTCCCCACACGCTCAACTCGAGTGCGATGGCGACGTCCCGCGGGATCGTCGCGGTCTTGGAGAACTACCAGCAGGCGGACGGATCCGTCGCCGTGCCGAAGGTCCTGAGCCCGTTCATGGGCGGGCAGGAAGTTATTCGGAGCACCGGCCGCCCTGAAGTAACATGAGATGAGCCGTGGCTGCATCTTCGCCCATCCCACCGGAATCGACTAATATGGCGTGATACGTATATGTGGTATGACGGAAAATGTCAACCATCGAGCCCCCGGTCGCGGCACGTCATCCATCGCCACGGCTGCAGACACTTCACGAGATTGAAGTGATCCTCCGAAGGGCGGTCGCCCGGGATGAAGGGCCGCTAAGCCTGGCGGAGATCAAGCGTCGCATGCGAGCGAAGAGCGTCCGTCATTCGACCGTTCGGACATGCATTGACGAACTGAAGCGTCTCCGTCTCATCGTCGAGGATCCACGCCGTGGGGTGATGTGGACCCTGTATGAGGATCCCGGATTCTGGTCCCGCAAACGGGTCAAACTGTAGCTCGCGCAGGGGAGCGTGCGGAACCTGGGCGAGGTTGAGGTCTTCGTCGACGAGACGGCGTTTCGCGGTGCGCCCGAGGCCCAGAGGCGGAAGCTCCGGGAACTTGCCCGACGCCTCGAGATTGAGCCGTTCATGGGAGATCGCATCCGGAGGCTGCAGATTCCAAAACGCTTCCGTGGGTTGCCGAACCTGTTTCGGCTCCCCCTGCCGGGTGGTTGGCGGGCACTATATACGGTCGCGAGTAGCCCGTCGACCAAGACCGAAATTCGAATCCTGTGGATCGGCGACCACGTTCAATACGACCGGTTGTTCGGCTACTGAACGAACGCTCTGGTGTCGCTCCATCCGATGTCTCCGGCCTTCAGAGCCACGGCACACACTCCGAGCCGGGAGAAAGCTCCATAACTTCCGGTGACCTTCCCGTCGATGGGTCGCCATGTCCCCCCTCTGCCCGATCGACTTTCGCTATGGCCGGCTGAAGATGAGGGGGATTTTCGAGGAGGACGCGCGGCTTCAGCGGCTCCTGGACGTCGAGGCGGCCCTCGCGCGGGCGGAGGCGAAGGTCGGGCTCGTCCCGAAAGAAGCCGCCGCGCAAATCACAAAGAACGCTACGACGAAGAATGTCACGGTGAAACGCGTCGAGGAACTCGAGAAGGAGACGCGGCACGACCTCATGGCGGTCGTCCTCGCCCTCACCGAAGCGTGCGGCGACGACGCCGGGAAGTACGTCCACCTGGGCGCGACGAGCAGCGACATCCTCGATACCGCCACTGCGCTCCAGCTTCGCGACGCAATCCGTCTGATCGACGAAGACCTGGACGGCCTCATCGACGCGTTCGCCTCCCTCGCCTCGAAGCACAAGCGCACGATCATGCTCGGACGGACGCACGGCCAAGCTGCCGTGCCGATCACGTTCGGGCTGAAGATGGCCGTGTTCGCTTCGGAGGTCGCGCGGCAACGCGAACGTCTTCGGGAGGCGACCCCGCGCATTGTCGTCGGCAAGATGTCCGGGGCCGTCGGAACGGGCGCCGCGTTCGGGCCCCAAGCCGCCGACCTCCAGACAGCGGTC
>WNGR01000148.1_pt1 | contig 68107 bp, 65 predicted proteins | sample 5407581 | NCBI WGS metagenome assembly WNGR01 (sample SAMN13153383, study PRJNA577476) | soil metagenome | isolation source: 80 cm soil or saprolite under Garry oak tree replicate 2 | place: USA:California | collected 2016-06-15
AGATCCGGCGCGGGTGCCAGTACCTCGAGACAGATGCCGTCACGCTGGACGGTCTCGACGACGGGGTACGCGGCGACCTGGCCGAACGGCGAGCGGGCGACGAGCGCGGCCAGCTCGCGGCGCAGCGGTACCCGCTCCTCGACGATCAGCTCGACCTCGGGCAGCGGGTCGTCCCGGTCGACGATCCACACGCCCCGGCCGTCGTACCCGCCCCGGACCTTCTTGGCCACGAGCGGCCAGCCAACCGAAGCGGCGAACCGGGCCGCCTCGGCGCCCGCTGCCCAGCGCGGGATCGGTACCCCCAGCTCCGCCAGGCGCTCGCGCATGGCGCGCTTGTCCTGCACGTACCGCAGCGGGCCCGGCCCCGGCGCCACGTTGATCCCGTCGGCGACCAGCGCCGCGACGTGCCCGACGGGTACGTGCTCGTGGTCGAACGTCACCACGTCGCAGCCATTGGCGAACGCGCGCAGGGCGTCGAGGTCGGTGTGGTGCCCGAGGTAGACGTCGGCGGCCACCTGCGCGGCGCCGTCGTCGGGCGCGACGGCGAGGATGCGCAGCGACTGGCCAAGGGAGATCGCCGCCTGATGGGTCATCCGGGCCAGCTGGCCGCCGCCCACCATGCCGACCACGGGCAGACCGGTACGGGTATCCATCTCGGCCGCGATCCTAACCGGCCGCGGCTGACGAACGCCGGCTGGTAGCCGCTCCGACAAGCTGCGCGGCTGGCGAACGCCGGCTGGTAGCCGCTCCGACGCCGCAGCTCCCAGACCGGACCAGGAGAGTCGTCGCCGGCCTGCGCCGGCCGCAGCGGGAGCACCGTGCCCGGCAGGGTAATCCTCCCGCTGCCGCCGGTCCGCAATTACTCCAGCGTCGGGCCCTGCTTGCGCAGCTCGTCGACCGCCCCCATCGCGTCGCGGAGCTGCCCGAGCCACTGGTCGGCATGCTCGCCGACCAGGCGGACGCACCAGGCCAGCGCCTCGGACCGGGACCGCGCCACGCCGGCGTCGATCAGGGTGTCGAGCACCTGCCGGTCGGGCTGGCGCAGCCGGGTCATCACCGGCGCGCCGTAGGTGGTGAACAATTCGGTGGTACCGCCGGCCCGCGCGCCCCAGGACACCTTCCGGCGGTACCGGTGCTCCGCCTGCCGGGCGATGCCGATCCGCCGGTCCCGGGTCGACTCCCGGAAGCTGGCGATCCGGCCGGCCTCGGCGCTGGCCTGCTCGGCGGCCGTCGAATCGTCGTCGAGCGTGGGCTCGGGCAGCCGCCCGATGATGAGGATCTCGTCGCGGTCGATGGTGATGTCGGGGCGTTCGGTGAACCAGTCGTCGGGTAGCGCACCGAGAATCCAGGCCGGCGCGTCGTCGGCGGCCGGCGGCTCGCCACGGCCACCCCGTGCCCAGGGTCCAGCAAAGTGCCTCATGCGTTCCTCCCGTTGCGTGTGTTTCGCTGATTACATGCTTACACCGTTGCAGCGACCTTCAGGAGGGCGTTCGCTCAGGGCTAACCGGCGAGGAGCACGCGCAGGTCGGCGGGGTCGGTGACCGGCCGGTCGCAGACGAAACCCCGGCACACGTAGGCGGTCGGCGCGCCGCCGAGCATCGGCCGGTCCGCGAGCAGGGGTACCCCGGGCTGGTCCGGTCGCCCGGAGACGACCACGGCCCCGGGCGGAGCCAGTCGCCACGCCGTCTCCACCAGCGCGGAATCACCGGCGACCGCGATCTCGTACGGCCCGGACACCTGCGCCTCCCCGACCGCACAGGCGTACCCGGTGAACCGGGCGTGCCGCGCCGCGATGGGCGCCACGGTCGCCAGCGCCGCCTCCGCCGCCTCCCGGTACCGCGGCTGCCCGGTCAGCGCGGTGTACGTGGTCAGCGCCGCGGCGATCGCGGACAGGCCGGACGGGGTGGCGTTGTCGGTCGGGTCGGCCGGCCGCGTGACGAGCGCCTCGGCGTCGTCGGCGGTGTCGTAGAAGCCGCCGCGGCCGTCTCCGAAGTGCCCGAGTGCGGTGTCGAGCAGTTGCCCGGCCAGCTCCAGCCAGCGCCCCTCGCCGGTCAGCTGGTGCAGCGCGCAGAACGCCTCGGCCACGCACCCGTAGTCGTCGAGTACCCCCGCCGCCGCACCTACGACGCCGTCCCGGGACACCCGCCGCAGCCGCCCGTCGACGAGGTGCAGGTCGGCGAGCAGGGTACCGGCCCGGATCGCGGCCTCGGCGGGCTCCGCGCCGTCCGGGAGCAGCCGGGCGGCCTCGACGAGCCCGGTGATCGCGAGGCCGTTCCACGCGGCGACCACCTTGTCGTCGCACTGCGGCTGCGGCCTCGTCGCGCGCGCCGCCCGGAGCGCCGCGATGACGCGGCCGGCCCGGGCCCGGACCGCCTCGTCCGCCTCGTCGAGATCGCGCATCAGGCGCAGGACCGAGGTGCCGTGCTCGAAGGTACCGGTCGGCGTGACGCCGAACAGGTCGGCCGCGAAGGTCCCGTCCTCCTCGCCCAGTACCTCGCGGAGCTGGTCCGGCGTCCACACGGAGGTGAGCCCCTCGACGCCATCGGTATCGGCGTCCAGCGCGGAGGCGAAGCCGCCTTGCGGGGTGGCGAGGTCGGCGAGCAGGAACCCGGCCGTCTGTCTCGCCACGCGGGCGGCGAGCGGGTCGCCGGTCAGCCGCCACAGGTGCGTGTACACGCGCAGCAGGAGCGCGTTGTCGTAGAGCATCTTCTCGAAGTGCGGCACGATCCAGTGCGCGTCGACGCTGTACCGGGCGAAGCCGCCGGCGAGCTGGTCGTAGATGCCGCCCCGGGCCATCTGCTCGCAGGTGTGCCGCACGATCTCCAGAGCGCGCTCGTTGCCGGTGCGCTGGTGGTGGCGGAGCAGGAAGAGCAGATCCAGGTGCGGCGGGAACTTGGGCGCACCGCCGAAGCCGCCGTACCCCTCGTCGAACTCGTCGGAAAGCTGCGCGGCGGCGGCGTCCAGTACCTCCGCGGTCATCGGCGTGGAAGGCCCCGGCCGGTGCACCCCGCCGAGCGCGGTGACCACCTGGGCGCCCTGGCGGACCACCGCGTCGCGCTGCTCGCGCCACGCGGTCCGCACCGCGCCCAGCAGGCGGATGAAGTTCGGCCGCGGGAAGTAGGTACCGCAGAAGAACGGTTGCCCTTCGGGGGTGGCGAACACCGTCATCGGCCACCCGCCCTGGCCGGTCATCGCCTGCGTGGCGGTCATGTAGACGGCGTCGACGTCGGGACGCTCCTCGCGGTCGACCTTGACCGCGACGAAGTGCTCGTTGACGAGCTTGGCGACGTCGTCGTCCGCAAACGACTCGTGCGCCATGACATGACACCAGTGGCAGGCGGCGTACCCGACCGAGATCAGCAGCGGCACGTCACGGCGGCGGGCCTCGGCGAACGCCTCCGCCGACCACGGCCACCAGTCGACCGGATTGTCGGCATGCTGGAGCAGGTACGGCGAGGCGGCGCTACCGAGCCGGTTCATGCCCCAACCCTCGCACACCGGCAGGCCGGCGCGTACCGGTGCCCGCCGACGTCGAAGCCTTACCTGATCTGGTGGGTCAGCGCGGTCGCCTTCCACCGCGGGGGCGGGGCCGAGCGGCGCGGCGAGGACCGCCAGCCTTCGCACGACCCAGCGCATCCAGCGCCTTCGAGTACGCGGTCGGGTCGGCTGGCTCACCCGCGGTAAGCGCGGTATATACGTGCTCCATCGCGACGCCACCGAGTTGATGCAGGACATCGTGACGGTCGGCACCGGCTGCGAGGAGCCGCTGGGCCGCCTCCCATGCCTCAGGCGGATCGTCGTCCCAGAGCTGGTTCGCGACGATCTCGTGCATCGCGAGATGCAGGCGTGGGTTGACCCCGTCGACCTCGCCCTCGAACGACAGATCCCGCAGGAGATCGTGCCACTCGGGGTGCTCGCCCTCGATCAGGATGCCCCGCTCGTCGGGATCTGCGGGGTTCAGCCGCGGGTAGTCCTCGTCGCCGATCCGGGTACCGACGTACGGCATGGCGAACGTCCGCCGGTCGAGGACCGCCTGCAGATCGGGGTCGTCGAGGTCCACTCCGGTCAGGTACAGCCGGCCGATCGAGGCGTTGTGCGGATCGTCGTACTCTTCGCCGAAGTGACCGGCGCACTCCTGCGCGACCTCAAGGACTTCCTCGAACGCAGGGTCGGGTAGCTGCGAGTGCCTCGCGGCCCAGCGCGTCCAGGCGACGACGACCATCGGCATCGCGTCACGCTCGCTCTCGTCCAGGATCACCTCGCGGGGAAGCCAGTCGTGCAGGAACGTCTCGACCTTGACCGGGCTGATCCGCAACAGTCGCCCGTTGTCGTGGTCAGCGCCGAAGTCCACGATGAGGCGAACGCAGTACCGGGTCGTAGGGGTGTCGGGTAGCGCCTTCGCCTCCGGCGAAGCGATGAACTCTTCGACGAGGGCCGCACGCTCCAACTCGGACACCTCGACCGGCTCGGGTGGCGGCGCGGTCGGCTCCGGCAGCGCCCGGCACCGGGCGAGGGCCACGGCACGGTACTCGCCGAATGTCTGCGCCACCCCCGGTTGCCAGGTGGCGTCCGTCGCGGCGAAGCCGTCCTCGATCATCCGGCGAGCCACCGCCGGGTCGATGCGGTCGAGTACCGCCATGTCGGCCTGCTCAGCCGCCTGCTCACGCAGGCCCGTCAGTACCTCGTCCGGCTGGTCGGTGATCCAGACATCCTTCACCCAGCCCCCCAGATGGCTGAAGTCCAGCAGAACAAGCAGCGCGTGGCGATCCGCGTCGTAGCTGAACTCGCAGTACAGCGATGCCTGGTCGCCATATACGTCGGCGAGCCGCCAGCAGTCCCCGCCCTGGACCCGGCCGATCTGCGCCGCCCATGGCGGATCAGCCACACCGCGCTCCACCAGTGCCGCCGCACCCGCGGCCGCGGCCTGCCGCAGGTCAGGCGCCGTGCCGACGACGGCGAACGCGCGCAGCAGTGCCAGCGCCGCCGGCGTGCCCCGCCGTACCGCGAACTCCACCGCGGAAAGTCCCAGGATCGCGTCCGGGTCGTCGCCCGGCGGCAACGACTTCCACCAGGCACCCACCAGCCCAGAGGCGAAGATTTCCACATCGAGGGGGTCGCCCTCGGCAGCGAGCGGCTGGAAGGCGCGCACCATCTCGGAATGCACGCCGGACAGACCGGGCACATTACGGGCACCGGCGCTGGCGCGCCCCTTCTTGGCCTTCCGTCCACGACTGACCGGACTCATCCGGCCATCTTGGCCTACCCGGCCCGCTGCCGGGCAGTCGGGGTTGATGTCAGGACGCACCCTCGTTGCGCAGCGGGATCACCCGGGCACCAGAGGCGCGGGCGAGGTTGATGAGCACTCCGGTGATCTTCTCGGCCGGCTGCGGCGGGTGGAAGTGGTACCCCTGGGCTGACCGGCAGCCGAGCTTGGCCAGGGCGGAGCGCTGCTCGGCCGTCTCCACGCCCTCGGCCACCACCCGTATCCCGAGGTCGCCGGCCAGGTCGACGGTGGCCTTGATGATCGCGGTGACCTCCGGCGAGTCCACCATCTTGCCGACGAAGCTCCGGTCGATCTTGACCTCGTCGACGTGTACCCGGGTGAGGAACTTCAGCGATGAGTACCCGGTGCCGAAGTCGTCGACGGCGAGCTGGACGCCCAGCCGTTGCAGCCCGTCGAGGACGGCGCTGATCGCGTCGTGCTCGGGTACGACGACGGTCTCGGTGATCTCCAGTACGAGGCGGTTCGCCGGTACCCGGTGCTTGGCGAGCAGCTCGGCGAGCTGGGCGGGCAGGTCGGCGTCGAGCAGGCTGCGCGGCGACAGGTTGACCGAGACCGGTACTGCGACGTTGTGCGCGGCCCACTCGGTGGCCACGGCGAGCGCCTGGTCCACGACGTACCGGGTGAACGTGCCCACTAGATCGCTGTTCTCCAGTACCGCGATGAACTCGTCCGGGCGCAGCTCGCCCCGGCGGGGATGCCGCCACCGGATCAGCGCCTCGACCCCGGTCGGCGCGCCGGTGTCCAGGTCGAGCGCCGGCTGGTAGGCGAGGACGAGCTGGCCGGCGCTGTCCAGCGCCTCGCGCAGTTCTGCGAGCAGGGCCAGCCGGTCGGTACTGCCGTCGTCGCCGACGCCGTCGTACCAGCCGATCACGCCACCGCCGCGCTTGGCGCGATACATCGCGATGTACCCGCGGCGCAGCAGTTCGGTCATGTCCACGCTGCCGGCCGGTGCGACCACCACGCCGACCGAGCACTCGACCGCCAGGGGTACCCCGGCCACCTCGACCTGCATCGCCACCAGGTCGACGAGCTCCCGGGCCCGGCGCAGGGCCTGGCTCAGCCCCGGCGCCTCCTCGTCGGCGGCCGCCGGCCCGTCCAGCGACGTGATGAGCAGCCCGAACTCGTCGCCGGACAGCCGGGCGACCAGCTCGTCGCCGCGCGCGTGCTGGCGCATCCGCCCCGCGATCGTGCGCAGCAGGTGGTCGCCGGCCGCGTGGCCCAGCGTGTCGTTGACCTCCCGGAAGTGGTCGATGTCCAGCAGCAGCAGGGCCACCGGCGTCTCCCGCTCCAGTACCCGCAGCGCGCCGTTGCCCTTGGCCAGCAGGGCATCCCGGTTGGCGAGCTGGGTCAGCCCGTCGTGGGAGGCGGCGTGCATGCTGCGGGCCGACATCGCCTGCAGTTCCCGGTGCGACGACGCGTCGTGCAGCGCTGCGGCCAGCGCGTCGGCGAACGCGGAGAGCTGCATCTGCTCGCGCGGGCTCAGCGGTACCACTTCGGGGAAGTGCAGCCGCAGCTCGCCCACGTCGGCGCCGCCGACCTGCAGCGGGCGGGCCACCGTCAACGGCCCGGGTGGAGCCTCCGACGCCGGGCCGGACACCACGGCCGACTCACCGCCGCCGCGGTAGCTGCAGGTCCCGTCCGGCCGCAGTACCCGCACCTCGATCGTCGCCGCCGGGAAGAGCCGGGCCGCGCCGTGCACGCCGGCCTCGGCGACACCGCGTTCCTCCAGCCGGTTCAGCGCCTCGGTCGCCCGGGAGAACTCCTGCCAGCCGCGCCGCTCGTCGTCGGCGCGCAGCCGGTTGCTGTACGACTGGCGCAGCAGCCACAGCACCGGTGGCAGCACGAGCAGCCACCGCGGGTCATCGTCACCGGTCACGACGACCAGCAGGCCGACCGCGATGTTCCCGATGATCATGAAGACCTTGCCGCCGAGGGACCGCCGGACCACCTCGGCGTAGGGGGTACCCGCGTGAAGACTCACGACGGCCGCGAACAGGCACAGGTTGACGGCCGTGTAGACGACCGCGGCGAGGATCAGCCCGACCGCGATGAGCGGGTCGCTCAATGTCCGCTCGGCCGGCAGGACCAGCGCCGCGACGCCCGCGGCGGCCGCCGCCGCCACCGCGAGGATCGCCGCGTTGTAGGCCATGTTGACGGGGGTACGCACTTCGCCGGCGACCCGGAAGACGACCTGGGAAAGCGCCACCCCGACCAGCACCACCGCCGGTACCCACCCGAGCGGCACCATGAAGACCACGATGATCAGGGCGGCCTCGCCCCAGCCCAGCGAGATGAGGGCCTTCCCGATCCGCACCCGCACCCGGGCGAGCTGAGCCAGTACGACGGCGACCACGGCGGCGGCCAGCCGGACGGCGGCGCCATGCTCGACCGGTGCCGGCGCGTACCCCACCGCACCCACCACGGCGATGACCACCGCGGCCGGGATCACGGCGGCATACAGCGCTACGAGCCGCCGGCTCCCCCCGGCGAGACCCAGTTCCCACGCGGCACGGCGCAGTACCGTCATCGCCGGTCCACTGCCCTGACGGAGCGGTGGGCCACGAATCCTGGCATCTCGGCACCGCCCCTTCCACGAATGGAGAGGGGCGCGCACGCCCCCGCGCGAAGGCTAAGCCACGCGAGGGGGGCGCGTCAGCTATCGGGTCGGCCTTATGCCCTATACCTGTCGCGAAGTCTAGATATTTTGGAACTGCCGGAGGATCACCCCTCGGTGGATCGCTCCTCCGACTGGTCAGTGCCGCTGGGCTCGTCCTGGTGCGGGAACCGTTCGGGCAGCCGGCGCAGCCGGCTGTTCATGTTGCGGATCAGCAGCACCGTGGCGAGCCCGAGCAGCAGGATGATGAGCAGCCCCATCGGTCCGGCGACACCGTCGGGTATCGTGTCGCCGAAGTTGTTCTCCGCCAACACCTGTGTGATCATCCCGACCTCCTACCCGCGGATCCAGCCTACGCGCGAACGGTCTCGGTGACGCCCGCGAACAGGTCGTCCTCCGGCGGCTTGCTGTCGACGAACGAGCGCACCAGCTCGTAGTCCTCGGTCGGCCAGACCGCGCGCTGGATCGACAGCGGCGCCTTGAACCAGAACCCGTCCGGGTCGACCTGCGTGGCGTGGGCCCGCAGCGCGTCGTCGCGGGTCTCGAACCAGTCACCGCACTCGACCCGCGTGGTGATCCGGTCGTCGCGGTCCGGCCAGTCGGCCACTCGCTCGATCCACTCGGTGAACGGCGACTCCATCCCGGCGGCGAGCATCGCCTCGTGGATCGCGAACCACCGGGCCCTTGCCCACATGTGGTAGTAGAGCTTGAGCGGCTGCCACGGCTCACCGGCGTCCGGGTAGCGCTCCGGGTCGCCGGCCGCGTCGAACGCGACCAGCGAGATCTTGTGGGTCATGATGTGGTCGGGATGCGGGTATCCGCCGTTCTCGTCGTAGGTGAGCACGACGTGCGGGCGGAACTCGCGCATCTCCTTCACCAGGCGCTCCGCGGCCTCGTCCACGTCCTGCAGGGCGAAGCAGCCTTCGGGCAGCGGGGGCGGCGGGTCGCCCTCGGGCAGCCCCGAGTCGACGAACCCGAGCCAGTCCTGCCGGATCCCGAGGATCTCCCGGGCCCGCTCCATCTCCAGCCGGCGCAGCTCGGTGATCTGCGCCCAGACCTCGGGGCGGTCCAGCTTGGGGTTGAGCACGCTGCCGCGCTCGCCGCCGGTACAGGTGACGACGAGGACGTCCACCCCTTCGGCGACGTACTTGGCCATGGTGGCCGCGCCCTTGCTCGACTCGTCGTCGGGATGTGCGTGCACGGCCATCAGTCGCAGCTGCTCGCCCACACCTAGCTCCCTGGCATCACCTGACATCATGGAACCCGACCATTCTTGCGCACCGGTACGACAGCCTTCTGCGAGGACCACACATCGTGACCAACACGCCCGCCGCACCGGTGTTCCCGCCGGGCCGGTACGGGCGGCGCCGGGATCCCCGCCGCGGCCGGCGCTGGCTGCCCGTCGCGCTGTTGGCGCTGGTTCTGGTCGGTACGCTCGTCCTGGTCGGGCGGCTGTACGGACAGTACGGCAACCCGCCGTACCAGCCGGAGATCACGGGTACCGAGCAGGTGACCGACTCGTCGGTAACCGTGACCCTCACCGTCCGCAAGCGCGACAACGGCCCGGCGGTATGCCGGATCCAGGCCAAGGACCGCTCGGGCGCCGAGGTCGGGTACGCCGAGGTACCGGTCGGTACCGGCGGGACGGTCTCGGTCCGGTACCCACTCGCCACCAGGGCCCGGGCGTACGGCGTCGAGGCGCTCGGCTGCCAGCACACATAGCGCGGGGCTTCGGCAATGCGGGCGCAACGCCGGCTTTGGTAACTTGGTAGTTTCCGACTTTCCCACCTGGAGGAGATCCCATCGTGTCCACCACCGATCGCGAGGGGACCTGGCTGTCCCAGGACGCGCACGACCGGCTGAAGACCGAACTCGACGAGCTCATCGCGAACCGGCCGGTGATCGCTGCGGAGATCAACGCGCGGCGGGAAGAGGGCGACCTGTCGGAGAACGGCGGCTACCACGCCGCCCGGGAGGAGCAGGGCAAGCAGGAGGGCCGCATCCGGTACCTGCAGGAACTCCTGCGTACCGCGTACGTCGGCGAGGCGCCCATCGGCGACTCCGTGGTCACCGGCTCCGTCGTGACGATCTACTTCGACGACGACAAGGACGACACCGAGACGTTCCTGCTCGGGTCCCGCGAGATCGCGTCCACCACGGACCTGACCGTCTACAGCCCCGAGTCGGCGCTGGGCAAGGCCATCCTGGGCGCCCGCTCCGGCGACACGGTCACCTACATGGCGCCCACCGGCAAGGACATCAAGGTCACGATCGTCAAGTTCGCGCCGTTCAGCGGTTGACCCACTGGGTCACCTGGTTCCCGGCCGCCCGGAGCGCCTCGATCAGCTGGTCGGAGTGCTCGTCGCCGCGTGTCTCGGCAGAGACGTCGATCTCCACCTCGCCGAGGTTCAGTTCGGGGTCGTGGCGGCGGTGTGCCACGTCGACGACGTTGGCGCCCCGCTCGCCGATCAGCGTCAGCAGGTGGGCGAGCTGGCCGGGGCGGTCGCCGCAGCGGATGGTCAGCCGGAGGTACCGGCCGGCTGCCGCGAGCCCGTGCTCGATGACCTTGAGCAGGAGCTGCGGGTCGATGTTGCCACCGGTCAGGATGGCGACGGCCGGCGTCGGTACCTTCGTGACGCCCGCGAGCAGCGCCGCCACACCGGCCGCGCCGGCCGGCTCGACCACGAGCTTGCCGCGCTCCAGCAGCATGAGCAGGGCGCGCGACAGGTCCTCGTCGCTGACTGTGACGACCTCGTCTACCAGCTCGCTGACATGCGCGAACGTCAGCTCTCCGGGACAGCCGACCGCGATACCGTCCGCGATCGTGGTCATGCGGGACAGCGGTACCGGGCGGCCGGCGGACAGCGAAGGGGGATAGGCGGCCGCCGCCTCCGCCTGTACCCCGACCACCCGCAGGTCCGGCCGCTGCGCCTTGGCCGCCACGGCGACCCCGGAGATCAACCCGCCGCCACCGACCCCGGCGATGATCGTTTTCACGTCCGGGCACTGTTCGAGGATCTCCAGGGCGACGGTGCCCTGGCCGGCGATGATGTCGGGGTGGTCGAAGGGGTGGATCAGCACCGCCCCGGTCTCCTCGGCGAACTCCCGCGCCACCGCCAGCGCCTCGTCGAGCGTGCCTCCGGCGGCGCGCACCTCGGCGCCGTACCGCCTGGTCGCGGCGATCTTGGGCAGCGCCGCACCGTACGGCATGAAGACGGTCGCCGTGATACCCAGCAGCCCCGCCGCCAGCGCCACCCCCTGGGCGTGGTTGCCGGCGCTGGCCGCCACCACCCCGCGGGCCCGCTCCTCGGCGGACAGCCGGGCGATCCGCACGTACGCGCCGCGGACCTTGTAGGAGCCGGCCCGCTGGAGGTTTTCGCACTTGAGCCAGGCCGGACCGCCCAGCAGATCGGTCAGCGGCCGGGAGGGCTCCAGCGGGGTGTACCGGACGACGCCGTCGAGCAGCTTCCTAGCGGCTTCGACGTCGGAAAGGGTGACGAGTTTCATGCGACCGCCTCGCTTCTGCGCACATTCCGGCTCCTGGAGCTGCGCCGGGCGACCCGGAACGTGCGCTCGCCGACCGCATAAAGCTTCACGACGCTGTGCCCATGATTCGCTCGCTGACGCTCCCTCATGTGCCGATCGTCGCACCAACCTTGGGCCAGCCGGGCGCGTGGCGCAGCCACGGCGACGCCTGTTCCAGCTGGCCGGCCACCCCGAGCAGGGTCAGCTCGGACCCGGGCGGGCCGACGAGCTGCACGGCGACCGGCAGCCCGTCCGGCCGTACCCCCATCGGCACGACCGCGGCCGGGAAACCGGCGATGTTCCAGGGCGCCGCGAACGGCGCGAACCGCAGGCTGGTGAGGAAGCTGGCCCGCCACGGCCGGGCGTGGTAGTCCAGCGCCTCCGGCGGGGTGCTGGCCAGGGCCGGGGTGAGCAGCACGTCGTGCCGGCCGTCGGCGAACCACTTCTCACACGTGGTCCGCCAGGCGGCCCGGTCCTGCTCGCGGACGTAGCCCCGCCGCCAGGCCCACTCGCCGAGCGCGATGTGCCGGCGGCTGCGCGCTTGAAGCGTCGCGCGGTCCACGCCGGAGGACTCCACGTCGCGGTACGCCGCGGCAAACCAGGTGGCCAGGCCGCGAAGACCCAGACCCGTCGGGTACCGGGGGCTCGCGCTCACCGCATCATGTCCCGCCCCGACGAGCAGCTTGGCGGCCGAGCGCAGCGCGTCGCGGGCCGGCTTGTCCGCCGGTACCCCTTGGATTGGACTCCTTGCGGAGACGGCGACCCGCAGCCGGCCCGGCTCCGCGAGCCGCGCGGGCGCCCACCCGGCCAGGACCGCGAGTCCGACCGCGGCGTCCGCGACGGTGGTGGCGAGGATGCCGTGCTCGGTCATGCCGAACCAGTCCTCGACCGGCATGTGCGCGGGCACCACCCCGCGGCCCGGCTTGATCCCGACCAGCCCGCAGCACGCGGCCGGAATGCGGATCGAGCCGAGCCCGTCGTTGCCGTGTGCGATCGGTACCAGTCCGGCGGCCACCGCAGCCGCCGCGCCGCCGGACGAGCCGCCCGGGGTCCGGTCGGTGCGCCATGGGTTGCGGGTGACCGCGGTCTCGTCATCGGTCAGCGCCCACAGCCCCAGCTCCGGCATCCGGGTGGTACCGACGACCACAGCGCCCGCCCCGCGCAGCCGGCGGACCACCTCGTGGTCGGTATCGGCGACGCCGGCGCGCGCGGCGGCTGAGCCGTACCAGGTCGGCAGCCCGGCCACGGACGTGTTCTCCTTGACCGCAACCGGTACCCCAGCCAGCGGCAGGTTGGCGAGATCCTCCTGCTCGTCGACGGCTTCCGCCTCGGTGATCGCCGCCGCGGCCCGGACCACCCGGAACGCGTTGAGCGTGGCGTCCTGGGCCTGGATGTAGTCCAGATGGTCCGCGACAACCTGGGTCGCCGTGGCGTCACCCCGGCGGACCGCCCGCGCGATGTCCCGCGCCGTGGCCCCCACCCAGGTGCTCGGCTCGTCCAACATGGCAACCTCCTGTGTCGTTGTTCAACGACGGTCAGGCCAGCGCGTGCTCAAGGTCTGCCAGGAGATCATCCACTGTCTCGATGCCGACAGACAACCGGACCAGGTCGCCAGGTACCTCCAGCAGGGAACCGGACACGCTGGCGTGGGTCATCATTCCGGGGTGCTCGATCAACGACTCGACCCCGCCGAGTGACTCGCCGAGGATGAACAGCTTCGCCCGGTTGCAGGCCGCGATCGCGAGGTCCGGGTCGCCGGTCTGGAAGCTGACCATGCCGCCGAAGCGGCGCATCTGCTTGGCCGCCACGTCGTGGCCGGGGTGGTCGGGCAGGCCCGGGTAGAGCACCCGGCGGACCTTGGGGTGGCGGGTGAGGAACTGCGCGACCCGCTCGGCGTTGTCGCAGTGGCGGTCCATGCGGATGCCAAGGGTACGGGCGCCGCGCAGGGTCAGCCAGGCGTCGAACGGGCCGGGAACGGCGCCCAGGGCGTTCTGGTGGTACTTGAGGGTTTGATACGTCTCTTCGTCCTGGACGACCAGCGCGCCGCCGACGACGTCGGAGTGGCCGCCGAGGTACTTGGTCGTCGAGTGCACCACGACATCCGCGCCGAGGGCCAACGGCTGTTGCAGGTACGGGCTGGCGAACGTGTTGTCCACGACCAGCAGCGCGCCCCGGTCGTGGGCGACCTGGGCCAGGGCGGCGATGTCGGCGATACCCAGCAGCGGGTTGGTCGGCGTCTCGACCCAGATGATCTTTGTCTCCGGCCGGGTCTTCGCGCGGACATCGTCCACACTGGACAGGTCGGCGACGTCGAAGCGCAGCCCCCAGCGCTCGGCGACGCGGGCGAAGAGCCGGAAGGTGCCGCCGTACGCGTCGTTCGGGATCACCACGTGGTCGCCCGGCTTGCAGACGGCCCGCAACAGGGTGTCCTCGGCCGCCAGACCGCTCGCGAACACCAGGCCCCGCCGGCCACCCTCCAGCGCCGCCAGGCACTCCTGCAGCGCGGTGCGCGTCGGGTTGTCCGTGCGGCTGTACTCGTAGCCGAGCCGGGGCGCGCCGACGCCGTCCTGCGCGTAGGTGGAGGTCTGGTAGATCGGCGGGATGACCGCTCCGGTTCGCGGGTCGGGATCCTGGCCGGCGTGGATGGCGAGGGTGTTGAAGCCGTGCGTCATGGTCATGAGGCTAGTCTCGTCCCGTGGCTCTCCCCCGCGTGGCCGACTGTGTGTTCTGCGGCATCGTCGCGGGCTCGGTACCCGCGTTCGTCGTCACCTCGGAGCCGGACGGTGTGGCGTTCCTCGACGCGCGGCCGGTGTTTCCTGGCCATGTACTGGTGGCGCCGCTTTCGCACGTGTCCACTCTGCTCGATCTACCGTCCGGGCAGCTTGCCGCTTATTTCGGTCTCGTGCAGCGGGTGACGGCGGCCGTCCAGCACGGGCTCGACGCGGACGGCACCTTCGTGGCGATCAACAACGTGATCAGCCAGAGCGTGCCGCATCTGCACACGCACGTGGTACCCCGGCGGCGCAAGGACGGGCTGCGCGGCTTCTTCTGGCCGCGCGGGAAGTACGCCTCCGACGAGGAGGCGGCCGGCTACGCATCTCGGATCGCGGGCACGCTTGCACCTCCCGTCAGCGCTTCGTAAGGAATTGGGCAGCCCTTCCCCGCCTTGTATTTGACGTGATTCTTCGTCGCGCAAAGCTCGACCAACTGGTAACTCCCGACCGGGCCCTGTCCGGCCGATCCGAGTCGATGCCGGTGGCCCGCCGGCACACCGTCCTGGACGCCCCGCTGACCGGGCCGTGGCCGGACGGCGCCCAGCTCGCCGTCTTCGGCATGGGCTGCTTCTGGGGTGCCGAGAAGATGTTCTGGAAGATCCCCGGCGTGATCTCCACCGCGGTCGGGTACGCCGGCGGCGTCACGCCGAACCCGACGTACGAGGAGGTCTGCTCCGGGTACACCGGGCACGCCGAGGTCGTCCAGGTCGTGTATGACCCGGCCCGGGTCACGTTCGCCGACCTGCTCAAGGTCTTCTGGGAGAACCACGACCCGACGCAGGGGATGCGCCAGGGCAACGACGTCGGTACCCAGTACCGGTCCGCGATCTACGCGACCACCGATGAGCAGCTCGCCGAGGCGGTGGCGTCGCGCGAGGCGTTCGAGCCGGTGGTACGGGCCGGCGGGTACGGCCCGATCACGACCGAGATCGGCAAGCTGGACCGGTTCTACTACGCCGAGCACTACCACCAGCAGTACCTGTCGGACGCCAAGAACCCGTACGGGTACTGCAACCACGGCCCCAACGGACTCTCTTGTCCGGTCGGCGTCGCGAGGTAGCTGCGAAGCCACCGGACAGGAATCCTGGCTGCCTCGACTTCACGCCAGTTACTGCCTATACTTTTGGCGTGACTGTCATGCCGTTCACTGAGGCACGCAACCGCCTCTCGGAGCTCGTCGACGAGGTCGAGCGGACGCATGAGCGAGTCGAGATCACCCGGCACGGGCACGCGGTCGCGATCCTGATGTCGCCCGATGACCTCGCCATGCTCGAAGAGACGATCGATGTCCTCTCCAGCCCCGAAGCCATGCGTCAGCTAGCTGAGTCCCGCGACGCCATCGAAGCGGGTGATGTGCTCAGCGCTGACGATCTGGCCGCCCTCATGACCCGACGATCTCGGCGGACGGAGTGAGCCGAGCCGCGCCGCGATACACGCTCCGGATCACCGGACCGGCCGCCCGTTCGCTCACTGAACGGCTACCAGAGAAGGTCGCAACAGCGGTATACGAGTTCATCACCACCGCCTTGTTGGACAATCCGCGCCGAGTAGGCAAACAACTGATCTTGCCGCCATATGAGGGCACCTGGTCAGCCCGACGTGGTACGTACCGCGTCCTGTACGAGATCGACGACGAGGAGTTCACGGTCACCGTGACCGCGATCGAACACCGATCCGACGCGTACCGATCACGCTAGCCGGATGCCTGGCAACGGGTCACATAGCCTTGACCTCGGCCCCAACGGTTTGACCTGCCCGGTGGGCGTAGCCCGAACTGGGAGCTGATTCCGGCCTCGATAGCGATATGATCAATACCAACCTGCTGAAGGGGGCACGATGGCGCCCAGGCCGCCGTACTCGCCCAACGTGCCGGCCTGCTCGCGTCCCGAGCGGCAGGATCGGCCTGACCTCACGGGTTACCGGCGCCGGGCTCGGACCGCCGGCGCCAGTGCGCTGATCAGCGCGCCCAGGACGACGAGTACCAGGAGGGCGTGCCCGAGGCCGACGCGGTTGGCCAGGAAGCCGATCAGCGGGGGTCCGACGAGCTGCGCGCCGTAGCCCAGCGTGGCCACCGCGGCAATCGCGTCGGTCGGCCGGTGGGGGGTCTCGCCGGCGGCGCTGATCGCCGCCGGGAAGATCAGGCACACCCCCAGCGCCCACAGCACCGCGCCGAGGTAGTTCAGCGGTACCCAAGGCCCGAACACGGTCACCACGACTCCGACAATGGCGGTGATGCCGCCGACGCCCACCGCGCGATGCCGTCCCAGTTGCTGGCTGATCGGGGTACCGGCGAACCGGCCGCTCGCCATCGCCACGGCGAACGCCGCGTACCCGGCGGCACCTACCGCGGCTGACGTGTGCCGGTCGTCGACGAGGAACAGGGCGAGCCAGTCCGCTGCCGCCCCCTCGACGATCACCGTGCACAGGGTGACGAGGCCGATCGCGACGAGCCGTCGGCTGCGCAGTGCCCGCAGCGCGGACTGCCGGTGTTCGTGGGCATCCGGCGCCCGGTCGGGAACGAAGACGCGCAGCCCGACGGCGAGCAGCAGCGCACCGACCACGGCGGCGATGCCGAAGTGCAGGGCCACCGGCCTGTTCAGCTTCGCCGCGACCGAGCCGGCGGCGGCGCCCGCGATCCCGCCGACGCTCCAGCACGCGTGGTACCGCGGCATCCAGTCCCGGCCGGCGCGCTGCTCGACGGTACTGCCCTGCACGTTCATCGCGACGTCCCAGCACCCGTACCCGAGGCCCCAGGCGAACATGACCGCGCCGAGCGCGACGAGCGACGGCGCGAGGCCGAGCAGGAACAGGGCGAGGAGCGCCGGCACGGCGGTGATCGCGACCGTTGTACGGCTGCCGAACCGCCGGCACAGCCAGCCGGTCGACGGCATCGACACCAGGGAGCCGACCCCGCCGGCCAGCAGTACCAGACCGAGCTGCGCGGGGCTGGCATGTACCCGGTCCCGCACCGCCGGCAACCGCGACACCCAGGTACCGAGCTGGGCACCGCTCACCGCGAACACCAGGGCGGTACCCAGAGCGGCGGTGCGCAGCCGCGGTTCCGCCCGGGTACGGGTGTTCGCGATCTTGCCTATGCCGACGAATGTACCTGGTTCGCCCGGACGGAAAGCCTCATTGACTCTTCTGGATGGATTTGGCGAATCTGACCGCGGGTGGCGGGACTCGCGCTGGGTCGGTACGACGCAGCGCTGGTCGCGCGGCAACGGCTGGATCACGATCGCGCTCACCGACACCATCGCCGCGCTGCCGGCCGCCGACGCGAACCGGGCGCACTCATCAGCCTGCTGAACGCGATGTTCGCCAAGCTGAAGGCCACCCAGCAGTCCGGCCGGTACTGGACGGCCGACGTCGACCACCCGGCCGCGTTCCCGGCGCCGGAGTCCAGCGGCACCTCGGGGGTGCGGCGCCGTCAGCCGGCGGCCAGGCTGCGCCGCACCCGCTCGAACCAGGGCAGCGCGTCGCGCTCGGTGACCAACCCAGCCTGGCAGCACGGGCAGTCGCCCGCGCTGCCACGAGCGAGGGTCACGGGAGCATTGTGCCGAACTTTGGGCGAGGGCACGTGACCGCGATGTGTGCGGGGGAACCGGAGGATCACGTACCCTCGCCCGCCGTACCCGCTCAACCGGGGGGCGCGCCTGGCCGGAGGCGCCTGGCAGAACCGGCGAAGGCAAGCCGGTCTGCCGGGTTGGCGAGCGGGTGGGTGCGGGACGGTGCCGCGCTGGCGGGGCGCTGCGGTGTCACCGCGGATGGAACGTTCGTGGTGGGTAGGCGGCTCGGGATGGGAAGCAACCGGTGTTGCGGCCGGCCGGGACCGCCCGCACGCTGTTCAGGTCGTGCCGGGCGGTCCATGCCTTGTTCCAGGAGCCGAACGCGGCGCCTTTGGCGCGCTCGGCGAGCCGGCGGCACGGGCACGGCCACAGCCGGCCGCAACCCCGGCAGGCCCCGCGGCCGTCCGGCACGGCGTGCCGGTTGAACAGATCCTGCGCGTCCCGCCAGAGCTGGCGATCGACAACCTCCAGTGGTACGCCATCGCTGGCCACGGTGTACTCCCTCGATCCGGGCGGGCGCCTTGACACAGGCTTCAACCTCGGAACCCAAAGGTAGGCAACTGACCGGCGGGGCCACCGGACAGATTGTGCGATGAATCCGTTACGCCGAGGGCGAAGCCGGGCATGGCCGCGTGTCGATCCACGTTGCTCCGGGCATGGATGCTCTGGACGGGTACAGCCAGGTGGTGACGACCGTCGCGGCGCGGATCCTGCCGTCGGTGGCCGCGCTCACGGTACGGACGGCGCGCGGCGGCGGAGCCGGCTCCGGCGTGGTGTTCACCGACGACGGCTTCCTGCTCACGAACTCGCACGTGGTGGCGGGGGCGGACGGGGGTACCGCGGAGTTCGCCGACGGCACCGAGTCGCGCTTCGACGTCGTGGGCCGGGACCCGCTCGCCGACCTGGCGGTGGTGCGCGTCTACGGCAGCAGCGCCACCCCGGCGAACCTCGGCGACGCCGACCAACTCAAGATCGGGCAGCTCGTGGTGGCCGTCGGCAACCCGATGGGGCTCGCCGGCTCCGTCACGGCCGGCGTGGTCAGCGGGCTCGGCCGGTCGATCCCGGCCCGGGACGGGCGGCGGGTACGCCTGATCGACAACGTGATCCAGACCGATGCGGCGCTCAACCCGGGCAACTCCGGCGGGGCGCTGGCCAACTCGGCCGCCGAGGTCGTCGGGATCAACACCGCGGTCGCCGGGTACGGGCTCGGCCTCGCGGTACCGGTCAACGCGCCGACCCGGTACATCGTCTCGGAGCTGCTGTCCAGCGGCCGGGTACGGCGGGCGTGGCTGGGCGTCGCCGGGGTACCGGTACCGCTGCCCCCGCCGGTCGCCGCGCGGACCGGGCAGCGGCTGGGCCTGCGCGTCGTCGAGGTGGTACCGGGCAGCCCGGCCGGGCTGGCCGGCGTCTACCTCGGCGACGTCATCGTCTCGGCCGGTGGCAAGCCGGTCGAGGCCGCACAGGCCCTGCAGCGGCTGATGCTCGGCCCGGCGATCGGCACCCGGCTGCCGTTGACCGTGCTACGCCGGGGCGCGTTCGTCGATGTCGTGGCGGTCCCGACGGAGCTGGCGGCCGCCTAGGTGGGCCAGCAGATCCTGCCGGGTCAGTACCCCGCGCGGCTTGCCGTCGATGAGGACCAGCGCGGCGTCGGACTTCTCCAGCAGCTCCACGGCCTCGGAAACCGGCTGGCCACCGCCGATCATCGGCAGCGGCGGCCCCATGTGCCCCTCGATCATGTCGTGCAGGTGCGCCTGGCCGCTGAACAGCGCGTCGAGCAGGTCCCGTTCCGCGATCGAGCCGGCGACCTCGCCGGTGACGACCGGCGGCTCGGCCTTGAGAACCGGCAACTGGGAGACCGCGTACTCGCGCATCACGTCGATCGCCTCGCGTACCGTCTCGGTCGGGTGCACGTGTACCAGCTCGGGCAGCCGTAGCCCCTTGCCCTCCAGCACCTCGCCGACGGTGGCTTCGGCACCGGAGACGGACAGGAAACCGTACCGGGCCATCCACTCGTCGTTGAAGATCTTCGACAGGTACCCCCGGCCCCCGTCGGGAAGCAGGACCACGACGACGTCGTCGGGTCCCGCGGTGCGGGCCACCCGCAGCGCGGCGACCACGGCCATCCCGCAGGAACCCCCGACCAGCAGGCCCTCCTCGCGGGCCAGCCGCCGGGTCATGGCGAAGGACTCCTTGTCGGACACCTCGATGATCTCGTCGCAGATCTCCCGGTCGTAGGTCTGCGGCCAGAAGTCCTCGCCGACGCCTTCGACCAGGTAGGGCCGGCCGGTCCCGCCGGAGTAGACCGAGCCCTCCGGGTCGGCGCCGATAATCTTCACGCCACCCGAGGAAACCTGGCGCAGGAAGCGACCTACGCCGGAGATCGTGCCGCCGGTGCCGACGCCGGCCACGAAGTGGGTGATCCGGCCCTCGGTCTGCTGCCACAGCTCCGGTCCGGTCGACTCGTAATGGGACAGCGGGTTGTTCGGGTTGGCGTACTGGTCGGGCTTCCATGCGCCCGGGATCTCCCGGGACAGCCGGTCGGAGACGCTGTAGTACGAGCGCGGGTCCTCCGGGGCGACGGAGGTCGGGCAGACCACCACCTCGGCGCCGTAGGCCCGTAGCACGTTGCGCTTGTCCTCGGAGACCTTGTCCGGACAGACGAACACGCAACGGTACCCGCGCAGCTGCGCCACCAGCGCGAGCCCCACCCCGGTATTGCCCGACGTCGGTTCGACGATCGTGCCGCCCGGCTGGAGCTGACCGGACTTCTCGGCCTCCTCAACCATCCGGACGGCGATCCGGTCCTTGACGCTGCCGCCCGGGTTGAAGTACTCGACCTTGGCGAGCACGGTCCCCGGGATCCCGGCCGCGACGGCGCGCAGCCGGACCAGCGGGGTGTTGCCGATCAGTTCGACGACGTTGTCGTAGTAGCGCACGAGGCCAGCTTAACGAGCCCTTACCCGGCCGGGGATCACTCGGGCCTGCTCGCGCTCCCAGATCAGGAACCGCTCGGTTTCCGACAGCACCGCGCCGGCCAGCCAGACCGCGACGGCGGCGTCGTCGACCAGGCCGAGCAGGAGCAGGAACGCCTCGGGTACCAGGTCGATCGGCGAGACGATGTACGCGGTCGCGAAGGCCATCGCGGCCAGCCGCGCCTTGCCGTCGTACCGGCCGGTGAGGATCGCCCACACCATCCGCGGGATCGCGGCGATCCGGGTACCCAGTGGCGGGCCGCCCCGCCGCCCGGCGGTCAGTGCCGTCCACAGCGCGGTCAACGCGGCCTTGCGTCCCAGTCGAGCCATGCCCCCATAATGCCCAGGCGCGCAAGAATTGACCCATGGATCTCGATGAGGCGCGTAACCTGCTCCGTCGCCAGCACCGCGCGGTGCTGGCGACCTGGCACTCGGACGGCACACCGCAGCTCAGTCCGGTGCTGGCCGGAGTGGACGACGACGGGTACGCGGTGATCAGTACCCGGGAGACTGCTTACAAGGTCAAGAACCTGCGCCGCGACCCGCGGGCGTACCTGTGCCTGTTTCCCGACACCTTTTTCGGCGGAAGGTGGGCGCAGTTCGACGGTACCGTCAGCGTCGTCAGCCTGCCCGAGGCGCTGGAGCCGCTGGTCGAGTACTACCGGCGGATCTCCGGTGAGCACCCGGACTGGGACGATTACCGGGCGGCGATGGTCCGCGACCGCCGGGTGCTGCTCCGCATGAGTATCACCCGTGCGGGTCCGGACCTCTTCGGATGATCGAGCTACTTTTGAAGGTCCAAGAACGTCAGGCGGGGGAGGGATATGAGCAAGCGGAGCGAGCGAATCAGTCGGCCCAGCGCACTCGTGCCTCATGACGGCAGCGAGCGCAGCGAGCCGGCGGCATGAGCAGGACGAGACGCGTCGCTTCCGCCGCCGCCTACAGCGGCGGCGGTGTCGGGTTGGCCGGGTTGCTCGCGGCCGTCCTGCTGTTCGGACAGGCGCGGCTGGCCCGGCGGACCATCCCGTCGGCGGAGGCGCCGCCGCCGCGCTGTGACGGCCGGTACGGCACCGAACACGAAGGGGAGCCGATCCGCCTGGCGATGCTCGGCGACTCCTCAGCTGCCGGGCTCGGCGTCGACCTGCCCCGCGAGACGCCCGGTGCGGTACTCGCCTGCGGACTCGCCGAGCGCCTGCACCGCCCGATCCTGCTGCGCAACTTCGCGGTCGTCGGCTCGACCTCGATGGGACTGGTACCCCAGCGGGAACTCGCGCTGGACTGGCGACCCGACCTCGCCGTGATCCTGGTCGGCGCGAACGACGTGACCCACCGGGTCCGGGTACCGGTCGCGGTCGGGCACCTGGCCGAGACGGTCCGGCTGTTGCGGGCCGAAGGCGCGGCGGTCGTCGTGGGTACCTGCCCCGACCTGGGCACGATCCGGCCGATCCAGCTGCCGCTGCGCTGGCTGTGCCGGCAGTGGAGCCGGGATATGGCGGCCGCCCAGACCGTCGCGGTCGTCGAGGCGGGTGGCGCCACGGTGTCCCTGGGTGACCTGCTCGGACCCGAGTTCGCGGCGTCCCCGGAGACGATGTTCGCCGCCGACCGGTTCCATCCCTCGGCGGCTGGATACTTCGCGGCCGCGAGCGCGATGCTGCCGACCGTCGTGGCGGGCTCGGGCGGCCCGATCGAGACAGGCCGGGTTCCGGCCCCCGGCGACGGGGTACGTTCGTTGGCACAGGCGGCGGTCGAGGCCGTTGACCAGGCCGGCACCGAGGTCAGCGGCGCCGAGGTCGCCGGGGAGGAGCGCGGACCGGCGGGACGCTGGGCCGACCTGCGGCACCGGCTGCGGGCCCGGGTCGAGAGGCCGCAGGACCCGGTCGACCCGTCCGGCGTGCAGGGTGGGGTGAGGACGTGAGAGTGCCGAGGTGGGTCGGGCGAGCAGGGGCGGTGACCCTGATCGCCGGTACCGTCGGCGGTGCCGCCGTGGTCGCCGCCGAGGCGGTGGCTGCCAAGGTCCGCCGGTACGCGAAACCCGACCCGAACCTCCGCATGCGCACCTCCATCGGCGACCGGACCTCTCCGCCGCTGCGCCTGGTGCTGCTCGGCGACTCGTCGGCCCTCGGGGTCGGCGTGGACCGGGTGGCCGACACCGTCGGCGGGCACCTCGCCGAACTGCTGGCCGGCGGGCCGGCCACCGGCGGCCGCCGGATCGAGCTGTCCAGCGTGGCCGTCGCCGGTTCGCGCGGCGGCGATCTGAGTACGCAGGTTGCCCGCGCGCTGCTCGGCGACCGGCCGGAAGTGGCCGTGATCCTCGTCGGTACCAATGACGCGACCCGGCTCAGCCCGCCGGCAGAGGCAGCCGCATACCTGGGCGGCGCCGTCCGCCGGCTGCGCGACGCGGGGGTGGCGGTGGTCGTGGGTACCTGTCCGGACCTGGGCGCCGTGCGGGCCTTCGCCCCGCCGCTGCGCCAGATCGCCGGGCTGCTGGGCCGCCGGATCGCCCGGGCACAGGCCGAGGCGGTCCGGGAGGCCGGCGGGGTACCGGTGGACCTCGCCGAGCGGGCCGGGCCGGTCTTCCGTGCCGACGCCGGTACCCTCTGCCACGACGGTCTGCACCCCTCGGCCGACGGGTACCGTGTCTGGGCTCACGCTTTGTATCCGGCAGTAGCCGAGGCGGCCGGCGTGGTCTCACACTGACTGGCATGCCTGAAGCTGTCATCGTCGCCACCGCCAGGTCCCCGATCGGGCGCGCCGTCAAAGGCTCCCTTGCCGACCTCCGCCCCGACGACCTCGCCGCCACCGTCATCCGAACCGCCCTGGCCAAGGTGCCCGAGCTCGACCCGCGCGAGATCGACGATCTCTACGTGGGCTGCGGGCTCCCGGGCGGCGAACAGGGCTTCAACCTCGCGCGGGTGGTCGCGGTGCTGCTCGGGTACGACTTCCTGCCCGGTGCCACGCTCACCCGGTACTGCTCCTCCTCGCTGCAGACCACCCGGATGGCGATGCACGCGATCCGGGCCGGCGAGGGCGACGCGTTCATCTCCGCCGGGGTCGAGTGCGTGTCGCGGTACTCCCGGGGCAGCTCCGACGGCCTGCCGCCGGAGGCGCAGGCGCTGGTCGGCGGCGACTGGCAGAACCCGGTGTTCGACGGTGCGCGGGCCCGCTCCGCCGCCCGCGCGCAGGGCGGCGCGCCCACCTGGCACGACCCGCGCGAGGACGGCGAGCTGCCGGACATCTACCTCGCAATGGGGCAGACCGCCGAGAACCTGGCCCAGGTGTACGGGGTGACCCGCGAGGACATGGACGAGTTCGGCGTACGCAGCCAGAACCTCGCGGACAAGGCGATCGGCGAGGGCTTCTGGGCGCGCGAGATCACCCCGGTCACCACGCCCGCCGGCACGGTGGTCAGCACCGACGACGGGCCGCGCGCCGGGGTGACCCTGGAGGCGGTGGCCGGGCTCAAGCCGGTGTTCCGTCCGGACGGCCGGATCACGGCTGGCAACTGCTGCCCGCTCAACGATGGCGCCGCGGCGGTGATCGTGATGAGTGACGTGAAGGCGCGCGAGCTGGGCATCACGCCGCTCGCCCGGATCGTGTCGACCGGGGTGACCGCGCTGTCCCCCGAGATCATGGGGCTCGGCCCGGTCGAGGCGTCCCGGCAGGCGCTGCGCCGCGCCGGCATGACGATCGACGACATCGACCTCGTGGAGATCAACGAAGCTTTCGCCGCCCAGGTCATCCCTTCGTACCGGGAGCTCGGCATCCCGCTGGACAAGCTCAACGTGATGGGCGGGGCGATCGCGGTCGGTCACCCGTTCGGGATGACCGGCGCGCGGATCAGCGGTACCTTGCTCAACGCGCTGGACTGGCACGACAAGTCGGTCGGTCTGGAGACGATGTGCGTCGGCGGGGGCCAGGGTATGGCAATGATCGTGGAGCGGATGTCCTGACCGCGCTCGGCTCCGACCGGCCGGCTCCGGCCGGGGCCGCTGTGAGAGGACGCTCACAGCTGGCCGCGCGCCGTGGTCACCGCATCGAGCGCTGCGGCAAGGACCGCAGGACCGGCGCCGGACGCCACGAGGTCGAGCGTCATCACCCGTACCTGGTCGGGCAGGGCCAGGTCGTTGGACAGCCGGGGTACCGGACGGTCCGGCCGCCCGGTGACGCCGGCCTCCAGATCGGCGAGCCGCTGCACGAGTGCGTGGACGACCTCGGCGCGGGATTGGTGCCCGATCGAGGCCCGCGCCGCCCAGCGCGCCGGCGGCCAGTGCCCAACCTGGTTGACCAGCCGGTCCACCGCGCGGACCAGCTGGTCACCGTCGACCCTCATGCTGCTACTGGCGCAGGTAGCCCAGCAGGCGCAGGATCCACCAGTACAGGTAGATCAACCCGACGAGCAGGCCGAACGAGCAGTACCACGCGTAGCGCTCGGGCAGCCCGTAGCGCACGCCCTGCTCCACCGCGTCGAAGTCGATGATGAAGGTGAGCGCCCCGATCGCGACGCACGCCAGCGCGAACAGGATCGGGATCAGGCCGGCCTTCTGGCCCGGGCCGTAGTAGATCAGGCCGAGGTCGCCGCCGAACATGGCGAACACGAAGTTGAGCAGGCTCAGCGCCACGACCCCGATCAGCGCCCCGATCACCCACCGGGTGAACTTCGGGGTGGCCCGCAGCACGCGGGCCTTGTAGAGGATGGCCATCCCGCCGAAGACCACGACCGTGCCCACCACCGCCTGCACGACGATGCCCGGGTAGACCTGCTCGAAGGCCCGGCTGACCACGCCGAGCACCACACCTTCGAGGACCGCGTACCCCGAGATCAGCAGCGGGTTGGTGACCCGGGCGAAGGTGATCACGAGGCCGAGGACGAAGCCGGCGATGGACGAACCGATGGCCGCGACGTAGACCACCGGGCCGACCCGCAGCGCGAACCACGACACCGCGGCGACGGCCGCGGTGAGCAGCACCAGCATGATGGTCCGGGTGACGACATCGTCAACCGTCATCATCCGGCTGGTGGTCACCGGCGCCGGCGGGTAACCCGGCGGGACGCTGTAGCCGTACTCCGGCGCGGCCGTGTACCGGGAGGACTGCTCCGCCCGCGCCGCCTCACCCAACCGGCTCAGCACCGGATTCGAACTTCTGACCGCCACTGTGAGCACGTCCCTTCGACAGATCAGGTGACCCGGTCCAGGGTAGCGCCACGGTCCACTATCCGACGCCCGCCGGCTCCGGCACCGCGGCCAGTGTGGCGATCTCGCCGGTGGAGGCGTTGCCGCCGGTACACATGATGCCGACACGCCGTCGCGCGAACTGTTCCGGATGCGCGAGTACGGCGGCCAGCGCCGCCGCTCCGGCGCCCTCGGCCAGCGTGTGCGCGTGGGTCGCGAGCAGCCGCCGGGCCTCGTCGATCTGCTCGTCACTGACCAGCAGGAAGTCGGACAGGCCGGTGCGCATCAGCCGCTGCGGCAGCGGGAAGCCCTCCCCCGTCGCCAGGCCGTCGACGGCGGTCCGGTTGGGCCGGCGGACGCAGGTACCCCCGCGCCAGGACTCGTAGGCCGCCGGCGAGGCGGCCGCCTGTACCGCGACGATCCGGCAGCCCGGGGCCAGCGCGGCGCCGGCGACGCAGGCGGCCGCCGCGCCGGTACCGCTACCCACGGGTACCACCAGCATCTCCAGGTCGGGGGCCGCCTCGAAGACCTCCAGATAGGCGGTACCGACGCCGGCCAGCAGCGCCGCATCCCCGGCCGGGCTGATCGGCCGCAGGCCCTCGGCCTCGGCGAGCTTCTCGCCGTGCTCGCGGGCCGCGGTCAGATCGGCGCCGTGCAGTACCACCGTCGCGCCGTACCCCTGTACGGCACGGACCTTCACCTCGTTGGCCGACTCGGGCATCAGCACCACGCAGGGGTTATCGAACATCCGCGACGCGTAGGCGATCGACTGTGCGTGGTTGCCGGTGGACCAGGTCACCACACCGCGCGCCCGCTCGTCCGCGGGCATTCCGGCCAGCAGCGTCAGCCCGCCGCGCACCTTGAACGCCCCGGTGGGCTGGATGTTCTCGTGCTTGACCCGCAGCGCGGCATCCGCTGCTTCATCGAGCGCCGGGTATGACCACATCGGCGTCGGTGGCAGGTACCGGGCGAGCAGCGTTCTGGCGCGCAGGATATCGGCGATGGTGAGGTCCACGAGTCAAGCCTGGCTACCGGTCATCCATAAGTCCAATGACAATTTGCCTTCCGACCTATCAACCGCAGTGATATGTTCGCGCCCATGCTCGACGTGACCCGGCTGCGGGTACTGGCGGCGGTCGCCCGGCACGGCTCGGTCACCGCCGCCGCCCAGGAGCTCCGCTACTCCCAGCCGGCGGTCAGCCACCACCTCGCCCGGCTGGAGCACGAGACCGGGGCGCGCCTGGTCCAGCGGGTCGGCCGGGGCATCCGGCTGACCGCGGCCGGGCAGCTGCTCGCCGAACGCGCCGAGGAGATCCTCGGCCGGCTCGGCGCCGCCGAGGTCGAACTGGCGGCGCACAGCGGGCTGCGCGCCGGGCGGGTACGGTTGGCGGCCTTCCCGTCGGCGCTCGCGACGGTGGTACCGCGGGCGGCCGCCGGGTTCACGGCCAGCCACGCGGAGGTCGAGCTCGGCTTCGTCGCGGCCGAACCGCCCGAGGCGCTGCGGATGCTGCGCGCCGGCGAGGTGGACGTCGCGGTCGTCTTCGAGTACCCGGACGACACCGGCCGGCCCGAGCCGGGCGTGCGCCGTACCCCGCTGCTGGCAGAGCCGTTGTACCTCGTCACCTCGGCCGGCGAGCCGACCGAGCTGACCGACCACGCCGGCGACGACTGGATCGGCGGCTGCGAGCGCTGCCGCTCCCACCTGGTACGCCGGTGCACCGCCGCGGGATTCACCCCGCGGATCGCCTTCACCACCGACGACTACGTCGCCGTACAGGCGCTGGTGGCGGCCGGGCTCGGCGTGACGATCCTGCCTGAGTTGGCGCTGACCGCGCACCGGGTACCGGGCATCCGCGCGACCCGCCTACCCGGTACCGGTAGGGAGGTCTGGGTCGCCCGGTACGGTGAGCCACCCGACCCGCCCGCCACGACCGCCCTCCTCGACCACCTCACATCGGCGTGACGCGACCCGGCGTCATGCGCCGACGTGGACGAGGTTGAGCAGGATCCCCGCGCCGTAGACCAGCGCCGCGAGGGTGGCGAGCCCGAAGAACCCGGACCAGATCGTGGCCGGCAACAGGCTCAACCGCTTGAGTTCACCGGCGTCGCCGCTGCGCCAACCACTCGCGACCACATGCCCGACGCCGCCGAAGAGCAGGAACCAGATCCAGACATAGGCGAAGAAGGTCCGCCCCTCGGTTGACGCGTACCGCAGGACCAGGATGACGACGGCGCCGGTGCCGACCGCGGCCAGCCCACCAAGGATGTTGCCCATCTGGATGAGTGCCAGCAGCAGGAAGACAAGGCTGAGCCACAGCACCGCGACACTGTGGCCGCCGGCCAGCAGTACCGCGCCGCCCAGGCCGAAGATCGATGGGCCGATATACCCGGCCAACGCGGTGAAGAACTTGCCGAACGGGCCGACCCCCCGGAAGAAGGTAATGCCGCGACCCCGCTCGTCGTTGTTGCGGTACACGTGGATCGATTCCACCGTGCCGCCCATCATCGATGCGGTAATTGCGTGGCCGCCCTCATGCGCGATGGTGACCGCGAACCTGACGACCGGCCACACGATCAGCGACAGGAGCAGGGCGATCAGCCCCGCACCGACGACAACGACCAGCGATCCGGCCGGTGCCGCGGCTTTATGCGCGAGCACTGGTAGCGCTTCGATCACAGTCGATTACCGTACCGGCCCTTGACAATGTTTCGCATCGACCAATTCGACAGATGTCGGCCGCTATTGTTGTGGTCGCGTCTGGAGTACCGTGAACGACTGATCCGCGTACAGCGAAGTGCCCGGGGCGGGAGTCGAACCCGCACGCCTTGCGGCCGCCGCTTTTAAGGCGGCTGTGTCTGCCGTTCCACCACCCGGGCGATGGGGTCACGGTAACCGGCGGGGTGGAGCGTCGCACCAGCCATCCGGTGAAATGGTCAGCCCGATACGGGTGGCGTGACCTCGGTAAAACTCTCCCGGGGATCGTGCAGTTCGCCGAGTGCGACGACCTCCCGTCGGAGGAAGAGTGCCAGCGTCCAGTCGATCAGTACCCGGATCTTGCGGTTGATCGACGGGATGCGCATCAGGTGGTACGTGCGGTGCATGAACCAGGCGGGGTACCCCTTGACCTTGATCCCGTACACCTGGGCGACGCCCTTGTACAGGCCGAGGCTCGCGACCGAGCCGGCGTACTTGTGCCGGTACTCGGTCGGGGTACCGCCGCGCAGTACCGCGACGAGGTTGTCCGCCAACCGGACCGCCTGCCGTACCGCATGCTGCGCGCTCGGCCCGGTCAGCTCCCCCGGCCCCTTGGTCAGGTCCGGTACCGCGGCGCTGTCCCCGGCCGACCAGGCGCCCTCGACCACCTGACCGGAGTCGGCGACCTGCAGCGTGGCGAGGCAGGTGACCCGGCGCTTGTCGTCGAGCGGCAGGTCGGTACCGCGCAGCATCGGGTGCGGCTTGACCCCGGCCGTCCAGACGATCGTGTCGGCGGCGAACTGGTCGCCGTCGGAGAGCTTCACCACCCCGTCGACGCAGGATTCCAGCCGGGTACCGAGCCGGATGTCCAGGCGGCGGCGCAGCAGCTCCTTGACGGTGTACGCGCCCATGTCCGGGTCCACCTCGGGCAGGATGCGCATGGTCGCCTCGACCAGTACCCAGTGCATCTCGTCGGCCTTGAGCTCCGGGTAGTACCGCAGCGCCGAGCGGGCCATGTCCTCCAACTCTGCGAGCGCCTCGATGCCGGCGTACCCGCCGCCGATGAACACGAACGTCAGCGCGGCCGCGCGGGTGGCCGGATCGGTCGTGGTAGCCGCGACGTCGAGCCGTTCGAGGACCTTGTTGCGCAGGTAGATGGCCTCGCCGATGGTCTTGAAGCCGATCGCCTGCTCGCGCAGGCCGGGGATCGGCAGGGTCCGGGAGACGCTGCCCGGGGCCAGCACGATCTGGTCGTACGAGACCTCCCGGGCCGGCCCGATGATCGGTTGTACCGTCGCCACCTTGCGGGCGTGCTCGACCCGGATCACCTCGCCGGACAGGATGTGGCAGCGGCGCAGCTCGCGACGAAGCGGTACCACCGAGTGCCGGGGCGAGATGTTCCCCGCGGAGACCTCGGGCAGGAACGGCTGGTACGTCATGTTCGAGTGCGGGTCGACGACGGTCACCTCCGCCTCGCCCTTCTTGAGCTTCTTCGACAGGCGCAGGGCCGTGTAGAGCCCGACATGGCCGGCGCCGACCACGAGGATCCGATGAGGCTGCTTCACATATCCATCATCGACGACCTCAGCGGCGGCGGACCAACCGGGCGAGGTATGCGACGGTGACCGCCATCACGGCCAAGCCCAGCAGGGACGCCGCGAGGTAGGTGTGTACGCCCAGGTACAGCGGAGTGACGACGGCGAACAGCGCCAGGACCGCGGTCAGCGCGAGCACCAGGCCGGCGCGCCCGAGCCAGCGCAGCAGTACGCCGGGGGCGACCACGGCGTCATAGGGCAGGACGGCGGCGAGGGCGGCGAGGTTGTGCACCAGGTAGAGGGCGCTGGCCAGCAGCAGCAGCCCGAGGAAGTTCGCGGCGCTGCCAAGGAGCAGGGTGGAGACCAGCCAGCCGACCAGGGCCACGAAGAGGTACAGGGTGGGCATCGGGCCGCGCGGGAAGAGCATGGTGAGCACCGCGACCACGAGGAAGGCGAGGAACGCGGGACTCCGCGTCACCGCCAGCGGCCAGGCCAGCACCAGCCCGAGCTGCGCGGCGACGAACAGCCCGATGCGCACCAGCAGCGGGCCGGGGGTGGTGCGCCGGACCCGCCCGACCGTCTCGTGGACCTTGGCCTGCGCCTGGCCCTTCAGGTCAGTCAGGATGGTACGGGCGTTCATCGCAGTACCGCTTTCGGCGCCGACGCCATCCGCGACACCTGGCGCAGTACCTCGTCGAGGCTGCCCGGCCCGGCCCAGGCGACGACCGGTACCCCGTGCTCGCGCAACTGCTCCAGCGTGTTGGTGCGCTCCAGTCGCCAGAGCCGGCCGGCTGCGGTGGCCCAGCCCCCGCGTTCCGGCAGCGGCAGGTCGGCCGGGAGCGTGTCGATACCGACCACGAAGCGACCGGCCCGCGCGAACCGCGCGATCATCGCGGCCGCCCGGACGTCCAGCAGCGGCGTCAGTACCACGACGAGGGCGTTGGACGAGACGGTGTGCGGGCCGAACGCGTCCGGCGCGGGTTCGAACCCGAGGCCGGCGGCGCTGACCCCGAGGAGCCATTCCAGCACCGTGTGGTACTGGCGGCGGCCGCTGGCCGGGCGCAGCCGGCGGGCCCGGAAGCCGTACTCCAGCAGGGCCACCCGGTCGCCGCGGTGCAGGTAGTGCTCGGCGATGCCGGCGGCCGCCCGGACGGTGGTGTCCAGTACCGACCGGGCGCCGTGCACCCCGCCCGACCGGCCCGCCTCGTGCAGGACGTCCAGCACGAGGACGACCTCGGCGTCGCGGTCGGACAGCGTGGCGGCCACGTGCAGTTCCCGGGTACGCAGGGAGACCCGCCAGTCGATGCGGCGCAGCCGGTCGCCGGGCGTGAACATCCGTACCCCGGCCAGCTCGCCGCCCTCGCCCGGCCGCCGGGAGTGGTGCACGCCGACCAGCCCGGCGGCCCGCGGCATCGAATCCTCGGCCGTGAACGGGTCGGTGACCGGGAACACCTTGATGCGCTTGGCCCTGCCGTTACCCGGGTCGCTGATCAGCAGGCCGTCGGCGGCGACCGCGTGGGCGACCGCCGGGCCGAGCGCCGGGCGCCCCCAGCGCACCGCGTAGGCGCGCAGCTCCAGGTCGGCGGCTGCCCCAGGGGACACCGTCGTCACGTACGGGCGGTCGCCGTGCGGCACGACCAGCCAGGGCGAGATCGCGGTACGCAGGACGACCAGGTCGTACCGGACCTCGTCGGGGTTGGCCACGGTGAGCCCGGCCGGTACCCGGCCACCCTCGCCGATGAACTCCGCGCCCATCTTGACGCTGACCAGCGGTACCCGCGAAGGCCGGCGCCAGATGCCCAGCGCCGCGCCGAGCGCGAACGGCGCCGCCAGTACCACCAGATCGGCGCGGCCGAACACCATCGCGACGGCCAGCAGTACCCCGACCACCAGAACCACCCGGCCGAAGGCCGGCGTCGGCGACCACCGTCGCAGCGCGTCCTTCAGATGCCGGGGGCCCGACCCGTTGCCGGGCACTGCCGGGCGCAGCTGGACCATCGATCAGGCCCGTGGCGGCGCGGTGTACCGGTACGGGTCGGCGCCCGCGCGGGGCGCGGGTGCCGGCCCGGCGGAGGACGGCTCGCCGTAGGACGGCAGGGCGCCGCTGGCCGGTGCCGGCGTGCGGGCCAGTACCTCGGCGACGACCGTGGAGGACTGCGTCTGGCGCAGCCACATCTCCGGCTTGAGGGTGATCCGGTGGGACAGCGCCGGGATCGCGACGTCCTTGACGTCCTCGGGGATCACGTAGTCCCGCCCGGCGAGCGCCGCCCGGGCCCGGGAGAGCAGCAGCAGTGCGAGCGACCCGCGCGGCGAGGCACCGACGAGGACCTGGTGGTGCTCGCGGGTCGCGGCCGTCACTTCCACGATGTACCGGCCGATCGAGTCCTCGACCACCACGTCCTCCAGCGCCCGCTGCATGCCCACGAGCGTGGCGGCGTCGACGACGGGGTCGAGGAACGCCTCCTCCTGGCGGCGCGCCACCCGCCGCTGCAGTACCCCCCACTCCTCCTCGCGGTCCGGGTACCCGAAGGAGACCCGCAGCAGGAACCGGTCGAGCTGCGCCTCGGGCAGCGGGTACGTGCCCTCGTACTCGATCGGGTTGGCCGTCGCGAGCACGTGGAACGGCGCGGTCAGCCGGTACGTGGTGCCCTCGACGGACACCTGCTTCTCCTGCATGGCCTCCAGCAGCGCGGCCTGGGTCTTCGGCGGCGTCCGGTTGATCTCGTCGGCGAGCAGCAGGTTGGTGAAGACCGGGCCGGGCCGGAACGTGAAGTCGTGGTTGCGCTGGTCGTAGAGGAACGAGCCGGTGACGTCGGCAGGCAGCAGGTCGGGGGTGAACTGCAACCGCCGGAACTCGATCCCGAGCGCCTGGGCGAAGCTGCGCGCGGTGAGCGTCTTGCCGAGGCCCGGCAGGTCCTCGAGGAGGACGTGGCCACCGGCCAGGATCCCGGCGAGGACCAGTTCCAGGGCGGCACGCTTGCCGACCACCACCGTGCCCACCTCGTCGAGGACGGCCCGGCCCAACCGGCCGACCTCGTACACCGGCAGCGCCTCCACCCGGGCGCCGTTACTCATGCCGGATCCTCGCCGCGCTGCGGACCGGCATGAGGCTCATTGACGCTGAGTCCATGATTCGCTCGCTGGCGCTCACTCATATCGCCTCCATCAGGGAGATCAGGCCGGCGACCTCGCGCGGCGACGGGTTCTTGGGTGCCGGGGTGGTGACGAAGGTCCACAGCTGCTCGCCGAGAACCGCCCGCGCCGCGGCCGGATCGGCGGTGCGGACGACCCCGTGCCGGGTCCGCAGCCGCTCGTCGATGATCTCGATGAACCGCGGCTGCGCGCTGCGGGCGAACTGGCTCTTGTCGCCCTGCAGCCGGACCCAGGACAGCCGGTTGTCCCAGCGCGAGGTGGCCATGACCAGGCCGTCCTGGCTCGCCGCGTCGATCTGGTCCTCACTGACCAGCTCCGCCGAGGGCCGGATCAGGGTGTCCGGCAACCGCCGCGGGTCGATCCAGCGCAGCAGCGCCCGCAGCAGCCGCCCGACGAAGAGCACCATGGCGATCAGCGGGTACGGCACGACGACGCCGGCGAGGTGGAACAACGCCCAGAACGGCAGGGCGAGCACGGCCGACCAGAGTACGGCCTTGGCCAGCCACCGCCAGATGTTGTCCGTGGACAGGCCGGACGGGAACTCCGGCTCGGCGTCCTCCTGGGCGGAGTCGAGCAGGTCGTCGAGCGGCGTACTCACGCGATGACCTCTCTAGTTCGCTCCGCGAGGCGCTTTGGTGCGCCGTCTTCCCTCGTCGCATGCTCCTCGTGAGCCAGCACTTGGGCTGGCTCAGCCAGGCGGCGTTCGTCAGTCCAGACGCCGCCGCGCCTCGCTGCACTCACGCGATGACCTCCCGTTCCCGGGACAGTTCGGCGCGCATTTGTTGCAGGGCGGCCCGAGCCTGGTCGCGCATGGTGTTGTCGACGGTGTGCTTCGCGTACCGGGCCAGCCGGTACACCTCGGCGAGCGGGTACAGGACGGCGGCGCTGACAGCGTGGCCGGCGAGCAGCCGGATGACCAGTTCGGTCGGAGTGTCGCCGACGTGTCGCGGGGTACCGGCGGCCGCCGCCGCGTGTTCCAGCCGTACCCAGCAGGCGATCACCGCGCGGCGCGGATCGGTATCCGAGTCGTCCAGGTCGGACAGGCCGGCCTCGACCGCCGCGATGACCTGTTCGCGCCCCTGTGTCGGCGGCGGCTCGTCCCGCTCGCGCTGGCGCTCGCGCAGGCGCAACCCGTTGCGCAGCAGGTACCACAGCAGCAGGCCGGCCGCCGCGGCGGCAATGAGCACGCAGAGCACCTGTGCCGCGGTGAGGAGCCAGCCGGGGAGCTGGATGGACTGCGGCTGCCCCGCGCCCACGTCGGTACCGGCGTCCGGCTGCTGCGGCGGGGCGTGCACGACGTTGGGCTGGCCGGCGTCCGGCGTCGGCGGCGGGCGCAGCGGCGTCGGGCGGATCTGCGGGGTGGCCAGCATCGCCGCAACCGCCGCCGCGGCGAGCAGCAGACCCACCGCCAGCAGCGGCCCGAAGCGTCGCACGCCGGTCATGCCGCCGCCCCGGTGCTCTTGGCGGGTCGGCGCGAGGCGACGCCGTGACCGGGCCGACTGAGCCGGCCGATGACCTCGCTGCTACGCACATTCCGGCTCCCGGAGCTTCGCCGGGCGAGCCGGAACGTGCGCTCAGTCATTGACAGTCCCGTCGTCAGGCGAGCCCGGCGAGTTGCTTCGCCCGGGCGAGCACGTCGTCCAGCATCGTCGGCGTCAGCCGGCCGGTAAAGGTGTTCTGCTGGCTGACGTGGTAACAGCCTAGGAGAGCGGGTGTGCCGGTGCCGACCTGCGCGAGCGCTCCGTGCCCGAAGGCCGGTCGCGGGCTGGGCGGGCGCTGCCGGTACACCCGTTGGAGGGCCGGCCACCACGCGGCCCAGGCGAACGCGCCGAGCGCGACCACGACGCGCAGCGTGGGTCGGATCAGTTCCACCTCGCGGTGCAGCCAGGGCGCGCAGGCGTCCCGCTCGGCGGGAGTCGGCTTGTTGTCCGGCGGCGCGCAGCGGACCGCGGCGAAGATCCGGGTGTGGTACAGGACCAGCCCGTCGTCGCGGGCCACGCTGGTCGCCTGGTTGGCCAGGCCGGCGCGGTGCAGCGCGGCGAACAGCACGTCGCCGGAGCGGTCGCCGGTGAAGATCCGGCCGGTACGGTTGCCGCCGTGCGCGGCCGGTGCCAGCCCGAGCATGGCCAGGCGGGCGTCGGCGGGGCCGAAACCGGGGACGGGCCGGCCCCAGTACTCCTGGTCACGGAACGCCGCCCGCCGGCTCGCCGCGACGCTCTCCCGCCAGGCCACCAGGCGCGGGCAGGCCCGGCAAACGCTCACCCGCGCGTCGACGGCGCCCAGGTCAGGAGCCGTGGCGGCCTGCTCGGCGACCTGGTCCGCGGTCTGCGCCGGGGTCACGCCAGCCGGCTCCGGAACAGTTCGAGGGTGCGCGCCCAGGCGGTGGCCGAGGCCCGCCGGTTGTACACCTCCGGCCGGTCGTCGTTGAAGAACGCGTGCTGGGTACCGGGGTAGTCGAACACCGCGACCTCGCCGCCAGCGGCTTCGATGGCCTTCTTGGCGGTCTGTACGCCGGGCGCCGCGGAGGTACCGTCCTCCTCGCTCGCGTGGATCACGGCGGCCTTGCCGGCGTAGTCCGACCAGTCCGGCCGCATCCGTTCCCAGGGCAGGACCGGGTAGAAGCCCACGGTCGCGACGATCTTGTCGGAGAGGGTCGCCGACCAGAGCGCGAGGCTGCCGCCGGCGCAGAAGCCGACGGTACCGATCCGGCCGCGGACCTCGGGCAGGCCGGCCAGGTGCTCGGCCGCCCCGGCGATGTCCTTGGCGGCCTGGTCCATCGCGAGGCCCATGATGAGCTTGCCGGCTTCGTCCGGCTCGGTGGTCTGGATGCCGTGGTACAGGTCGGGGGCCAGCGCGACGAAGCCGGCCTCGGCGAACCGGTCGGCGACCTCCTTGATGTGCGGTACCAGCCCCCAGTACTCCTGGATGACGATCACGCCCGGCCCCGGGGCGCCGGCCGGCGTAGCCAGGTAACCCTCGCTCGACCCGCCGTTGCTCGGGTACCGCACGATCTCGTCCATCGGCCGGCCCTCCCTGTCAGTCAGTCGTCATTGGCTGGTGGCCCGGAGGATGCTCCGGCGTAGCCAATCATGCGCCCATCGTTTGCGAAAGACGGCTGCGGCGTGGCGGAAATCGCGGTAGCGGCGCGCGAAGCGGGTGGGCCGCGCCGCCCTCCGGCGCCGCCGACCCGCTCCGATCGAACGCCGCTACTTCTTGTTCGGTGCCAGGCAGAGGACCGAGCCCGTCCGGCCCGACACGCCCTGCCAGAGCGCCGACTCTGTGGTCGGGTAGGCGGAGCAGATCTTGTCGTCCGCGTCGAACTGGATCTCGGTCTTCCCGTCCACGACGCCGACCACCTTGTAGTCGGCGGACGCGTCGTCGCACTTGACGATCTTGGTGTTCTTCACTTCCTTGGCCGTGGTACTGGTCAACGCGTCGCTCTTGATGCAGTCGCCGACCTTGGCGTTGATCGTGTCGTCCTTGTGCGCGATCGAACGGTAGAGGTAGAAGCCGCCCGCGATGAGCGCGATGACGAGGACGCTGCCCAGGATGCGGAGCAGCCCGCCGCCAAGGGCGCTGCGGCGCTTGGGCGGCGGCGCGGTCGGCGCACCGTACGGTGGCGGGGCCGGCGCCTCACCGCCCTGCGGCGCGTAGGGATTGCTGCCCCCCTGTGGGCCATACGGGTTGCTACCGCCCTGCGGGCCGTAGGGACTGCTGCCCCCCTGCGGGCTGGACGGGGTACCGCCCTGCGAGCCGTACGGGGTGCCGCCCTGTGCGCCGTACGGGTTCTGGTAGCCACCGTACGGCTGTCCGGGGTTGGCGGGATCCGTCACTGTGAGTTTCCTTCCGGGATTGGTGAAACGAAGCGCACCCTAGCCGTTGTGATCGGTCCGCGCCACCCCGTCCGGCCGATTGTTCCCATGTCGACCCAAGGGGCTTTACCTGCGCAGTTTCCCCCGACGGGTACCCCGGGCAGGCCGCTCGACGGGTACCCTCGCAGATCGCCTCCGCCCCCTACCGGACGGCCGAGACTACGCCGGGACCGTAACACTGTGTAAGGCACGAGAACCAGAGTGTCTACTTTTTTGCTGGAGCCAGGCAGAGCACCGAGCCGGCCTGACCGGTGCGCCCCTGCCAGAGCTCAGACACCGCGCTCGGGTACGCGGCGCAGATGTTGTCTTCGACGTTGAACTGCGCCTCGGTCTTCCCGGCCACGATGCCGACCACCTTGTACTTGGCGTCCGCCGCGTCGCACCGGACGATCTTGATGTTAGTGACCTCCTTGGCCGTCGAGCTGTCCATCGTCTCGCCGGCCAGGCAGTCGCCGACCTTCGCGTTGTTCGGGTCGGTGCTCTTGGGGCCCGGTGCCGCGCTGGACGCGCCGGCGTTCGCACCGGTGCTCGACGCGCCGGCCGTTGCGGCTGCCGGAGCGGCGTTGTTGTTGTGCTTGGTCTTGCTCCCGATGAGGTAGAGGCCGCCGATGGACAGCCCGGCGATCAGCACCAGGGCGACGATGACGATCCCCGCCACCTTCAGCCCGCTGCCCTTCTTCGGCGGCGTCCCGTACGGGCTGGGGCTGTCGTACGGACTGCCGTAGGGGCTGCCCTGAGTCGGCGTGCCGTACTGTCCGGGCTGGCCGCCGCCGTACCTACCCGGCTGGCCGTACCTACCCGGCTGGCCGTACTGACCCGGCTGGCCGTACTGACCCGGCTGGCCGTACTGCCCGGGCTGGGCGTACGGGTCGGGCGCGCCGCCGCCATACTGGCCGGGCTGTCCGTACGGGTCCGGCGTGCCGTACTGCCCGGGTTGGCCGCCGCCGTACTGGCCGGGCTGGCCATAGGGGTCCTGCCCGCCGTACTGCCCGCCGCCGCCCGGAGGTGGGTAGCCGCCGCCGTACGGCGGCCCGGATCCGGGGTACCGGGGATCCGTCATGGTCGGCTCCTCCGCGAGTGTGAGCGAAAGGCGCACGCTAACTGGTACGCGCAAATCGCAACACCCCCGTCCGGCCCCTTTTTGTCCAGTAAACATTCACTTGGACCGACTCCCGCGCCCGGGATGGAGCGCGGCGCAGCGGCACCGCTCCGCTACCGTGTCCCGCGTGACAGATCTGCTCACCCGGCTGGCCGGCGCGCCCGGCCTGTACCGCGGCCGCGGCGACGGCCCGGAGAGCGGCCCGTTCGTCGCGCGGATCGAGGTCGCCACGGTGCTGCGGGGCCGGGCGGTGACGCTGGACTACGAGGCCACCAGCGACCGCAACGGCCTCCAGCACGTCGAGCACACCGTCCTGGCCACCGGCGAGGGCGGGCGGCTGGAGTTACACGTGGCCTGCCTGGAACTGCCGGGCGTGGTCAAGTTCGTCGAGACGATCCCGGGTTCGTTCACCGCCTACGAAGGCCCGTTCCCGGCCCGGATCGTGATCAGTGTGACGGGAATCGGACACCTGCACTATGCCTGGTGGTACTCGCGCGACGAGTCCGAACCGAAGGAGCAGACCCGCGCGGACGTCCGGCGCACCGGCTGAGGCGGCCTACGCCAGCGACCACGCGATGCCGTCGAGGATGTCATGCTCGCTGGCGATGACGGTGCCGGCACCGGCCCGGTCCAGGATGATCCGCAGGATCAGCGCACCGGCGCCGATCACGTCGGCGCGCCCCGGGTGCATCACCGGCATCGCGAGCCGCTCGCTCCGGGTACGCCGCAGGAGATCCGCGGTGACCCGGGCCACGTCGTCCCGCGGGATGCGCGCGTGGTGGATCCGCTCCGGCTCGTACCGGGGCAGGTCGAGCGCGATCGCCGCGACGGTCGTGACCGACCCGGCCAGGCCCACCACCTGATCGGCCGACCGCCCAGCCACGGCCGCGAGCGCCCGGTCCACGGCCGCCTCGATGTCGGCGGTGGCCGTCGCGACCTCGGCAGCCGTCGGCGGATCGGTGTGCAGGTGCCGCTCAGTCAGGCGGACGCAGCCGATGTCGACACTGATCGCATGTTCCACCCTGGTCGACCCGACGACGAACTCGGTCGAGCCACCGCCGATGTCCACCACCAGGTACCGGGCCGGGGGCAGGCCGCGCACCGCGCCGGTGAAGGACAGCCGGGCCTCCTCGTCGCCGCTGACCACCTCCGGCGGCCGGCCCAGCGTGGCGAGCACCATCGCGCGGAACTCGTCGGCGTTGCCGGCGTCGCGGGTGGCCGACGTGGCGACCATGCGGACCCGTTCGGCGCCGAGGCGTTCGACGGTCCGCGCGTAGTCGGCGAGCGCGACGCGGGTGCGCTCGATCGCGGTCGGCGCGAGGACGCCGGTGCGGTCGACGTCCTGGCCGAGCCGAACGATCTCCATCCGGCGGGTCACGTCGGTCAGCGCTCCGCCGTCCGGCGGCAGGTCGGCCACCAGGAGCCGGATCGAGTTGGTACCGCAGTCGATCGCCGCAACCCGCCTCATGCAGCCTCCGTCATGAGGCGCAGCATCCGGGTGTTGCCGAGGGTGTTCGGCTTGACCCGTTCGAGGTCGAGGAACTCCGCCACGCCCTCGTCGTACGAGCGCAGCAGTTCCTCGTAGACCTTCGGCGGTACCGGGGCGCCGTCGATCGGCCCGAAGCCGAGGGAGCCGAAGAACCCGGTCTCGAAGGTGAGGCAGAACACCTTGGCGACACCCACCTCCCGGGCGGCGGAGAGCAGCGCCTCGACGATCCGGTACCCGATCTTTCGCCCGCGGTACCCGGGGTCCACCGCCACCGTGCGTACCTCGGCGAGGTCCTCCCACATCACGTGCAGCGCACCGCAGCCGACCACAGCCTCGCCGTCCGCGGCCACCCAGAACTCCTGCACGTCCTCGTAGAGCGCGACGGTGGCCTTGGACAGCAGCCGGCGCTCGGTGGCGTACAGGTCGATCAGGCGGCGGATGTCGCGCACGTCACGGGTCCGGGCCCGCCGGACGATGACCTCCATCCCGGCAGGGTATCGCCTGTCGAAGGGGCGACAGACCGTTGCCCGGGCGCGGGGCCGGCCGCACATTGACAGGTCCCACAAGTACTAATCCCGCGGCCGGATCCTCCGAAGAGTCAGACTGCCGGCTCCAGCGACGCTGCCGGCACGCAAGGGCCGCCGGTCCACCAGGGCTCGGCTCGTTCGCGCGTCTCATCGCCGAGCGGGTTGACGCCAGGACCGGCGGCCAACGCATGCCCGAGAAGTGCGTGCAGGCACTTGACCCGGGCCGGCATCCCGCCGGCCGACACGCCGGCGATCTCCGGTACCTCGCCCAGCTTCGCCCGCCGCGCCAGGTAGTCCTCGTGCGCCGCCCGGTACCGCCGCGCGAGGTCGGGATCCGCGGCCAGTCGGGCGTTCATCTCCTTCATCAGCCCGGTGGACTCCAGCCGGCTGCACACCGCCACCGCCCGCGGGCAGGTCAGGTAGTACAGCGTCGGGAACGGGCTGCCGTCCGCGAGCCGGGGCGTGGTCTCCACCACGTCCGGAAGGCCACACGGGCAGCGGTGCGCCACCGCCCGGGTACCCCGGGGGGTGCGGCCGAGCTGCTCGCCGACGGTGGCGAGGTCGTCCGGGTCGATCACGGCGCGGTACCCGGCTTGTCCGCCGCCTGCACGCTGGACCACAGCTTCCCGTACCACGGTCCGGTATTGATCGCCTGTCCGGCGTTGGGGTCGGCCGCCGGGTCCATGGTGCCCGCCGCCGGGCCGGTCACGAACGCCTTGTCGCCGGGCAGCACCATCTGCAGCCGCTTGTGCGCCATCGCGATGATGTAGTCCTTGTCGTTCCACTTGGCGACCTGGGTCTGCTTCTCCTGGATCCGCGCGCGCTGCGCGGTCTGGCTGGACTCCAGCGCGGCGATCTGGGCCTGCTGGGTCAGGTAGATGCGCATCGGGTAGGCGTAGGCGAGCAGCAGGGCGACCAGGATCAGGCCGAGCGTGGCCGCTCGGCCGGTGAACCGGCCGGGTCGCGGGGCGGTCGTGCGCTTCGCGGTGCCCGGCGCGGCGGCCCGGCGGGCGCTGGCAGGGCGGGATGCCGACCGGGCCGGCTCGGCGGCGGTGCGCTTCGGATCCGCGGCGGCCGTTCGGACCCGCTTGGGGTCCACGCGGGATCGGCGTCCCGGATGCCCGGTGGCCCGCCGCTGGTTGTCCCGTCGCTGGTCCGGCACGTCACCCTCCCCAGGGGACCGTCAGCGGGAACGGTACCTCGGGAAGGCGCCCGCGCCGGCGTAACGCGCCGCGTCGCCCAGCTCGTCCTCGATGCGCAGCAACTGGTTGTACTTGGCCACGCGCTCCGACCGGGCCGGCGCGCCGGTCTTGATCTGGCCGGTACCGGTAGCCACCGCGAGGTCGGCGATCGTGGTGTCCTCGGTCTCCCCGGACCGGTGGCTCATCATGCACCGGAAGCCAGCCCGGTGGGCCAGGTCGACGGCGTCCAGCGTCTCGGTCAGCGAGCCGATCTGGTTGACCTTGACCAGCAACGCGTTGGCCGCCTTCTCCGCGATGCCCCGGGAGATCCGCTCGGGGTTGGTCACGAACAGGTCGTCGCCGACGATCTGGATCCGGTCGCCCAGCCGCGCGGTCAGCGCCGTCCACCCGGCCCAGTCGTCCTCGGACAGCGGATCCTCGATCGACACGATCGGGTACTGCTCGACGAGCTTCGCGTAGTACTCGACCATCTCCTCGGCCGGCTTCGGCGTGCCCTCGAACGTGTACCCGTTGTCGCCGTGGAACTCCGTCGCCGCCACGTCGAGCGCAAGCACGATGTCGCTGCCCAGCGTGTACCCGGCCGCGGACACCGCCTCGGCGATCAGGTCCAGGGCGGCGGAGTTGTGCGGCAGGTTGGGCGCGAAGCCGCCCTCGTCGCCCAGGCCGGTGGCCAGGGCCTTCTTCTTCAGGACGCTCTTGAGCTGGTGGTACACCTCGGCGCCGGAGCGCAGTGCGTCGCGGTAGGTCGGCGCGCCGATCGGCGCGATCATGAACTCCTGGATGTCAACGTTGGAGTCGGCGTGCGCGCCGCCGTTGAGGATGTTCATCATCGGTACCGGCAGCAGGTGCGCGTTCGGCCCGCCCAGGTACCGGAAGAGGCTCAGCCCGGTCGAGTCGGCCGCGGCCCGGGCCACCGCGAGGGAGACGCCGAGGATCGCGTTGGCGCCCAGTTCGGACTTGTCCGGGGTGCCGTCGAGGTCGAGCATCTTCTGGTCGATCGCGCGCTGGTCGGTCGCGTCGTAGCCGACGATCTCCGGGAAGATCCGCTCCTCGACGTTGTCGACCGCCTTCTCCACGCCCTTGCCCTGGTACCGGTCCCGGTCGCCGTCGCGCAGTTCGAGCGCTTCGAAGGCGCCGGTGGACGCACCGGACGGTACGGCGGCGCGAGCGATCGTGCCGTCGTCCAGCCCGATCTCGACCTCGACGGTCGGGTTGCCGCGCGAGTCCAGGATCTCGCGGGCGACGATTGCCTCGATGGTGGCCACGGTGGTCGCACTCCTCGCTGCCGGATCTCGGTGTCGCGCCGAGCCTATCGGGGCGGCTCGGAGCCACCTTCGGGTGGGGTAACAGATTGAAAACGCAGATTGCGCAGCCAAACGGGGCGGGCGAGGCTGAGGTCCATGCGTCTGCCCGCCCTCGCGGTGCTCGCCGTCTCCGCCACCGTCCTCTGCGGTTGCGTCGCGGTCAACACCGGCCAGCCCGGCGGTAGCAGCACGCAGCTCGTCAGCGACCTCGCCGCCCGCCTGGGCCGGTCGGGCACCTACACCGCGGTGTACCGGCTGCCCCAGGGCGCCACCGCGACCGTCGTGCAGGCACAGAACCCCGGCCGGGCCGCCTACGTGTACCCGGGCGGCAAGCTGTCGCTGACCCCGCAGTACCTCGCCGACTGCCGCACCGGCGCGCTGTTCACGACGTGCACGCTGACCCCGCCGCCCTCCCCGGGTACCGATCCGGCCACCGCGCTCATCACCGAGATCGCCGACCGGGGCCTGATCGCACCGGAGATGGTGATCGGCCTACTCACCGCCGTCGGGCTGGACACCAGCGCGGTGGTGACGACGCGGGACACCACGGTCGCCGGGGAGAACGCCACCTGTGTCCAGGTGAAGGGCGCCCAACACGCGGCGTCGTCGGACTTCGAGGTGTGCGTGACCGCCGAGGGGCTCCTGGGCAGCTTCACCGGCGTGGTGAGCGACACCAGCATCGACGTCACGCTGGACCGGTACGAGCCGACCGCCGCCGCTGACGCCTTCGACCTGCCGTCCGGTGCACGGGTGACCGACCGCCGGCCGAAATGAACGCACCGGCGGTCGGTCAACTGATCAGCCGTCCTGCGGTACGACCTCCCAGGCGACGTTGTCGCCGTGCTGCTGGTTCCAGAAGAGCCGCCAGCCGTCGTGGAACAGCCGCGGTACCTTCGCGCCGAGGATCCCGTCCCTGCCCGGGTCGCCGTCGGACACGTGGATACCGGTGATCTCGTTGTCGCCCTCGTTCTGGAAGCCGTTGCCCGCCGCGCTGAGCATGTTGTCCTGCGTCGCCGCCGCGTCGCGCCCCTCGGCCAGGAACCGGACCGGCGCACCGCCCCGGCTGTAGTCCTGCCCGACGTCGAACAGATACCCGGAGTCGAACGCGGCACGCTGGGCGTGCAGGGTGTCGCCGGCGTCCTCGACGTATGCGACGTGGTCCTTGTCGAAGAACGCTACGTTGTCGAAGCCCGAGTGTGCCTTGTCGCCGGCGAAGAAGACGCTCAGCCAGCCGTCGTCCGAACCGGGCCGGGACTGGGTCAGCCGGTACGCGTTGCCCCAGCCGCCGAAGCCGGCGTTGGCCGTGCTGTTGGCGTTGGTGTCGCCGGTCGCGTCGAAGAAGAACTCCCGGAAACCGGTACCGGGGCGGAACTGCCCGTTCTCCGGCCGCTTGAACGGCGTGGCACCGGCCGCCTTGGCCGCAGCGTTCGCACTGAATGGCTGGCCGCTCGTGTCCACGCTCGTGTCGTGGATGGTGACCCAGTGCGTCCTGACGGCCGGTCCGTAGTTGCCCAGATCCTTCATGTCGTCGGTGAACGCGCCGCCGGTGGGGTGCGCGGCGTCGATCGGCTGGAAGGTGATCGGGTTGCCGGTACGCCGCGAGATCACCTGCAGCGCCTGCAGCTTGCCGCCCTTCTTGAGGTCGGACTTGTCGTTGAGTACCAGGCGGTACACGAAGCTGTTCGGGAGCTTCGCGTTGGTGCCCGGTACCGTCGCCCCGCCGATGTCCTCGACGATCCACAGGTTGCCGTCGGAGTCGTTCTGGATGCCCTCGTACCCGCCCCGCCCGGTCACCGCCGAGACGTCCTCGACAGTGGCGTTGATGTCCGGCGTGGACTGCATGACCGAAGCGTTGCCGCCGCTCTCCGTGGTGAACAGCAGCCGCTGCGCCCACGGGTCCCAGGTGGAGCCGTCGATCGTCGGGATCGGGGTACCGTCGGCCTGCCTGGTCGCCAGCAGGGTCACCCGGTGTGCGGCGTCGGCGTCCAGGTTGATCCGGGTGAGGTAGCCGGCGATACCGGTCTCGTGGCCCTGGTACAGGAAGCGCGTGCCGTAGCGGTAGTTCGGGTCGGCGCCGTGCAGCCCGGGCAGGCGCAGGTAGGTGTTCTTGTCCGGCTCGGTCTTGCTCGCCTCGACGTTGTGCCCCGGTGCCTGGGTCACCGTCGGGTCGGGCACCAGCGTGCCGTTGCCGTCGTAACCGTAGTACGGCACGTCCGCGGTCGGGTTCTCCAGCCGCGTCGAGCCCTGCGCCACCGCGTACTGGATGAAGCCGGGCGACAGCACGTTGGGCGCGGCGATGCCGCGGGTATCGGTGTTCGCCGGTACCGAGGTCCAGCGGGGCTGATCCCGGTTGGCGCCAGCGGCCCCACCGGTCAGCGCCAACGCGGCGCCGGCGACGCCCAACGCCAGCCCGGCGGCGGCGATCCGCCGTTTGGTTGTTGCCATTCGCGATCACTCCTCTTGCTCAGGCCACCAAGAGTCAAATGAGGTCGCTCGTCGCCGCGGGGCTGCGCGGGTGTCAGGCCGGTTTCCGGCTGGTGAACGTTGCGATCAGCGGGCGCACCTCCTGCCGTTGAGGAGGAAGTTCGCGGGGCTCGGGTCGGTGGTGTTGTCCCAGGCTCCGGTGAAGCCGACGTCGGTCAGCGAACCTCCGTTCCCGGGTATCACGGCGTTCCAGCTCGCGTTGCTGACGGTGAAGATGTTCTGGTCGTAGTCCTGGAAAATCCGGTTGCTCACCGTGCGGGCGTTCGGGCCGGCGACCGGTGCACTGTGGCCGTCCGCGTACCGGGCCGGGGCGAGCCGGGGGTAGATCGTGCCGACCTTGCCCCAGGTGGGGTTCGCCACGTGGTTGCCGCTGCCGTCGAGGCTCTGTACCTCGAAGCCCAGTTGGGCGTTGGCATTGCGACCGATGGCCATGACGGTCGCGACGGCGGCGAGCGCGGCGACGAACATGACGGACAGCGCGGTTCGGCGCTTGGTGAAGAGCCGGCCCCGCTGGTGGGGATGGCGACGCATGTTTCCTCCCACCACGGACACGAGTCATCTCGCCCGCGGTGCGTCAGAAGACGGTGCGTCAGAAGACTGTGCCCGTGGAAGTCACAGGCCGCCGCGATAGGAAGGCATGAGTGGACGGTAGGTAGACCCGGCGAGGTCCGGCCATGCAATCTCCTAGCTGTAGCGGAGCGTGGCGGCGCCTGTGGTCATGGTCGGCCGCCGCTCAGTACAGCGTCAATAGAAGAACGTCTACGTGTTACCCCTAGGGGTCAGCAACCCAGCAGGGTCCGGAGGTGCCGGGGCGGCGGGGATCCGTGCGCCAGCATCGCGTCGTGCCACGCCCCGATCGGCGTACCCGCACGGCGGGCCCGCGCGATCTCGGCCACCTCGCTGTAGCCGACGAAGTACGTGGACAGCTGCGTCGAGGTGAGCAGGGCCCGGCGCCACTTGCCGGCCGCCTCGCCCTCCTCCTGGTGACCGCGCCCGGTCATCAGCGCCATCGCGTCCGCCTCGTCGAGCCCGTCGCAGTGCACGAGCTGATCGATGATGGCGTTGATGGTGGTACGCAGCTGTATCTTCAACTGCTGCAACCGGACCGGCGCGCCGCCGAACCCGTGCCGGGCCATGACCTCTTCGGTGTACGCCGCCCAGCCCTCGACGAACGGGCCAGACAGGCCCAACGCGCGAACCCGCGTGCTGCCCCGGTACCGGCGGGAGTGGGCGAGCTGAAGGAAGTGGCCCGGCATCGCCTCGTGCACGGTGAGGTTGCGCACCAGATAGTTGTTGTACTCCCGGTAGAACGACTCGACCCGCTCCGGCGACCAGCCGGCCGGGGCGGGGGATATCGAGTAGAACGTCGGTACCTCGGCGGTCTCCAGCGGGCCGGGCGCGCTGCAGTAGGCGACCGCCACGCCCCGCGCGAACTCCGGCATCTCCTGCACGACGCAGGGATCGTCCACAAGGGACACCAGCGCGTGCTCGGCGACGAAGTCGGTCGTCTCGCGCAGTGCCACGCGGGCCAGCTCCACAATGGACACGTTGTCCGGGTGGTCGTCGCCTAGCCGGCCGAGCGCCGCCCGTACCGTCCGGTCGTCGGCGGGTCCGCCGGTGAACCCGGCGGCCACCTCGCGCAACTCCTCGCCCAGCCGGTCGAGGGCCGCCCAGGCCCGGGAGAGCACCTCGGCCGCGGTCAGCTCGGTGTCCAGCGTGTGCCACAGCCGGGCCTCCCACAGCGGGCGGCCGAGTCGCGGGTCGCGACCTGGATCGTCGGCGGCCAGCCGCTTGTGCAGCCAGTCGCCGAACTCGTCCAGCGCGGCGGCCGCGCGGTCCGCGGCCGGCGTGACCCGGTCGGCCAGCGAGGGCGCCTCGGCGAGCAATTCCGGTACCTGGTGGCGGATCAGCGCGGCGGTACCGGCGAACTGACCGACCGCGGTCTCCAGGTGGATGTGCGGCGGGTCGACCAGTACCGTGCGGGCGGCCGCGAGCGCGTCGGGGATCGTGTCGAGCCGGCCGGCGAGACTCTCCAGCCGCTGGGCCGGCGGGGCGAACGGTCGGGCGATCAGCGCGTACAGCAGCGGACCGGGGTTGTGCGCCAACGGATCCCACTCGTGCTCGCGGACCTCGGTGTACTCGAACAGTGCCCGCTCCACCGTCGCCAGCAGGATCGCGTGGTCGACCCGCTCCTGCGGGCCGAGCTCGTCATCGTCGATCTGGGACAGTGCCGCGGATGCGTCGCGGAGCATCTCGACGTCGCGCGCCACCGCGCTGGGCGAGTAGTCGGGCAGCCGGTCGTCGTACCGGTGGTCGCCGGCGAACCGGGCGGTGTCCGGGCTGGACTCGAGCAAGGCGTCGACGATCCGTTCGGCGAGGGGTACGAACTCCGGTGCCATACCGCGCCACGCTACCCGCCCCGTCCGCTCGCTTCGCGGCGCTGTTAAGCGCCGTCTTCCCTCGTCGCTGCGCTCCTCAGTCCAGACGACGCCGCGCCGCTCCCGCTCGCTCCCTCAGCCCCGCTCCGCTGCCCGTACCCTCTCGGCGTAGGCCAGTGCCGCGCGCCGCAACGCGCCCTCGGCGTCGGCACCACCCTCGGCGACCGCGCGCAACAACCGCTCCCCCAGCCCGTCGCCGGCCGGCAACGGAACCGACAGGCCGGCTTCGCGGACCCGGGCGAGAATCTTCGCGGCCAGCGCCAGGGCGGGCTGGGACAGCGGGATACCGTCGAGGATCGAGTCGCGCGGCTTCTCCTCGCGCTTGATCCGGTACCACTGCTCGAAGATCTCGTCCATGTCGCGCACGGTGGCATCGGCGAACACGTGCGGGTTGCGCCGGACCATCTTGTCGACCAGGTCCCCGGCAACGTCGTCCACGTTCCAGGCCTGACCGTCGGGCAGTTCCTCGGCCAGCCGCGCGTGCAGCACCACCTGGAGCAGGACGTCGCCGAGTTCCTCGCGCAGCGCCGCGTAGTCCGCCGATACCATCGCGTCGTAGGCCTCGTACGCCTCCTCCAGCAGGTACTCGGCGAGGCTCTGGTGGGTCTGCTCACGCTTCCACGGGTCACCGCCGGGCGAGCGCAGCCGGTCCATCACGGTCACCGCGTCGAGCAGCCGCGCGCCGGGCGGGTCCCAGGACCCGTACATCAGCTCCAGCTCGGCCAGGCCAGGTGCGCGGGCCAGCCGTAGGCCCAGTTCCCGGGCGAGCTGCTCGTCACCGGCCGGGCCGGCCAGCCAGACCGCGTCGCCCGCGGCGAGCAGGTCGTCCACCGGGTGATCGGTGAGGGTGATGGAAACCCCCACGGTGCGCAGGGCCGCGGTCTGCGCGCTCTCCGCGGCCGCGAAGACGGGAGTACCGCGGACCAGGTCCCACGCCGCCGCACTGAGCAACCCGGCGGGCAGCCGGGGCGAGGTGACCAGCAGGACGATCCGCGCGGGCATCGGGGTACCGCCGTCAGCCCGCGTCGATCACCGCGGGCGGCACGGGTTGGAGCGACAGCCGGACGAACGTGTTGACGTTGCCGATGGTGAAGGGAACCTGCAGCGCGAGCGGCTCGTACCGCGGGTTCACGCTCACCTGGTACCGCTTGAGCGCGTCCTGAAGGACTGCCCGCAACCCCAGCGCGGCCCGCATCTCGGGCGAGTCGATCTGGTCCTTGACGGCGTCGTACTGGCTCGGCTGGACGACCTGGTCGGCGACCAGGTTCGCGAACACCTCGCGCTTGTCCGCCTCGGTCGGCGCCTGCGGAGTACCGAGCCGCTCGACCGCGCCGGACGCCGCGTTCGCCTCGGCCTGCAGCAGCACGACGTCACCGAGCTTCGCGTGCAACTCTTCGGCGAGCGACGGTAGCTGGCGCGCATCGACGGCCGGGACGCTGATGCGGTTCTCCTGGGCCAGCCGGCGGGCGACCTCGCGGACGACGAAGATGCTCACCACGCCCCGCCGGTACAGGCCCGGGTCGCGGTTGCGCTGGTCCGCGTCGAACTCGCCGACCATGTGGTCGACCTGCGCGTTGGTCAGTTGCGCACTGCCGACGTATGCCGCCACGGTGGGGAGGTCGCGACAGCCCGCGAGGCCCGTGAGAGCGAGCGCGCCGGCGACGGCAACGGCGAGCAGGCGGCGCGGCATGGGTACCTCCGGACGGGTCGGGATCAACCGTCCGTCACTGTCTCATGCCCGGGGTTCCGCCGCGTCACCGGGCTTGTCGTCCTTGGCTCGGTCACTGCCAGTCCCGCGAGGATCAGGGTGGCCTTCGCGTACGCACGAGCACCCCGGCACTCGGGATCGGTCCGGGATCGACCGCACGTGCACCGGCCGCCGTCGAGCGGCCGGTGTTGACTGACGAGTTGGTACGCGGTCCGGATGACCTTCTCGCTGGGCCGGTTCCTCGTCATGCCCGACAGCCCTCCGTGATGTCTTGGACGGGGTGCGACGGCGCGCGGCTCCGTTGGCGGGACAACAGCGAGACCTGACTGCCGCCAGCCTTACGCACCGCCGCACCCTCTGGCCCGCCAGCCTAGTCTCACGTGTGAGACTAGGTCAAGGACTAGGACTGGCTACCTCGTTCCGCAGGCTAAGGAGAAACTGCCGCGCGTCTTCGCCGTGGAACGCGTCAGCTTGGAGAAGCTCATAGACCCGTTGATACATGGCCACTTCCTGCGGATCGGTCAGCGTCAGCAGGCGCGTGTATGTCTCGACGGTGACGAATGATCCCTCGTCAGGGACGTCATGGATAACGAACCCATGGGAGTGCAATGTGGATACTTCGGCGGTCGTCGGCACGACAGCGAAAGTGATCGTCGGCAGAGTCAGCAGCGACAGGATCTTGTCGTACTGGGCAAGAAGGACGTTGCTCGTCCCCGGCCGGAATCGAAGGGCGGTCTCGGTGACCAGGAAGTCGAACCGGCGGCTCTCGTCGTAGAGCGCGACCTGCCGCTCCATCCGGGCAGCCGCCGCCCGCCCGGTGTCTCCAAGGCGGAAGACGTCACCGATACCGAAGACTCGGCGGGCGTAGTCGGCGGTCTGAAGCAGCCCGGGGACCACTGCACATTGGAAGCTGCGTACGCCGGTCGCTCGCTCCAACCGCCGGCCGACTGACCGCTGGTGGCCGGGTAGCCGGCCGGGCAGAGTCCGGTCGAAGATGATCGACGCGACCTGGATGGACTCGGCCACGTCCAGCAACCGGGAGCGCTCATCGGCGGGTGCGGATACGGCGGCCAGCCAGGCCTCCACATCGGACACCGCCGGCTTGGTTCGGCCATTCTCGATCTTCGAGACCTTCGACTGTGACCAGCCGAGCGTGGTGGCGAGCCGGGTCGTGGACAGTCCGGCCGCCTCCCGCAGTTCCCGGAGGCGGCCGGCGAGTTCGAGACGTTCGGGGTGGTGCTCTTTGGTCATCCTCTGTGCAGTTCATGTTCGACGAGCGGAAGGTAGTCGTGCAGCGGAACCGAGTGTGCCAGCGCCAGATCCCGGATCTCCAGGTAGGGTGCCACATTCTCGTCTACGTCGCCGCCAACGAAACGGAAGTCGTCGTCGTAGTTCATCACTACAACGATCTCCTCGTCATAGAGCCAGAAGTCCTTGGTCAGTGCCGCCAGCTCAGCGGGAACAGTGGCCCGGTCAGCGATCCGGACGTCCTCGCCGGCCGCGATGTTCTCCTCGTATCCGATGAACTCGAACCGCAGGTACTCGGACAGCGGCCGGTCCACCACATGGACCCGGCGCCAAGTGCAACCTGCCGCAGTCTTGTCCGCGACGTTGCGAAGCCAGGCGTTGGTGTCCGGGTTGCGCGGCGGCCGCGGGCGGCCCTCGCGGAACGCGCGCAGTTCCTCAACCTCGCCCTTGGCCTTGTACTCGCTGAGCGTCTCCAGCCGGAACGCCGACCGCTTGATACTCCGCGCCAACTCGGTCACCTGGGGCATTTGCAGCATGAGTTCCCCTTCCCATGGGTCCTCATCTTAGTCAGCTCCAAGGACTAGTCGCCAGGAGCGAGACGTGGGACGCTCAACAAGAACGAGCAATCGACGAGAGGAGACTACGGTGTCCGACCTTCCGATCGCACCATGGCGTAAGAGTTCCACCAGTGAAGGCGGCGACTGCGTCGAGGTGGCGACGCTCGCAGACGCGATCGGGGTACGGGACTCGAAGGACCCGGCCGGGCCGGTACTCCGCTTCAGCCGTAGCGAGTGGAGGGCGTTCCTCCAGGGCGCCAAGAACGGAGAGTTCGACGAACTCTGAATAGGACGGACGGCGCTACCTCGGCTGGGGCGTGTTCGTGGTCAGAGCGGGCTGACCCAGCACCTGGGTCAGCAGCTCGGCGCACCAGTCGAGCAGGGCGGTGTCGCGCAACGGTTCGCCGCCGACCCGCTTGGTCATCGGCCGGGGTACCGACACCTGGTCGGTCGCCGGCTTGTACACCGCGTCCGGGTAGAACCGCTTGAGCCGCAACTGTTTCGAGTCCGGCAACGGCAGCGGCGAGAACCGGACGTGCCGGCCCTGCAGCGAGACGTCGGTCAGCCCGTAGTCCTTGGCGAACAGCCGGAACCGGGCCACCGCAACGAGGTTGGCGACCTCCGCGGGCAGCTCCCCGTACCGGTCGCGCATCTCGGTGACCGCCTCGTCGAGCGCGGCGGTGTCGCGGGCCGAGGCCAGCTTGCGGTACATCTCTAGGCGCAGCCGCTCGACGCCGATGTACTCGGTCGGCAGGTGCGCGTCGACCGGCAGGTCGATCTTCACCTCGGGCTCCTCCTCGGGGCGCTCGCCCTTGAACTGCTGGACGGCGTCGCCCACCATCCGCACGTACAGGTCGAACCCGACGCCCTCGATGTGGCCGGACTGCTCGCCGCCCAACAGGTTCCCGGCGCCGCGGATCTCCAGGTCCTTCATCGCGACGTACATGCCGGCGCCCAGCTCGGTGTGCTGGGCGATGGTGGCCAGCCGCTCGTGGGCGTGCTCGGTCAGCGGCCTGTCCGGCGGGTACAGGAAGTAGGCGTAGGCGCGTTCGCGGCCGCGTCCCACCCGGCCGCGGATCTGGTGCAGTTGCGCCAGACCCAGCAGATCGGCGCGCTCGACGATGAGCGTGTTGGCGTTGGGGATGTCGATGCCGGACTCGACGATCGTGGTGCAGACGAGGACGTCGTACTCCTTCTCCCAGAAGCCGACCATCACCTTCTCCAGGCTGTCCTCGCCCATCTGGCCGTGGGCGACCGCGATGCGGGCCTCGGGTACCAGCTCGCGCAGCCTGCGCGCGGCCTTCTCGATGGACTCCACCCGGTTGTGCAGGTAGAAGACCTGGCCGTCGCGCAGCAGCTCGCGGTGGATGGCGGCGGCCACCTGCTTGTCGTCGTACGCGCCGACGAACGTCAGTACCGGGTGCCGCTGCTCGGGCGGCGTCGCGATCGTCGACATCTCGCGGATGCCGGTGATCGCCATCTCCAGCGTGCGCGGGATCGGGGTGGCCGACATCGTGAGGACGTCGACGTGGGTACGCAGCTGCTTGAGGTACTCCTTGTGCTCCACGCCGAAGCGCTGTTCCTCGTCGACGACGACCATGCCGAGCTGCTTGAACCGGGTGCTCGACTGAAGCAGGCGGTGGGTGCCGATGAGGATGTCGGCGGTGCCGTCGGCCGCCTTCGTCAGCGTCTGCTCGGCCTCCCTCGGCGTCTGGAACCGGGACAGCTGCCGGATCTCCACCGGGAACTGGTTCATCCGCTCGGAGAACGTGTTGTAGTGCTGCTGCGCCAGCAGCGTTGTCGGTACCAGGACGGCGACCTGCTTGCCGTCCTGCACCGCCTTGAACGCCGCCCGTACCGCGATCTCGGTCTTGCCGTAGCCGACGTCGCCACAGATCAGCCGGTCCATCGGTACCGGCTTCTCCATGTCCACCTTGACTTCCTCGATCGCGGAGAGCTGGTCGGGCGTCTCGGTGTACGGGAACGCGTCCTCCAGCTCGCGCTGCCACGGCGTATCCGGCCCGAATGCGTAGCCCTTCGAGTTCTGCCGCGCGGCGTAGAGCTGGATGAGCTGGGCCGCGATCTCGCGTACCGCCTTGCGGGCGCGCGCCTTCGACTTGGCCCAGTCCGAGCCGCCGAGCTTGTGCAGGGTCGGCGCCTCCCCGCCGACGTACCGGGAGAGCTGGTCGAGCTGGTCGGTCGGCACGAACAGCCGGTCGCCGGGCTGGCCGCGCTTGCTCGGGGCGTACTCGATGACGATGTATTCGCGCTCGGCGCCGTTGACGGTGCGCTGCACGAGTTCGACGTACCTGCCGATGCCGTGCTGCTCGTGCACCACGAAGTCGCCGGAGCGCAGCTCCAGCGGGTCGATCGTGTTGCGCCGCCGGCTCGGCAGCTTCCGCATGTCCTTTGTGGACGCTCCGCGGCCGCCGGAGATGTCGGTACCGGTGACGACGGCCAGGCGGGACGCCTCGTCGACGAACCCGAACTCCAGGCCGCCGGTGGTGACGACCGGCAACCCGGGCGGCGGCGGTTCCGACACACTGTCCACAAGGGACACTCCAAAGCCGGCGTCCCGCAACACCTCCACAGACCGCTGCGCCGGGCCGTGACCGGCGAACACCAGCGCGACCCGCCAGCCGTCACCGGTCCAGCGCTTCAGGTCGGAAAGGACGCGGCCGGTGTCGCCGTGGTACAGCGGTACCGGCTGGGCGGACAGCGCCAGTGCGCGGCCCTCGTCCGGGGCGTCTCTCAAGCGCCGCCCTGCTGGTCCGGCCCAAGTGCCGGCCCACGAGACCTCGGGTACCTCGTCCTCCCAGGGCTCCGGCTCGGGCCGCGACGGCGCTTCCACCGTGCCGAACGGCGACACCGACCACCAGGCCTGGCCCCGCGCGCCGGCCGCGGCGCGGACGTCGGCCAGGCTGCGGAACGCCGCGGCGCCGAGGTCGATCGGGGCCTTGCCGCCCACGGCCGCCGCGGCCCAGCTCGCTTCGAGGAATTCATCACTGGTACGGACCAGGTCGTGCGCCCGGGTCCGGATGCGCTCCGGGTCGCAGAGCAGCACGACGGTGTTCTCCGGCAGGACGTGCAGGACGAGTTCGAGGTCACCCGGAACCAGCACCGGCGCCAGGGACTCCATGCCCTCGACCGGGATGCCACCCGCGAGCTTGTCGAGCAGCTCCCGCAACGCGGGATGCTGTTCCGCGAGCGCCGCCGCCCGCGCGCGTACCTGCGGCGTCAGCAGCAGCTCGCGGCACGGCGGCGCCCAGAGCCGCTCGACCGGGGCGATGGTGCGCTGGTCGGCGACCGCGAACGAGCGGATCTCCTCGACCTCGTCGCCCCAGAACTCCACCCGCAGCGGGTGCTCCTCGGTCGGCGGGAACACGTCGAGGATGCCGCCGCGGACCGCGAACTCGCCGCGCTTCTCGACCAGATCCACCCGGGCGTAGGCCATGTCGGCGAGTTGCCGTACCACCGGCTCCAGGTCGGCCTCGCCGCCCTGGTGCAGCTCCACCGGCTCCAGGTCGCCGAGCCCCTTGAGCTGCGGCTGGAGGACGGACCGGACCGGCGCGACAACCACCCGCAGCGTCGTGTCGAAAAGCTCCGGATGCGCGAGCCGGCGCAGTACCGCGAGGCGCCGCCCGACGGTGTCCGAGCGCGGCGAGAGCCGCTCGTGCGGCAGCGTCTCCCAGGACGGGTACACGGCGATCTCATCGGCCGGCAGCAGGCAGCCGAGCGCGGCGGCCAGGTCCTCGGCCTCGCGGCTCGTTGCGGTGACCGCGAGTACCGGCCTCGTACCCGCCGCCGCGGCTACGACGAACGGGCGCAGCGCGGCCGGGGCGGTCAGGTCCAGGCGCTCGGTGTCACCGCGCGCGGCAAGGTCACGGGCGGCGGCGAGGGCCGGATCGCCGAGTGCGGCGTCGAGCAGGCCGGCAAGCTTCATGGGGCGGACTCCCGGGCACGCGCGTTGGCCCCCCATCCGGCCGGATGGGGGGTGATCCGTCCAGCCTACCCCGGGGCCGATAGGACCTCTGGCTGGTGGCCGCTCCGACAAGCTGCGCGGTGATAGGACCTCTGGCTGGTGGCCGCTCCGACAAGCTGCGCGGCCAGGACTGTTCCCGGCCCCCGCGACAGGCAATGCTGGCGGCATGACGTTGATCGAGCTGAGTCACGTGATCCGCGCGGGGATGGTGACCTACCCCGGCCTGCCCGGCCCCGAGATCACCGCGCACCTGAGCCGGAAGGAGTCGGCGCGGCACTACGCGCCGGGTACCACCTTCGAGATCAACCGGGTCTCGCTGATCGGCAACACCGGCACGTACCTCGACTCGCCGGCGCACCGGCACGAGGACGGGGACGACCTGTCGGCGGTACCTCTGGACCGGCTGGCGGACCTGCCCGGCCTCGTCGTCCGGGTACGTCCCGGTGCCACGCCCATCGACCGGTCCCACTTCGCGTCGTACGACGTCACCGGGCACGCCGTGCTCGTGCACACCGGATGGGACCGGCACTTCGGTACCGGCAGATACGGCGCGGGCGGCCACCCGTACCTGACCGGGGAGGCGGTGGACTGGCTGGTCAACCGGGACGCGGCGCTGGTCGGCATCGACTCGGTGAACATCGACGGTACGCAGACCGGCGACCGGCCGGCGCACACCGGCCTGCTCGCCGCCGGTATCCCGATCGTCGAGCACCTGACCCGGCTGGGCGAGTTGCCGCGGGCCGGCTTCCGTTTCCACGCGGTACCGCCGCCCATGGCCGGCATGACCAGCTTCCCGGTCCGGGCGTACGCGGTGCTGTGAACTTCGGCAGGTACCCACGGCTTGTTAGGGAGATGATCGTGGTTGGTGGGGCTGCGGATCGATGACCGTCGACGGCCCCGCCCGCCGGATCACGGCACACTACTGAGGTGGGAGCGCCAGCGCGACGATACCGGTTGTCCGAGCGGGCCGGACTAAAGCCGCATAAGCTGCTGATATGCAGGATCTACGCTATCGGGACAGTGAGCTGGTCGCGGAGCTGGACGCCGCGCCGATCACCGCCGAGGACGAGCTCGGCGTCCTGGGCGAGCTGACCACCGGCCGCCCCGAACCGACCAGCCATCGCCGGCCCAACCGGCACCTGCTGACCCGCATGATGGGTCGCCTCGGCCACGTGCCCGAGCACGAGGCACCCCGCCCGGTGGCCGGCTGGCTCGGCCGCGCGGCCGCGCTGCTGGCCGGCGTCCTCCTGATCGCTACAGCATTCATCGCCAGCTATGTCGGCGCGCTGCACGAGGCGAACCCGCGGGCCGTCCCGATCGGGGTTATCAACGGCGACATCGGCGCCCAGGCGCTGCTCACCTCGCTCGCCGCCGGGCAGAACCCGTTCGCGACCACCACCTATCAGGACACCACCGACGCCGATCGCGCGCTCGCCGACCGTGCGGTCTACGCCGTGCTGGACACCGACCCGGTCAACGACGGGCTGCGGCTCACCGTGGCCGGCGGGGCGGCGCCCGGCGCGGCGGACCTGATCCGGCAGACCATCTCGGCCGCGTCGGACGCGGCACGCGTGCCGCTCGCGGTGCGCGACAGCTACCCGCCGGCGGCCCGGGACCCGCGCGGGTTGACCCCGTTCTATCTCGTGGTCGGCTGGCTGCTCGGCGGGTACCTCGCCGCGACCGCGCTCGCCGTCATCGTCGGCACCGTGCCGCGCAGCGGGCCGCGGTTGGCGATGCGGCTGGGTTCCTTCGCGGCCTTCGCGGTCCTGCTCGGGCTCGCCGGGGCCGTGCTCACCGGACCGGGGTACCGCATCTGGCCGGGCCATCTCCTCGCGCTCTGGCTCACCGGTACCCTCGTTGTCTTTGCCGCGGCCGCGCTCACGGCGGCGCTGGAGAGCTGGGTCGGCCTGGTCGGCACGGGCCTCGCGATGCTCCTGCTCTTCATCCTCGGCAACCCCGGCTCCGGCGGCGTGTACCCGCCCGAGTTCCTCCCCGGCCCGTACCGCGGCCTGCACGCCTGGCTCCCCACCGGCCAGGCGACCGAGCTGGTCCGGGCAGTCGTGTACTTCGGCGGCCACGCGGTCGCCCGCCCGCTCGCCGGGCTCGCGGCGTGGAGCGTCGCCGGGCTCGTCGCGATCCTGGCCGCGACGCTGGTGCTGGGCCGCCGGCACCCGCCCCGGCGGCTCGCCATCGAAGCCGGCCCGGCGGCGGAGAGTGCCCCCGGCTAACATTTGCGTGCGCCGGACAACGCCGTCCTCCTGCCGTCCCTGAAGGAGCGTGCGGTGGCAGAACAGCTTGACCAGGATGCGCGGCTGCGCGCCGACATCCGCCGGCTCGGCATGCTGCTGGGCCGGACGCTGGTCCGCCAGGAGGGGCAGGCGCTGCTGGCGCTGGTCGAGGAGGTACGGGCCCAGGTGCGCGCCGACCCGGGCGCGGCCGCGGCCCGGCTCGCCGGGGTGGACGTCGGCACCGGTACCAAGCTCGCCCGCGCCTTCTCCACCTACTTCCACCTGGCCAACATCACCGAGCAGGTGCACCGGGCCCGGGAGCTGCGCCGGCAGCGGGCCGACCGGGGCGGCTGGCTGGAACGGGCCGCGCGGCTGATCTCCGAACGCGGGGTACCGGCCGACGAGATCGCCGCCGCCGCGGACCGGCTGGCGATCCGCCCGGTGTTCACCGCGCACCCGACCGAGGCGGCCCGCCGCTCGATCCTGTCCAAGCTCCGGGCGGTCGCCGACGAGCTGGACGCCGAAGCCGCCACCATCGCCATGTACGGGACGGCGACCCCGGCCGACGGGCGGCTCGCCGAGCTGATCGACCTGATGTGGCAGACCGACGAGTTGCGGCTGGACCGGCCGGATCCGACCGACGAGGCGCGCAACGCGGTCTACTACCTCACCGACCTGTACGCCGATGCGGCACCCCGGGTGCTGGCCGACCTCGCGGACACCCTGCAGGGCCTGGGAGTGGAGACGCCGCCGACCGCACGCCCGCTGACGTTCGGTACCTGGATCGGCGGCGACCGCGACGGAAACCCTTACGTGACACCGGTCGTGACCCGCGACGTCCTGCTGATCCAGCACGAGCACGGCATCCGGGCCGCCGAGGCGGTACTCGACGACCTGATCAGCGAGGTCTCCGTGTCCCGCCGGCTGCGCGGGGTCTCCCTCGACCTGTCCGCGAGCCTCGCCACCGACCTGGACCGGTTGCCGCAACTGGCCGAGCGGTTCCGGCGGGTCAACGCCGAGGAGCCGTACCGCCTCAAGGCCCGCTGCATCAAGCTCAAGCTGGACAACACGCGCGCCCGGCTGCGCGCCGGTACGCCGCATGTGCCCGGCCGGGACTACCTCGGCTCGCCGGAGCTGATCGCGGACCTGGAGGTCATGCGCGCCTCGCTGGCCCGCAACGCCGGCCAGCTCACCGCGACCGGCAAGCTGGCGCAGGCCATCCGTACCATCTCGGCCTTCGGCCTGCACCTGGCCACGATGGACGTGCGCGAGCACGCCGAGGCGCACCACGCCGTGCTCGCCCAGCTGTTCGAGCGCGCCGGCGAGGTGGCCGACTACCGCGCACTGTCCCGGCCGGAACGGCGGGAGCTGCTGGCGCGGGAACTGGACAGCCGCCGCCCACTGTCCGGTGTGGACGCTCCGCTCACCGACGCGGCGCGCAGGACGTTCACCGTCTTCCGCACGATCCGGGAGGCGCAGGAACGCTTCGGGCCCGAAGCCATCGAGTCGTACATCGTCTCGATGACGCTCGGCGTGGACGACGTGCTCGCCGCGGTGGTGCTGGCCCGCGAGGCCGGGCTCGTGGACGTCCACAGTGGACAGGCACGGATCGGCTTCGTGCCGCTGCTGGAGACGCCGGCCGAACTCGACGCCGGTGGCGAGCTGCTCGACGACCTGCTGTCCCTGCCGGCGTACCGCACGCTGGTGCGCGCCCGCGGCGACCTCCAGGAGGTCATGCTCGGCTACTCGGACTCCAACAAGGAGGCCGGGATCACCAGCTCGCAGTGGTCGATCCACCGCGCCCAGCGCGCGCTGCGTGACGTCGCGGCCAAGCACGGCGTGCGGCTGCGGCTCTTCCACGGACGCGGGGGTACCGTCGGCCGCGGCGGCGGCCCGACGCACGAGTCGATCCTCGCCCAGCCATACGGGACGCTGGACGGCGCCATCAAGGTGACCGAGCAGGGTGAGGTCATCTCGGACAAGTACACGCTGCCGGTACTGGCGCGGGAGAACCTGGAACTGACCGTCGCCGCGGTGCTCCAGGCGACCCTGCTGCACACCACGCCGCGCCTGCCGCTGGAGGACCTGGCCCGCTGGGACGCCGCGATGGACGTCGTGTCCGGGGCCGCTTTCCGGGCGTACCGGGGACTGGTCGAAGACCCGGACCTGCCCGCGTACTTCTGGGCGGCCACCCCGACCGAGCTGCTCGGCGCGCTGAACATCGGCTCCCGGCCGGCGAAGCGGCCCGACTCCGGGGCGGGCCTGTCCGGACTGCGCGCGATCCCGTGGGTGTTCGGCTGGACGCAGAGCCGCCAGATCGTACCGGGCTGGTTCGGCGTCGGCTCCGGCCTCGCCGCCGCGCGCGACGCCGGGCTCGGCGAGGAGCTGGCCGACATGCACAAGCGCTGGCAGTTCTTCCAGACGTTCCTGTCCAACGTGGAGATGATGCTGGCCAAGACCGACCTGGGCATCGCGGCCCGGTACGTGGAGACGCTGGTACCGCCGCCGCTGCGGCACGTCTTCGACACTATCCGGGACGAGCACGCGCGGACCGTGGAGCAGGTACTCGCGATCACCGGCGAGGCGGCGACGCTGGAACGGCAGCCGGCCCTGCGCCGTACCCTCGCCGTCCGGGACACCTACCTGGAGCCGCTGCACCACCTCCAGGTCGCGCTGCTCGGCCAGTACCGGGTCGGCTCGGGGCGGCCCGACCCGGCCTTGCAGCGCGCCCTGCTCACGACGGTCAACGGCATCGCGGCCGGGTTGCGCAACACCGGCTGAGCAGTTGTCGGGAGGTACTGGCATCATGGCCGGCATGAGCGGGTGGGTCTTGCCGGAGGACGTCCTACGGGACGCGCCGAGCCATGCCCCCCGCCCCTATGAGCTGGCCGACCTCGAGCTGCTGCTGTCCGGTGCCTACGCGCCGCTGACCGGCTTCCTCGGGCGCACCGACCTGGCCACCCTCGCCCGCCGGGGCCGGCTCGCCGACGGCACGGCCTGGCCGGTACCGGTGACCCTGGAGGTGCCCGACGAGACAGTCGCCGAGCTGGAGCCGGGCAACCCGCTGCGCCGGGTGCTGGTGCTCACCGATCCGGAGGGCGCGCCGGTCGCCGCGGTCGACGCCGTGGACATCTGGCCGACCCGGCCCGGCTGGCAGGGCATCGGCGGACCGGTACGGCGGATCGGCGACGGCGGCCACGGTCCCTTCCAGCGGCTGCGGCGTAACCCGGCCGAGGTCAAGGGGCTGTTGCCGCCGGGTCGGGTACTCGGGATCATCGCCGACCGGCCGCTGCACCGGCCGCAACTGGCGCAGCTCGCGCTGGCTGCCCGTACCCTCCAGGGTCATCTTCTGGTCCTGATCCCCACCACCGCCGCCGGACCCGACGGGCTGTCCTGCGAGGGGTTGATCCGCACGGTCCTGGCCGCGCGCGACCGGATGCCGCCCGCGACGGTCGTCACCGTCCCGCTGGCCGCCCACGGCGACGAGATCCGCGACGCGCTGCTGCGCGCCCGGGTGGCTGCCGCCTACGGCGTCACCCACCTGCTGTCCACCGGCGAGACGATGCTCTCCGGCGGCGGTCCGCGGGTGCTGATCCCGCGCGAGCTGGCCTACGACAGCCGCGACGGCCAGTGGCGCGGCAAGGATGACATCCCGCCGCGGTACCGGCGCCTGCCGCTGTCCCCCGCCGAGATCAGCGAGCTGCTCGACCGGGGCAACCCGCTGCCGGAGTGGCACACTCCGCCGGCCGTGGCCCGGGAGCTGGCCCGCAACCGGCCGCCCCGCCGGCACCGCGGGGTGGTGCTGTTCCTCACCGGCCTGTCCGGGTCCGGCAAGTCCACGATCGCGCACGGGGTGGCCGACGCCCTGCTGCAGACCGGCGAGCGCACCGTCACCGTCCTGGACGGCGACGTGGTGCGCCGGGAGCTGTCGAAGGGGCTGACCTTCAGCAAGGCGGACCGGGACCTCAACATCCGGCGGATCGGCTGGGTCGCCGCCGAGATCGGCCGGCACGGCGGGATGTCGATCTGCTGCCCGATCGCGCCCTATGCGGCGGCCCGGGCGCAGGCCCGCGAGCTGGCCCAGGGGGCGGGCGCCGGGTTCCTGCTGGTCTGGGTCGCCACGCCGCTGGAAGTGTGCGAGGCGCGGGACCGCAAGGGGTGGTACGCCAAGGCGCGCGCCGGGCAGCTCAAGGGCATGACCGGCATCGACGACCCGTACGAGGAGCCGACCGACGCCGACCTGGTCGTGGACACCTCCGACCTCAGCGCGGACGCCGCCGTGAAGATCGTCCTCGCCCACCTCGCCGAAGGCGGCTGGATCGACACACGCCGCTCGTCGTGACCTTGGTGCGTTGAATTGCATGATCTTGGTGTATCGTTGATGGCATGACGCGCATCACGGTGGACGTGAACGACGAGTGGCTGGAAGCCGCCCGCGAGATCCTGGGTACCAACACCAAGGTGGCGACGATCAACGCGGCGCTGCAGTCCTTCGGGCAGCGCAAGAAGGCCGCCGAGATCATGGCCTTGCTCGACAGCGCGGAGATGGACCATACCGGCTCGGCGGAGGCGTGGCGCTACGGCGGCGGCCGGGATCTCTCCCGCCTCCTCGAGAAGGCCCGGGAAGAGGTGGCCCAGGAAGAAGCCGCCAAGAGAGCTGACGCCGCCTGATGGCCGGCGCTATCTATATGGCTGATACGTCAACCTATGTCCTTAGGGAGCGGGAGCCGCAGGTGCGCCGGCGGTTCGAGGCGCTGCTGGCGGAGAGCCGGTTGGTCGTCTGCCAGATGAACGCTCTGGAGTATCTCAACGATGCTGCCACGCCGAAGACCTATGAAGCCGTCTGGCGGGCCTTGCATGGGCAACGATGGTTCGACGTGACGCCGGCCGCGATGGACCGGGCGCTCGCCGTACACCGGAAGCTCGCCGCTGCCAGCCAGCATCGCAGCTTCTCCCTCCCCGATCTGATCATTGCTGCCACCGCTGAGCTGAACGGCGCGACCGTGCTGCATTACGACAGCGACTACGACCGGATCGCCGCGATCACCGGCCAGCCGACTGAATGGGTGGTCCCGAAGGGCTCGCTCTAGCGTCGCGAGTTACGTCTGGCCGCTTACCGCCGTTAGCCCTGCCGGGGCACTCCTCGGGTGCCGCGCCCCCGGCAGAGAGGCTGCGCAGCGATGGACGTGAATCGTCCAGTGTCCTACGACCTGGCCGACTACCTCGGCATGCTGCGGCGGCACTGGTGGATCGTGGGCCTGCTGACCGTCTTCGGCTTAGCCGGCGGGGCCGCGGTGGCGCACGCCCAGCCGAAGGTGTACGAGGCGGCGACGTCGGTACTGGTGAGCCCGACCGGGGTACCCGGAGCCAACGCGGCCGGCGGCCGTACCAACAGCACGATCAACCTGGACACCGAGGCGCAACTGGTCGTGTCGACCGACATCGCGACCGCCGCACAGAAGCTGCTCAAGGTCACCACTCCGCCCGACCAGCTCGCCGCGAGCGTGACGGTGACCGTACCGCCGAACACGACGGTACTGACGATCACCTATGCGGCCGGGTCGCCGAGGCAGGCGCAGTCGGGTTCGCACGCGTTCGCCATCGCGTACCTGCAGAACCGCCAGGCCAGCGCGCAGGCCGACCTGTCCACGCAGATCTCCGCGCTGGACGGCAAGGTCAAGCAGTACGCGGCGGCGCTGTCCCAGCTGTCCGGCCGGCTGGCCACGCTGCACAACGGCGACCCGGACCGGGCTGACCTCAACAGCCAGATCGCCACGCTCACCGGCCAGATCAACACGCTGACCAGCCGGGAGAACGAGCTGTCCACGACGCAGGTGACCGCTGGCAAGATCATCAACGACGCCGAGGCGCCCAGCGCACCGAGCCGGCCGAGCGTGCCGCTCTTCCTCGCCAGCGGCGCGATGGTGGGGCTCCTGCTCGGAATCGGTACCGGGCTGGTCCGCGAGCGTACCGACAAGCGGGTACGGCGGGCGGCCGACGTGGTCCGCCGGGACGAGCTACCGGTGCTGGGGGTGCTGCCGACCCGGCTGCGGCCGCGCCTCGACGACGTGTACCCGGCCCTCGAGGCGGCCGGCCGCACCTTCGACCGGCTGCGTAACGAGGTCCTCGCCAGCCTCGACGACGGCGACCGGGTGATCGTGGTGACCGGCGCGAGCCGGGGCTTCGCCGCCACGCTGGTCGCCACGAACCTGGCCGCCGCGCTGGCCCGGGCCGGCTCCGAGGTGGTGCTCGTCCGCGCGCAGCCACAGAGCACCATCGGGATCCTGGGCCTGCCGACGGCGCCCGGCCTGTCCGAGGTGCTCGCCGGCACGGTACCGCTGGGCGAGGCCGTGCGGCCGGCGCCGCGCATCCCGAAGCTGCGCGTGCTCACCACCGGCAGCACGGCGAGCGCCGGCGGGCTGCTCCAGTCGCAGGCGCTGCGCGACATCCTGGTCCGGCTGGGCGCCGAGGTGGGGTACGTGGTCGTCGAGGCGCCGTCCGCCGCCGCGAGCGCGGACGCGCAGAGCCTGGCGAACCAGGCCGACGCCGCGATCCTGGCGGTGGAGCTGCGCCGCACGCGGCACGCGGAGATCGTGGACGCGGCCGAACAGCTGCGCCGCGTCGGTACCCCGCTGCTGGGCGCGGTGGTCTTCCCCAGGCTGCGCGAGCCGGCGGCGCCGGCGGCCGCCCCTGATGAGACCGTGATTCTGGCGCGCGTCGACGAGGCCGTTTCATGACCGTCGCCGCACCGCCGCGGCTGCTGCCGCTGCGTCCCGGGTGGCCGCTGACCGGGATCCTTCTCCTGTACCCGATGTGGTGGGCACTCGGGCTCGGCGTGCTCATCTTTCCGATCGCGGCGGTACCGATGGCCCTGATCCTGTTGCGGCAGCGGCGCGCCGGCCGGCCGACCGCGGTACCGCCGGGGTTCGCGCTCTGGGTGCTCTTCCTCGTGGTCGTCGTGGTCAGTGTCGGCGCGCTCGGCGAGGACCCGGCCGGTACCGTCGCCGGAGCGGCAGTGAACCGGTTGCTGCCGGCCGGTTTCCGGCTCGTCGAGTACGCGGCGGTGACGGTGCTGCTGCTGTACGCGGGCAACCTCACCGAGGCGGAGCTGCCCCGGCAGCGACTGGTCCGGCTGCTCGGCTGGCTGTTCGTGGTGACCGTCGCCGGTGGACTGCTCGGGGTGGTGGCCGGCCGGTTCCAGTTCGCCTCGCCGGTCGAGCTGCTGCTGCCGCATCACCTGCGCGGCAACGCTTTCGTGCAGTCGCTGGTGCATCCGGCGGCGGCGCAGCTGATGGACGTGCTCGGGCACCAGTCACCGCGCCCGGCGGCACCGTGGGGGTACACGAACACCTGGGGCAACGACTTCTGCCTGCTGGTCGGGTGGTTCGTCGCGGCGTGCGCCACCTCGTCGCGGCGCAACCGGGTTCGCGCCGCCGGGGTGCTCGCCGTCGCGCTCGTCCCCGTCGTGTACTCGCTCAACCGCGGGCTCTGGATCGGGCTGGCCGTCATGGCGGTCGCGGTGGCGGTACGGCTGGCGCTGCGCGGCCGGTTCTGGGCACTGGCCGGGGTGGCGGTCACCGCGACGGCACTGGCCGCGACGCTCGCGGTGAGCCCGCTGGGCGAGGTGGTGTCCCAGCGCCTGGACCACGGCAGGTCCAACGGCGTCCGGGAGTACCTGACGGCGAAGGCGGTGTCCGGCGCGCTGCACTCACCGGTCATCGGGTACGGCTCGACCCGCAACACGTTGGGCGGCCGGCAGTCCATCACGATCGGCGAGAGTCCGGACTGCCCGCGCTGCGGCAACTTCACGATCGGCGGCAACGGGCAGCTGTGGCAGCTGCTGTACGCGCACGGGCTCGCCGGTGCGGCGTGCTATCTCGGGTTCTTCGGGTACGGGCTGTGGCGCTTCCGGCGCGACGTCACGCCGGTGGGGCTCGCCGGGGGTGCCGCGCTGCTCAGTACGTTCGTCGCGATGTTCTGGTACAACGCGCTGGTCACGCCGTTGGCGTTCGCGATGCTCGGGTACGCCCTGCTGTGGCGCAGCGCGGGGGTGGCATCGTGAGGCCGGCGCCGGACGACCGGGAGCTGCGGGCGCGGTACCTGGCCGAGGTGCTGTCGACCCTCTATCCACTGTCCGAGGGTGGGCCGGTCGCGGAGTTCGTCGCGGTTCCGAACGCACGCAAGCCGCGGCTGCTGGTACCAGCGGGCTCCCGGCGGGTCGCGGCCGGCGCGGTGCGCCGGTACGCCCAGCCGGCCGCGCGCTCGGCGCGACTCAAGCGGGACCTTGCCGCCCTGGCGCTGCGTACCGGCGCCGGCCGCGCCCTGCTGCGCGACCGCATCACGGTCACCGGCGCGGACAGCATCGAAAGCCACCTGCGGCGGGTACTGGACCGCGACGTCACCGTGTCCGTCCACATCGGACCCACGCGGGCCAACCGCAAGCCGGTCCTGCAGTTGCTCGACCCGGAGGGTGTCACGGTCGGCTTCGCGAAGCTCGGCACCAATGCCTTGACCCGCCGCCTGGTACGGGCCGAGACCGTCGCGCTGACCGCGCTCGGCCACGCGCGACTGTCCACAGTGGTCGTTCCGCGGATCCGGTACGCGGGCCGGTGGCAGGGGCACGAGGTACTGGTACAGGAGGCGCTGCCGGCGTGGCGGCCACGCCGCCCGGCCAGGGACCGGCTGCCGGCCGCGATGCGCGAGGTCGCCCGCTGCCTCGGCGTGTACCCGGCCCGACTGGCGGACAGCCCGTACCGCGGGGTACTCGCTCGACGGCTGTCCACAGTGGACTGCGCCATGCTCGTCACCGCCCTAGCCCGGCTCCTCGACCGGCGCGGCGACACGGTACTGGAGTTCGGCGCCTGGCATGGCGACTGGGCGCCGTGGAACATGGCCACGCTGGCCGATGCGGTACTGGTCTGGGACTGGGAGCGGTTCACTCCGGGGGTACCGCTCGGCTTCGACGCGGTACACCACGAGCTTCAGGCGCGGCTGGAGCGGGGCGAGGACGCCGGGGCGGCGGTTGACGCGACGCTGAGCCGGGCGCCGGCGCTGCTCGCCTCGATCGGGGTGACCGGAAACGCGGCCGAGGTCACCGCGCTGCTGCATCTCGTGGACCTGGCCGCGCGGTACCTCGCCGACCGGCAGGCCGACGCCGGTGCGCGGCTCGGCGTCCTCGGCACGTGGCTGCTACCCGTACTCGTCCGGCGCGTGGGGGACCTGTGAACGACGCACTCAAGCGGGTGGTGCACACCGGATCCCGCTCGTACGGCCGGCTGACCGCGCCCGGCCGGCTGCTGCCCTCGTTCCTCATCTGCGGCGGGCAGCGCTGCGGTACCACCTCGCTGTACCGCGCGCTCGCCCAGCACCCGGCCGTGCTGAAAGCCGTGCTGCACAAGGGCGTGCACTACTTCGACGTGGCGTACCGGCGCGGGCCGGACTGGTACCGCGGGCATTTTCCCTTGCGCCGCACGGCACAGCGGGCCTCCCGCCGGCTGGGCGGGGTACCGGTGCAGACGTTCGAATCCAGCCCGTATTACATGTACCACCCGCTGGCCGCCGGGCGGATCGCCGCCGACCTGCCCGGCGTGAAGCTGCTCGTGCTCGTCCGCGACCCGGTCGAGCGGGCGTACTCGCACCACGCGCACGAGGTCGCCCGCGGTTACGAGTCCGAAGTGGACTTCGCCCGCGCGCTCGCGCTCGAACCGGCGCGGCTGCGCGGCGAGACCGAACGGCTGGCCGGCGACCCGGATGCGCGCTCGTTCGCCCACCAGCACCACGCGTACCGGGCGCGCGGTGAGTACATCCGCTACCTCAACCGGCTCGCCGGAGCCGTCGGCCGGGATCGCATCCTCGTCGTGGACAGCGCGGAGTTCTTCGCCCGTCCGGAACCGGTCTACGACGCCGTACTGGACTTCCTGGCGCTGCCCTGCCTCGGGTACCCGACCTTCGAGCGGCACAACGCCCGGCCGCGCGCGAACCCGATGGACCCCGGGCTGCGCCGCGACCTCGCCACGCACTACGCGCCGTTCGACGACGCGCTGGCCGCGTGGCTGGACCGAAAGCCGGCCTGGCGCCGATGACAGCCGTCTCCGCCCGGCCGCTGGCCGGCGTCGCCCGCGGCGGGCTGGCCAACCTGGCCGGCGCGGCGGTGGCCGGGCTGTCCGGGTTCGGCGTCACCTGGCTGGTGGCCCGGGCGCTAGGGCCGGCCCAGGCCGGTGGGTTCTTCGCCGCCACGGCGGCGTTCACGCTCGCCGCTACCGTGGCGAAGCTGGGTACCCCGACCGGGCTGGTGTACTTCATCGCCCGGCTGCGCGCGCGGGGCGGCTCGGTAGCGGCGTTGCGCCGGTGCGTGCGAGTTGGCGTGGTACCGGTCGCCGCCGCCGCACTCATCGCCGCCGCCGCACTCTGGTTCGCCACCCCAGCGGCGTATGCCGTTCAGCTCCGGGTGCTTGCGGTGCTGCTTCCGGTCGCGGTGCTCGCCGATACGCTGCTCGCCGCGACCCGGGGCTGGCAACGGATGCGACCGACCGTGGCGCTGGACAAGCTGCTGCGGCCCGCGCTGCAACTGGTCCTGCTCGGCCTGCTGGCCCTCGCGGCGGTACGCGCGCCGGTCGCATACCCGCTCGCCTGGGCACTGCCGTACCTGCCGGTGGCCGTCCTCGCCGGGCTGGCCCT
>WNGR01000603.1_pt1 | contig 67940 bp, 84 predicted proteins | sample 5407581 | NCBI WGS metagenome assembly WNGR01 (sample SAMN13153383, study PRJNA577476) | soil metagenome | isolation source: 80 cm soil or saprolite under Garry oak tree replicate 2 | place: USA:California | collected 2016-06-15
AAAGAAGAAATGTGTTCGAGCTTACCTTTGGGCTTAGTGTCTGTCGAAGAGCCAAAGGTTTCATCCCAAAAAGCATCCTCAGAGTCACCCTCAAACCAGGCATTCGGGTTGTTAACCTTGAGCACTTCTTGCGTTTCGGAGCCCTCTTCAGAAGTCTCCACCTTGGGTTCCTCATCTGTCTTGTTCCTGAAATGTTCCATGTGCAGCAGTCCACGCCCATTTACCACCACCTGTTCTCTCCCATTCTTGTTGAGGACAACGCGCATGGGCTTGAAGTCCACAACGACTTCGTGTTCTAGTTGCTGTCCGAAAGTGGCACGCGCCTGGGACGCACCGACTTTCCACTGGATATCGGTGCTGATGGACGGCTCTGCAGTCAATGCCCATTTGGCAGCTTCGTCATAACGCTTCCTGAGACCATCGACCTCGTCCATGCGCACGCGGATGACGCCATCTTCGTGTACGTGGACCTCAAGACCAAATTTGATGTCCGGGTAAAGCTCGGATTTCACGCGGGCGGTCAGCGATGCCCGTTCAGAAACGAGATATAGGGACTGTGGGTCTACGGAGTAGGGTGAGTGCCAGTTATCAACATTCTCTTGAGCGCGCGATGCGAGAGCGCGGCCACGTCGGCAAAAACCGGATTCAGAGCAAGTTTTAAAGTCACCTGCCTTGAAAGACGTGGCAGGAGAAACCAAAGCGAGTAAGAGGAGGGAGGCCGAGAGTGCTGGGACAAGCACCTTCATTACCACCCTTGCCAGAAGTTTGGAAGACAAGTGTGAGGCAAGACTGGTCACAAAGTAAACGTGTCAAATTCGCGGCAAAACCGGGCCGTAGGCGCTAGCGTCTAATTTTGGTCTATGACTATCACTTTTGGTAAAGGTTCACACACAGGATCGCTCTCCGACTACAGTCCACACACTCGTCCTCAACTCGGTTCTTATCAGAATGGTTCCGTAAATCCAACTGAAGCAAAGATTATTCCGAGACACTCACCCCAGCTACCCGCTCCAGGCGATAGCCCGAATTGGCGAACCGTCGCAACCCTCCAAGTTCAGCGGGAGGAGACTGACAGTGTAAGTGCCGCCGTCGAGCAGCACCTCAACATTGGTCAGATTCTCCGCAATAAGCACCCCGCTCCCGAGCAGCAGGCGGTGTATTGTGTGTGTCTCCACGCCTACGCCGTCCGGAACGTCTCCATCTATGTCAAACACGTCGATCCCGACGGTGCGCACCCCTCGCTCTATAATCTTCTGCGCGGCGTCTTCGGTGAGGTGTGGGCACTTCGTGTAGTCTTCTCTACCCCAGTGTCGCGACCAACCCGTGCAGAACAGTAAGATGGTCTCTGGACCGAGCTGTTCTGACTGGGTTCCAATATCATCCCATGTAATTGTCCCATGAGGCTCCTTGCCGCGTACGTCGATCACGATGGCTGGTCCGACCAGCGACGATAAGTCCACATCGGATATCGTCGGAGCGCCTTCAAGGAAATGTACAGGCGCGTCGAGGTGCGTGCCGGTGTGAGATCCAAGGACGAGCCGCGAGACGTTCGCTCCATCATTGCGGAGGGAAAGCACCTGCTCGGAATTGAACCTCGGGTGACCGGTACAGTAGCTGAGACCACTCTCTGCGAGTAGGTGGCTCAGGTCGATGACCCTCTTGCGAACGGGGGCCAACATGTTCGTTGGGACAGACAGACCTCTTTGGGTACGGTGCTTTTGAGCCCGGCAGATAGCGCCATCCGAAAATAGAACCAACGACTTTTCTTTTACGTGTGACCTGGGCCCGATCCAGAACAACCCGTACAAAAAGGAGGGACAGGAGACGGAGGAAAATGGGAAAGTTTTCGCTGGGGTCCATCGGGATGATTACCGGTACATGCCGCGGCTAAAAGCGTATCAGGAGATAACGGTCCGTCGGTAAGATTGCAATGCCGCTATCGTGAAAAGTATTTGCAATATTTCTGCAAGACATCAGCACCAGCTCGAACAACACAAGAGGTACATAGAAATATGAGGAGATATCAGAGAGAAGATATTAAGCCTCTGGGTTAGAGGCGATGTCACACATGGACGTGGACATCGTGGGACATCAACTCCATGTCAGATACATCTCAATCTCGATACATCTATTGCTCATCCCAAATTGTGGTATCAGGTACATAGACTCAAGAACGTGCTCACCACGGTTATTTTGGAGATGGCTTGTGGGAATGGCCCCCACCCCGGCGCTCGCATTGGACCTAGACGGGCTACGGCCATAGGTACGGACACCCCGATAATCTTTTTGCAAGCCATATGGGGGCTTCCTTGGCTGATCATTTACCCAATGTTAGCACGTATAGATAGGCACTGGGGGGGCTGTGATAGGATTCAGATGTATTGGGAACCTACAATGGAAATTATCAGTCGGTTGGAAGGTTCAGGGTACAGACCATGCGAAACCATCGAACGAGGGGGAAGAGCAAAGCACCCTGAAATCGTGTTGATTGTAGATACGCAACACAAAGCTATCCTCTTGTCTCTGAGTTCTGAGAAGCTCTGAAAAGTATCGTTTAGTGTAAGAGCCACACAGTTAGATACGCTCGAGAAAAAGTAGCAAGGACCCACAAGTCACGAAAAGAGCCCCCCTCCTCCTCGGGACTGCAGCCACGCAACCGCCCGAACTGGGGACCCATCGCACCCGGTGATTCTCAGGGGGAGAACGCTGACAATCACCTCCGTCCCGGGTTCTGCAGTGTCTTTTTGCGCTGCCAAGAGTCCGTCCAAGTTGGTCAGATTCTCGACGATAAGCCCACCCGCGCCCAAAATCGCCTTATGAACACCAAAGTCGGGCGCATCGTCGCGGGCGGTGGGGTCGACCATCGGGGACTGGTCGGGGCTCATCGTGTCCACTCCGATGAGGCGCACGCCAAGAGCAACCAGGCGTTCCGCAACATCCGCCGCGAGCCACGGGTGCTCGAAGTAGCGCCCGGGCTGGTACTGGCCGGTAGTATGTGAATCTCCCCCCCAGTAACGGCTCCAGCCCGTGTGGAAGAGCACCGCTGTGCCGGGACGGATGCGGTCAGCCACTGGCTCGACGGTGTCCCAGGAGATGCACTCGCGTTCCTTCTTGTGGGAGACGTCTAGGACAAGCGCGGAAAGTATGAATGCGCTTGGCGGAATTTGATCGATGGTCGCGCCGTCCGCGATAAAGTGTGAGGGAGCATCGATATGCGTGCCGACATGCGACGAGCATGAGAGAGCGTGAACGGAGTAGCCATCTTTGTCGACAGTGCAGGACTGTTGACTCGAGAAGGGTGGATCCCCCGGATAGACAGGGACGTTCCAGTCGAGGGGTTGACTGAGGTCGATCAATGTGGTTGTTCCCATCAAGGTTTCCGCTCATCGGGCTAGCCTTTCTCATTTAAATTAGCGCTACTGCTACTTCTGCTACGCCCTTCCTGCAACCCATTGGACCCTCCTGCTGGAGATATCGTTCCCTTCACATACATCTCTGCGTGCACTTTGGCAAACTTTTCCGCTGTACGACTTTCTATGGCACGTGACTGCATCTGTGCTCTCTACAATGTTTGGTCTTAGCCATCGTCTCTGCTGATGCTGAATTGGACGCACTAGAGCAAACTCGGTCCCGCGATATATAAAGCCCCATATTTCCTTGAATTCCGCGTCAGCCTTGTGAATCCCGTACTTCGCGAGGCAATCGCTCGCGGCACGCTTAACCACCTGAAAGAATTTGTGTTTGGTTAATGAGAAATGAGGACAAAGTAGGCACGACTAACTGCCTTGTTCGCCTTTTCAAGCTCCTTCGCTATGTTGTCCAGTGCCTTTCCCTTGCCCTTCGGATCTGGGAGCGACGGAACCTTGAATACATCATCTTGCACGGTCTTCGCACGCGACAGCAGCTTGGGTCTGTTGGTATTCCCAATCACGCCCGCTGAAGGAATGCGCGTCAGAACATCACGCGCGTTCTGTTGTACCACGTCTTCTTTCCGTCGTTTTAGGCGGACAGAGGGAGAGTCCTCGGCGTGACGCTTCCTGGCATACATCATCTGCGTAGGGGGAAAGCGAGGAGAGGGATCATCGGGACGGGGTGGCCGTGGTTGTTGCGTAGGAGGTACGGTAAGGATGCGGGCTGCGCGGAGTTGTAGTGTCGGGAGCGTATGGGGAGAGGTTGAAGAGGATGGCGCAAAAATGTCCACTTCCAAAAGTTGGCCATATATAAGGACGTCTGATGCGCCTTGACTGTCTGTGTGGACGATTATTTTGCCTCCATGAAAGCCTAGGGGGGCGACGGGTGCGCACCAGAGTCACCGAGCGCTACGCGGATGCCAACGTCAGTGTGGCCAAGAGGGGACGTAATTGGGGCTGAGCAGAGCTGGTTCTCGCAGTAGAGGCGGCTGATGAACGCGGAAGGGTGGATATCTCTGTCATATGTCAGAGATGACGCTCTCGCCTTCCGCGCAATAAGGACAACTCACACGTCAACTTCAGCCATTTTGTCCAGTAGGACAGCATCTACCCTAGTGGTACCAGACAGCGCCAGTGAGCGTCCACGCATACTCTCCAGTGACAGTGCTAGAGGATTCTGGAGCAAATGAACGCTGGGGCTACGCGTGTTGTCGATGGGTACGGTGAAGGAGAAGCCTTCGAGAACAAGTCGTGAATCCGGGACCGAGAGAGAGCCCCGAAAGAGAAGACGATGGCTTGGGGGAGTGAAGACATAGCTGGTAAGCTTGGCGGGTTCGTCGTCCTGTGGTATTGGGACTGAGACTGTGGCCATAGCGATCGATACACGCACCAAACACGCGGTGACCAACGCGTTATTTGTCCTTGTTGCGGAGACAACACAACAACACGCCTTTGCCACGTCTTTTTGTGGTCTCCGGGTCACCTCATGGCCAATTCGTCGTTAAAAAGACGGTTACGATTGGGAAGAGGGTTCACCACCCTCACAACAAATCATGTCTAACCACTCGGTCTGCTGTCTTGACCCCCACTCCCAGGACTCTCAATCGGAAATCACCCGCCGACCTTACGTTCGCCCGGAGTTGAAGCTCAACATCACTCCCACCCCGAAGCATTGGGTTCTTACGTCCAAGGAAGAAGATCTTGACATCAACGAAGACGATGGTTATGTGCTGTCCGCAAACGGTGATGGCTCTGAATCTGGGGTCTTCATCCCGTGCGACGCCTTGTCCGGAATCAGCAATGCACGTCCCGGACGCCCACGCGCCAAACCCCAAATACTGCATCGCCGACGTGTGTCTGGCATCCCAACATCACCCACACTGAGCGACATGAGCAGCCCCACAGCAGTAAGCCTCTTTACTCTATCCACGTCCCATCGATGGCTAACCCCCGATGATTTTCCCCTAGCCCTTCTCCCGCATCCGCCATCTGCTTTCTCCCACGCCCTCTACTCCTGACACGGACTTCAAGAAACTTTGCAATAGCATGCGACTGCTTGACGTCTCACCCGTCGCCACCCGTAGCAAGCCTCATGGCGCACCTGAGGTGCCTCTGGTCTCACCTCCAATCGCGCCAGTGCTGTCCCGCACGCCTTCTACCCCACGTCAGTTACGGCCCGTGCTTTACGTGAAGACGAGCTCTCCTGTTGGCACCAGTCCCCCGCCCCCCACACCCGCACTGCCCTCTCCATTCCGGCCCTCTGGGCGGCTGCCTAAGCGCCCAGCGATCCCCATCTGGCCTCCTGAGTATACAAGTTATCCCCGTGCTGTTGCCGTTTGATGTCGGATCACTGGCCCCTCCCTTCCCAGCACTCTTATCGTCGTCTCGTTCTCACGGCACTCTCGCCATATATGTCTACCTTGTACTATCCTTGTACCACTTTGTATCGATATTGCACCCGCGGCTCGCAGATCGGCTCGTCGCGGGTTGTCCTTCAATTTCTCTTTGGTTGTTGTTGCAGACCTCTTGTACTGTGTATTATGAGACTTTGATGACAGAGCGACTTCGGAACATTCACGACCATTCGGATATATCGGAGTCATTGCAAAGCTAACTGAAGTTAACGTGACACGGTAATAATTATTCACAAGCCAATCGCAGACTGCCACAAAAGCAAAGAGACACGACACGAAGCTAAACCAAGTTTTTGCATATGGGGTACCAAGCTCAAGAATTGCCGAAAAGTAGAACATGAGAAGTTGTGGGGATCAGAAGATTGGCGACGGCATATGACAGGAACCAAGACGTCAACATCATACGGGTACAAAGTAATAAGTAAGAAAACGTGAGGTCCATGCAGGGTTGTGAACGATGAGCAATTAGACATGATGTGGGGGAGACAAAATAACAAGATGCGAGAATTTTTCACCACTGCGCGTGGCGGATGCCCGTCGAACCTGTGATGACTGGCACGTTCGCGAATGCGGCGCGGTGGGGTTGATGCAAATAGAGATGTTGGTGTGGAATTTGATGATGATGCTGCTGCTGCTGGTGAGGGAGTGCACTCACGAACGGAAGCGATGACGTGTGGGGATACCCCGCGCGAGGAGGGTACCCGCGGTACGGCGGCGGCTGCCCAAACGACATCACGGGCACGGGTGCGAACTGCGGCAGGGGGTGCGCGGGGAACGGGTAGAACGCAGGCGGCGGGAACGTGAACGTGCCAACGGCTGCCGGCGCCGCGAGCTGCACGCTCTGGGCGGGACGGTGGCCGTGGCTACGGCGCGGGGGCGCTGAGGCCACTGTGTGTGCGATCGCCGCTGCGGAAGACCCTTCGGTCCAACCGGACGCGCGCCGAGCGTGCTTGCTTTGCGCGGCCGGCTTTCTCTTCGAGTCGCGCGTGGGCCTCGGCACGAGCGCAGCGAAGGTCACCTCTTCGCTGTCGGATGGCTCCGAGTCTTCTGTGGGGTTGCGTGGGCCGTCGTCGGCGTGGCCTGGGGGATTCTTCGCGTTCGCTGTGGGGTGCTCGGCGTCATCGGCTAGACGGATCCAGCCATCACTGCCCTTCTGGAAGAGCTGCTTGACGGTTGCGTTGTTCAGTCCGGCCTGCCGGTTCTTCGCGGGCGTGCTCGGATTACTGTTTCCGTGTGTACTTGACGCCCTCGTGCGCCCTCGAGGAACGGCGGCGGAACGCAATCTGTCGACGATCTCCCGAGTACGCGAGTGCTGCCTCATCAGACGGTCAGAGGACGTGACGAGGAAATGCGGAATCTCTGCATCCTCCGACGGAGTTGACTCGGACACAAACTCGAGGTCATAATCTTCTTTGTGGAGGTCTCCACCGGGTGGCAGAGAGCTGCATCGCGTATGGGAGGACTCCGTGAGCAGCTCGTCGGATGTGGGAGGCGATCCGGATGAGTACGATATTAAAGGCGACGATGGGATGCGAGGGATGTGGAATTTGGGTGCAGTGCCTGTCAGCGAGTCGGACTTGTGGCAATTCAAACGTGGCGCTATTAACGTACCAGTGGCCCTGCCGTCATCTTCGGGGTTACTTGCGAATAAGGGCGGGGGCTTGGGGGTGGCAGGAAGCGCTTCCGATGCCACCGATTGCTCCGAGTCGGTAAGGTCGATGACCTCTCGCGAAAAGCGAGGGGACTTCTTTCGCGGCGGATCGAGCTCGAGGTCGAGTATGGAAGTAATAATGTCTGCTGGCGGCGGATCCGCGCTTATATCTGGGCGGAAGATCACCGCATCGCGAGGTGCGATTCTATGACCGTCCAAGACAGAGGTGGTGTATTCGTTCCAAAGGCCTTCTGGGTTTTCGATGGGGACCGCGTCGCCGAGTAAGAGTGAGACGCGTCGTGCTAGAACCGCAATATCGGCCGCTTCCGCCGCGTGGTGACCTGGCGTGGTAATCCCAACAGCGCGTTCGAGTTCGTCCACCATATCCACAACCATCTTCACCCCCACCAGTCCCAGGTTCAAGTCCTGGTCTCCCTGAACTCCGAATTCTTCCGTCGCATTGCAATCGCCTTGACAAGTCCCGCAACACACCTTTGCTCCCCGGACGTTTTTGACAATACGGAGCAAAAATTCGTGCCAGTAGTGGGAATTCCGCGCCGCTATTTCTGGTCGACGTGGCAGCCTGGACCGGTGGGGTTCTCGGTCGATCCAGGATAAAGGGCATGGGGCTAGGCTGAGCGGTGTGTGCCACCAATCATCCGCAATTACCTCCCAGTCTGCATCATCAAGGGCAATAGAATCGTCCGGCATCAGATGAGATGGGGGGCTGCAGGATGACGGAGAAAGAGAAAGAGTGTCACCCAGTGAGCCCCAAAAGGAAAGGAGGTGCAGGTGGTGCTCACAAGGTTGGGTCATGCAGCCGAACAGCCGCCACCGGGAAAGGAGACAGTCAGGGCAAACGATGGCAACGATGGCGGCGATTATTGTCGAATGTTTAGGCTTGCATGTGTACGAGGGCAGGTGCCCACGAAGCTGTTACCCACGTTGTGCTGGCCCCGGCTTGGTCTACTTAGAGCTTACCCGCGCGCTCATTCATCTTAATCGGGCTACGCCGGCATCACTTTTCACACACTCTAATCAACGTGTTGTGGGACATTTCTCCGATTGTGACCAACGTAAACAATAAACAAAATTAAATGACAGTTCGACGATATTATGTGCAACGAGCAGCGTTCACCCTCGGACGTAGGCCGCCGCCAACCTTTTCAGTTTGTCTCTTCGATACAGATGCTGATCTCTTTCGTGACAAAGATCTCGATGACATCGATGCCTTCAGTGGGGTCCCTCTCCGGTACCCAATTGTCGACCGAGAACGCCTGCAAGATTGGGGAAGTTGGGCGCGACATGGGGCTCGTGGGACGTGAAGGAACGGGCGACGCTCCACGGACCAAACAAGGTGTGGAGTTTAGAGCACGAAGCCGACGACTGACGTTCGAGAACATCGCATGACACGTAGGCGGACTCGTGGGACACGGAAAGGCGTTCGATGACCGAAGAAGAGGGCTTGTGGGGCAGGACATCGGACACAAATGGTCAGAAGTTGAGCAGCCATCGAAGCGGTCATAGAGTGGCCCTGGAGCTGGAGAACGTGCTTGCCGCTCCTCAGCGTTAGGGGAAGCGATTTGACAAAAGTGATGGTCTCCAGGCCCTGACAGAGGACTGAGAGCCGGCGATATGGGCGACGGGCTGTTGGGCCGGGAAAAAATTCTCGGGGAGCCATCATTTTGTTGGAGAAGTGACTGCATTGACAGCATGAACGTGTTGGGGCCCGTAGGCAGTGGTGCAATAAGGGGTGGTATGGCATTTTCTTGGGGCAATTTCGAGTCGTGCTCGGACGAAACGGTGAGTGCCATCAACGAATCCCTATCGAGCGCGTCAGGAAGGGTAAAAGTATCTTTCATTGGACGATTGCACGGCTGGGTTTTGGGGGGAAGGAGGGGGGAAAGGGGTAGTGGGACGTTTGAGGCAGCACATGGCGAGGAGTTGAAAAGAGGAATAAACTTCAGAGCTGAACGTGCAGTAGTAAGAAGAGGGGACTGGGGTCTTTCGATCGAAGAAGCCTCTTGAACGGCTGACGGGATATCACTGTGGGCGCTGCCCGTGTCAGAGGTGTCATTTTCTTCGTAAGCGGGCTATAAAAATGATCAGTGCATGGACGTAAAACGAGGACGCTATAAACTGACGGAAAGGCGTTTGGGAGGATCATAGCGTTGGGCGTCCATGGCATTCATTCCGGGGTTACTGTGTGCTTGAGAGCAGGGGGGTACGGGTACATAGCATAGAAGGTGGTGCTTATATGAAGCCTGGGTTCATGTTGTGGTCACTGAACGGAGCTCCGACCATGCCATAGCCAGCCACAGACACGCTCAAGGAAAAGCACGCCGCGGTTGCTTTGTGTCGTGAGGTCCGGATGTGGTCTATGAAGAAAAGGCCATACAGAGTAGTTCGAATGCCGCTAATAGAGTGGCATCCGGCTATGATATAAGGCGAAGAGATGTATGGATAGCCAGCAGCTTGAGATCAACGCCACGCGACGATCGAGACATGCCAAAAGAGGTGAGCAAACAAGGTGTAGTATCGCCATCTGAGCTGACACAGCGTACGGACATCTCGCATCCAGTGCACAAATAGCGATAATGACGACGATAGGATCTCTGTCATGAGCGATAGTCCACAAGGCGGCCTCGGCGATAGTGAAGATGCGGTCATCCTGACCGCGCGTCGTGTGAGGATTATTCGCTGTTGCCAGGGGAAACAAACCACACTCCCTTCGGTGCGTCTGAAGCTCGAGAATATGCATCACGCGCAGCTGACAACGAGCATTAGCGCGCGATGAGGAAAGTTCAAACGACGAACGTTGAACCCTTCCAGAATCGACTATAGCTAGCGACCAGTACCGACTTGCATGAGCGTTGGCAGTTTCTTTTTTTGCACACTTCTGCCTGGCTGTAGGCCTCTGTACAAGTATGGCTTCTTCTGAATAAAAGATGTCCATTGAGGGCATTGAGCTCATGAGCAGTTCCCGAGTCCAAGTCTGGAGGGCATACATGTTCTTAACGGTTCATCGGTCCGATACCCGAATAGCTTATGCAGCGCTTATGACCACCGTAACTTAGTACTGTCACGGCACTCGTTACATCTAATGGGTTTTGCTGTTCCTCCTCACAGATTGCCTCCCTCTTTTACAAGCGTCTACCGTCTGCTTTTACGTACCTCTTCCGCGGCTGTTCTAGACCATAAGGCAGCGACTCGCTATGTCAGAACCCTCTGGAAACCCACTTTCCGCGAAGCTGCTACGGTCATTCTCAGACTTCAGAATCCAACGCTGGCAACCGCAGAGAAGGCACAACTCGAAAGGTGGCTGTGTCTATGGGAGTCGAGCAGTGTGTACCCAAGAATGTTCGCACATTGAGTTGATCGTCAGACCCTTTTAGTGGACAGGACACTTTCGTTGCTTTCCACATCGGCCCAATCTCGGGGTCTGGCACACAAACTCACACGGAATCTCGCTTTTCTAAATTTTGGGTTTCGTCAATATCAAGAAAGAACCCGTTATGGTCCCACACGACACTGGGACCCACAGCAGCAAGAGTACAAACCTGCTCGCGAAGCCCGTCCTTCTCAGATAAAAGCCGAAAAATTCGATAGTCAATGCTGGGGGGCGTTGGAGGAGACCGCAAGGATGGCGGAAGGAAAAAATAGACTCTCGTTTGGCAGAATAGTGTTCCATCGGCGAAGGGCCTAGTGCTTGTGGTTTGTGGTCATTCGCTAAACGCTTTTTTCAATATGACATCCATCAGCTTTGTTGGAGGATAAGAATCAATCAAAATTGCGCTTTTCTCCCGTGCCCTTCTCTACCACGACTGCTTGCAGTCTATTTGGCGTGCCACACCGGCAAGCCCTCCACAAATGCTGGGGTTATCACGACGTGACTGGTTAGTCAAATGTGGTTTGGAGCTCTTATATATATCTTTTATTGCAGCTTGCCTCGTTTTATATTCGAAAACGATCCAGACACTCCGTTCGTATCCGCTCCTCGGTGCATTCTACTATGTCTCTCGCTGTCCCAGATTCCCTTCTTGTCCCACCTGCCGTTAATGCCCGTCGCCGCCTTCACCGCCGTTCCAGCTGCTCGTCGATACCGCGCTCAGTAAGCGCCTGCAGCTCTGTCTGGGCCTTTGACATGAGCAGCGAAGATTTACGTGTTCCAGCGGACCCCGGAGAGGTGGAAACGTACATGGCCCCTCTGTTCCGCGGACTCGAGGGATTCCGAGAGGCCCATGACGAAGCCACAGAGCGGGTGTCTGCGATCCGTCCCGACGGTCTCAATTCTGGAGCAAAGTCACCTCACTATGACGACAGTCGCTCAGAGAGCCTTTCGAACTATCACTTTGACATCGCTGGCCACGACCATATCAGCTCAGAGCAACCGAACCCGTCCGAGGCCAACCCCTCCCGGGAGCGGTCTCCAGCACCCTCTCGACATGATTCACCAGTCATACCGAAGCCACAGTCGGATCGTCCAGCCCGACAGCAATTTCTTCCCGCGCAGACCCTACCTGTACCTGGATTTCCTCGACCTCTTGTGCTTGTAGAAGCAGCCAGACAAGACCTTCCGAGTACCGGCACTCGACCGCTCCGGATCGATCGTTCGAAGAAGCGTCAAGAGCTAGGCGCCGGCCCTCAACGAACACCCCGAGCAGATGCCCCTTATGTGCGTCCACCTGCGCGGTCCATCCACAGGGCTGCCACGCAAGTCAACCTACGCGAAGCCTATAGGCGAGCCAGCCCGCACTCAACAGACAGAGCGGCGCAAACTAGGCTTCTTCCTGTCGCTCGCCCTCCTCCCCTCTGTCCGCTTCCCGAGATTCCCCACCCAAGTGTCAACAAGGTATTTAACAGACATCCGCTGCGTGTATGTCGCCTACTGAACTCCCTGCGCTCTATAGGTGGTCCCTGTTGCCACACTATTTCCAGCTGGCCTCATTCCCCTGGAACATGCACAAGATAAATTCAGGTATGCTCATTGTCTGGATCGACTGCCGCCTCCGACGCAGAACCAATCGGACATCGCCAACCCCCCGACGTCATCTGGCAACCGCAGCCCGCGTACGCTTGGTTGGTCATTCGGTCGTGCATTTAGGGAGCAGAAAGCCCGAGGGTGAAACAATCCGAGTCGTTAGCGCGCCATTTCACAATAACAATATGTCCAGTATGTATACCAACCAAAGCAGATTGACTCTTGGCCAAATGTAGCTTCATCCATGTACTCACTCACAGAATCATGTTTACATCTCGTTGTATGTGTATTACTACGTCGATCGTTCGTTTCATGGAATAATTTCAATGTCTACCTGAAATGATAAGCAACTGTGACCCTACGCGTCTTTGTGAAAGCGTTATCATCACGCAATCCCCAGATCACTGTAGATGTGGTCTTTTTTCTTTAAAAGTTCCATACTTCATTGTATGCTCATTGTGTTATCTCTCACGACATTCGCACACGGCCCAACGTCTGAACCCCGATACCTTCATTTTCTCGCAGTTTTCAAGCACAAAAGCAATGACTTCATACATATCGCATAGCATTGGCTCTTTACAAGTCTCTATAGTGCTATCGATGATTTACATAAAAGCACATACAGCGAGACGAGAAGGAAAACAAGCTAGGATGACGAACGAACGGGCCAAAGAAAGCAAAGGGTAAGGATATATGTAAAGCATTCGATATCGAGTCGTACAATTGATACAGGACAAGGCAGCCCAAAAACGAAACAGAAGGTGCAAGCAAACCCGCTTTACAACACTTGATTGAGTCTATCAGGGTCCAGCGTCTTCTCAGCAATCCGCGCAAATCGCTCCTCGTCTTGATCTAAACCGGAGCCCTTCAACATGATGGCGAAATACGACCACGCTTTCGGAATGTCAACAACGAGATCGTCCAAGAGTTCCGCCAAACCGTTGAACCCTTCCTCGAACACGGCGGGACTGCACAAGTCCTTCTCCCGGACGCGAACAAAGAGGTCGCCCACTAGCTCCACATCTGGGTCCTTCATCTCGATGGATTTCATGACCAAAGTGTCCACAAGACGGTGCCGATGTTCGGTCGGAAGGCTGGAAAAGTATGACTCGGCCTCATCAAGCATGCGGATGCCGAAGAATTCTTTGACATCCTCGTCAATCTTCGACTTGGCCTCTCCTTCTGAGATTGCAGCGGGAGCGGGTGTGCCACCCTCTCCCGCTGCTTCGTCATACGAGCCTGCTTCCGACACAGCACGCGTAGACACCCTCGATGTTTCTCCTACAGACTTATTCGGCGTAGGGGGTTCCACGGTAGCGTCCGAGCTCTGGAGCATCGAGAACATGTTCGAGCTTGTCGCTGTTCGTGACATTGGCGAATCACGGCTCTCACCGCGACGAGTCCCGCCACGCGACATGCTGGCGTTCTGCCGCATGACGGCGACTTTCTCTTGAGCAGGCTTCTCTTCGGCAGCCTATACCAAAAATTCATCAATCACAAGTGTCTCATGGTCTTGGTGGGGGCCTACAGGTTCATGAACTTGAGCAGTCGTCGTAGGAGTAGCAGCGGCGTCGCAAGGAATCCATTTACGTTCGCGGAGCTCGATAACGTCCTAGGTAGGCATATCAATCAATGTATATCGTCGGCACAAGGGATAGGATCACAAACCTGGAGCACAGACACCATGCGTGCGTTGACGTTTTTGTTCTTCGTCAACTCTCGCATACGCGAGAAGTATACGTCGAGGTGCGCTCGGGCTTTGGGTATATCAAGCAGACTACCCACTGTGGTCAGGAGCTTGCACACGCTCTCGATTTCCTCTTCCTCGGGGTTTTCCGCGTTTGCGAGGAGTTTCTTGATGCACTCGTGCATAATACGCTCCGTCAGCATCTGCAACTTGAAGAGCTCGCCAATGAAACGGACGAGGCCCAATCCGCGACGTCTTGCCTTGACCGCAGCAGAATACTCGTCCGGGTACAGTTCAGACTCCTCACCTCCTTCCTTGACAGCTTGGACCTCCGTTGCCGCCGCAGCGACCCAACCACGCTCGAAGTCCTCCTGACAGCGATTGAGCAAATACTTTCTGAACAAATTACCGCTTGCGATCGGCTTGCCCTCGGAATTCTTGATGACATAGTCTTGAACCTTTGGGTTAATTTGCTCCATCATCTTGCGACATAGGCGCGCATATATCTCGGAAGACGTCTCTTCATCGGTTGCCTTCTCGAAAACGAGTTTGATGACTTGGATTAGCGTCTGACCGTCCCTCTCCTTCTCCGACTTGTTTACCCATGCGATGATCTGATCCGAGATAGAGTCGAAGCCCTCCACGGTGAGCTCATTCAGCAGTGCCTTGACTGTGCGCTCAACGACTACGGGTGATTCGCCGCTACCGAGGCCAGAACCACTACGACGCGTGCTCGTACTTTCGAGCGTCGAAGACATGTTCGAGCTTGACGCTGTTAGTGACATTGACAGATCACACGGCTCTTATAGGTGGCGTGCGGTACTGTTAGTAATCAAACGCCCAATCTAAACGGGAAATGCGTAATCAGTTGCTAGGTTAGGAACTAACTTATAAGGTATTTGATGTACCTAAATAGGAAACATGATAAACCTCGTTAAACTCAGTTCTGCGGGGGAGGGGGGTTCGGGAACGCCGGAGAGCGATTTGCTATAGACACGGCGAGTCCTATCGAAGCAACGTTCTTTGGAAATCAGAGGGCTGAACGGAGTGGCCGATATGGGCGCATACAGCTGGAAAGCGCTTTTTATTCCCAATAGTATCCGACTTGGTATCCGTGTCACGGTCCTGGTGAGGCACTAGCGGAGACTTGTGGGCACGTGTCATCTCTTCCCGCGTGCCGCCACTCTCCCCCCAAAATACGGCCAGCGCATAGGTCCAAAGAGCTTCGTTTTCTCTCGATAGTTCTCCATTGCCATCTATTTCTAGCAGTGCCGTCAAGAACCACATCTACGCACATGTCTCGTATCCTCAACGACCCAACTCAGGCGGTTAGTCCGAATTTTGAAGGCCCCGAGTGGGAGTTCCTACGGCAAGCCATTATCAATACCCACCCTGGGAATATTCCCCTCACCGCAGAGGAGGCCATCCGTCAGCTGAGAGAGGCATGGACCCAGGACAATGACTCCCGGGTCGCTGCTTGGAATGCACAACTCAAGAAAGACCGGACGGAGCAGGACAAGAAGGACAGGCAGGCCCGCGAAGTGGAAGAGGCACGACGCGCGCAGCTCGAAAAGGAGGCAGAGGAACAGCGCAGAGAGGCCGAAAAGAAAAAACCAAGGCTCAACCCATTCGACCCTACCCGTCGCATCAGTAAATGGATCGAACTGCGGCCGGCCTCTTATGCCCTGAACAAAATAAATAATCTCGAGTACGTCGAGCTTGACTACTTCACAGCTCTGAGACCATCAAAGGATATCCGAAACGATGAAGACTTGAGCTGGGAGGAAATGCTGGAGGCCAAGAATACGATGCTTCATTTCATGGCGCAATCTGGACTCTGGCCCACGGCTCACGCCGAGTCCCTGAAGGCTTTCTTTGTCGCGCTCGAGCGGCACCACAGGAGGTTGCTGACGAACGGAAAAAAGGCCCTACTGCTTTATCAAAGTCGCGTCAGACGCGAATGGTTCGACGCCCTCGCGCGTGACGAGGGCTTCAACATCGGGCTCATCTCGGACAACCTCGTTCGGAATATAGCTGACGAGGTCAACGACAGGATCTGGGAAGAAAAAATAGACCAGGTACGCACCCACGGAGCCCAGATCGCAAGCTCGCGCTAACTTGGCTTCGACCCTTTACGCCCGATTCCATTTCCCCTGCTACCCTATATCTCGTCATGGCGCCCAACCTGTTGTATCCCCGCGTTAATGTGCCGCTTCGCTGCTCTTCGCCGTCGCGTGACCCAACTCTTGCTATTTCCGCTTCATTCGCGCGCCCCTATCCGTTAATGCTCCAGATTCGCAGAATGACTGAAGCGGCTTTCGAGATCTCATCCCCGTCCAAGCGTCACCGCGAGTGGGACTACGAGCCTCTCAGCCGCAGCCGCTCTCCCTCCCCACCCCGGGCCGAGCCCTCGCGAAAACGCCTCCGATCGCGTTAGCCTCGGTTTAGTTACAGCGCGCTGCCCAGTCATATCCTGCAATACGAAACGTAGTCGTGCATAACACTCCGCTTCGGCCAGGGTCAGGAGGTGTGCAAGAGGTCCGCGAATGTTGCTAGTGTTGCTACAGTAGTGGTTGCGGCCGATCCTAGATTCATCTCACCAAATAGAGCTTGGAGTTCAATCAAGAGTTCAATCAAACTCTTACTGTATGGAGTGTCATCGATCACCCGGTTTTCTCCCTGATTATTGCTGTACTTGCTCTATCAGACTGACACCTTTGACTTCTGAATCAATCTGGTTTGTGCCGCAAGCAGACAGTGTTGTTTTACTCTGTGTCTTCTGTATGCGGAGACCGTGCTGTTTACAACAAAATCCCTCTCAGGTTGGCAGGGGTGTGAGCCATTATAGGTTCCGACGCTCATGATCGCATCTCTTCAGCGACAGTATTTGTGGCCATGCCCACGACATCCCCCAGCTTGCACTCCGCGGCTTTGAATCATCTCCAACAGTGGTCCGAGGTTCCTCCTAGTTGTGCAGCTGCTACCAGTACAAGTACTTACAAACAGGCGTTGTTGAATGACTTGGCGGTGTCGTGGTGGAGCTATTCCATTTGAATTGGATGCAGGACAGGTGCCCACGTCTCAAGGGACGGTCACGTGATCGGCCCGAGTTCGTTACTAGTGACATCATGTGACATACTTCCAGCGCCTGAGATATCGAGCAGTGGCCGCGGATGGTGACTGGTACCGGTGACGAGTGGTATGTGCCAGTGATAGACATGCCCCCTTGTTCACACTCTCTTCTCTCTTTACACTCGTAGGCATGGCAGAGAAATATCATGATATACTCTCCACTCTTGGCAGCTCTTCGTCCTTCTCAGAAAGCAACGAGAGGGTAACTTCTCCTATACTTGTCAGGCTGCGGAATCCCTAATCTTTGTCGAAGGCATTACTGGAGCCTTTCACATACATAACTTCAACTCCGGGAAAGGATTTCAGGGGAGGGATGATGCAAGCATTCAACACCTGGCTCCGAGTTCCCGAGGCCAAATTGCGAGTCATAGGCAATGTGATCTCAATGTTGCACAATGCCAGTCTCCTGTATGTCTTTGCTTTTCCTTTGCTTTTCGGTTTTTCTCCTGACTCTCCGATCGCAGAATCGATGATATAGAGGACAACTCGCAGCTCCGTCGCGGGCGGCCAGGTACGTCAGGTACAATGGGGATATTGTATGACTCGACACTGACGTCGCGCAACCTTTTTTGGAACAGTTGCGCACAAGATTTATGGCGTTCCGCAGACCATTAACACCGCTAATTACGTGTACTTCCTGGCATTTCAAGAAATCCTCGCTCTGAAAGCGCAAGGAGGGCACGAGACCCAAGACGCTCAAGGCAGACTATACTCTGAGTGTGACGTAGATCGGATCGTGACTGGTCAATACAAGTGTTTGGATCCTTGCGCATGGCGTTGATCACAAAGAATTCATATTCACAGCTGAACTGCTCAATCTCCACCGTGGACAAGGTCTGGATTTACTCTGGCGGGACTCATTACGATGCCCGACAGAGGAAGAATACATCGCAATGGTCAATGATAGTTGAGCATCAACGAAACGTATCCCAGTTTATAGGTCCTCACAAGTTTTGACAGAGACCGGTGGCTTGCTTCGTGTGGCCGTCAAGCTTATGATGGCATGTGCGGGCCAGAATGCGGATGTGTTCGTTGCCTCACCTCCTATTACGTGATAAGATATTGAATCGACCTCAGGGATTATGTTCCTTTGGTCAATTTAATTGGGATTTACTTTCAGATCAGGGACGACTACATGAACCTTCAGAACAACGAGGTTCGTTTATCTCGGTGGCTAGCTACCAGTCTTACTTACCCGGCCTCAGTACTCTACGAACAAAGGTTTCGCGGAAGATCTTTCAGAGGGGAAGTTTTCCTTTCCCATAGTACACGGTATCCACGCAGACACCACAAACAGGCGATTACTCAGTGCGGTGCCTTTCCTTACTTGGTGCTCTGCTGTGACTGACGTGATGTGATGTAGATGTTCTCCAAAAGAGACCGGGGACGCCGACATTGAAGCGCCACGCTATATCTTACCTGCGCGATCATTCGAAGTCGTTTGAGTACACTCGCGAGGTCTTACGAATTCTGGAGAAACGCGTTCTGGATGAGATAGAACGGCTTGGTGGGAATCCCATGCTACTAAACGTTTTACAAACACTCCAGATCTAAGCTACCTTTCCACTCAATTGCTCCAGTAAAACGAACATTTTACCTTCTCTCACAACTTGCACAGTACTAGGACATCATCCTTGATACGTTATGAACCGAATAAATTTTCGTCCAGTTTTCGCAGAAGTTCCTTTGCCTCGCGCGCTGGGCGCGCTATGTTGGGCTTTTCGGTCCCGATACTTTCTTGGATTTTTTGAGCGATGCTAGAGAGAATGGAGCGGAAAGGTTTCGGAACAGCGACCGGCGGGGTGCCGTCCTCGGTGCTCAGGAACGCTATAATAGAATACGAAGAAAGCACACTTGGGGGAGTCCCGGCCACGAGGTGTGCCCTTGTATGCACTATCAGCTGGCGGACGATGCGCTAAGATGGGAACGATACGTGCCTGACAAGAGGATCGACGAGATTATCATATATGGAAAGTGCTGCGAACACGGCCGCAGTGGACTGCAAGTAGTTTTCTGGAACACAGAATCAGCATGGGAATTTCGTGCGACGTGAAACTCAAAGTTACCGTCATGGGATTCTTTGAACGCGTCTGACACGAGCTCCAACGAAGCCTCCCGCGTCTTCTCACCGACGTTCGCCGAAGCGTTTTTGATCACATAGGACAGTGCGAGGACCAAGCTTCCAGCGACAGAGTCGCCGTTAGACTTCGCGCCAGCTATGAGTTCCGTCACAACAGGATCCACCCGAGGTTGATGTTTCATGAGCTCTCCGAGCGCTTGAGCCGCCTTTGTGCGAACTACCACGCTAGCAGGGTCGCTCGCACTCTTGATGAACGTGCGCTGGAGCTGCGGGAAGAACGGCTTCACGAAGGTAGGAATGCGCACGAGCATCGTTTGCATCGCACTAAGAAGCGCCGTCTTGACCGCAGGAGGAAACGTCCCGGCCTGCGTCGCGACACGGATGAGCGGTCCGGTGAACGGCACGACGAAAGGCTTGATCGCAGCTTCTGCCGTGCGTTCGACGAGGTCGCTGATGGCGTACGCCGCATTCTCGCGTTGCTCGTTGCTGCCTGTCGTGAGGCCAGAGATGATGATGGGCACGAACGCAGAGACGCCTCTTGGCAAGCCAAACCCTGGTACAGGGACTCCTGGCACGCCTGTACTCTCGATCGTTCGGCGTAGCGGAACGACCAGGGCGTCGAGGTCATCCTTTGGAATTGACTTTACGAAGGTATCAAAGGCCTCCGACGCTGCTGAGTGAACAGCGTCGACAGAGTCATCCAAGGAAGAAACCAGCTGCCGAGTCCAGTCGACACGGTATATCGATGCGTCGAGTTCTGACACTTCACAGAAAGTCTTGAATAGGTTGCAACCGCTCACACGTCGACTGGGAGCTTCGTTCTTGACCCTGCCAAGATCCGTGATTAGAGAATAGATTTCGAGTACCAATAAGATATTACCATCCGAGAAGCAGTAGCATGAGCGAGTTCAAACCCTCCGAGTCAGGGATGGAACTTAGCAGGGCCACTATCGCCTCGTCCACAGCAATCCGAAGCTCCTCGTCCACAGAGTCGTTCGTTGATGATTCAGTGACTTTGACAAGTGCGGTGAGGACGACGGTCAATCGTTTGCTCAAGGCGTTGCCAGCTACAGTGACCAAGGATGCCAAAGCCCTTGCGTTGAAGGCTGTCATCGGAGTAGCAACAAGTGTCGGTATCAAAACGGGGAAAACGGTGTTCGCTCGGACCTGCATGACTTAGATATGTGTCACGTCTGAGCAGAGGGGTAACTCACGTTCATCACTTCCTTCAACGCTTGCAGTGCCGTGCCGGAACTCTCACCAGGCTGTCGTAAAGCCTCCAGCAAGGTGGGGATAACTTGGTCGATGGCCCTAGCACCCAAGCGCTCTTGCAAGACGTCAAACGCCTGTGCGGCAGCAGCGCGGACGTTCGCTTCGTCATCCACGAGCGAAGCTCGGATTACAGCGATAATACCGTCTTCGTGGCCTTCTCGCTGGGAGTCGGTGGAGTTCGTCCTAAAATTTGGCGCTCTTAATTGATGAAAAAATTGGAAGAGTAGATGAATTTACATCAGTTCACTCAAAAGCAGACAGACAGCTTCACGAGTTTGTGAATCTGGGGACGATGACTTGGCTCGAAGAATATTGACCATTTCGCCCAGAAGGCGCTCGCCAAACTTCTTGCACAGTTCTCCCGTAGTACGGACACCGGTCTTAGGGTATCATCAGTTGGTATAAACAGTAATAAAGTATATGGTGAAACCTCTTGTTGCTCAGCTTCATCCGAGGACAGCAGAGACATGAGCTGAGTGACAAGTTCCGGCAAAATCTCCCTGACTGTATATCATCAACTACCGTAGTGAGCCAGCCAAAACTGAAAGAATTACGTACCCGTCTTCGGCGTGTTATGCACCAGCACTTTCCAAATCTGAATCGAGGAATGCCGGACAGTATGTACAGGGTCCTGTCGAGCGAGGTAAAGGGCCGATAGTATACGATCCCGACGATCAGCGCCAAGGACCTCTGTGAGGGCCCTCCGGGAAGACTCCGCGACGACCGCCTCGACACCCTCAGCATCGTCGTCCATTTCCGGCTTGCTTGTGATGCCAGAAACTTTGAAAAGGAGTTCTCCGACGAGGGTGATAGACGATTGCTGATAAAATGTGAGAAATGAGAGTGTAAAGGAACTAGTACACACACCCTAATGCGCCATGCGGGGTCGAACATACCGCGCTCAAGCTCGGGAAGGAGGAGGTCGATGGCCTTGCTCGAGTAGTTCGTGATAACCATCCTTCCGGCACGCATTGCTGCCTCACGAACATAGTCTTCCGTGTCGGAAAGACCTTTGAGAATCGGTACGACGATCTTGGACAAGTGAGGCTGGAAACGGGTTCCAAACGTGGCGGGCAAGAACACCAATAAAGACATGAATCCTTCCCTGATGGTGCTTCGCGGGGATTGTGCATTCGAGATGATGTCAGGAAGCAGGCCCTCGAGTCTCTCCATCCCAAGACCAGAAAGCACTTCGCTAAGACCCTGCGCCGCTCCTTGGCGGTCAACACCTGACGTGTCTGTCTTCAGAGTCCTGATGAGACTGGGCACAAGATCTGGGAAGTTGACTTCTCCCAAACGCTCCACCAAAGTGCCGAGCGTTTTGGCCGCTGTCGCACGGGCTTCTGGAACTGGATCAACCAGGACGACATGAACCATGGGCAGAAGCGTCGAAAGATACGGAACGAAATCCTTGGAATCTGTCAAGGATGCAAGATTACCCACGATCTGCGCAGCCTTCTTCTTGGTGTCGGCACTGCGTTCCTTCAGCCCTCGTTCCAAGATGGGAATGACCTGAAGAGTAGAATAAACAGATGCCGAATATCAACACTCTATACTCACTAAGGCAAGAGATGAGTGATCGATATAATGGACAAACGACGTCTTGAGGAGCGCGGATAGTGCATTAGGAGTTTTGGCAGGATCGACCATAGCTTTCAAGAAGACAGGTACAAGCGCCTGGACCTCGGGGTTACTGATTACCTCACCGAACTGCTTCAGACTCTTGTTTGCGCCGGCTCGTACTTGGGCATGCGAGTCCGTCAGGACGTCAGTCAAACGGGGGATGATGACAGGGAGGGAATGGGATAGCTGACGAGGGGCGCAGTACGCCATCATTCCCATCAGCTCTATTGAGCCCTTTTTTGTGCGCCATTGTCTTTCATCTAGGCCAGACAAGAGGGATGGTAGGATAAGCTTTACTCCATAGCCCGACATGTTTCTCATAATGACACGGGCGGCATCCGTGGCAGCTTCTCGAACGTCGGGAGTAGAATCGCCGAAGGCCGACAGAAGTAACGGGAGTGCGTGAATAGCATAAGGCTCGAACAGCCGTCCGAGGGAACTTGAGAGTGTTTCTAAAGCGAACATTGCTCCTTGCCGGGATTCATATTGCTTTTTGTCCTCGGTGGCGTTTTTGAGTCGGCCAAAAATATCGAACTCCTTCATCGCGGAGATCCCGATGCCTTTGACGACACCGGTCAGACCATAGGCTGCTCCTCGCCTGGCAGCGTACTTTGGAGCGGTGAAGAGCTCGTCGAGAAGCTGATTCGCCAATTGTGGGGCAAAAGACCGCGTTACCTTGACAAGAGGCGCTAGGCAATCTGCTACGGCGTACTGCACTTGCTCCGATGGCGTTTTTAGGGCCTCTACCTGCCGAGCAAGGATTGTGGGCAAACGAGGATCAGATGAATCGAGATGACGGGCGACGCGGCCAAACAAGATCACAACCGCTTCCTGTATAAAGTCAGCAGCTTCTGACGTTGGCGGTGGGCCCGCTAAGTGTTGTTCGAACATCGTGATAAGTTCTGCCAGGTGCCTTGATCCATGGAATTCGATGACAGCGGAACCTGCGTCGAGCATGCCGCGTCGCACTTCGGCACTGCGATCACTGAGACTCCCCTCCTGAACGAGGAAGTTGAAGAATGGGATCGTCGCCTCCTCGCTGAAAGCAGGTGCCAGATGTTGTAGCGTCTGCGCAACTGCGAGCCTCGCCTGCCAAGGGTCTGTACGGCCAAGGGAGCGCTCGTCGACAATACCCTAAATCGTAAGTTCACACTTATGACCTTGGGAAAGCAAGCTGAAAGCGTACAAATTGATCAAATTCTGGGGCAAGGATCTTTGCCTGTACGATCATCAGCATTTACCAGGCACAGGGGGGTAGCGCACGTTACCTTCTCGTGATAAAGGTGTAGGAGGGTACTGATTGTTTCAGTGATCGATGCGGGCCAACGCTCAACGGCTTCCACAAACGAAGCAGCGGCGCTGGAACGGCCATAGTCATTATCATGCTCTACCAAATATCCTGTCGAATCAGAGAGCGCAGGAGGTGTTCAGAGCAGACTTGCCAAGGAATTTCAGTAAAGTGGGCGCGTACGCTTCCGGAACGTCGAGACCATTATCTTCCCAGATATGTCGTGCAAGGCGAGCATTCTGCGCATCGTTGTCATGACAAGCAACAAGTAGTTCGGGTGCCCAGTCAAATTCCGTCAGATCAAGAGGCTTTTCAAACCGAATTAGAATGACAGCGGAAGTCACGTCGACGGAGGGATTACCTGAAGTGCCTGCAAGCTAGCGTTTCGGGCATACGCCTCTTGCACGAGAGTGCTATCGAGCAAGAGTGTAATTTCTTCGCTTGTGGCATTAGGAGAAATAGCCTGGCCAAGGTCTATAAGCGCCGAAGAACCTTCCTTGCTTAATTTTGGTTGCGTGCGTATGGCGTGCAGCAATCCATGTAGGATTTGAGGTCGAGGGAAAGTCGTATCCGCACCTTGATGCAAGGGTTGAGGAAACAAAGGACGACGAGCGAGAGCAGACAAAGGGACATACATTCCCCAGAGTGGAATTTAATGATATCCAGAGACAGGGCGACCTGTTCCAATGGATCATCTTCCTCACCCGGCCGAATCCCACCTTTCTGAATCACTTGCTGAATCAATGGAAACGCATAGGAAAATGTAGCAGAATCTAGAGGCGTCTGTTCCGATAAGGAGCGCAGACGATGCAGTACGCGAGGCACAAGCTCTTGAAAGAATTTTAGATATTTTGATCAATGGACATAAAGAACTGCGTACGGTTCACCGGCTCTGCTAGCAATTCCTCGGGTACAACATCTAGCTCCAAGCTACGGAGCGTGGCGATACCAACCCATTTTCCAAAGGCCTCAAGCCGACTGGAACAACATCTTGACAAGTCCTGAACGAGTGTTAATACGGGAATTCGGAAGGTTGGCAACCCCATACCAAATACGTATCGAATGCCAATGACCCGACCAATAATGCACCTTTATCGAGAGCACCGCTACTCAGAATGAGGGTGACTACTTGTGAGACATATACTTGAAAATCTTCAATATTTCCGCATATAAGGTAGGAGATTATTTGCAAACTGCGATCCAAGTTTGCCTTGATCCTGTTAACGCGGCTTCGGATCTTTGCTTCCTTTTCGATCTGAGCCTGCACCAAGCCCTGCTCTTGCTTAGATAACGTAGGAGCGGCAACGCTTTTCTTCTTTGCAAGCGACTGACGCACTTCCGCATCCCATTTAGCAAGGTCTGCGTCTTTTCCCTTGACCTGTGCCTGACTGCTTTTGTTGGAAAGAACTAGTCCCACAAAGTAAGTAAATTGGCTTGGAGAGACTACTCGGAAACTCACCATCAACAAATGTTTGATCCTCTGGTGTGTTCCATACACCAATGTCCAAGTCGGTGAGTGAGCTGATGTCTGGGCTAAGATCAGCGCGAAGCAGCTCCATGACGCGCGGAAGGATCGCATTCGGGGCGACAAATGCAAGCGTTGTTATGGCGGAATAGCAAGCCTCGGCGTAGTCAGTAGAGTCTGCCTAGTTAAGAAATGAGTCCCATGTAGAGGCGATAACATTTGCCAATCACCCCGATTTCTTGTGATAAAGTAATAACGGCGTCCAAGAGGTTGTCAAGTTGGTTCTCTATGACAGTATGTGGGTCTAAATGTGCCTTCTGGCACAGCTCGATCCAGACTTGCCGCGAGTTCACGCCTAGAAGGATCACCATAACCTAGGATCGCTTAGGGTGCAAACTTGGTCACACTTACAAATTTCGGGATGATGGGCAAGTACAATAGTTTCCGACAATAATTTCTCGCGAAGAGTGTGATCCTCATCCGTCCCGAATGCTGCAGATGCGGAGAGAAACGCGAGAAGTCGCGGTTGCTTCCTTATGGGTGGCTTCTCGTTCTCTGTGGGCGCATTTTGGCTCTTTTGTATTGACGTTCGTCGGCGCGTTAAGTATGCTGTGAGGCCCAATCGCACAAGATCGTTCGCAGTCTTCGGCGCGACAGCAGCGAGATGCTCCACTGATGCGATGACACGTCTACGGAATTCCGGCACTTGGCTCTCCATCGCTAGGTACAGGTACGCCGAACCTAGCTGCGTTCTGAAACATGGGCCTTAATTAGCACCGGGGCACACTGAATACACACAAATGTATCGGAATACGAACCGTAATTGTTCGGCTTTCTCGGCTTCCGAACTGAAAAATATGGCCGTGCTCTCTACTGCTCGGAGTAGCCAGGTTTCCTCTTCAACGTCTGTCAACTTTTGGTATACCTTGTCCCACACAAGAAACGAGGGCCGCGAAGACGAAACAATAGCCTGAACAGTAGGATTTCGCGGGATGGTATCTTCTAAGACAACGCCAAACCGATGGAATCAGAATAAGGAGAAAGGAATGGACAAAGTGTGAGATACCAAATACTCCCGATTGGGAAAATGGACCAAGCAAAACTGCAGCGGCAATATATCCTTCCACTGGACCACTAGCAGCATTCAGTGGGTTCGCTGCCACGGACTTCAGGCTCGATTCGAAAGCAGGAAATACGGCGCGAGCAAATGCGACCGCATTAGTGGTTCCCAGGTTGCCAAGAGACCAGAACGTGTCACCTGCAAGCGTGATAAAAGCACGCCGAATCGATGGCTTATTGTTCTGCATCTCTGTCATTAAGAGCTTTACAACCTCATCTGGAAACGGAAGATCCTCTCGGAGGTAAAAGGCGAGATGACTCGTCAGTGAGGAGGCAAGAATTGGTAGGGCAGCTTCGTTGGTTTCTTTGGCGAGCAACGAGGGAACGGATTTTACCATGAGAGAGGAAACTTGCGCCGATGTACTGAGAAAACTGAACATAGTGTACAAGACTTTGCGATCCGGGCCGATCGCCTTGCCTGCTTGAGCGAGTTTGAGCAGTTCCTCGACGGCGGCTTCTTTACTTTCATCAATGGTCTTTTCGGTGGTAATCTTGAAAAGAGAGACTGAGTTTGCGCGTATCTCTGGGTTTGCGGACTTGGCACAGCTAAGGACCAGCACCAATATACGACGGAAGGTGCCAATATCGAGCAGACGGGGATACGCGAGGAAGAATTCACTCGCAACTTGTGCTTGTTAAGAAAGTTGGTCCGAAACACGTGATCATATGCTTACCTGGCAAGGCGTACTCGGGAGAGCGGAGTAAAGCTTTCTCTATCGCGGGTAAAATTGTATCTTGGAGATCAGTGTTAGTAAAAATTTTGACGAATCCTGTGAAGGAGGTCTAGACAAGCGTTTAATAATGTAAGTTGGATATTACACCGGGGACTTGCTACCATGATGTGTGAAGGTACTGGCGTCCGAGCCATCAGCACTGAGCTTGTGTATAGAGCTATGGTCGCTGTCTAGAAGGCTGTTAAACGAAATTCGATGGATTCCAACGATAGTTACCTTGATTTCTTCGGAGATGATTGATACGCTTGCATTTTCAACACCCTTCAGACGTGTGGCGACGTCTGCCGCTGTGCCAAGCAGAGGGATAGCAACGAGAGGAGACGAGAAAGCCTTAGATTGAGCCAAAAGAGTACTCATGAGGCGGGCGAGATGAGAAGGGGACTGCAAGAGGATTTAATGTTCTGTCCCAAAATTACAGATCTCGTATTTACCGACCGCAAGGCACGGCGTGTGCGAACAATTGCGCTTTTCTGCACTGACGACTTTGCGCGTGTCGAGGATTGCAGGAGGATATCCAAGAGTGACGCCATAAAGGTGACAAGAGAGATCCACGAGACAGATGACGGGAAGTCGGGCGAGTGACGAACCACAACGGCGTACAGACCACAACACCAACATAGTAACGAGAATGCTTCCGTCGGCGCATGCGAGCTGAAAAGGTGATAAATATCAGTGACGGCGGCTGTGAACGGAACAGAATATCACTTTGGGCGCCCCACGATACGACCGACTTCATTCCCTATTCGAACCAAAATCCGTTCTGTTACTCCTTGCTTCTCCTCCCTCGTCTCCTCGCGCCGCACGAGTTCCTTCCCGACTTCTTCAGATGCTTCACGCGAAGCGAGATCAACGTATCTAGGATATGTCTCGATTAAAAGCCCAAACACATCGAGAACTTGAGAGGGACTCAGATCTGGACAGCATAAGTGTGTTTATATAAAAAAGATATACTCTCTCTACATCGTCGGCTACGCACCCTCATTTTTCACGAGAGGTAACAGTTCTTCACGCAAGAAGGGGATCCGAACGCTGGTACGGCTCGTAAGGAGCTGCATGGATGCATACCGAAGAGCTTCTTTCCACTCTGCTGTAGCATGCTCTCTGCGCCAGACAAAGTCAGTTTCATTTTCCTCAGGCATATCGTCAAGCACTTCAGCGGTTGACTGGATCCAAGATGCTATATCTGGCTGTCCAGGCGACACCCCGAGACGAAACTCTTTCTCTTTAAGCTTTGCGAGTGTCTTGATTGGAGGCACTTTGGATCAAGAGGGTGAAAGACAGGTCTTGCTTGGCCAGTTGACTCGGTAGGCACCAACCAATGATTCGACCTTCTTGGTGCTGACACTGATCTTCGTGACAAAGGTGACGACGTGACGCATGTCACATGTCACATCCCAGCTTGAATCCTAGCCTCGATCCTAGCGCCATTGTAAAACTTGTTCTGAAAATTATGAGCGCTCATAAGCCACGAAAGCCAGTCGCCACTAAAGAACTTTTTTATTAATGAATCCTCATACCAAAAGAGCTTGAGCGAGATGAGCACCGTCACCAAGATCGTCACGGTCACGGTCTCAGAAGTCGACGCCGGTCATTCCGGCCCGAGGACCATATTTTCTTCTGTGAACGCCTCTGGCGTTTGGGTCATTCAAAATCTGCTAACCCTGCCAGCCTGGGGGTGTGCATCTCACACTTGCACTAAAGGTTGCGCTCTTGATGGAAGGAGAAAATGAATGGAAGCGCGAGAAGCGCTTCAAAGTGTGTACTTTCATCCCTCCTTTGGAATGCTCGTTCACCAATTGCACATAGCATCGGTCATATCAAGCGACGCTGAAGGACGTTCATCTCCCATCTGCACTCACTCGGTCAAAGTTCGATGATGACATTGGGGTAAAAATCCAGTCGATTTTTCTCGAAAGCCTCTGACCAAAAATCTCAAAATCCTCTTTAGGATGACGGATCCCATTTCTTTGGGGCCATTGAACATTGGAGACAGCTGAACCTCTCCCCTGCATTTGTTCGATTCGCAGCAGACGCTGCTAATATCTCTGCCTCTATGCCCCTGCTCGTTCACCATTGGAAGGACATCATTCAACTATGGCTCTCTGCGCTGGACAATGCAGACGATGAGGCGTTGGTCGCTCTTTTGGAGTAAGTTGCGAATACAGTTCCTCCTTAGTATCTAATCTCCCGCAGTCTCATGCAGAAATTTGTCCACGACCTTCGCTCCGTCATCCTTCCTTCATACGACGATTTGCTCGATCGCCTCCTTCGACTTCTTTCTGCCTCCGTCTCCGCAGCAACGCTCACCACGCTCCTGGCTACCTTCACGTCACTCTTTAAACATTTGTTGGTCCCAGCCACCGAATCGGACGCCCTTGAACGGACGTGGAAATCTCTGCGCGCGATATTGCCTGAATGCGCCTCGGATGTACAGCGTGCTATGGCAGAAGTCTGGGGATCACTACTACGCCGGTTGAGAGCTCCACAGAGAGAAGCATTGGTCGAACTGATGGCTGAGGAGTTGACTGGAGTAGAAGATGCGTGTGCTTGGGCATATATCTACTCGTGCAAGGTATGCGGGACTGCATATGGGCTGGTGAGCCACTGACAAGGTATCGGGTTAGTCCGTGTCGCAGACGCTCCACACGACCACACCATCCATAATTGCACCACTTCTCAAAGTTCATCTTAGGAGCGAACAACGTGCACTAACACATAACTGCATTCGTCGTCTGCTCACCGCACTTATCCATCATTGCAAGAGCGCCGAACAATTTCTCCCAGTTTCGGAACTACTGACCGAAAATTTTACCAGTGCAGCACAGTCTATTGAGTTGGAAAGAGACGCCGGTAGCCTCGACCGCATTATTGAGATCATCGCAGTTGTGACATCCGTGCGTCAAGGATCGCGCGTAACTGGTGCGTACCTATCTACTCGTATGCGAACTGCTCTAATAATCCCTCAAGCTGAACTGCTGTCTACAATCACCGGAACCCTTTCGTCCCTCGTGGGGTTTTCTTCGCTGGGAAACTCCTTACTTCATGCGAGCGCCTCAGTTCTCACAGCAGGCGACGTATCACTCTGGATGGGTGCGGGACGCATACTTGTAAAGCAGTCTTGGACGAGAATCACCTTTGGTGCGGAACTCTGCGGCATCCTTTCGGACCTTTCTTGGGGAGGTTGGCAGCTATTGGAGTTCCCGCACGTTGTCAAGCATATGCAGAGCCTTCTTGAATTAGACGCGCTTCGTGGATTGGCACTATTGGCGGCCTTGAACAACACTCAGAGACTCAAAGATGCGCAGATAGCTTGGCTGAAGCAGCTTGAAGAGTGGATTTTGAAGCGATTCGAAGGTTGGGCAATGACACACGAGAAAGTGCGACTCCGTCTTGACAATCGGCGTTACTCTTATTAACATCTCGTAACTTAGAATGAAGAGCTTAGACATGTTCTCCAGATCACCAGCCTTCTCCCGGGTATTCTGACTCTCCTGTGCAACATAATCGAGGAAGTACTTGATGCGCCTCACCCGGAGATTAGTTATCAAAGTGATGCTGCGAATGAATCCTGGGTCCTTGGGAGTTGCCTGAAAACATTGGGAACGCACCTATATGCTGAATGGGTACACCACGCAGACCTGATTTCCTGGATGGAGAAGGTACTTCAAAGATGGTCCTGGTCCGAATTTGTTCTACACGGGCTTGCCGAAGTAATTCAAAGAAGGTAGGTTGCTGATTGCGACTCAATCACAGTATCTGATGGAGATTTAGTCCGTCACAGGCTCAGAATGTGTCTTTCGAAAAGATTTTCTGCTACCTCGCTTCTCCAGTGCTCTCCCATTCACGCCGCTCTCGCCTCAGCGCGCTACACCTCCTTTCTAGTTCGCTTGTGCACAAACCTTCCTCTCTTGTGCTCGTTCTCTCGAAGCTACTACAGGCTGAGGAGGTTCCCATCAGTGCACCAAGTTCGCGTGAGCGCGTGCTACGTCTGACACAGCTCGAGCACGTCATCACTCGTGACGACACACTCATATCAGAATTAGCGGTGCGTTGGGTGGTTGCGCAACTCAAGGTTGGTTTGCGTCCCGTATGGCTCCCCGCCGCACGGGTTCTTGAGAACCTGTCTGAGCAAAGTGGAGAAGTTGTATGGCGAATTATGTTCGGGGAACTAAAGGAAGTGGTTAGCACTTCAAGTGCTGATGGTGTACCTGGATGGATGAAAGACGCCAGAGACGATGACGACTTGGATGAGGTGCGCGAGAGTGAGCGGTCATGGAGAGACCCGAGTGCGCATAAGGTCCGAAGCGCATTGGCGAAGTGGGGTGCGGGCAATATGTTCAGGGTGCAACTCATACGGGTATGTGTCCCGTACTTTCACGGAATCATCTCATTGACAATCGGCGCAGGATCAGCAACCTCAGGACCGGTTTGACCGTGTAACCTTTGAGGCACAACTCCTTGTCGCCTTCAAGTACTGTGCCCCTTTGGCAGAGAAACACAACCGCGATCTAGTTCCGTTATTCCTCAATCTAGCCGGTCCCTCTGGTCCTGCTAAACTTCCGCGAACTAAACTCACCTCTTGGCTCACCCTCTTTTCGAATTTCACCAACCCTCGTGTCCTACATTCGACACAAGCATTACACGATCTTTATACTTCCCTTCTTTCTCACCCCGACCGCTCGCTACAAGGGATTGCACTATCCTGTTTACTCACATACAAACCGCCTCACCTACTTCCGCACACGGAGCGGCTCCGAAGACTATTGGATGACAGTCGGTGGCGTGATGAACTCGCTCAGCTTGACATCGCTAGCTTCACTGAAGAGGAACGCCCCACTCTCGTCGATGTCGTGATACGAATACTTTTCGGCTTTGTCCGCGAGCGACACACTCGGGACCGTCGTGCGACGGTCTTGGCCACCCTCGGCGGATGCACGAATCCAGAGCTTGGTTTGTTGGTCACGCTCATGCTTCAGGATGTCCTTCCCGCTGCCTTAGAGAATGCAAACTCGAGTGCGGTGATGGCCGTCCCAAGTGGCATTCCGCTGAAGCCGCAAGTTGGGTTCTTGCATTTGCTGGGTGACGTCCTGAGGCAATTGGGACCACGACTGATTGCCCGTTGGGATGCTCTTATAGTTGCCACAGTCAGCCTCGCAGCTCATTCCCAGACCTCATTAGAGGTTCTCAGACAGGAGGACCGAGATCCAGGGGATGAAACAGAACCGCCAGCTGAGGCGGCAGAGGAGGACGGTGACCCGCAAGCCAGTTCACCGAAATTGCTTCGGGTGATTCGGCAGCTAGGCATGCGACGTCTTGCGGACTTCTTCCGTAGCTCGACTTCCTTTGACTTCACCCCGTACATGAGTGAAATCTTTCGTACCCTCTTCTCGCCGCGTCTAGCATCCTTTCCCAATGAAAATACACAAGCGCCATCTGCCCTCCTAGACATACTCTACGCCTGGTCCTCTGACGAAAGATACGCCACATTTTTGGTGGATTACGACAACCGTGTACTACCGCAGGTATACGCTTGTTTGACAGCTCCTAGCGTCAAGCCTATGGTCGTCGCTCGCATCCTCGATCTCGTTGATCGTCTGCTGGAGATATCCGCAAGCCGTGAGGATATCTCGCAGCGTGTTGTCCTCCCGCACGTCCCTTTACTTCTATCGAACCTTGCCGCCCTTGTCCAAGCAGCGAAAGGCGATGCAGTGGCGAGCGACCAGCTAGTCCAGCGCCAGATCGGCATCTTATCAGGCCTCGCTCACTATATTTCAGATGGAATACAGGCATCCACATTACTTGGACTTTTCTGTCCACTGCTGCGCAAGCCGACCAAGCAAGTTGGAGAACGTACCAAAGCCGACATCCTCAATATCGTGGCCAACCTCCTCCCACTCATACCGGGTCTGACTGAACCAAATAGCTCAATATATAGGGCAACATATGAACTTATCTCCTCGTTATTCCAATCGGTCCGATCAAGGCAGTGCAGAGTGGCACTCATCGCGATGTTTCGGGCGCTGTCAGCCATCGACGTTTCTCTACAAGAGTTGGCGGAGTTACTGGAACAGCTCAACGCGTTTTCTTCGAAGCGTATCGAGGAGCCCGACTTTGATCGACGATTGGAGGCTTTCGCGAAACTGAATGAGGTCTTGCATCCCTCTTTGACACCCGACCAGTGGTTGCCAGTCCTATTCAATTTATTGTACTGCATACAGGATCCCGACGAGTTAGCGATTCGTAGCAACTCGTGCCAGGGTTTCAAGCACTTCATTGACGCCGTTGCCGCGGGGTCAGATCCGGGATATCAGACCATCTTTCTGCGCAAGCTATTCCCTGGCTTGAAGAACGGGCTTCGATCGAAGAACGAGATGGTGCGCGCTGACATACTTAGTGTCATTGCTTATGCAGTGGGACGGTGTGACAACATCATAGCGTTGCAAGACATGAAAGTCCTTCTGGAGGGTGGAGACGATGAAGCAAACTTCTTCAACAACATTCATCACGTTCAGCTCCATCGTCGGATTCGCGCTCTGAACCGGCTAGCGGAGCACTGCGATGAACGCCAACTACGCAGCTCCACCCTGACGGATATTTTTATACCTCTTGTGGGACACTTCGTAGCGTCTCCATCGAATTTGGATCATCATCTGGTAACTGCTGCAATCACGGCGACGGGTCGCATAGCAAGACAACTTTCGTGGGGCCCTTATTATAATCTAGTCCAACGTTACCTTAAGCTGTCGAAAGCTAAGGACGCACCGGAGCGCATATGCATTAGGACTATAGTCGCTATTCTGGATGGCTTTCACTTTCCTATGGACGAGATTGCAACACCCGAGCCGAGCGGACTAGTGGAGGCAGACGCGTTCGAGCTAGAAGGAGTTGAAGAAGGCCACCCTACTGAACCCAGGCAAGTTAGCGACCGTATTTCAGATGCAGTCAACCACAAGCTCCTTCCCACCCTTCTGAGACACCTTGAAAACCGTAACGAGACCGAAGACACCCTTCGTATCCCAATATCCATTGGTATCGCAAAGATTGCACTACACCTCCCCTTGACCACCCGGGACGCGCAGCTCACAAAGCTCATCACAACCCTTAGCCAGGTACTGCGTAGCAAGTCTTCTGAGACAAGAGACCTTACTCGTGATACGCTGTGCAAAATTTCCACCATGCTCGGTTCTTCATATCTTCCTATAATCCTGAGGGAGATGCGGGGAGCGTTGATCCGTGGTCCTCAGTTGCACGTTCTCGCTTACGTGACGCATGCCCTACTCGTTCACGTGACGAAGGAAGACAACGTGGAGGCGTTCAGAAACCTCGATAACTGCGTGGAAGACGTCGCACATATATCTGTTGAAGTCATCTTCGGCGAACCGGGCAGGGATGTGCAAAGTGAAGGCTTTAAAACTAAGATGCGGGAGGTCCGTTCTTCAGGGTCGAAGGGCCTCGACTCCCTTGGTATCATCACAAAATTCATCTCTCCTCCGAAAATCAGCAGTCTCTTAAGGCCGCTACGTGCCATAATGCAGGAGACCGAGACTTTGCAAGTCATGCTGAAAGTTGACGACGCCCTACGCAGAATCGCTGGCGGTCTAAACTCAAATGATTATCTCGTCCCCAAAGAGCTGATTATCTTGTGTCATACCCTTATCAGCCAGAACTCCAAACTCCAGAAGAACGTGGTAAAGGTTGAACGGAAGAGAAAGAGAGCGAAAGCGAAAGAAGACGTCATCGTTGAGTCCAAGGGTCACGCAGGGATCACCGATAGCCACTTCACCGTTAACTCATTCCGGTGCGCCACAGCTTCACCCTCACCCCCTTTTTTTCCTGCGCTAATAGAAGTTGACGTAGTTTCGTTGTCTTTGGACTCGACCTGTTCAATACTGCATTTCGTCGCAATCGCTTCGATTTCGGCGATCCTGACATTCTCGCCCGTTTGGAGTCCATGGTCGCAGTTATTGGCAACACGCTCTACTCGAGTAACTCTACCGTCCTAATCCACGGTCTTAAGGCCTCTGCAGCAATTATTAAGTGCCCACTGACGAATCTGGACAAGTCTCTTCCCATTTTCGTCAGACAAACTATCGACATCTTGAAACAGACAGGCAGCACTGAGTCCGAGGTTGCCCAAACTGCGCTCAAAACCCTGGCGACAATCGTGCGCGACAAATCGAATGCGGAAGTCAAGGAGAAAGACCTGGTTTATCTCCTTGAGCTGTTGGGACCGGACCTCGAAGAACCGGGGCGTCAGGCCGCCGTCTTTGCCATGCTACGGGCAGTCGTCGCCCGCAAGTTCATTGTGCCAGACATCTACGATCTCATGGAGCGAGTCTCTGAGATCATGGTAACGAATCAGTCTCCACAGGTCCAGGAGCTCTGTCGTAGTGTATTTTTACAGTTCTTGCTGGACTACCCACAGGGCAAAGGCCGCCTACGCACCACGATGTCGTTTCTCGCAAAGAACACCGCATACACGTACGAGAGTGGGCGGCTCTCCGTATTGGAGCTGCTTAGCGCTATAGTCTCGAAATTCGAAGAGCAATTGATAGGTGACTATGCCGACCTTTTCTTCGTCGCTCTTGTGATGGTTATCGCAAACGATGACTCGGCAAAGTCCCGCGAAATGGCCGCAGAGATTATCAAGAGCTTGTTTTTACGCCTCGACGCTGACCATCGTCGCCTTCTCATGTCGCATCTGCGTTCTTGGGCCAGCCAGCAGGCCAATACTCAACTAACACGAGTCGCCGCCCAAGTGTACGGTGTTATACTTGACGCACTCCAGGCTGATGCCGTAACATACCTTCCCGCTATTCTGGAAGACCTCAATTCAAATCTCCTGCGATGCACGGAACAGCTCGCAAACGAAGAGGGCGAGGGGGTGGACGTCGACCAACAGTGGCAAGTTGCATACCACGTCCTCACCGTTCTAGGGAAAATCGTCCGGATATTCCCCGATGTGGCCACACGCCCGCAAAAGCTTCCTTGGCCTGCAGTAGTTGCACATCTGCTCTTCCCTCATGCGTGGGTGCGGATGGCTGCCACGCGCTTAGTCGGACAGCTGTTTGCCGCGACCCCGGTGGCCGAACTACCCCAAGAAGGGTATCCCACCTCGTCGCCGTTGGTCGGGCTAGACTTGAGGGAAATCGCTGGGAAACACTCTACGCAACTCAAGAGCCCATACCTCAACTCTACGTTAGGGACACAGATCGTCAAGAATCTCTTACATATTGGGAAGTGTTTCTGTGCCACCAAAATTCTGAACCCTCAGCATGCCGAAGACGAGGACTTGGAGAGCGAAGATAGCGACGAGGAAGGTGTTGCAATGGAGCAGGAGGGAGAGCACGCGAATGAGGCAAACCAAGAGAACCCCCTTGCATGGCTCTTCTCCAAGCTATCGTACCAGATACGTGCTGCACTTATTGGGAGAATTCGCTCGGCCGGCAGTGTAAGCCAGCCTCTCATCGAATGGGAGTTGTCACTCACTGTTACACAGGAAAACTGGGACGAGCAACCCGCGGCTATCCTACGTTTCTTCGCAGCAATGGCAAACTACATGGAAGCCCCCCAGCTAGAAGGATTTTTGATGCACATTCTGTCGCCAATATACCGTATCACCGAGGATGACAGCATCCGGGACCAGCGGATGGGTAGGCAGCGCTCAAGGACTTACCCGTGGATTGTCTCATTCATGTTCTACAGACGAGCTCAAGGCGACAGCCGTGGAACTTCAGGACCTTGTGCAACAAAAAGTTGGCACAACAAAGTTCGCTGTCACGTACAACAAGATTCGGCAGACAGTTTTGGGGGTACAGCGTGAGCGGAGAACCGCCCGTGCCGTAAAGGTATGCTTCAATACCGCGATCGGTTCGTACGGTAATTGACGGCGGCCCTGCAGTCTGCCACTAATCCCGAGGCTGCGGCGAGGCGAAAACAACAGCGTTCTGCTACGAAGAAGGAAAGCCGTAAACGAAAAGGCGCTATGTTTGCGTAGGTGCCCAGGCTTTAGGACTCCGCTAATTTTCTGATAGTCCATTCCAGAGATAACAGAGGCAGGCTGAAACGACGCAAGGAGGATTGACATGAGTTGGTATTGGTACCACATTTAAGAAAATCTGCTCAAGTAGTTGCATACGAGTAAAAGTAAAATACAGCACAGCGAATGATGTACAACGTCACGGACATCAAGAAATATCCATCGGGGCTTCCTCACGGGGATTGTTCCTCGGGTAGCACAAGTCGTTCTCCTCTGCCACGGCCTCATCATCGTCTTCATTCCAGTCACTGGTCGTCTCCCACTCATTTTCGAATTCGATGTCGATCGTGAGTTCCTCCACGCCGTCGGCGTCATCCGTGAGAGGCATGAACGACGCTAGTGGGGCAGAATGTGCGGGGGCATGTGTGGTGGGCTGCACCCAGCGACGCTCACGTAACCGCTTGTGCCGCTCGCGGTCAGCCTCGATGCGTTTGAAGACTTCGTCGCGCGGGAAGGCCTCTGGTCTTGAGGGAGCCTGGGCTAGTGGAGACGGTGGTGGTGTATTTTCGCTTCCTACGTTCCGGGTGGTCAGGGCAGAAAGGGCATCGTCGACCTTTTGCGGATCAAGAACGCGCTTGCTACGCCAATCTTCTAGTATCTGGCCTTATTGAGCGGGCGGGGAAGAAAAAAAAAGCGGGGAAAAAAGAACAAAGCAAAACCCACCTGTTTTGTGCTCATGAGATTCGGGAGACCTACGCGGCCTTCTGGAACGACCGACAGGACGATCCTGCTGAGGTCCCGACTCACGTAGTCGACATAGAAAGAGCTGTCGGGTTGGACGCCTTGTCCCAGAGCACTTGGACGAGACTTTGCCAGGAGCGATGCCTCACATAACGAATCGAGGAAGTAGAGGATATTTATTCGATTGTTGATGGAGCCCTATGAAAGGTGGGCTTCAGCTTCACCGACAACGAATGCAGTTGTTAACATGTCGTCACCTTCTGACATTCCTCTACGATGCAATCCCACAGATCTTCACCACACTGAGAGAAGAATTTCAGAGCAAAACCGACGACTTTTTGTATAGACTGCTGGGAACTGGTAAGCCTATAGTTGAGTAAGACTTTAGACGAGATGTATGCGGGACTGACGCATTAAGTTTTCGTAAGAGCGAAAGAAATTGCATCCTCACTTCGAAGGGATCCATTGGCACCGGCTCAGGCGAGCTGGCTCTCCGTTCCACGTTCCACGACGCCACAAGTCTGGGCGGTTCCCGGATGCCGGATGTCCATCAAACTCCGCCCGGCGCGCCCACCACGTGCTCAGTCCTCATTAACATCAAACCGGACAGACGAGCGGTTCATTTCACAGCCCTTGCTGTAGTACCTCAATATATATATTTCTAGATCTGTAGCCCCGGGACCCCGGTATTGTGGGCCCAAAAAGCTTGCTCACACAGCTATAGCCGCAAGTATTGTCCCGGCATCATATTCTAATCAATGCGGGAAAAAAACAACCGGACAAATCAGCAAAGGTGCAGGTGCTACATAGAGTTCACTCCAAGCACATCCAAGGGATCCCGATCATTTTTATTATAACAAAATCAAAATAGGGAAAAGAAGGTAGTCCCGCAGTTGTGTTGTGGGGTGAGATCAAGATAACTGTTGATATTGATTACGTGTTTACGTGATTCTAACGCTGCCATCCCAAATTCAAATGAAACCGAGTGCATGCTCTTATTGGGTGAGCAATACAGTACGCTGGATAAATAAGTATACCTCTAAGCTATAAAAATATCGCCAAATGAAGGTAGCCTAAACCGGCTGACACAACCTCGTGGTTCTGCGTGAGGAGCCCCGACTCACAAGTGGTATGGTTCGTAGGAAGCGCGTTCTGCGGAGATACTGCATGCGGGTGTGCACAGTAGACGCGGAACTTACCATTACAATGGGATGAACATTGTACTGACGCGCGCCACTACATAGTCGCCAACGTTAGGGATGGCAAACCCACCGCCTCCTTGAGGTGTCGGACGATCTGGTCATCGAGCGGCCTACGAACGGCCAGGACTCCCAGAGAGGCCCTGCCCGGACAGCTGCGCTAGCTACCCGATATTCGGCTAGAACTGAGCGAGCCTATTGAGAAGACCAATCGAGAGCTTGACGTGCTTGCCCTACCTCCTTCATCTCACCTGCGGGAGAGATCCTACGAGTGATAGCTGCCTTCACGGGAGGGCGATCGAGGAGCAAGCGTAGTACCTGGCTGCGATGACCTCGTACAGCAAATCGGACACGGCAGTGAGTTCTCCACCACCATTCGTGGGACCGGTACCGCGCCATGCGTTGTACCACGGTATGGAGGCCTCGCTGGCTGCGTTTCGCCGGTATCCGCTGGGCGGGAGGTGGTCCCGCCTCCACAGTTCCTAGTCGGCGAAGAGGACCCTGGCCGGAACAGAGTTAGTCACGACAAAAAAAATATCTTCACAGACGTTTCGGAGATTGCGGAACGGTGCGTAACACCGGACGACGTCGCGTCTCGCCTGTTCATGAACAGCTGACTTTATTCAGGGCGGCCGAGGGAAAATGTCAGACTGTCATCTTTTGATAGTTCAGCGACAGCACAACACCGACTTTGTCGGCCGTTGAGACGACTTCACAGAATCGCTGTTTAACACTCGTGCTGAGAAGCCGAAGAAATTCATTCACCCACGCGTATTAATGAGTATTTCGACTACGGCATGGTGTTGGTCTGAAACGAGTATTGTGAGTAGCGCCATTTTTACGAGACGGACTTCCTGGACTCACCAAGTTCGGCGACACCGTCGACGCCCACCCCAAGCATTGTGCTAAGGAGGCCCCGGGCGCATCAAATTCATTCATTCCGAGAGTTGGGGGGGGGGGAGGCCAACACCACAGCGACTCTAACAACGATATCATGCATGGTTTGTAGTATCGCTCGTCAGATTTCACTACGGCGTTGGGCGGCGATATTCCGATCCTCTGGCTTCGTGATTGAGACTGCCCGAGCTTATAGCGATTCAACCACTCAAACGACACTAAAGATTATGGCTGATGTGAGTTCGTACTTCTAAAAGCGTATGAACAGATTTTCTTACTCTCCTTTCTGACAGGTTGACCACGCTACATTCGACTGTATCGTCGACGGAGTATAAATACTGCGTGTACCAAAGACAGTTGATAGGGCCAGACTTTGGGACTTGTTATGAGTCTGCAGGACGCTCTCGTAGGTGGGCTCGGCCTGGTATGCCGGATACGTACGCAAACTGGCCTTCGGAAGCTCCACTTACCGCAGAAAGACCGAGGACGCTGATTGCGGACCAGAAGAGGCTCTCGTTAGCCTTGGGAAAACTGAATTGGACTAGCGGATGATGCGGTTTGTTGGTTTGGATGACGTACCATGTTCTATTGTTTTCTTCTTGGCCCGCCGGGTACGTCAGCGCAAGCACCCGAGAGTCGGAGAGCGAGATCCACGTCGATTGGTCGTGTAGAGTCGATAAAATGACGTGTACCAAATGTCGAAATACGCCAGAAGCCCAGGTGACTTGGTACCCCGACAGACGTGAATGTGATACGTCTTAATTAAAAGAAGACGACTAGAAGCATGCAATACGGGATCTCGGCGACCAAGGTCAAGGGCAGTGTACACGCAGTCATGCGATGGGATTGGGCGGCCATCAGAGATAGTCGAAGATATCTGTATAGAGGCTACCGCAGATCAAAAGTCGCCGTATACAAAAGGAGCGGAACTGAGGACCGATCCCCGAAGGAGAATGCCTCGCGGTGCGGTCGGATCAGCGTGCGCACACGCCAATAGAAATGAATGAGGACGTTAACTATCACATACCATTTGGGCAAAATAGGACTAGGCGTAGTTGATATTTTGACAAAAGACCCATTTAAACGGACAGACAGGGGCCCCGTTTCAGATTACTGTAAGGGATGAGAGAGAACGAACAGCGTGACCAAGTGGAGGCGTTTGGGGTTGCCCATAGAGGCCCACTGAGAGGCTTAGTAATCTGTGCTTCCCGTACTGTGGAGACTCGGATGACAAGATAGTGGCGAAGCAGCAACAAACTGTGAGCCAGGCCGTGAGGGTGAGTGTAGAAGTCGAAGAGGTGTCATTGATAACGATGATGACAAGTTAAGACTAGCTGTGGGAACAGAGTCAACAATTTCCGCAGATGGAAACATTGTTTTCCCTAATGGTGTCGTCTCGTGGTAGGCGGCGTAGGCCTCGTGGTGCGACGAGGACAAGGCGGGACAACGAAGCCGCATCCATGTTCTGACGATTACGCAGAGATACAGCGAGAAGTAACTCGGACTCTGATCGTTTGTGGGGATAAGCCAAATTATCTGATAAGATAATCTGTTGTTGAGAACTGGACCACATGTGCGTGAACCCCATGTGCATGTGCTCGGTCGTGCCCCTGACAGCACCCTGACAGCGCTGACCAAATGAAAGTCTCACCGATGGGTGTCCTCACGGTGGGCGTCCTCACGGGTGTCTTCCTCCCCCTTGACGCCTTCTCCCATCCACCCCGTCCCTTCCCAAGGTATGGCTGAGGACCGCCCGGTTTCGACGGTCAACTCAGACTACGCCACTCCGCTACACTCCCCGCTATCCCTCGACAGCGCCACACTCGAACCTCCCCGTGCCTCATTCTTCAACCCCGGCCCTTCTCTCGACCACGGCACCCCGCGAGATTCAATTGCACCTAGTGCCAGTGGTCCGGAACAAGACCGAGATGGCCTTACCCCGGCCCAGTCCACCACCTTCCTACCCGCAGGCAAGGAATCTGGAACCATCTCCCCGCAGCGCGCCATTGCCGCCAAGCCACTCTACCGCCGTCCCGTGTTCTGGGCTGTCGCCCTTGCAGCCATTGTAGCAATTATCCTTTCCATTATTCTCCCCGTGTATTTTGTCGTAATCCGCAAGAACAATGGTAATCCAAGTACTAATAACAACAACGGCACTACCACCGGCAGTGGCAATGGCAACGGTCCTCCGACCAGCACCTCCGGCGCGACATCGGGTGGCGATGGTTCAACGATCGTATCTGGAAACACGACCTTCAAGTACTCAAATCCGTTCGGAGGTTTCTGTGAGTTCTCTTTTGCCTTACAGTCACTCCCCTGGATATTTTTTGGTGCCTTGCCGGCACATGATGCGTGATGTTTTCATCTTGCATGAGAGCTGTTTATCTCTCACACCTTCCTCATGCCTTCACTGTCTCTCCGTGTGATTGCGATTATTGGTTTTAGATAGGCGTTCCTGTGGGTCCGTCAAATGAGGCGGGACAATATATTCTTCCCCGCATTATTAGCTTTCTAGTCTATTTGGCGTCATCACCAGTTTCGTTGACTACGATCATGACCTGCTCCTTACAGGGGTTTATGACCCTCAAGATCCCTTCAATGATGGCGCTATACCTAATTCTTGGACTCCACCCTTGAATACAACTTGGAACTGGGCAACCGACCGTGTGTATGGCGTAAACCTTGGCGGTCTATTCGTTCTCGAACCGTTCATTTCCCCTGCGCTCTTTCAAAAATACCCCGGAGCAGTCGACGAGTGGTCCCTCAGCGAAGCTATGGCGGCCGATACGGGCCCTGGAGGTGGACTGCAATCGCAATTGGAGGCACATTATGACACTTTCGTCGTATGACTCTTCTCCCGTTTCACGTTTCCTGGCGCTGACCTGTCCTTGTTCCCAACGCTCTACCACCGCGCCGCGGCGCTTGTTCGGGTTTATTCACTCACAGACCGAACAAGACCTCGCCGAGATGGCAGGGGCGGGTTTAAACTGGATTCGCTTGCCAATTCCGTTCTGGGCGATTGAAACCTGGCCTGGGGAGCCGTTCTTGGCGCAGGTGTGCTGGAAGTGAGTGTCGGATGTGAACCGAGATGCGATAAAACGCTGTTTCCTCAATATCCAAACTTGCATCAGTTTTCGGTGGAAAGGGGACGGCGCTGATCTTCCTTACGCAGGTACATCCTTCGCCTCATCGGCTGGGCGCGCAAATATGGTCTTCGCATCTATCTGGACCTTCACACCGTTCCTGGCTCTCAAAACGGTACGTGGCGACTACAGTACATTCTACTCGGCTCATCTATTTGACGTATCTTACGCCACCGCTTGCTCTTCTTTTCCCACGTGCCCCCACGCTACGGTTTGCGGGCCTCCTTTTACTGTATTCTGTATTTCCAACAGGCTACAATCATTCGGGAAGGTATGGGCAAATTAACTTCCTGAACGGAATCATGGGTATAGCGAATGCCCAACGCACTTTGGATTACATACGCATAATCACAGAGTTCATATCCCAACCGGAATATCGAAACGTTATACCAATGTTTGGAATCATCAACGAAGCACTCGTCGGGACCATTGGGAAGGAACAGATGACTGCGTTGTGAGCCCTTTTCTTCCTCCACGGCCATCGTATCTTCTACTTCTCTTCTCCTCCGTCTTGTTTCAACCCCAATTGCATCCACTTATCACGCGATTATGTTATCGCCACCCATTCAAACTTTTGATGAGATTGCATTTCTTGATCCCACATGAGCGCCCGCTGACAGCCGCTGACACCCCTCGTTCTCGTCATCTGTACTGTAGTTACCTTCAAGCTCACGACATGATACGAAACATTACCGGTTATGGAGAGGGCAATGGGCCGTACATTGCTGTTCACGATGGTTTCGTCGGCGTATCCCAGTGGGCAGACTTCCTCCCAGGCTCAGACCGGATCGTTCTCGATACCCACCCTTACTTCGCGTTCAATGGGCAGTCGAACACTTCCCCGATCGATGCAGATGATGGACTTGGAGAGCCTGGCGGTGTCTGGCCGAAGCAGGCCTGTAATTCCTGGGGGCCAAACATCAACAACAGGTCCGTATCTCTGCCATTCTCACGCGAATCAAACATTTAACCGGCTTGCGAATCAGTCAAAGTGCCTTCGGAGTCACCGTCGCAGGCGAATTCAGCAATGGGTATAACGCCTGTGGCTTGTTCCTTTTGGGCGTCGGGAACCCGGCTACAAGCGAGGGCGATTGCACGCCTTTTATCGATTGGCAAAACTGGAGCCCAACATTCAAGGCTGGGCTCCGTGATTTCTCGCTAGCGAGTATGGACGCCACTCAACACTGGTGGTTCTGGACGTGGAAGGTGGGTGAGGTTCTACCGCGGGCGCATCATTGTTTAACGTCAGGGCAAAATCTCGTGTTTTTTGCAGATTGGAAACTCATCTACCTCAGGGACGGTTGAGGCCCCTCTGTGGTCATACCAGCTTGGACTCCGAAATGGTTGGGTGCCAAGTGACCCACGCGCGAGCATCGGAAAATGTCAGGCGTTGGGCGGCAGCCAAGTCCCCTTCCCAGGCACGTATTCTGCGTGGCAGACCGGTGGACCCGGTGCAGGCACCATCGCTCCCAGTGTATCGTCGTCCTTCCAATGGCCTCCATCGACCATATCCAACGTCGACGGCGTCGTCTACGCCGCTCTCCCTACGTACACTCCGACCGGAACTATCTCTACCCTACCACCCCCTGAGCTCACGCCAAAGGTGCCGCAGGATGATGGCTGGTATGATGCGAAGGATACAGCTGGCGCGATGGTCACTGTTTCCGGGTGTAGCTACCCCAACGTTTGGGACTCAGTCGGCGTCGTTACTCCTACCGCACCTTGCCCCTCACGAAGTCTACCTATCTCAATCGTCACAACAACCCCATCACCGGTTTCTGCACGAGCCGGGTGACAGTGGTGATAGCATGGGGATGTGCATTTGGGGTGTCGCGTTTTTCGTTGCTTGTGCATGGCAACCCGGCATGCCGTAGTAGAAGGGAGGTTATGTTATGAGAATCTGGTGCTACGTACGGACGTTGCGATGACCGGTATGCACCTTCATATACGGACCCAGTATTGGTTTTCTTGCTTGGACTGCGAATGTGGACAGCTTGACGCAGCTCGGCTGCGAACGCGTTTCACGTTTCCGGCGTGCTTGTCACATTGTCTTCTCTGTTGCTTCACCATCCATACATGTATGTATGCATGGACTGCTGACGCTCGGAATCGTTGTACACCATACGAACGTTCTGATGTTTACTCACAGAGAAGACTCCTCTGGTTCCAAGATAACCTATTTTTCAGGGCCTTTAGTTATTTTTACCTTCGCTATCTTTATCCGATTCTATGGCGCTGTGGGGTGTACGGGATGGGAGGTATTCTGTTCTTAATCGTCCGCCTAGAAGAGCGACTGGTGGAGTGAGCGCGATGTGCCGCCGGTCGCACGTCGGCAGGATAGTCCCACGCCGCGGGAACTAGGCGCACGAGCCTGGGCATGTGTAAAACCAAGTCGCGCTCTTGGCTGATCAGCGAGTGGATCTGGCCCTCAATAAACATAAACTCTCGCAGAGTTGTACGTACGGCGCAAATTTACCACGACCGGGGGGCCGAAGACAGGCGACAAATGGGGATAGTCGTTTTAGTCGCCTGCTGGTCTCAACGATGACGATGACACACCGGAAGCACAACCAAGTACAGCTCGACGGGCCAAGCGCTATTTGGATAGTCAGTTGATTTTCGACGTCGCTGTTGCTCGTGTTTCTTTGCTATCGTACTGCTTAGCTTTGACCTCGCCCGTGTTCGGCGGGCCCATTTGCGCCTCATAAAAAAGGCTCCGGGCGCTGGGCGTTGGGCGTTGGGATCACGCATCCTGCCGGGTTCCGAGAGTTGCGCCTGGTGCGGCCCGCGGCCGGCTCGCGGAGATCGATCCGATCCCGAAAGTTTAGATCAATAAGGGTGGCACGCCGTGGGTCACAGTGAAAGAGTGAAAGCGAAAGGTGGCGAACGGAAGCCAGATTGCCTCCGTCTCCCTCGCGACTGATCGTTTTCCCTCAAGTAGCAACGCGCGTTGAGGGGAAGCCCGTCAGGAAGGTACAAAACCCTCGGGCCACGTTAGTCGCGAGACGAGCGACCACGGCCGGGCGATGCCGGTCCTTCGGTGGGGATTGCTTTGTTGGGGCGGATACGCAATCAGGACATATTAACTTGGCGCGATAACGTTATATGTGGTGTGGTGTTTGACTTGAGATGTCGGCTTGGGGAAGTAGCTTGGGCTTCTGGCGGGGCGGCGGTAGAACGTTCACGAGCGTCATCGCCGTGGGGCATCTTTTTCTTGCGCCGGTTATGAGCGATCCAATCGTCCTCCGGTCCAGATCGTTCTATCTGACTGAACTGGTGATTGCTTGTGAAAGCTGTGGTCAGGGTAGGTCGGACGAGTACGTGAAACGACCCATGGCGCGGTTGGTTCCGAGGAAGGCTGGAAGCTCGTGTTTCTTACACAACAGACAGACCATTTTCAGACCGACAAGTCAGTCGGTTTGCTAATGAATCACTTTCCGGGTATCTGAGAATCGCTGTGTCTGTGACGCCTCGTAATGACATATCGGTGTGATCACTGGGCAGGGGATTGATAATGAGATGCGCTAGCCTCAGCCAACTACACGGGTCTCGTCGAGATTGGGGGGGTTTTGCGGCAAGTCAACTCTATTCGAAATGGAATCTGGCCAAATTTGGAAGGTAGCCAGATCACGTTCCATGTCTAGCGATGGCGCTCACTATTTGGCATGATGCAAGATTCGGTCAAGGCAAATTCCGCGCATGCTAGCTCGTGTTTTCCTCTCTTCTCGTCGCAAGCGTTGTCTGGATCACGTTCATGAAATACCCACGACGGCAAAAGTTGAGAAGGATGGGGCGCAGCCACGCGATTCGCTGACCCACCTTCTAAGCGCTGCTGTGCTATTGGCCGAGTAGCTGAGTGCCGATTAGCTAATTCCATCTGGGACGGGGTCTTTCTCTCCGTCTCACTCTCTTGGCCGCTCAAGTTTACCCGAAATCGGGTCGCACAATGGTCGTACGGGGCCATACTCGGTCGCGCGGAGGAGTGCCTAAGTGTTTTTTTTATTCGTGAGATTCCTATTTACTGTCGCCATTCGCAACACGGGAAGACGTGCGAAGCACCAAAAAAAAAGAGTGGAGTGTGGATCCATTCCACGTTGCCGACAAGTGGGAAAATTGGGTTTTGGTAGGTTTTTAACACTTACGTTAACTATTAAAGAACTGTATATTACCATTTACGGATGGCCGGGACTTTTCCCACTCCGTCGCAGAGCCACCAGAGGCGGTTGCGGTCAGCAAGTGAAAATCTCGTGCTACCCCAAGAATGGCAACGAGCGGAGGAAGAGTGGCCGGAATTACTAAGGGATCCGGGAAGAAAAGAGAACATGAATGCTGTCCTGGACAGGATTTTTTTTCGGAACGGGAATGCAGGCGGGGATGGAGAAGCCTGGGATAAACTGAAAAGGAAAAGTGATTTAATTATGTCGCGGGGGGGCTGGTGACGGTAAGGTGGGTTCGAATAACTGGCAAGTGAGCGGCTAACGGAAATGCTTAAGCTGCCATAGATCTGCGATGTGTGAGACCGAACGAAGATGGTTTGAATTGTGGTTTGAATTGACTTTTTGCTTTCGGTAACTTGATTCCGACGGGAGGGATGCGCCAATTTTTGGTGCTCAAAGGCAGCGTTGAGTTCCCATCTCACATCAACTTACTGAGCCAACGCTCACCAAGATATAATCCACCACGTTTTCAGTTAGCCGTGCACACTAGTACCCCCGCTAGCCTCCTTGCGTTCTTATACCGCGCTAGCGCGTACCTCTCTGTTTCGTCCTTGACCTGTCATTCTCTTTTAGCCCATTCCCTTAGTCTACCCAGGATGGCCAATCCCTCTTCCCTCTCTGACTTTGTCCGTATGTCAGCGGTCGATGATCTTTCCTATCCCCTTGCCTGTGATGACCGGACTCGTGATGCGGTCAACACCATCGTCAGTGGTCGGAAGAGCTGGAAGACCCTCAAGGGAAAGGGTGAGGCCGTCTGGCCTCCTTACCTCGAGGCTGCCTTGATAGAAGGTCCGCCTCACCCATACCCCACCTTTCTCGCCCACGCACTCATCCCATCTTTTGTCAGCCCTCGACAAGTACCGTCCAGAGACGTCGCGCTCAACTCGATCTCTTAGCAGGTTCCCTAACCGAAATCGCTTCATCTCTGACTATATTTACCACGTCACCGGAAAGCGAAGGACTGCAAAGCAAGTAGGCAGTCGCCTTCAGCAGCTTCGTGATACCTGCGGCGGGAAGAGGAGTCAGTGCTTCTCCCGCTTCTCATCCCGTCTCTTCGTGCTCACAGATCAATGTCTCTGCACAGTTCTCAAGCTGCTTTCTAATCGTCACTACTCACCTGCCTCAGATTCCCATGAAGTCTCACCTTCTCTCGATGATGCCAACGCTTCGGATGACGCCTCTCCTAGCCCGTCCGCGTCGGATCATACCTTGGAACGCACCCATGCGCCGGCCCGCACCGCCCGTGCACTCGTGCATATCGATGTGCTCGCGGCCAATGCGCCTTGGTCTCCCTCAGACGACGCCGGTATTGTCATGGGAAATCCCCTTATGACCCCTCCCCACTCTCCAGAGGCGCACACCTTCTCCCAGACTTCACAGGTGAACATCTTTCACTCTCCCAAGCCTCGTCCCCTGCGGGCCATCGACCCTGTCGTCACTTTCACCTCTCCCTCTTTCGTGGTGGCCAAATCCTCGTGCTCTGTCTACTTCGATGGCAATTGCGTCCACAGCGACGTTACGGATGTGAGCTGCACTTCCGCCAAGGATGATTCCGGAATGTTCCTCTACCGAACGACCCTGATCCCCCAATACTGGGACCGCTTGTGTCAATCTCATGGTACGTTCCCATATCCAGAACAAGGGGCTCGATCGACGTGCTAACGCTGGTTCTAGAACCAGGACGGTATTCCATCGTTCAGGAGATCGTCCAGACCGTTCAAGGACGCTCTCCTGATGGTGATGTCCCACTCCAGACCACGCTCCTCACTGTTGTGTATCAGTTGAACGAGCAAAGGGCGTCATCTTCTCCCGTGCCCTCTTCTTCCACGGCTTCTCCAGCCAGCATACACCAGCGTTATGCGTTGACCTCCTGTAATGTGCGCTTCATGATCTTTCGGGCTCCGTACCGGAAAGGCTGACATCCGAATAGCCAGGGTACATGCAGGATCTACCGATTTCCCCCGTCAGCGCAACATTCAGCGAAACCGGTGATCATGTGGGGTCATACCTCCCGTCAGACTGCATGAGCCACATGCAAGAGCCTGCCTACGTTCAAATGTCCTCTCTGCCTGTGGAAGAACCTTTCAATGCTCGCTGGAGTGGCTATGCCCCATCGGCGGCCGAACCACTACTGTAAAACCAGCATATTCTTCACACTTGCAAGTTGATTCTCTCCAATCGCATTTATTGTATATCATTAAGGTGGGTTGGGGGTACTCGTTATGCTTCGCTGTGTGACTAAACGTCTTTTAATAGTGATTCATCTCTTGAGCGCATCATCGCCGACATTGTAGCACTACACAATTTCCCAACTGCCTCGCTTGCTTGCATAACTTCAACCTCTGTGGGGCTCCGCCGATACCCCAGAAACACTCTCAAAAGCGGCGCTTTCTCATTCTTCTCGATTTTCTCGTTGTTTTGTCTAACTCGTGCCTTTCATTTTCATCCCCAGTTGCCTCTTTACCATCTGCGCATTATAGTCCCATTATTTCCCCATGCAATTGTCTCTGCCCTATGTTCTGCCTATTCTTGTTTTCCTTGTGCTCTGCATGATTTGGGCCGTGCTACTGTTACCCTCCAGAAGTAATGTACTAGTCCAAGTTGTTTGCATGATAGACCCAGACGCCTTTACTCTCAGAGTGCGAGTGCGCCCGCCCGCGGAGGCATTCGCCAACGCCGCGGTCTGCCTGAAGTGGCACGTAAATTGATCGGAACCACAGACTCGGAATCTATCGCCGTTCGTGAGAACGATCGGCGGGGCCTTGCATTATTTGTCGATGGTCGAGAAACACGCGCGACGTGGCCTCATTCTCGTGGGAAGGTATTACAATTACTTCCGCCTCCAAGCCCCGGCTCACAGGTTCAGCTGCATGGGAGACCCGGAGGCATTGCTACCCACAACGCAATCGGCTCCGGGAAGAGAGGCCCTCCTGCTGCGGCCGGAGTGGCAGCACAGATTGTCGTAGAAAGCGAAGGGCCGGCCAAACAGCGCGCTTGCGCTTGAGGATTGGGACCAAACCAAATTCACGGCGTAGGGTGACCGGTGACCCATCCATCGCTCGCTTGCCGAGTTGGGGTGAGAAGCGCCAATTCCGGAAACGGCCATAATGAAAAAGAAGGGACACCAAAGAAAGACAGAATTTCAATTCCGAGTGTCCTTGTTTATTTTAAAATTACCACCCCGCCGCCATTCCCGGATTCCTAATCTAGTTCCGACAGTTAGTCCCCCCTCCGTCCGCCTGCCCGCCCTCGACGAGAGTAAAGTCAATCCTTCCCTTTGGGGCAAATCCCCCACCCCGCCGCGCTCGACAGCCCATTGCTACGCGAGGGAAGTCGAGCCGACTCCTGGGTGGAATCCCCGATTTCAGGAGAATCAGTGGCAGAGAGGGCGTTGGGCTGCGGCGCTCCGGTACCGCATAAACGAATATCTATCTTGAATCTGATCCCAAGGGATCCGCGCTCGGCTGTGCTATCGACAGCGCGAAACGTCGGCCGGTCTCCTTGTCCCTCATCGTACTATATGGCTGTTCATCTGGTTTAATTTTCCTTTGGAAAAAAAAAAACAAAGCAATGTGCGCAGTCTTCTTAGGGGAAATGAGATGGCCTATCAGCGGGCCAAAAGAACGGGACTCACTCATCAAATCGGGGATTATCTATCACCTCATTACTGGAGGGGAGGAGAAGTAAGGGTCACAGAAGGTGGCAGGCCAGACCTACAGTAACTGAAGGACCATCAGTTTCGGATCGAGAAACTTGGCAGGCGACAGACACGGGTAAAGATCACCTCATGAGGGATCGCTCCTGGGTTGCAAAGGTGCCGAGCTTCTACACGCCCAGCGCCCGCTCGAGTGACATGAATTGGGGTTTATGAGAGTCGTGGACGTGGAATCGAATGCGTGGCCAAGGTGGAGAGAAGAGTGCGCCGTTCCCGCTTTTGTTGGAACCGTTGATGCCTCGCGACATGTGGATACCGCGAAGGGAGTCAGGAGCTGGTCAGAACTTAATAGCCACGAGGCGCTAGATGAGAATGGGATGGGGGCCAGCCCTGCATAGGGTAGGTGTAGGATCCGAGACAGGGTTTGACAGGACTCGTGTCACTTTGTTTACCCGACAAGAGGGTGTGCCGAGACACTGTGGGATCATATCCTGGTCAGCTGTCTGGCCCCTGTCTTTGCGCTTGTGTATTCTCCTTCTATGCGAGAAGTTTACGACGTCATGCCACTCGCACGCTAGTATTTCCTACGCAAAGGGTGCCAGGGGGAGATGGTGAGAGAGAGGCGGCGGCGGTGCGCCAAACCGCACCCTCCACAGCGTTTCACGACCCTTCTTGACCAAGACGGAAGATACTAGAAGTGTGGCTAGAATACACCAGCGCCGGGACTCCATCGCCGCATCACAGAAAGATGTGATATCCGTGTTGCCGGTAACGAGAACAGGTTTTGGCCGATTTTGCGCAAGTAGTTATCGCGAATCTGACGGGCCCATCAGGCGCGCCATTTAGTCTGCTTTAAAATGGCAGATGTTGACGTGATGGGGAAAAGTGAATAACCTCACCGCGCGGGTGCAGATAACGTGTGCGGGGAATAACAAAATACCCTTTGATAAAAGATAAAATTATCACGGTCTAGATACAGGAGCGACCTACGAACAAGAGACAGGATGAATACGGTGCAGGAAAACGTGTAGCACGGAATAAAATAAAGGAGCATGAGATAGCAAGAAGAATTGAGGAAAATCACTACCTTGGCAGATTTTTTTCAATACTCCACGGCATCGTCATCATCCGCTGGCATCGTCGTAGGATCATCCTTCCTTTCGGACTCGTCTGACCGCGAGCTGTCCTGCTTGGTGACTGATCCCTGTCTCTCTTCGACAGGCGTGTCGTCCAAGTCCATTTTAGCCTCGGACGGAGAAGGTTCAGGTTTGGAGTCTCCGGTCTGTTCGCTAGTGGGGGTGGGATCGGGCTTGGTGCTTTCGTCTGCTTTGGCAGCCTCACGCTCTGCTTGCTTGCGAGCCTCCTCCTCGACCACTCGCTGCCTAAGCTCCTTAATCTCGTTAATGGCCCCGTCGCGTTCGCCGAGAAAGGTGCCCCACTCCTTCTTGGCGGTTTCGGCTGCCTAGGTGAATGTGTTCGTGATCAAAATCGCGGTAGTAAAGATAGTGAAGAAGATAAGTCACCTCTACTTTCCGTTTAGCAATGAAAACTTCCTGAGAAGGCGTGAGGACCGCCGGAAGGTAGTACAACGGCGGGGGGTGTGTTCGCGTTGGTTCAAGGGTCCATTTGTGCGAGGGTGGAGGACTCGAGTCGTCAGAAGGAATTATATCTGATGTGAGAAGGAAATTGGCGAGGATGGGAAGTCTCGCACGACGGAGCCTATGCTGGTATCATCCCGAGTCTTGTTAATCTCAGCGGTACCAAAGGAAACACAAGAGGGACCTACGATTGAGTTCTTCAATTGAATCTCCTCCTCCTTGCGGTTCGCGATATGTTTGTCTTTCTTCGCCTCTTCGGCTCTCCTGACAGTGTCAGTTTCTTTTCGGAGTTTATCCTGTAGCCTTTTATCAATCAACTGTCGCTTTTTGGCCTGGGTACGATGTCAGATAGGATATGGTGAAGAACACGGGCACGAGTTCTCACCGCTTCGCTGGCGTTCCGAGCCTCGTCTTCGGTCTTTGCCTTGTTCAGAGTCCCGACAAGAAGTCCAAACATACTCTTTCCACGCTTGCGCTCCCTAGGTTCCACAGTCAGATCCAATCGTGGTCGTTTCTTTGGTGCGGCTGCGGCAGCCACCGTTGCCTGGGTAGGCTGGGTGTCTTGCATCATCGCGTCGGTGTCGGCTGCTTCATCTTTGATAGGGGCCTGATTTTGTCTGTGTAGAGACATCAGTTTAGAAATGCAAGAAATGATGTATCAACCGACTCGTCTGTTGACATGATTGGAGAGGTCAAACTGAAAGAGATGAGGCGTTGTCGGACATTGAATTTGACGACTTGGACGATGGCACCCAGATCCACCACCGCAACGAAAGTACAACCACGGGCGGGCCAACCTGCGAAAAGAAAGCCATTGCTCAAGAAGGAGATTTCACTCGGCGACCGGGTTCAACGTCTCTTCACGTCATTATGTGCGCAGATTGATGGGAACCATTTCACAAATGCGATCAAGACATGCGACAAAGGTATGTCGCTCTCTTCCCAACACTCACGCCGTGTTCGATAATTTTCTTGGATCAGTTCTCCGTCTCGTTCCAGACGACAGGGATGCAAAACAGACAAAACTTTTCCTGCTTCTGCAGACGGAGCGTTACAGTGATGCTCTTGCGTTACTCGAGTCCTCCGACGAGTCTTCTGCATTTGAGCGTACCTACTCGCTTTACCGGCTCCAACAACTAGACGAAGCTGCACAACTACTTGATAAGGTTAAGCAGAGACACGAACAAAACCGAGGAGCTTTGCATCTGGAGGCGCAACTTGTGCGTGCTCTCTCATCATTAATGCGCAGTCCGAGTTGACCCTTTTGTAGAACTACAGACAAGGTAATTACCAGGTCGCCTTAGACCTGTACAATCAGCTTCTCGACTCCTCAGACCCGGTACTATCATTCCTTTGTATGAATGGTTTGAATTTGTACCTCTAACCGTCGCTAAAAGAGTAGCGAAGAGTACTCCGATATCTTGACCAATCTCCGAGCGTCACAAAAACACCTTGATTTCATCAATACCGACTACCTTCGTGCACTCGATGGTCTCAACTCTGATGTGACTGGATCACTCGAACATGCGCCGCCTCCAGTGCTACCTAGCTTGTCGAACGTCACAGGCCTAGGGGTCACTGCTTCCGCAAGCACAACTGGGGATGCAGGCAGGGAACAAGCTGCTGTTCGGGGAGTCCGCTCAAGGCGTGTGCCGAAGGGGGTTGTGCCCGGTGTAACACCTCCCCCTGATCCGGAGCGATGGCTTAAGAAAAGTGAGAGATCGACGTTCCAACAAGCACGGGGCAAGAGAAAAGGCGGTGGAGGTGCTACACAAGGTGTGGTAGAGAGTGCGGGTGCCAGTGGTCCAGCCACGGGTGGACATGGTCGCAGCGGGGGACATGGGAGAGGGGGGAAAAAGAAAAAGTAAGGTAAGGTTTGTATCTTCGGTGGTTGTAACCCACCCCTCAAGCCTCGAGGCGTCAGGGGTGATCTAAATTGGCACATGCAGGTGATCACGGCCTTTGTGGGGGCTTCTTTTGTTCGCCAAAGCGACATGCGTGGTGCATGTTCCTCTTTACTCTCGTCATTTTTCTTCCACTTTTGCCGAGTCCACGTGTAACAGCTCTGCTTTCCCATCAATTCCTGCTTCCACGTCACGTGAACACTTCTCGTTCCACCTACGAATAGAGCTCGTCAACTTCCCAATCTTACTCGCGCGAACTTTCTGAGACCAGCAAAGGTTGTGACACCCCAGTGTTATCTCCTGTCTGCGATCCCTGAAGAATTTCGTCATCAACCTCATGTTTATGGCGCGTCTTTGGTGTTCATTTCCCGGCACGTTTTATCGGCAATTACTCGTTGCGGGGGCGAGCCAGACTCTAAGCCTCGACCGAGTTTCAACTTTATAGCGAACTGCCCGGGCTTGATTCTATGATTCGAAGGGTTGCTATGCGCAGCCCGGTTATGACCTGCATCTTGGGACGTTCTTGAACACTTTGATCACCTTCTTTTCCCTAACGGCCCCCAGCATGCCTCCAGAAAGCTCTTGTTTCCAGCGAGTTCGTATCTTAGAAAGGATCGGTCACATGGATTTCGCGTGGTGCGACATGCGCGACACGGCCAGATCAATTTTCAGTGAGTAGGTGAAATGCAAGGCGTGGCTCATGTCACGTTGCGCAACCGCTTCCCACTCACCTGCAGACAACCCCAGTTATGAAAGTCATGGAACGCGCAAGGTAGCCGGGGAGGACATATAAACCCCACTCACAGCGTTGAAAGTACCCAGACTTGCACGGTCTTCCCTCTGGTCATCGTCCTCTCTAGTCAACAGAAAACATGTCGCATCCCACTGTCCGCGGTGTTGTTGTGATCACGCGCAACGGCGAACGCTATGGCTACCACCAGGACCCCGTCACGTACAAGAGCTCCCATACTGACTCAACCCCCTTGGGCGAGGTGTGCCACCCAGCGTCTATCATCATTCATCTCTCTAACAGTCACGTGCAGGTTCAAGCCTTCCAGCTCGGCTCACAGTTGCGCAAGGAATATTTCGATCAATCGTCGGCTAACTACATCCACAACGTTCGCACCGACCTTGTCGACCTTGATCAGGTCCACGCTCGTATCAAGAACGGTGGCGAAGGTCGTGTTGTGTTTGACTCCACCATCGCACTGCTACAAGGCCTTTTCCCGCCGACTACAAAGAACACTATTGAGCTTGCGAACGAGACCAAGGTCACCGCTCCCCTCGGAGGATATCAATATGTTCCTGGTGAGCCCTATACGATCTTTGTGGATGTCATTTATTTGATTCCGCTACAGCTGAAACCGTCGAGCCTGCCAACGACCGTTCCCTCGAAAGCTGGACGGACTGCCCGGTATTCACGGTGGCTCTCTCACAGTACGAGATCTAACACAAAACGTTTAGGCATTCCAAGACCACGTGAAGAAGTTCTATGCTTCTTCCGAGTTCAAGGCCGCAGAGAAGGCCGCAGAGCCCTTCTTCAGACTTGCCAATGACTTCGTCTTTGGCCGCCCTATTACCCTTGAGAACGCTGTAAGTGCTTGCAAGTGTGCAGCGGAATTAGCTCGCTTATTCTATAATACAGGTTAACGTACGTTTAGCGTGCAGCACTATAGTGTTACGGCCCCACTGAGAATACTCATTCGCAGATCTATGATTTCATGAACCATCAACTGACCCACAACAAGTCCTATGCCCATCGCCTCCCACCCACGCTGATTGAGCAGGCGCGTCACTGGGCCAACTTCCACGAGACAGGAGTCTTCTCGGATCCCTCCATCAATGGCATTGGGAACAGTGCGCCTCCGACTCTCCACCTTCAAATACCTTTTCTGACCATTTTGTGTAGTCGCTGGGCGCACCCTACTTCAATCGGTTATCAGCTCTTTGGAGCGGATCACTTACGATGGCGACCCTTTGCAGTTCCTCGTTGAGTCGACCACTTACCAGCCGTTCATCTCTCTCTTCTCGCAGACAGAGATGATAAACAGTGACCCTGAACTTAAAGGCATTCGTGCGTGTGACTGCAAATGCGTTTATATTTCTAGCTCTTAACCAGTGCACTTACAGCCAACTTTGCCTCTGCTCTCGCCATCGAGCTGCGCCGCGGCTCTCTCCCCGACAACCGCGACTTTTTGCGCTTCAAGTTCAAGAACGGAACCGACGACGACTTCACCACTATCCACGTCTTTGATCACAATGGCGACATCCCTCTGACTGAATTCATTTACCGCGTTGAGGTACTTGTTTTATCAGAATATCACGTGGGCAAATGCCTCAGACTACCTTCTTTCTCAGAATTCCGCAATCAGTTCTAACCGCCAGTGGATGAAGGTCTGCGGCGCCTCTTCGACTTCCAACTTGGCACCATGGGGAATGCCGTCGTTGCCTCTCTTCCAAGAGGCTCGTGAGCAATCCCCATTCGCGACCGCGATGTGCGGAGCGCTCGTTGCTGCTCTTTTCATGGCCACCGTTCTCGTCGCGGCCAAGTTCTTCAAGCGTTCGCGCCGAGGACGTATCGCACTTCGTACAAGCGGCGTGAGCACACTTTTTTCGCTATGCCGCGGCCGAGTTGTTTGGCTAACCTTGAATTGAAAAAAGGATGAGGGCTCGCTCGTTCTGCCGACGACGGAGAAGCAACGCCCTGTGCACTACTGAGCGTATCGCTCGCTTCCGACTCGATTTCCCAACGAACGTCTGTTCTGTATACTCCGATGGACATTTGTGTCTAACTTATAGTGGGTGTTGAGACGAGAGTGACGGTGGCGGGGACGGTTCGGGTCCCGGTCCCGAATCTTGCCGGGCCAGGTTTCGTAATTTCTTGCATCCGAACAGTCATCACACCACTAGGGCTTGTAACGTGCGAAAAGGTGCATTTTGCACTTGGCTGTGTTTGTACTTACGTTTTGGGTGTTGCGTCTTGTTGTATTCTTCTATTCATCCGGGACTGTGGGCTGAGTGACGACAACGATAAAGAAACGAGTAAGCGCGCACCGGTTGCGATCACGAGGCTTTACCTTTTCGCTTACGCCTCCGCGGAACCACTATTTAAGTTTGTGTCCCGACCCGAACAAAGGGGATTTAGCAGGAATCAATGAAAGACGTTGATGATGGGATCTGGAAGGGAAACACCTTTGACATCTGGAATGCCGCTGTACGGATCCGCTCGCGAGAGGAGCACATGGGCGAGGAGATCTTCTAGTACAGTACACTAGCCTCCTCCGAGAATCCGAGGACTTGTCGTACTACGCCTCATACGGCAAATAGGGTTTTTGGCTCACCGTCGATAATCACACTGATGACAAAATGGTCGATCAAACCGTGGTTCAGCCATCCAGATCGGGACACAGCGAGAGTTCGATGAGGAGCCCTCACGACCCCACTGGTTCTCGAGGCGTAGCCCCACCAGAACCTCAGGCTGTAACCAACAGGTACTGTATGTCGACCCACTACGAGCTCCTCACTCGTTGTTCCGGGTATACCCGGGATCCCCGAGGTTCCCAGGCGGCGCATCCATGCGTTTGACCCCATCGCTGGTTCAATAACAACACAGCCTTTTTTTTTTGGTTACATTCATCACCCTCTATTTCCTCATTCTCAGTCGGACATTCCGCACAAGACAAAGAAGCTGGTGTTCGTATTTGAATGTAACAGCATTTCGTCAAGTATCTCGCCCCAAGCGCCATTGCATAGGCACAGGCAACCTTTTGGGCCGTGATAGGCCATGTTCACAGTTTACGATCGCACGGTTTGTGATCCCTGAGGTGCCTGCAATGACACCAGGTATAGACGAACCCCCTTCATGGTCCTTGTCCATCCACTAAGACGAGCCTTATCCTGACCATTCTTGGCACCTTCGATGCGGATTCGTGGTGAGACCCACATCACGGTCCATCTTACTTTTCTCAACTCCACAGCCTCTTGTTTTGCGTCGTCTTCATTCACTATCTGTCCCGCATGATCTCCGACGTGCGGCGTGCGTACCATCATTTAGTCAGGATGGGATATGCTGTCACACCTTGGTACTTTCATGCGGGAGGATGGCGGATCCGATGCATCACGGAGACGATGTTCTACCCATTTAGTGGGTGTCTGGTTGGAGTGTCCACTCGATCGTCATCAGACACAGGCCCTCTTCGCTTCTGCATCCGCAAAGAGAGGAAACCTGAATTTAGATTTTGGTTAGTGGCGTCTTGAAAGGGTGTTTACGTCGAGTTTTGACGGCTTACAGAACTAGGGTTAGTCTATTTCATGTTGCTCCAAACCGACTCGGCGACCCATATGTGTCGGCGTGCCACGCGTTTATCGTCGCTGACGCATCGATATGACGAACCGATTCGTTTTCATCAACACCGGTTAGTCATGGGCCAAGCGAATTAATCCCCACTTCACCCACGTACTGTCAACGTGACCCGTCATATTTCCACTCAGCTCAGACATTGCTTTCGGAGACGGCGACATCCGACGCTTCCATCATTTCCAACTCGCGCACTTTCCCGGTGACTACGATGAAAGGAAACATTGCTACGTATTGTTAGCACCACAAGCACGCGGGCGTTGGTGGACACACCGAAAACACATTCCCACAGTTCACGTCGCTTGGCTATGTTTCGGGTACGTACCCGAAACGGCGACCGCTATGTACAGGGTACCGGGCTTGCTGTACAGTAAGGCGGGCTCATGCAAGCCTAACACCCGGTTCCCTCGCACTAGGATATATTAGCATTACCGGCGCAATCGCAATCGCAGCCCCAGCGCTTACCTCGCGAACATGTGGATGGTGACTAGGACACAGTTCTGATTTTGCTAAGGTTTGGGGACGCCAGGAGTTTTTTTTTGCGATGAAAGGGACTACTGTAATCTTCACAAGGTGATCTTCTTCTCTACTCCGCTATGACGTGGTGTTGAAGGGATGCTTTCGCAAGAACAGGTCTTTGGTTAGTGGCGAGAACAAAGGCATGGCTGCCTGCTTGTACGAGTGTACGTGTACAAGAGTAAACGGTCGCGCCTTGTGGTTTTGAACGCATCTGTTGAGCCAAATGCCATACCACATTTTCCCGATTTGCTGTGTAGGTCTGGTTGCTACGTAGGACCCACGTGCTGACGCTTTCTTCAACCAGCGTCAGAGATGCCACCCAAAACACGTACGTTCTGCTATTGTAGTCTTGGTACCTTCTGCAAGGCGCGTCAGCATTTGGGCTTCAAGGTCGTTCCATTCGTCTACCCTCCCTAACAGCACGACAGTGCAAAACCTGTCCTGCCGTACTTGATACAGCCAATCGCTATTCGTTTACCCAATGTTGTGACGTTATTTCGTAATTCGCCAAGGTTACTCGAACTTTGTAATAGCGACGGTCCTGGGGCGATTGCCTTTGCGTAGGGCCATGACGGATCTCAGCCACAGGAATTTTCGCCATTGCTTCCACAGTATCACCGCTCTGATGTATGCTTATTTATTCAGGAACTCCTTCTATGAACTCGTCAAATGTGCGGCACGTTCAAGTTCTATCTTTTGATGCCGGCTGGACGCCACTGAGCCATTCCTTCGTGTCCTTCGGCTGTTATTGGTCTCTTGAGTCCCCACCAATACTGTTTTTGTGACTTAAAAGATGCCGTTATGTCCCTCACTGACGCACAAGTCGTATGTCAGTAACCAAAGCCAATTCTTTTGCGCCACCTCCCGCTATGTAAGCACTCTCGGTGCTTTTATACTTGTTTCAGGGATATACACGTACACCGTACGAGTGGTCGCCAAGCGCCGTGGTCACCCAGATGTTCCGTACTGGAAGCCTCGTCACATTGGTCATTCTGGAAGAAATGACGACGATAACAAGTGGACGGATACGGTATGTCCGACAACCCGTTCGATTTGCTATGGTACTATGCCGTTATTCTAGGTCCTTCTCCATTGAGTTGGTTTTTTCGAATCGCCCGCATGGCCCGCATGTGGTTTCATTTGTCCAGAAACGTCGCTCGGGCAGAGCTCACCGCCGGTGGGGTGATTCGACTGGACGCGTAAGTGGTTATTGCGGGGCCTGCCAACACCTACAGTCGTTACATTACGACACCTGAAGAACATGTCATGTAGCGTTATGAACGCGCTTTCGCCGTTTTCTGATGTTGTTCGTCTTCTGTACACGTACGACGTATTACCAACACTGACAAACTTGAACGTCACAGATACCCTAGAGTCGTACGTCGACAAGTATACTGTCTTGGTGTCAACTTGGCTGACTGTGCGACCACCGGAGCTGTACCACCGTTAGACCCCACTTCTCCGATTTGACATCAGAAGCGAGATCGTTGCGGGCACGCCTTTTTTTCGTGACCTGGCTCGACGAACGCCTTTCCGTTCTCCTTCAGACCGCAGTTGTTTTCGTCAGCCCAGATATCCGTCACAGCTTCCGGGTTATGTTCTGGTTGACTCGCCTGCCGGATCGACCGACGTTCAACCCCGGCCAAACTGTGGCGGCTTAGTTCGTTGGCGCGAATCCGCGAGTTTGCGACGCCATCTAGGGCCGACAACAACTTGAGGTTAGCGGACACTTTCTTGTCCATGCAACGACTCATTGGTGGCAGTCGGAACGCTATGAGGTCGGACTCACGCCCGTCGGCGACGAACAGCATAAGCCAGTTATATATTCGTCGTCGTTCTCCGTCTCGATCGTTCGGAAGGTTTTGCGAATCAGCATCGTCGGTGTGACATGGTGAGTGGGGAACGGCAATTTCCCTCTACCGAGTATTTGTCAAGGATGATTGAATCTGGGGCACCAAGTGCGTCGACTTAACTAACCCCTTTGGCATCCGGAGCCTGCGTGATTCATAAATGACCAAGTCCCTCAAGACTTATCGGTTAACATATTTTCGGCGACTCGAACCAGTGCTGGGCAGTCGTTGACTGGAAGTCGGGAGTCAGGGTCACACAATGTCGACTAGTCACTGACTAGTCATTTGACCGTGGAACAACCGTGACTTTTCTCATCATGTGGCAGCACTGTTGAAGCGTACACGAACACGAAGTTGATGCTGGGGGCCAAGCTGGGGGCCCTGGGGCGACACTGAGGGGTAGGCGTGGGAATGGTCACTGTCATTTGCAGTCGTTGACCCCCATGGTCAGACGGCCGGCCACCCTGACTGGCACAACACTGATTGGGATCGTCTCGTTATCTGGGGTTTTGTAAAACTTCTAGGTTTCTTGACAGGGTGTTATGCGGATGTTATCGGTATATAGTTTCAAATACAATGATCTTTTCCTCGACATCTCTGAATTCGCTCGTCACCGTGGAATGGGATATACAAGTAATCTCGTGAGGGGGCACTCATGGACCCCAGAAGTTCCTGAGTTCTTCCTCTGCCCGTGCCAAGCGGCGCAGCTTTTGCTCTAGGAACTCGCGCTCTTTCTTGACATCAAGTGGTTCCTGCAGAAATTCGCGGCAACGTTCGCCAACGTTCGGCTCGCTGAACTTGAAACTTTGCCGGAGTACGGATGCAAGGTCTTGACAAATACCGCGGACAAGTTCTGTGTCGACGACGAGCGGGACGTAGTCGACAAATCTGTGCAGTGCAACTATTACAAATAGGCGCGCACCATAAGACTCTATATCATGACCGCGAAGAGGCGATATGATGAGACCCACCTTCGAAGCCTGCACTGGCTTTAGCCATGTCTTCGAGCGCGGAATCAGAAGGATGAGGGGGTAGGAGTCTAGCCAAGGCGAGATCCTCCATCGCCGGAAATCCGGCCTTATTGAGAGACGTCTTTGCCTGGCCGATGGCCGAGGCAAACGATGGGGTCGGTTGGGTGCCATTTGGTGAGGCTAGTCGGTGCAAATCCCGGAGTAAAGGATTTTTCGTAGCAAGTTCACGCTGCATCTTGAGGTGAGACAAGAACATGTCTTTGCACTCCCTGTAATATCGCTCATTTCGTGTATGCCCAGTGTGCTCCAACTTGAGGAGCAACGCTGTGGCCGTTCTTGTCCTGTCAAAGCACGCCTGTAAATGACCTTGGATCGTATCTCTGCAAAGGGTGTCATCGTAGATATGCAGGACAGAAACACGAACATACCGCAGGTGGATGGGCAATCCATTGTGCGAAAACTTCCCACATCGCGCGTCAATGGACTTTTTGATGAAATCTTGAAGATGTCTCGCTGAGTCCCTGACAAACTGATTTGTTGGCTGGTCCCACTTGGCCGTGAACGAACGCAGATACTCCTCCGCCACGTCATTCTGCCCGCTGTCCGGGAGTCCACGAACAGATGAACTACGAGAATGGATGAAGATGAAATTTACACTAGAAGTCACTGAGAAGTCTTACCGGGCCTTCCTTTCGACGACATCATTCAAGAATATGACCTTGCGGGCTACGGAGAGAGCCGGAGGGGGATCACCATCAAGTAAAAGCTCGGGGAGAGGTGTGACAGATGGTTGCTCCTTGAGGTTGTTATTCCACGCACGGAACTCTGGACATGTTGCCCTGAGCTGATTCTTGAGTCTCACCGCTTCATCTTCGATGCGATATAGTACGTTGCCGTCGTCTCGCGACTTTCGCTCCACCCCACCTTCAATGTCACGAACCAATTGGTCGACCAGGGAATTGATCTCCCCAACGCTGTCATCGGATGGCTGCTTGCCTAGCCGTGCCAGATCTTGATTGGCGCTCTCTATCAGATCCTGGATTTGGGACCCAAGCTCGGGAACACTGTGAAGGACGTCAATCACAGCAACTCTTGCGAATATAAAGGGTGTCGCATACTTGTCTGACATCAAGTCCGAGAGAATTTCCTCAAGACGCTGAACGAGATTTTTGGTTCCAAGACGATTATGAAAGGATCTGGGGAGCTCTCGCCAGATAGATGTTTTTTTGAACCACATATCTTCCTGTTCACGGGCCACGGCCAGGGGTGGCACAGGGTGCGGGCTCTGCGTATCGGGTTGTTTGACACAAAACCACCCGCGATGCAATGGTTCAGTCTTGCCCTTGATGTATCCCACCCATTTCTCGTGCGCGGCCTCTGGACTTCTGTCCGGTTTGGTTAAGACCCCTGAGGCATCGATAAAGAAGAGCTTTTCAGGTGGAGAAATGCGAGTGCCCTACCGACGGTGCGCTGTCCGTATGGATCATGAGTACGCGCGAGGTCATATGCACCTTGGTTGGCAAAGTCGGCTAGGACCCTGTGTCAGCGGTTTGGCCTTGAAACACAAGGTACGAGGGCGTACTCTCGCAAGTTATGGTCATAAGGATAATGCAGTTCTTCTTCGAAACGTAACTCGAAGCCAAGTTCTTGATAAGTCCGATATTTTCTCGGTTTCCACTTGTGCCAACGTTGTGAATCAAGCCTTGAGAACATCAGCTTACAAATACGCTATAATCTGGAATTTAGGATGTACCGGGTAGGTCGACGAAGGATATTTCACTGTAATCTGGGCCCGTGATCTCCAGACATATGATGTTCGGAGAGAACGTCAACTCATTGCTGCTCGGGTCGGCATCGCATTCCAAGAACGCGCCTGCGGGTGTACTGGGATTAAGAATGGCGAACTGGGCTCGTGAGATACGATCTTCCAGCAAGTCCTTGTCCGTGATGAGGTCACCAAAAGGTTCTTTCGGCAGATCAGAGACATTTGTTCCACCAGATGCAGTGACGCGACGCAGAAATACTTGGCATGACCATGGACCATCTCCGCGCGTGAGACGGCACTCAATGGGGCATCTTCACGAAAGAGTATCAACTCCGAGACAAGGGGAAATGAGACAGCAGAGAGTATGCTCACCGCGTACATGCGTCCCCTGGTGCTTTCAAAAGCGGGATTCCCGAGATAGCTTGGATCAAGGATGATTTACCGGAACTCTGCGAGCCGACCACAGCAATAATCGGAAGGTCGATGTAGCGATTAAGCCTTCCTCCATCAGTCAGATGGGCCGTCTGCAATGCAAACTAGTCGTACTTACTCAATGTCATGCAGACTGTTGTTCAGGCGCAAGTTATTCCGCGCGTAACGCGTGTCGCTATTTCCCACTGTTATCTCGGGATCGACCTGAGTGGTCGTCGTTGAAGGCTCCAAGACATCAAGCGTTAACATTGGCGAAGCGGGTGGTGATGTTGCAGCTACGGGGGCTGGCTCGGGGTCCGAGTCGGTGATGGTGATGGCAGGGGGGGGCTGCTACGACGGATAACCAATAATGTTGGGATGAAAATCAAGAAGGGTGGGTGAGGAAAAATACTCACGAGGGGTGGTTCTGTAATATGCATATGGGGTGCCACAACCTGATAGTTCTAGGAGATCGATGCGGGAAGCCAAGCTTACGCCTGCATTAAGAGTGCGCGTATTACGCGACATCCGCAGCAACGAAAGCTTTCGCGTCCCTGGTTTTTTGCTGCATGCGGACGGAAGTAGAGAAGGAAATCCCGCATTTGATATTGGGTGCACACAGAGTACTGCGGATGGCTGCGGATGTTCGTTATCGACAGGGGACAGGGACAGTTCTAGACATCTCCAAGCGGAAAAGGTCATTCGCATGCATCTCATCGATGGGGAACATTCTACGACACGAATACGCAGCACGATCTACTTCTACTACGGCGGATCATTCGAACAATTCAGTAAGCTCTTTTCGGGCCAATAGGAGGCGCTGACGCCTCTTCTCCAACTCGCTGCGGCGTTCGACAACGTCTCCCGGCTCGCTCAGAAGCTTCCTGCAGCGCTCGTACCCTCCGGGCCCATTGATAGAGAGTCCGTCAAAAAGGGCGTCCTCGAGGCCGACTGTCACTCCCCGCAGCAAAGCTCGGTCGATGCACATCGGAATGTTATCTGCAAAGCGCTTGTACGCAACTATGACGTAGCGTTAGCCATGATATACGTAAACAACAGAGAAACGAGGGACTCTCGACCTTGGAAGTAAGCACGAACGTCTGCCATTATTCCGATGGCTGGTTCCATAAGATCTGGTGGAAGTAGGGCAGCTAGTGATGAGGCGTCTACCGAGCGTAGCCCAAGCCTAGCAAGGGAAGAAATCGCCTCGTCAAGTGCGATCTCCATGCTTGGGCTGCAAGTATCTGGATCCAGGTTCCTCATGACCTTACTCGTGGACATCAAGCGATCTCTTTTGTAGTGACCCAGGAATTTTGAGCGATACTCGGTGTAATAGTGTACGTTCAAGGTGAAGGGCTCATGCTCGTCTACCAGTAAGAAGCCAATATGTTGTGCTGTGGTGTCTGCACATTTCTGTATATGGGATTGCATTATATTCCTGGTAGTTGATGTCAACGAAGTGGAACGTATGTAAATCAAGAGGCGTACTTGACTCCTTGCTTTAGATGACCATGGGAATACTGAGAGAATTGGTCTTCCACCAACTCCTGGACGCGTCTAGTCAGTTCCTTCTTCGTGGTGTCAAAGAACTGCCTTGAAGGATCCTCCCATTGCTCCACGAAATCAACAATATACTGCTTTATGACAATATATGAGTAATGGCCTGGTAGCTCGCGGGTCACGGCGCTAATAAACGAAGGGTCAGGGCTCGGAGGGCGAAAGAAACATATGCTAGCTTACGAGTTTGCTTTCTCCAAGACCTGGTCGACGAAAATCGGTGAACTAGCATCACAGGGCTCTTGCTCCCACGTCTCTTCATTTGAAAGGAAGGAGAAAGGAGGAACTGTGCCAGTGGCTTTAAAGACGAAACTGCTCTCGAGTGGCAGAAAATAAGGTGCCGTATGACGGATTGCCTCCTTGAACTCGTCTCGGGGCTCACGAAGTGCCTGTAACAGGCCATTTTCATCCGGGACACCATCAATAAGGCGCTGGATAGACCGAACAAATACGCCGATCAATTTCAAGATCTCGGAAACGGGTTCAGATGATGGTGGACCCGGCAGCCGGTCGATGTCCATTTGAGTCAGCTTGAGGAGTCTGTCGAGCTCCTCCTGCAACTCAGGAAGCCTACCAATGTGTTACAATTAACTCCAAGATCAAAGGTGAAAAGGACTTGCCTCTTGGAGATCAAACTAGACAATACTTGTCCCAGTCGTTTCGTCAGCTTGTCTGTCCCTAAGTGACGTTTGCATAGCCCTTCCAAATTCGACCAAGGTTCCCTGGTTGAGAAAAACTCCGCTTCTTGCTCTCTGGCTTGCTCGTACGTGATCCCGTTTCGGATATCCTGAGAGTCAGGGTTCTTCACAGAGAAGTACTCTATTCCCCCACCCACTCCACCACTCCGGATTTTACCTATCCACATTGCCTCTTCGCCGGCGGGTATCCGGTCAGGTTTCGTGAGAACGCCTACCATGACGCAGCTAGGGTTAACACTCTGAAGCGACATCTTACAATATCGAAATACCAATAGTTCGAGCACCGCTTGGATCGAATTGGGCAGCAAGGCGGTGAGCGGTTTGGTTCTCGAAATCCGCTGTGGATGTCAATTGCTTAGAGAACAGCCACACAACGGAGGTGAGGGGCAAGCATACTCACTCTCGCATGCGATTGTTAATAGGATGATACAACTCTCCTTACGGATGTGTTCCTCGGCAAGCTGTTGAACCAGACGAGAGTCTCGCGGTTCTCCTCCAACGATCAAACCTGGACTGAGTTAGTCCGTTTGCCAGATTTCGGCATTCGTGTCACCCACCTGGCAGGTCGACGAACGATAAATCATCAACATCCCTACCAGAGATCTCTAGACAAATCGTGTTTGGGGAGAACGATAACTGCCTCTCCTCGAGAGCGTCGGGAGAGGCTTCTAAGAATTGGTGAGGAGAGATCCTGGGATTCAAGATTGCACATTGTGCGCGGCGGATACGTTCGGTAACAAGAGGCTTTTCGAAAATGGGACCCCCGAATTCAATTTTCTGCGGTTGTGAAAGCACCTTGCCGTCTTCATCTGTGACAATGCGCAGCGAGACCACACATCGCCAGGGCTCAGACGAGTGCGAGAGCTGGCATTCTGTTGGACACCTATGTGTGCAAAGGGTTTGTGGCGAAATCAACAGAGGCTGGGAAAGCCTACCTCGTGCAAGTTCCAGACGCACGGGGTAGGGTGATACCCGATATGGCCTCTATAAGGGATGACTTCCCCGCGCTCTGCGACCCCAACACAGCGATGATGGGGATGTCGAGGTCTAACTGTACGCTACGGGATGAAAGAGAACGTTGAGACGGGCAGCCGACAGGGCTTGCTGTGATCCTCACCCTGTAGCACGAAGGCGGTTCACTGCATCAAGCATTTTGCGCTTCTGCGCGACATATTGCGGGTCCGAAAGACCCACCGGGATATCTACATGGTTAATTGAACACGATTCGCCACAGGGTCGAATTCTTGTCTCCATTCGGATACTTATAACTCATCCGCTGAATCACGACCCCCGGTCAAGTCAAGTTGACATAACACCAGGAAGGTGGCACTCCCTTGGATCAGTATGAGTATTCCTGTGCCTGACATTACCATCGCCACAGTGGAAAGAACAAACGTAAGATCCCCAAGTGGCGCGAACCGGCCCCATTCGTCCATGGTCACAAGGTATATACCGTAATACCAGTGCGAATGAACGAACTTGTTACTTTCAGAAGACCCAGCCAAGCTTTGGACATCATTCTACCCCCATAAAGGCTCGCTTTAGCGTCTGATGGGTTTCTCGACTCCTCTGCAGCTCACCGTGACGTTCACTCGATTGCACTTTGCAGCTTTCATACGTTCC
>WNGR01000201.1_pt1 | contig 67662 bp, 65 predicted proteins | sample 5407581 | NCBI WGS metagenome assembly WNGR01 (sample SAMN13153383, study PRJNA577476) | soil metagenome | isolation source: 80 cm soil or saprolite under Garry oak tree replicate 2 | place: USA:California | collected 2016-06-15
ACCACCCGCCCCGAGCACGAGGCGCCGAAGTTGTCCGGCAGGGCTTCGGCGATCGCGGCTCCCTGCGCAGTGAGCAGCTCGCCATTGGCGAACACGGCCGCCGCCACGTCCGCGACCGACATCGCCGTGCCGGGCACGCCGCGCACCCGCACGAGGCCATCGACAATCTCCAGGTCGTCTGCAGAAGCTTCGAGCTTTTCGGCAGCGACCGACAGGATTCGTCGCCGGACCTCGGCCGCGGCGGCGATCACGGCCCGGCCGTTGTTGAACGTCGTCTGGCTGCCCGAGCTGCCCATGTCCCAGGCCCCGGCGTCGGTGTCTTGGTACAGAACCGAGACGCGATCGGGGCTGATCCCGAGCTCTTCGGCCGCGATCAGCGCCAGGCCCATCACAGCACCAGAACCGTTCTCCTGGGCGCCCGTGACCAGCGTTGCCGACCCGTCGGTGTTCACCTTGAGGCTGACCGACGACGCGGCGGGAAAGCTGAACCACCAGGCACACGCGAGGCCGACGCCCTCCCCGGACGACGCCTGCTGCCGGTAGCCGATGAGCTCGGCCGCCTTCTCCAGGCACGCTTTGGCTCCAACCGCCTTCATGCGCTGGCCGGTGGGACCTTCGTCACCGTCCTCGAGCAGGTTTCGCATCCGGATCTCGTAGCCGTTGAGGCCGACCTGCCTCCCCACCTCGTCGGTGTGCTGCTCCACCGCCCATGCGACCTGCGGACCCGAGGGCGCGCGCACGGACCCCGCGGGCGTCTTGTTCGTGTAGACGGTGTGCGCCGTGATGTCCAGGTTCGGAATGTCGTACGGCCCGGCCGCCATCATGGTTGCGATTTCGGCGATGCTCGGCGCATCGGAGGCGTACGCGCCGGTGTCGAGGATGATTCGCGCCGACCTCGCGGTCATCAGCCCTTCGCGTGTGACTCCGGTCTTCAAGTCGATGACGATCGGGTGATTGACCTTGTCCGGAGCCACGAACTCGTCATGCCGGTTGAAAACGACCCGCACCGGCCGCCCCGCCTTTTGCGCCAGGGCCGCGACGTGCGCTTCGAAGTGGAATTCGCACTTGCCGCCAAAACCGCCGCCGAGGTGCGGAACGATGATGCGCACGTTGCTCTCGGGCATCTGCAGGGTCTCGGCCACGCCGGCACGCGCCGCGAACGGCACCTGTGAGGTCGACCAGATGGTCACCTTGTCGCCCTGCCACTGCGCCAGCACAGCGTGCGGCTCGATCGGTACGGGATGCGACTGGTCGCACGTGTACCGCTCTTCGATGACTCGGTCGGCTCGGGCGAAGCCGGCGGCGACGTCGCCCTTGGCGATCGTCACATACGCGCAGTCGTTGCCGCTGCGGACCAGGCCGTCGTAAGCCGTGTATGAGGTCCAGTCCGGATGCACCAGCTCGGTTTCCGGCTGGAGCGCAGCCTCCGGGTCGGTGACCGGGGGCAGCGGCTCGGCGTCGACCTCGATGAGCTCGAGGGCGGCCGTCGCGATCTCGGCGGTGCGTGCCGCGACGGCAGCAATCACCTCGCCCTCGAAGCGGATCACGCCGTCGGCGAACAGCGTGCGGTCCTTGACGGCGCTGCCGTAACGGAGCTGGGGTACGTCTGCCTGCGTGATCACCGCCACCACACCCGGCAGGCGCCGGGCCTTACCGGCGTCGATGCCCTTGATCCGGGCGTGCGCCCGGCCGGCCAGCAGGAAACGCCCCTCCAGCATGCCCGGTAGCAGCAGGTCTGCGGCGTACCGCGCCTGGCCGGTGACCTTCTCGAGCCCGTCGGCTCGCGAGCGAGACTACAGCCCGCCCTCGATCAACGTCGGGCCATCGGCGTCGAAGCAGCGAACGTAGGCTCCGCTGGGGCACCGCGCTTCAGCCGCTAACCGACGTAGAGTGCCGACATGCGCGTCGGACAGCCGGCCGCGAGGCCACTCACCCCGTTCGTAGACGTCCTGCCGCTTCCGCCTCGCCGCGTGATCAAGGAGCCGGCCCGCCTGGCGGTCCGTCTGCAAACGGCAAACCACCGCTTTCACCGCGACCTTCCCGCGTCGCGCGTGTGGGCATACGATGGCCACCTTCCCGGCCCCACCATCGAGGTCGATCGCGGAGTTCCGGCCGAGGTGCAGTGGGAGAACCGCCTCTCGGGAACGCTTCCGGTCGTCGTCACCCGAGCCTCCGTCCACGCCACCAACGGGGTGCCGGTGCAGTGCCTGCCGGGCCGGAGTGGAGGCGCACCTGATCCGAACGCGGCTGCACTCTCGGGATACGCGGTGGTGCACCTGCACGGCGCGGTCACCCAGGCGACGAGCGATGGCTGGACCGAGAACCTCATCGCTCCCGGCCAACAGACGATCGACACCTATCCGAACCATCAGCGCGCCACGCTGCTCTGGTACCACGACCACGTGATGGGAATCACGCGCTTCAACCTGTTTGCGGGCCTGGCAGGCCTTTGGATCGTGCGTGACGCCCGCGAACGCGAGCTGGAGCTGCCTGAAGGCCCGCCTTACGAGATCCCGCTCTTGCTCGCGGACCGAAACTTCGACACAGCTTCAAGCGGCGCCCTGACTGGAGAGCTGCTTCACAAAACCGACCCCGATGTGATGGAGTGCTTCAGCCCCTTCACCACCGTCAACGGCGTGATCTGGCCCCGGGTCGACGTCGAGCCCACCACGTATCGCTTCCGAATGTTGAACGGATCGAACGCCCGGACCTACCGATTGGTGCTCAGTCGTGACGGCCGACCCGACCACGAACGCATTCGTCAGATCGGCACGGACGGCGGGTTGCTGGCCGCGCCTGTGCGAATCCCTGCTCAGGGTCTCGTCCTTGCCTCGGCCGAGCGAGCCGACCTCCTGATCGACTTCTCCGATCTCGCTCCCGGAGCCGAGCTCACGCTATGGAACAACGCCGCCGCCCCGTTCAACGGCGCCTACGCCGACCCCTCCACCGCCGGCGCCGCCGACCTGGATGGCCTGCTCCCCTATCCGGAGGTGCTTCGCTTTGGCGTCATCGATGCACGTCGCGTTGGTCCGCGGCGGCCTGCGGTGCTCGCCACCGACTTCCAGCGGGCGGACCCAGAGCAGTTGAAGGGCTGCATCAGGCGCGCGATCGCGCTTGTCGAGCAGGAGAGCGATCAAGAAGGCAGGCCCAACATGCTGACGATGCGGGAGCTCGCCGAGGATGCGACCACCGATGGACCGGTCATAACGCTCGTCGAAACGCTTACGGGTCATCCGGAACAGGTCAGCCGCTGGCGCACCATCGCCACACGGTTCGAGGACAGGACCAATTTCTTTCCGATGCTGGGCGAGCGGGAGATCTGGCGGCTGATCAACCTGACCGGCGACACTCATCCGATTCACGTGCACCTCGAGAGCTTTCAGGTCCTCAGCAGGCAACCAGCCGCCGTCGATGTCCCGGCCGGCGGCATCACCGACACAGGCACCAGCGCTACCGTACGGATCGGCCAGGACGTCGCCGACGGCGTCCCCCACACGCTCGATGAGAACGAGCTTGGACTGAAGGACACCGTCCGGGTCAACCCGAACGAAGTCGTGGACATCCTCGTGCGTTTCGAAACTTTCGCCGGCCGATACATGTACCACTGCCACATCCTCGAGCACGAAGACCGCGACATGATGCGGCCTTTCGTCGTGATGCCCCCTGAGCTGATGCCGTTCATGTGACGCGGGACCAGATCTCCGCGAGGACGTCCGGACCGAAACTGCCCTTCGGGATGAATGCGATCGCACCAGACGCTGCGATCCGAGACGAGAATTCCTCGGGGTCGTAAGTCGAAAGCAGCAAGACCGCGACCTTGGGATCGGCCGCCTTTATGCGACGGCTCGCCTCGAGCCCGTCGATGCCTGGCAGATGGACATCCATGAGAACCAGGTCGGGATGAAGGCGGTCCGCAGCAGCAACCGACTCCTCGCCTGTCTCGACCTGGCCCACGACCTCGAATCCGTGCGCGGCGTCCACGACCTCCCGCGCCGCGGACCGATAGGCTTCCTGGTCGTCGCAGATCAAGACCTGAACTGGCATCGTTCGTTCGCAGCTTAGCCAAGGTGCTGCGCACCGCCAAGGGTGCCTGCACCATCTGAAAGGTGGGGCCAGCCCTATCCTTTGCGCGATGCCGATCAGGGTTGTGCTCGCCGATGACAGCTTCCTCATCCGCGAGGGAATGCGAGAGCTTCTCCAATCGGTGGATGAGATCGATCTCGTGGCAACCTGCGGCGACCTGGACTCACTGAGGGCAGCGATTGAGCGAGAACGGCCTGACGTCGTGCTGACGGATATCAGGATGCCGCCAAGCAACACGGATGAAGGCATCCAGGTGGCGGAAGAGCTCAGAAGCCGCTCACCGTCGACCGGGGTCGTGGTGCTCAGCCAGTACGCTGACGCCGAATATGCGCTGGCGCTCCTGGACAAAGGCGCGTCTGGGCGCGCCTACTTGCTGAAGGAGCGCGTGTCAGACCTGGACCAGCTCGTCAACGCCATCCGCGAAGTCGCCCGTGGCGGTTCGGTGGTCGACGCCAGGGTGATCGAGAATCTCATCGCCGCGCGCTCACGGAACAAGCGCTCCGCACTCGCCGACCTGACCCCGCGCGAGCAAGAGATCCTCGCCGCCGTAGCGGAGGGTAAGAACAACGCCGCCATAGCCAAGGCTCTCCACCTGACGGAGGGGGCTGTCGAGAAGCACATCAGCTCCATCTTCTCCAAGCTCGGGCTGAGCGAGGAGCCGGCCGTCCACCGCCGGGTCAAGGCGACTCTGATCTATCTCGCGGAAGAGAGGCAACCCGAAAAGCGGTAACGGGCCCCTGGCGGCCTTTGACCGAGGTTGGGCCGAGCTTTTCAGCCTGGAGAGACCGGCTCAACGCCGCGTACGTCGCATCGCTCATCACCGTCTCGCCGCACGAGGCGAGCTGCTGAAGGCGTTGCGCGAGGTTGACGGCATCCCCTACGAGCGAGTACTCAGCGCGCTCGTCGCTCCCGATCAGGGCGGCCGCCACCAGTCCGGTCGAGAGGCCGACGCCAAGCTCAAAAATCGGAAGCCCCCCGGCCTTCCATCGCCGGTTCACCGCCGACTGAGCCCGGTGCATCGACGAGGCGGCGCCGAGCGCACGGTCGGCGTGATCAAGAAGCGGCTCAGGGGCGCCGAACACCGCCATCACCGAATCGCCGACGTACTGCATGACGGTCCCGTGCTCGGCGAGGATGGCGTCGCTCGCAGCGATGCGATGATCCTTCAGCTGGCCCGCCAGCCGGCTCGGGTCGGAAACCTCAGCGATCGCCGAGTAGCCGCGCACGTCGGAGATCAGGACGGTGACGACCAGGCGCTCGACGTCACCGAAAGCCTGACCACGCTGACGCAGGCGGTCCGCGATGCCGCCTGGGAGCAGGCGGCTGAGCATCTCACCCTGCTCCTCGCGATCGACGATCGCCTGGTGCAGCCGGCGCAGATTGCGAAGGCCCGCGACGCCGCCGCCGGTCGCCTGCTGCGCCAGCTTCAGGAAGAGCTGCTCGACCGATGCGGCGACATCTGCGCCCGTGGTCCCGCGCTTGATCGCGATCGCCTTGATCGGCCGTCCTTCGGCCACCAAAGCGAGCAGGTCCTCCTCGGCCGGGGAGAGGTTCGCCTCGCCCAGGGGCCGGACCAGCGCTTCGACGATCTTGGGATCGAGCAGCGAGCCCCCGGTGGTCACGGTGCGGACTGCTCTGGCCAGCTGATCCCTCGCCGCCACCCCATCCTTGAGCAGGTAGGCGCAGCCTGAGGCCCCCTCGCTGAGCAGGGCGACCGCGTAATCGGGGTCGTCGAATTGAGAAAGGATGACTATCCCGGTGCCGGGATGTCGCTTGCGCACCAACCGGGCGGCGTCGATCCCCTCGCGTTGGAAAGTTGGGGGCATTCGAATGTCTGTGACGATCACCTGGGGCACAAGCTCCTCAGCCCGAGCGATCACGTCGTCGTAGTCGCACGCCATGCCGACGACATCGATGTCGTCGGTCATCTCCAGCAGCGCGCGTAGGCCCTCGCGCACGATCAGGCTGTCGTCGGCGAGCAGCACGCTGATCCGTCCCATGGGCATAAGTGGACGTGGCGAGTAGAGACCGAGCAAGGGAGCCAGCGTCATCGCGACCGTGCGGCTGGCCCTACTCAAAGAGGCCAGCCGACACCATCGACCACCACTTCCCCCGGCCCTACGTTGCAGGGCGGAGGTTGATCAAATGAAATACGAAAGCTCAGTCACCGCGGTTTCCTGGATTCCATTCGAGGCGGTCAAGGGATTTCTGGCCGTGCCTTTCGACATGGGTCTGGCCCACTACGACGAACCGCTCCCGTCTCAGCTCGACGATATCGACGCCTGGCACCGGCAGGACCTGTTCCGCGAGGCCAATGAGCTGCGAGGCTGGATCGAGGCCGAAGACGGCAGGATCACAGGCTACGGCCAGGACGGCAAGGGCCGGATCGGCGCCACCCGTCTGAAGCTTGGCCCCAAGACTGTCACCGTGAAGGCCAAGGCTATGCCCGACATCCGGCCGGAGCCTGATGTTACGGACAGATACGTCCGCTTCACGCAGACATCTGGAGGCCGAACGGGCGTGCCGGCGCCCAGACCCGTTTCGCGCAAACCCTTCCTTCAGATCGACTCCGCGGTCGCCTGGACGACGCTGTCGCTCACCATCCACAGCGACGGCCGCGCAGAGCACCGATTGGCCGGGGCCAGCGCCTTCCCCCGTCACTGGATCTACGACCACAGCGGCAAGCTGGTCAAGCAAACCGGCCTTACGGACTTCGCCACCTGGATCAACGATGCCTTCGGCGAGCGCACTCCATGGGGCGCCTACGACTCGCCGGCGCTCACCAACCAGGTCGAGAGCGAGCTCGAGCGCGAGCTGGGCCGGATGGTGATCAAGAGTGGCAAGACCAGGTCGACGGAGCTCAGGTGGCTCAAGTGGGCCCTGGCGCGATCGTTGGAGAGCGCGCAACCCTGGAAACCGGGAGGCGAACCGCCACACTGAGAGCGCTAACCCCTTGCCGGGTGGCCTCGGTTCCGCGACGCTACGCGGACGGGAAGGAACTCGTCGAGATAGCCGCCGGCCACCGGCGGGAGGAAGCGCGCTGATGCATTCACCGACACTCGGCGCGATCGTGCAGGCCCGGCGCCTGCGCAAGGTCTACAGGGGCGCCAACCAGGTCGAGGCCCTGCGCGGCATCGACCTGGAGGTCGAGCGCGGCGAGATGGTGGCCATCGTCGGTCCGTCCGGTTCTGGCAAGACGACCCTCCTCAACTGCCTTTCCGGCCTGGACGCGTTCGACGGCGGCCAGGTCGTGGTCGACGGCCAGGACCTTTCCACGATGTCCGATCGCACGCGCACCGCCTACCGCCGCGAGCACATGGGGTTTGTTTTCCAGGCGTTCAACCTCCTGCCGGTGCTTTCCGCGGTCGAGAACGTCGAGATCCCGCTCCTACTGCAGAACGTCAACTCGCGCGAGTCCCGCCTGCGTGCGCTGGAGATGCTCGAGACGTTGGGTCTGGCCCATCGGGCCAACCATCGGCCGGACCAGCTCTCGGGCGGCGAGCAGCAGCGCGTGGCCGTGGCCCGAGCTCTGGTTCACAAGCCGGCAGTGGTCTGGGCGGACGAGCCGACGGGCAACCTTGACACCGAGGTGACGCAGGTCATCGTCGAGCTGCTCGTGCGCATGAACAAGGATGGGCAAACGGTCGTCCTCGTCACCCACAACCCGCAGGTCGCCGAGCGCGCCCGGCGCACGCTGCACATGCGCGACGGCCGCATCGAATCGACCAACGTCGAACCGGTGGGAGCGGTCCGATGAACCTGACATTCGTCGTGGTCGGGCTCTTCCTCCTGACTTATGCGTCGTTGCTGGTCATTGCCCTGCGCCGTCCACTTTTGGCGCGGCTGGCGCTGCGAGAGGCGGTCCGGCGACCGGGCCAGTCCGCCATCGTCGTGCTCGGCCTGATGGTCGGAACAGTTGCCATCTTTGCGATGCAGGTTCTCGGTGACTCGTTTTACGAGTCCCAGACGCGGGCAGCCTTCCTGGCCTGGGGTCGCGTCGACCTTACCGCTGCCGACGGGGGCCGATTCTTCGACCCCCGGCTGGCCGCTGCATTGGCTGCTGATGGAGGACTCCGCTCGTCCCTGGCCGGCGTGCAGGCTGGTGTCGAGCTGCCAAGCTCGGTGGTCGACCTCGATCGCGGCAGTGCAAAGCCGCTGGTCGTACTGGTCGGGTTCGACCCCGCCACCCAAAGCAAATTCGGCAGCTACCTGCTTACCGACGGAACGATGACCCTTGGACAGAGCCTGGCCCCAGACGAGGTGCTGATCTCATCCTCGCTGTCGAAAGCCCTGGACGCCCGCTCGGGTGACCGGCTCCGCGTTTCCATCAGTCCCCAGCAGGTGGTAGAGCTTCGTCTGGCGGGCATCGCTCAGGCGCAGGGTCCAGGAGCCTACACGCTTCGGCCGGCTCTCTTCTCTCCACTGGCCAACCTCCGCCCGTTGATCGGCGATCAAGGCATCAACGTGATCCGGGTGGGCGCGCCCGGTGATGGCCGCGCGGAGATGGACCGGGCCCACGAGCTGGCGCCACGACTCCGGGCGGCCCTTCAAGCCCTACCCGGCGGAGCGGGCCTGACCTTGCGCGAGTCGAAGCGCGAGGACTTCGATGCCCAGGTAAGGCAGGTGGACGGAACTCGAGGCCTGTACCTCGCGCTCAGCCTGTTCGTCGCCCTCACCGGCGCGGCCCTTGTTGTCAATCTGGGCTTCGCCCTGGCTGAAGAGCGGCGGCCGCGGCACGCCGTGCTCCGAGCGCTCGGCCTGGGCCGGTCCGGCGTGGTCACCCTTTCAGTATTGGAGGGAGCCCTCTACGGCCTGGCCGCCGCCGTGGTCGCCCTTGTTCCGGGCGCCCTCTTCGGCCTGGCCCTCGTCGCTTTGCTGTACGTCCGGGTCCAGAGCGTGGCGGTGGAGAACCGCGTTGCGGCGGTGCAGTACGCGGTCACGCCAGGTTCGGTTGCCCTCTCCCTCGCGATCGGCGCCCTGATCGTGCTGGGCACTCTCTTCGCCACTTCGATTCGAAGCTCGAGGATGCAGATCTCATCGGCCATCAAGAACTTGCCCGAACCAACCGTTCTGCGGAAGCGATCGGTGTGGAGGATCGCACTCATGGCCGCCCTTGGCCTGGGCTCGCTTGCTGCTCTCGTCGCGGGCAGCCTGCCGGTCCGTATGGCGGGCGGGGTTGCCCTCGTGATCCTGGCGGCGGCGCTGGTCGGCGGCCGGATCTCGGATCGCTTGCGGGCGACCTTGACCGGAGCTGCCCTGACAGCGTGGGTCGGGGCCAACCTGGCCACGATCAAGACCTTCGTGGCGCCGGAAGTAGGCGCCGCGAACGTGCTGGGCGTGATCATCGCGGTCTTCGGACTCAGCCTGGTCGTGGCTTCCAACCTGCGTGTTCTCGAGGTCCCGTTGGGCCGGCTTCAAGCTGGGGCCCGGGCGACGCTGAGGCCGCCACTCGCCTACCTGACGCGGCGGCCTCTCAGGGCCGGCCTCGGCACCGGCGCGTTCGCGCTCGTGCTGGCCCTGATGACAATGACCTCGGTCATAATCCCGACCTTCAACGGCATTTTCAGCACTGCCTTGAATGAATACGACATCCGCGTCATCGCCCCGACCACGGCGGGGCTGTCGATTCCGGATTCGGTGCATTCCGAGATCGCCCGCGAGATCGCGATGCCGACGCGGCCCTACCGCGGCGAGGTGAGCACCGCCGGGTTCACGCTGCAGGATCAATACGTGCCCCTCTACTCCCTCAGCGGCGCCCAACTAGCGACCGGACCTTTCCAGCTCGCCGGCCGAGAGAGCCGCTTCAAGAGCGACGCCGAGGTCTGGCGGGCCCTTGCCGACGACCCACACCTGGTGGTCTCGCCCAACTACTCGACTCCTGGCGTAGCGGTCGAGTTGGTGGGACCTGACGGACCGGTGCAGTTTCGCGTGGCCGGCGTCGTGAGGTCCGTGGGACTCTGGGGCCTGGTCGGTTCCGAGGCCGCCATGGCGCCCTTTGCGACCCTGCCTGTCGGCACCACCATCCTGGCCAAGGCGGCGCCGGGCACCGACGCCGCGGCGGTCGCCCGGCAGATCCAGCGGGAAGTTTTCAGCCAGGGGGCGGAGGCAACGACCGTCAGGGAGATGCTCGACTCCTCCTCCGGCGCAGGACAGGCCTTCACTGACATGATCCGGCTGGTGATGGGGATCGGACTCCTGGTGGGTGTCCTCAGTCTCGGCATCCTCGCACTGAGGGCGGTCGTCGAGCGCCGCCGGGCGATCGGCATGCTGCGGGCCCTCGGCTACCGGCCGGGCCAGGTGTTGGCGGGGATCGTCTCGGAGGCGCTGATCACTGCCACCTGTGGGGCACTGGTCGGGATCGGAGTCGGGGTGCCGATCAGTGTGGTCATGATCAACGGATATCTGCCCGGGGCCACCTTTGAGATCGACGTTTCATCACTGTTGCTGATCGTCGGCCTCCTTTATCTGGCGGTACTGGCGGTTACAATCCCGCCGGCCTTGAGGGCCGTCCGCCTTCCCGCCGTCGAGGCCCTGCGGCTGGAGGACTGAGCAGCAAAGCCTGACGTGCCTGACCTGAGCCGGCTCGACAGCCCGACCCTTCTCCTGGCGGCGCTGGTGGCCGCGATCCTCGTAGTCGCCGTCGCCACTTCTGCTGCCTCGGCGTTGTCGCGCCGGCACCGGGAGACGAAGACCCTTTCCGCCATCGGCTTCGTGCGCAGCTCCTTCGCCGGCCAGCTCGCTCGCGGCGTGCCCATTGAGGAGCTCCTGCTCCAGATGGTGGAGGCGCTGCGGGATGGCTTCAAGCTCGACTCCGCCGAGCTCTGGCTCTGCGAAGGCGGCCGCTTGCGACTCGCGGCCGCGGAACCGCGTGCGCAAAAGAAGCCAGTCGCGATAACGCCCGCCGAGGAGACGATCGCCGCCAACGCCCACGTTTCGAGCGCCGCCTGGGCCAAGGTGTGGCTGCCGGCACTACTGGAAGAAAGGAACGCGTCATTACGACTGGCGCCGATCAGCAACAGCGGTCAGCTCTTTGGCATGGTCGTGGCCGAGCGCTCTCAGAACGGCGAAAGCCTCGCTGCCGAGGTAGACGTCACCCTCGAAGAGGTGGCGCGCGAGCTGGGCGTGGCGCTGAAGAAGGCGCACCTGGACTCGTCGCTGCAAGAATCCCTCGAGCAGCTGCGCCGGCAGGCGGCCGAGCTGCAGGCATCGCGGGGACGATTGGTCGCAGCCGCTGACGCCGAGCGAAGACGCATTGAGCGCAATCTCCACGATGGCGCGCAGCAGCACCTCGTCGCCCTTTCGGTGAAGGTGCGGCTGGTAGAGCAATTGGCCGAGCGCGACCCGGAGCGGGCCAGGTCGCTTATGAACCAGCTCCAGGACGACGTCAAGTCGGCTATCGAGGAATTGCGTTCGTTGGCGCACGGAATCTACCCGCCCCTGCTCTCGAGCGCTGGGCTCGGCGCGGCAATGAGTGCGGCCAGCCGGCGGGCGCCCCTTCCGACCACCCTCGAGGCTGACGGAGTCGGCAGGCGCGCGCCCGAGATCGAAGCGGCGGTTTATTTCTGCTGCCTGGAGGCTCTCCAGAACGCGGCCAAGCACGCCGGCGCGGGGGCTTCCGCGCATGTGCGGGTCTGGGAAGACGAGGGCGGCCTGCTGTTCGAGGTTTCCGATGATGGCGCCGGCTTCGATGCCCGCCGTCACCTGGATGGCGCCGGCCTCACCAACATGCGCGACCGCCTGGGAGCGATCGGTGGCTCGCTGAGAGTGGATTCAAACGACCACGGAACCTGGATCCTCGGCGTCGTGCCGGTGAGCGGCACGAATCCGCCGTCACATATATAGAGGACGCGCGTTCGGCCCTGGAACTGATGGTCCGCGACTACGTACGCGCGTACTGGAAAGGTGGCGCCACCGACCCACGCAATGGGGACCGCGTGCAGGCGTCCAGTGCCCGATGCGACGGCCGCCAGGTTGGTCATGCGCTCGCAGATCGGGATGCCGGCTCCCAACAACTGCGTGTGCGCGGGACGGGACATGTCGGCAACGTGACTTCCCGTCGTACCGCGAAGCGTCATAGTCGTTCAGCACCTCCACGCGCGGCGTGGGCAGCGGATGGTAAGTCTCCATGACCTCCACAATTGGATGGCTCAGGTCTATGAACCGACTCACGGCTGCAGTCTAGATAGGAGAAGAAAAGGGTGTCGAAGGGATCAGCCAAGACCGGGCTTCTGCTCCCGTCTCGCGAGGCGCTCCTCTGGGGGAACAGCGACCTGGCTTTTGTAATCGAGGCTGGACGGCGGGCGGAAGAGGCAGGCTACGACTCGGTGTGGGTCGGCGACTCGCTGCTGGCGCGTCCGCGCGGCGAACCGCTGACCCTCCTCGCCGGTGTTGCCGGCGCGACGACTCGCGTCACGCTCGGCAGTGCCGTCTTGCTGCCGCTGCTTCGGCACCCTCTCTCGCTGGCGCAGGGCCTCGCCACGCTCGACCGCATTGCCAAAGGCCGCCTCATCGTCGGGGTCGGCCCGGGCGCCGAGCTCCCAGGCACGCATGCGGAGCTGGCGGCTGTTGGTGTTCCGAGCGACAGCCGCGTCGGTGCGCTCCTCAGGACAGTCGAGCGATGCCGGCGGTTGTGGCGGAACGAGGAGCCAGACCTTCAGCTGCAGCCGTCACCGTTCCAACCGGGTGGCCCGCCGATCTGGTTGGGCGGCAGCGGCCCACGCATGCTGCGGCTGGCGGGCAGAACATTCGATGGCTGGCTCCCGTTCAGCCCGACGCCCGAGGTCTATGCGACCGGACTACGCGCCGTGCGCGAGGCGGCGGAGAAGGCAGGCCGCGACCCCGACAGCATCGCCACAGGCGCGTACCTCACGGTGGCCGTCGCCGACGCGCCAGGCGAAGCCGCCACCGATCTCGACGCATACATGCGGACGTATTACGGAGTGCCCGCAGAGCTCATGACCCGAGCTCAGGCTTGCCATGCCGGGACCCTGGAGTCAGCTTCGGAGTGGTTCGCCGCCTACCGCGCCGCGGGTGCCGGCCACCTGGTCGTGCGGATCGCTCGCCCAAGCCTCAGTGACTACACCGAAACAGCCCGTGAGCTCCTAGGCGCGGCCCGAAGTCAGGTTCGATAGCGAAGCAGGGGTTCTCGGCGGAGGGAAGTCGGATGGCAAGTCGGCGGCTTCGGCCTGGAAAAGGGCCTCGAGTCCAGGCAGACCCTGGAGCTGGTGCAGGCCGAGATCTCTGAAGTTGATGCCGGCGGCATGAGAGCCGCCAACCGCATCGCGGGCCGCACGCGAGAGCACTATTTGCCCACCATGGGCTGCGAAGCAGACGCGAGCCGCGGTGTGAACGGCGATGCCGACATATCCCGAATCGGTCAATGTGGGACGTCCGGTGTGCAGGCCGACCCTGACTCTGATCCGCGTGTCGTCTGGCCAGACCGCTACGAGAAGTTTGCGCTGAATGACAAGCGCGGCATCGAGGGCCGACGCCGCCTGTTTGAAGACCGCGAACAGCTCGTCGGCGCGGACATCGACCTCGCGGCCACCCGACTTCTGGATGGCGCCGCGGAGCAGCCTGCGGACATCGGCCAGCAACCCGGAGTAGCGATCGCCGAGGTGCCGCACCAAACCGGTCGAGTCCTCGATGTCGGCGAGCAGGAAGGTCACGAAGCCAGTCGGCAGTGTGCGCACCTCGCTCGCGCGAGCCTCGATCTCGCCACGGATGCGAACGTTCTGCAGCTGGCCGGTGATGAAGCCGACAGGCACGATCCCGTATTTCTTGGCGGCGTTCAGTAGCTTCGTTCGAGCCCGATCTCGGGCCGCTTCGTCCTCGAACGTGGTCTGGTTGAAACGCGACAGCGCGTTGCGAACGTGGGCCTGGTCGTTGATCGGCAGGCGGCGACGCCCGCGAGAATCGATGTACGCGAAGGCACTGTTGGGCAACCGGGCACGGGTCTTCGAGTCGAGATGGGTCATGGCCTGGAGTCGCCATGATCCCAAAAATGCGCGGAAAGGCGGTGGCGAAACCCCGCTCGGCCCTAAGCCAGGAGCCGGTCGTAAAGCTGCACGGTCCGGGACGCGATGGCAGGCCAGCCAAAGTGCTGCAGTACGCGCTCGCGTCCTGCCTTGCCCAATCTTGCGGCCAAGGCCGCGTCGCTGAGCACCTTCTCCATCCCGTCCGCAAGTCCGGTGGTAAACGCATCCAGGTCCGCGGGGTTGAAATCAACCAGGTAACCCGTCTCGCCCTCGACGACGATTTCCGGTATTCCACCGACGCGCGACGCCACGACTGGCGTCTCACAAGCCATTGCCTCCAGGATCACGAGGCCAAAAGGCTCGTAAACCGATGGGCAAACGAACACGGTGGCGTGCGAGTGAAGATGGATGAGGTCCTCGCGTGAGATGAAGTGGTCGATCAGGATCAAGCTGCCTCGCTCGGTGGAAACGCGATGGGCAAGCGCCGCCACCTCAGCTGCGATTTCAGGCGTATCCGGACTGCTGGCCGCGATCACGATCTGATGGCGCGGATCGAGCTTCAGCGCCGCGGCCAGAAGCAGTGGCAACCCTTTCTGCCTGGTGATCCGGCCGTTGAAGAAGGCGTACGGCCTGCTGGGGTCGATGCCAAAACGAGCGAGGGTCTCCGGCGACTGTTGCGGCCTGTAGACCTCGGCATCGATTCCGTTGTGAATGACATGAACACGCTCTGGTTTGACTGCCGGATAGCAATTGAGAACATCCTCGCGAACCCCAGCCGAGACCGCGATCACCGCGTCAGCGCCTTCCACCCCGGTTCGCTCGCAGAACATCGACAGGGCATAACCGCCGCCGAGCTGCTCAGCCTTCCACGGTCTCAGCGGCTCGAGGCTGTGGACCGTCATGACGTGTGGGATCGACCACATGAGTTTGGACAGATGACCGCCGAAGTTCGCGTACCAGGTATGGCTGTGAACGAGATCGACACCCTTGACCGCCGCCGCCATCGCCAGATTGATCGACATCGCCTGAAGCGTGGTCGACTCTGGCTTCGGTTCCGACAGTGCCGTCCACGGTTGATGGCTTGTCACGCCGGGTTCGGTCCGGGGCGCGCCCCAGCAGTGGACTGAGAGCTCGGTCAGGTGCCTCAGCTCCCGCGAGATGTATTCGACGGCGGTGCCAGCCCCCCCATAGACCTCGGGTGGGTACTCACGGGTCAGGATTGCGACCTTGTGCAGATTCGTCATCGCCGCCTTGCGGGCGTCTGAAAGGATTGCAGAAATAAGAGTCGAGTGGAGGCGAGCGCAGGCGGACTCGTTCGCACGCACACAAGTCTCGGCGCGGGGATGTCGAGAACCGACGGCGTGCTCCGTTCTAATGGTGACAGTGCCGAAATGAGGCACATATCCTGAGACGAGGAGTTAGATCATCCTGACGAGCGGGCTCATGTCCTGCTTCTGTCGGTGGCGAGGAACAGGTTCGCTCGGCGGTTTGACTCGTCTTGCGGCTCCCGATCTTCGAGGCGGACCATCTCGCGGCGGATGTCATCGCTCAACGTTCGAGCGTCGGACGCATTGACCTCGACCAGATTGCCACCAGGGTCGCGAATGTAGAGCTGCACCTGGCCGCTCGGGAGCTCGCTGAGGTGGTAGCCCATGGTGTCGGTGTCGTGGATGCCTCGGTCGCGAGTTGCTCGAAAGACCGAATCGAAATCGTCGACGGCCAGAGCGAAATGGTGGTAGGTAGGAGCGCCGGCCTCGCGCACGAAAATGTGCAGCTGCAAGTCGCCGACCCGCAGCCATTGCACCGGCACTCCAAAGTTCGGGGTATTGATCCTCTCCGCCCCGAAGACCTCGATGTAAAAGCGGGCGGATTCCTCGAGCTCCCTGGCTCCGACGCTCACGTGATTGATGTGCGCACTGGTCACCGCCACACCATAGTGGTATCGACGAGCACCGGGGTCGCCGTAGGGACCAGCTAGGATCGAATTGCGGTGAAGATCGGTGACATCGACGTGTCCCGGATCGGGCTGGGGACGAACCGACTTACGAAATCGCGCGAAAACGTCGCGTTCGTCCAGGCGGCGGTTGCAGCCGGAGTGCAGATGATCGACACCGCCCATTCGTACACGGGCGGACAGAGCGAAGAGACGATCGGCACGGCACTCTCTCCCATCCGCGAGGGCTGCGTCGTGGCCACGAAAGGCGGGTCTGGCGGCGCCGGGCATGGACGCCCGGAGGTGCTGTACGAAGAGATCGCGGAAAGCCTTCGCCGGCTGAGGATCGACAGCATTTTTCTCTACTACCTGCACGGCGTCGACCCCCAGACGCCACTCGAGGAGAGCCTCGGCGCGATAAAGGAGTACCGCAACCGCGGCAAGATCCGACATGTCGGCGTCTCTGAGGTCGGGATTGACCAGATCGAACGTGCCCGGCAGGTCGTGCCGATCACGGCCGTCCAGAACCATTACAACCTCTCCGAGCGCAAGTACGAGGCAGTGGTCGACTACTGTGCCACTGAAGGCATCGTGTTCGTCCCATTCTTTCCGCTGCGCGGAGATCGTGGCCGCGCCCTCGCCGAGATCGCCGCGCGACATGCGGTCACGCCGCAGCAGATCACACTCGCCTGGCTTCTCCGCCGCTCAGCGGCGATGCTGCCGATTCCGGGCACGCTTTCGCTCGAGCACCTGAAGGAGAACGTGGCGGCTTTGAACATCGAGCTGACCGACGAGGAGTTCGAACAGCTCCGGCAGGCGCCCCACATATAAGGACGCGCGAGCTGTACACGACGTGCGCGCCACGGCCGACTCTAGCTTCACAGTTCCTCGCTCGATGCGCCAGCTGCGCCTGTTGCGGCGGGAATGAGCTCGTTCAGATCCTCGACCGTGAACCAGGCGCCCGCTTCGGCCAGCTGCGCGGCGGTGGCCGAGCCGCTGACGACTCCTATCGCAGGCATGCCGGCGGCCGCGGCCGCCTGCATGTCCCAGACCGCATCGCCCACGTAGCAGCACCGCGACGGCTCGACACCGAGCTCGCGGGCGGCAAACAGAAGCAGGTCGGGAGCCGGTTTGGCATGCTCGACGTTGCTCCCGTCGATGACCATCGGGCGGCTCGACAGCTTCAAGGAGTTGACGGACGCGTCGACCTGTTGGCGCCGGCTGGAGGTCGCGATCGCCCACCTCTGTCGGTGGTCGTCGAGTACGTTCAGCAGCTCGAGGGCACCGGGGAGCACTCGAGGATCGATGTTCAGGGCGCTGAAGATATCGCCCGAGCGGCGGTCGATCTCCTCCTCGCGTTGAGGATCACTTGCGAGGCCGGCCGCCTCGGCGACGACGCGCGCCAGACGGCGGCCATCCGATCCGATCAGGCCGGCGACCTGGTCGCGATCGGCGGGTATCCCGTATTCCTGAAATGTTCGGAGCCAGGAAGTGATCCTGGTCTCGACGGTGTCCACAAGAGTTCCGTCGAGATCGAAGATCCACGCAGCAGGCGTCAGGTGCCGGCCGCCCGCCACAACGGCTTCAACAGCCCTGCCTCGACGATGCCGAGCTGGGCCTGGTAAACGCGCTGCCATCTTTCGTAGAGGTCGAGATAGCGGCTGTGGACACTGGCTTCGGGCTCGAGCGTGGCATCAAAGCTGACCACCTGTCGGGCAGCGGTGGCGACGTCGGGATAAATGCCGGCCCCGATGCCGGCGAAGATCGCGGCGCCAAGTGCAGTTGATTCTTTCACGCGCGGTACGCTGACCGGAAGCCCCAACACGTCAGTCAGTATCCGCGGCCACAGGGTGCCCTTGGACGCCCCGCCCGTGAAGACGACGTGGTCCACGGAGCGACCGGTGATCTCTTCGATCACTCTGAGATGGCCGTAAGAGACATAAGCAGCGGCCTCTTCGATCGCTCGGATGCACTCCTTCCTGCCCGAGCTGGCAGGGTCCCCTACGTTGAACTGGACGAAGGCGGGCGAGGCGTGGATCCAGCGGCTGGCCGTCATGAGGTTGGAGAGGATCCCGATCACGTCGTTGGAGCCGGGTGGTACATCCATCGCCGAGCGCTCCATCAGCGTGTATGCGTCAACACCCGTCCGCTCTGCCTCGCCCTTCTCGAGGTCGCAGAAAGCATCGCGGAACCACCTCATGGTCAGTCCGCAGTAGAAGCCGATGCCCTCCATCATCCACTGGGCCGGAAGCGCGTGGCACAGCGTCCGAAGCCTCGCCTTCGGGTCGATCATCGCCTCCGACAAACCGATCGTCTGCTGCCAGAACGTTCCGCCGACAACTGTGAAGCTCCCTGGCTCGACCACGCCGATGCCAACCAGCCCCAGCTGGGTGTCGGCTCCGCCGATCACCACGGGCGTGCCCGGCCGAAGCCCGGTCACCTCGGCGGCGGCCGCACTGACCACCCCGGCCACAGTGCCCGGTTCGAGAACCGGCGGAAAGACTTCCGATCGCATCCCGCAGATGTCGATGACGTCGCCGGACCAGGTCCGTTGAGCCAGGTCGAACATGCCCGAGCTGGAGCCGATCGAGGGGTCGGTCACGAACTCACCTGTGAGCCGCTGAGTGATCCAGTCGGCGAGCATGTTCATGTGCTCGACCTTCTCGAACAGCTCGGGCTCGTGACGCCGGATCCAGAGCAGCCGTGCCGGAGCGGTGATGGCCACCCAGTCGCCGCCATGCCGGTAGATCGTCTCGGCGAGGCCCCGCTCGACGAGGTCGGTGGCCTCGGCACCCGCCCGTGAATCCACGTTCGGGCACGCCCACAGCTCGCGGCCGGAGCCGTCATACAGGACCATCCCTTCACGCATGCTGGTCGTGCTGACGGCGCGGAGGGCGGACGCTTCGATGCCGGTCTGAGCCAGCACCTGCCTGACGCACTCGGCGATCAGCTTCCAGTTGGTCTTGGTGTCGAATACCTGAGAGCCAGGCACGCCCGGCAGCTCGGCGTGCGCCCATTCGCGCTGCGCGATGCCCACCTGGCTGCCGTCGGCCGCGAACACCACGGCGCGGCAGCTGCCGGTACCGGCGTCGAGCGCGAGGAGCAGCTCTCCGCTCACGCCTCGACTGATCCGCCCCGCGAAATCGTCGATTTCGCGGGGGCCTCCAGCGCCGCCCGGTTGACGACCGCCCGAAGGGGTTCGCCGGCGGCGAACCGCTGGATCTCGTCGGCCACCATGGTCACTCCGCGAAGGAGGGTCTCATGCGTCGCGCCGCCGATGTGGGGCGTGATGACCACGTTCTCGTGCCTGAGCAGAGGATGAGGACCTTCCTGCGCCCGTGGTTTCACAACGTCGAGGGCCGCTCCCGCGAGGTGGCCGGACGCCAGGGCGGCATCCAGCGCTTCCTCGTCGACAAGCGATTCCCGTGCGGTGTTCACAAAGTAAGAACCGCGCTTCATCGCGGCGAACTGGGCCGAGCCGAAGAAGTTCTCGGTCTCGGCGGTGGCCCTCACGTGCAGCGACACGAAGTCCGACCTCGCCAGGAGCTCTGCAAGCGTCGCGACCTGCTCTGTCGACGCCAGATCGCCCACCTTTACATACGGGTCGTACACGACGAGGCGCAAGCCGAAGGCGACCGCTCGCCGGTGAACGCGCCGGCCCACGTTGCCGAATCCCACCAGGCCCAGGACGTGCCCACCAAGGTCGTGCCCGAGGAAGCGTGCGCCTTCGAACGCCGATTCGCCGAGCGTTCCCCCCTCGATCAGGAAGCGCTGTGCCTTGGGAAAACCCCGCGCCAACATCACTATGAACGCCAGCGCCTGGTCGGCGACCGATTCCGCGTTCTTGCCGGGGGTGTTGACGACAGGAATCTGTCTGGCCGAAGCGGCCGCCACGTCAACATTGACCGGGCCGCCGCGAGCACAGCAGATGAGCTTGAGGGCGGGCGCAGCGGCCAGCACCTCGTCCGTCACCGGGCCGCCGTGGACTATGAGTACCTCCGCGTCGCGAACCCGGGCCGCGACCTGGGCCGGCGTACCCAGATATTCGCGGATCGAGCATTCCGAGACGCTGACCGGCACGAAGTCCTGGCTCTCGTCGAGCTGGAAGTATTCGATGTGGTGGTTGCCATGCAGGCCCGCGAGGCCGCGCTCGAACACCGGCACTGGCACGAACGAGTCTCCGACGGCAAGGATCTTCATGCTGAGGCGCGCGCCGACGTCAGGGGTATACCCGGCTCGGCTTCAAATCCACGGCGTGCCCGGTACCGGACTCGAAGATCACCTTCAGCAAGGGCTCGGTGTCGAGGTAGTAGAAGCGGATCGTCTCGCCGATCCGTCCCTCCATCAGGATCTTTGCACCGAGGTCGCTGAAATGCTGCTGGGTCGCGTCCGACTCGGCCGGCGTGGGGCGCATGACGGCGATGTGATGCAGGCCCTCGCCGTGAGCGTCGAGCCATTCCTTATATATGCTGGGTCCCTCGTCCGGCTGCAGGAGCTCGACCACGATCGGGCCGACGTGGGTCTCGGCGCCGATCATCGTGAAGTGAGTCGGCTTGCCGTGTAGGAACGTGTGATGAAGCGCGGGTGGCTTGTGCTCGTATACGTTCCACGGGCCCCACCCGAGCGCCCGGTGATATCGCTCGAGCGCCTCGTCGATGTCGCGAACGACAATTGCGATCTGGCTGATCGGAAATCCACCTGCTGGAATCGTCATCTCCTTGGACTCTTCGCTGTGACTGCGGGCGTGGCTCTGCATCGTTACCTCCCTACAAAACTGCGATCGGGTTGAACGGCGATCCGGTCCCGCCGGGGAGCCGCAACGGCTCGGCGACGACCAAGAACTCCCATCGCTTTTCCTCCTCGCATGCCGCCGCGATGTCCTCGAGGTTCAGGCTGTCGGATGCGACCATGCCCATGGCCACGATCTGCAGCGGGTGAATGGGATACAGGATTCCGTCGACGGTGCCCGGCACGGTCTCACCGTCTCCGTCGGGCAAGAAGGCCGCGATCCGCCTCTCGTGCATCCAGGGGATCGTGTCGACGTGGAGCCCGGCCTTGCCCTCGCCCGCGTAGCCGTTGTCCCACGGGCCTCGCTCGAGCCGCCGCCTGTGGTGGCCCGTGCGGAACACCATGATGTCGCCCTCCCCGAGGCGGACCCCTTCGGCCTTTTCGGCGGCCTCGAGCTCGGCCCTGGTCACCGCCTCGCCCGGCTCCAGCCACGGCGTGCCTCGGAGGCGAGGTATGTCCAGCAGCACGCCCCGCCCGACGATTCCGTTGGCGTAAGCGGCGATGTCGAGCGCCGTCCCACCGTGGCTGGTGAGCAGCGACTCCGGGCGCCCGCCGTACACGTGGCCCCCATACGCGATGTGGCACAGCGCATCGATGTGGGTGTGGCAATCCCCGTGGCAGCTCATGCCGAGAAAGTCCATGCCGAAACGGAGGCTGGTCGAGTCGATCGGGAGGTCGAACATCTGGGTCATGTGGTGGATCGCGGGACTCTGGTTGTCAGGACCGGCGACGGTGTTGATCGGGATGGCCATGGAAACCGAGCGGCCGGACTTGACCAGGCGCGCGGCGCGCCGGACGTGGTCGGGCGTGATGTAGTTGAGAGTGCCGCGCTGGTCGTCTGCGCCCCACCGGCCCCAGTTCTTGACGGCCTCGAACATGGCCTCGAACTCCGCGAGGGAGACATTTGGCGCTCGCTGCTTCATCGGATTGCGCCGGGGAGCGGCGCGTCCATCTCGCCGGGCTCGGGAAGTCCCACCGTCATCGCCCCGTCGACCACCATCAGATGCCCGGACAGGTACGAAGCGTCATCGGAGCACATCCATAGGATCGGCCGCGCCATCTCCTCCGGCTCCGCGAAGCGACCGATCGGGATGCGGTCCAGGAACACCTTCGACTGCACCGGGTGGTTGATGACGAATGCCGAGAGCCGAGTGTTGATGATGCCCGGCGCGAGGGCGTTGACCCGGATGCCGTGGCGCGACAGCTCCAGCGCAGCGGTGTGCATCACCGCGACCTGGCCAGACTTCGACGTGTTGTAGGCCAGGCCTCCAGCTTCCGGTTGAAAGGCGTTGGTCGAGGCTGTCACCACGATCGCTCCGCGGGTCCCGGCGCCGACCATGGCGCGCGCCGCCTCCTGCACCAGGTACCAGGTGCCCCTCAGGTTGACGTTCAAGATCTTGTCCCAGCTCTCGTCGGTGAACTCGAGGAAGGGCACGAAGTCCGCGATGCCGGCCACCTGGACCGCGGCGTCGAGCCGGCCGAAGCGCTCAACGGCCCGCTCGACCGCTCGGCGGACATCCTCGCGCCGGCTCACGTCGCCGACAACCGCTTCGACGTCGGCGCCCGTCCCGCGGATGGCGTCGACCGTCGACGCCAGGACATCGCCCTCGTTGTCGAGCATGATGAGACCGGCACCTTCGGCCGCGAAGGCCTTGGCCACAGCCCGGCCGATGCCCTGCGCAGCACCCGTGACCACGACGCCTTTGCCTTCAAACCTGTTCCGTGACCTGTTCATGAGATCAAGCCTCCGTGCCCAGGGCCTCGTGGGATCACGGGCCAGATGTCAGTGACTCGATCGCCCTCGACCACGTGATAGGCGTCGTACCAGTTCACCGTTCCCGGCGCGTATCCGGGCACCAGCTCGACCACGTCCCCGACATGCAGCGGGTAGCTCGCATCCGCGACGAAGACGCCGTGCTCCTCGTCGAAACGGAAACCCTTCAAGTCGTGGCCGCGAATCGTGCTCAGTGCCGGCGCACCGAGCGACTTGTTGCCGGCGTCGACGATGACCCGGTCGGGCGGGCGGCTGATGACGGTGGCGAGCACGGTCAGCGCCTTCTCGAAGTCGCCCGCCATCGGGAAGTGGAAGTTGTCCATGACCGCGTACGAGCCGGCCTGGATCTCGGTGACCCCGGGAGTGGTGGCGGTCCAGTCCCATGTCGCCGTGCCGCCGGCGGAGACGATCGGGCACGGAAGGCCCGCCGCCAGGATCTCCTCCGCCGCCTCCACCAGCATGCTCATCGCCGCACGCTGCCTCTGAGCGCGAAGATCGCGCTCAGGCGTCAGCGAGCAGTGGCCTTCGTAGCCCGTCACCCCAAGGAGCCTGATGCCGTCGAGTCCGGCCAGCCGGCGGGCCAGCTCCACGGCTTGCTCCGGCGTGTCGACCCCGGCGCGATCCATCCCCGTGTCGACCTCGATCAGGACGCCGACCGTGCTCTTGGCCGCGCGTGCGGCGGCGGCAATGTCGCCCGCGTTCTGCGCGTCGTCGACGGCGACCATGACCTCGGCATCGCGCGCGATGGCCGCCAGGGCGGCGATCTTTTCGCGGCCCGCGATCGTGTTGACGACAAAGATGCTGTCGAGGCCGCTGCGAATCATCACGATCGCTTCCCATACGGTCGCGGTCGAGATGCCGATCGCGCCGGCATCTACTTGCATTCGCGCGAGCTCCGGACTCTTGTGAACCTTGATGTGCGGACGCAGCCTGGCCGGCATCGTCTTGATCCGGTCGGCCATCTTCGCGATGTTGCGGCGAGCCACCGGCAGATCGAGGATGAGCGCGGGCGTGATCAGGTCGTGCCGTTTCCGGCCGATCGCCGATCCATACGCGCGCCTCACCCGGTCGCGAGTCTCCTGGATCACTTCCGTCGCCGGCGCGACGAGCTCAGGCATGGTGCTTGTCTCCCACTCCCTTGCCCGCTGCGCCCGCGGTGAGAGCGTTTACCCGTGCCTCGAACGAGTCGATTGCGGCCTGGCCGTCGAGGACCCCGATCTCGAGGTCGTACTCGCGTGATTCACCCGGGGCCAGAAAAGCCAGCTCGCCACGTTCGCGTGCGTCGAAGCGTCCGGCGTCGCGGTTGGTCGTAGGCTCCATCGCCACGCCGTAGATACCTTCGCCGAGCATCCGCCACATCGTGTGGAACGGAAACTGCTCCTTTCTGTAGAGCTGGTAGGCACCGAGTCCAAGGGCACGATTGACGATGGCCACGGGGACCGTTCCCGCCGGCTCCGCGGCCACGGCGTGCTCGTAGCACTCCTCCGGGAAGGCCTTGTTCGGAGAGGTCAGCCGCCTGTAATCACGAGTCGGGTATTCCGCAACAGGGACGCCCGGTGGAGCGGGGATCAAGTAGTCGGAGCCGGCGTCGACGACCGGCCACCCGACGTTCACGTGGTACAGGTACATGTGCGTGGCCGGATCGAAGCCCACGTTGACGACCTCGTCGTGCACTGTGAAGCGGCTCTCGCCGACCCGGGCTTCGATCCTTCGACGCAGCTCCATCGCCTCGCCAAACACGGCCGCCTGGCGGACCACCCCCTCCGCCCAAAGCACGCACTCGTCGCCGTCCCAGCGCTCGCCGTAGCCGGTCAGCCGGGCGGGCATGAAGCCGATGCGGCCGTGGAGGCCGTATTCCTCGGTGGGCTTGATCAGCTGATGGAACTGCGATGCGTCGTCGGTGCCCCCGAGCAGCGTGTGGTCGAGGCCGCACGTGACGAGCATCCCTCCGCCCCAGCTGCGGAACCAGCCGAGCCCCATCGGCTCGGCGTACCAGGGCCCGACGACCCCGGTTGGCGAAAGCCAGGCGAGCGAGCGGCCCTGGAACTCGCAGCGACCGACATCCAGGGACCGGTCGACGAGGACATCGAACTGATAACCGGTCCCGGTTCGGAACTCGAGCACGCGCACGCCGCGCTCGATTCCGTCGCCGAGCGTGACCAGCCGGACGCCCGCGAACTGGTCGAGGCGACCGACCCGGCGCATCAGATCGCGCCGGGCCATCGCCGCCCCGTTTATCGACGGCATAGCGGCCTCCTCGCCTGGAACCTAGACCTTGGCGCTGGCTCCTGCTGGTCCGACCCTCGCCATGGCGAGGTCGTCCTCGCTCTCGCCCAGCGCTGCACCGGCCGTCTTGAGCCAGTCTTCCCGCTTCTGGATCGCGTAGTACGCAAGAACCAGGATGCCAAGCACCAGCCAGCCGCCGGCGACAAGAGGCGCCTTCGCGTACGGGTCTACCGGGCAGTTCTGCGACGGGCAGAACGGCGGGAATGACTCGGCGAGGGCGTAGATCAGCACCAGTCCGGACACCACGGGCAGGATGGCGTGCCACAGCCAGTTGAACTCCGAGCGGCGCTCCCTCCAGTAGTAGACGAAGACGCCGACGTTGGCCATCAGGTAGACGAACGAGACGCCCAGGACCAGGACCAGGCCGGTCAGAAGGAAGAACGCGACGTCGGGGTGGAACCAGGCCCCGGCGATGAGGCCCGCCCCCAGCGAGAGGGTGAGCTGGGCGATGATGGCATTGGTCGGAGTCTTGTAGACCGGGTGGACCTTGGCGAAGAGCTTCGGAAACGCTCCGTTCCGGCCCATGCTGTACCACATCCTCGTGCTGACGTTTGCGGTGGCGAGGGTCACCGCCAGGGTCGAGGACATGAAGGCGATCAGGATCAGCCACCAGCCCCCGCCCCAGAGCTTGCGCGCGAGAGCCAGGCCGGGTAGGTCGGGGGAGCCGATCAGGCCTTTGATGTTGTCGACGCCGAAGCCCGTGATGATTCCCCAATAGGTCAACACCAGGAAGACGCCGAGGATGATGATCGAGAGCAGCACCGAGCGCGGCACGTTGCGCTTGGGGTCCTTTGTCTCCTCAGCCAGCGGTGCCGCCGCCTCCCAACCGGTCAGGCCCTGCACAGCCAGTACGATCGCGAGGGTGAATCCCGACAGGCCGAAGGCCGTGCCCACTCCGATGTTCCCTGGGTTGAACACCGACAGCGAGACGCCGCCGGGTCCGGGGTTGGCGAAGCCTGTCACCGCCAACGCCAGGACGATCAGAATTTCGGCGCCGCCCGTGATGAGCAGTGTCCGCGCCGAAAGCTCGATGCCGCGGTACTGAAGGACGGCGACGATCGATGCCCCCAGGATGACGGTTACCCACCACAGCCACGGAACATCCCAGCCGTAGCTGGTCTTCAGCTCACCCGCGGCGATGAAGCCGAAGAACCCGCAGACGACCCCACCGGCCATCGGCGAGTACAGGATGAACATCCACGAGGTGAGGAACCCGGCGCGCGCGCCGAGCGAGCGGCTCACGTAGGTGTAGTAGCCGCCCGCCGATGGCAGCTGCCTCGAGAACTGGATGAGCGTGTTGCCGAGCATGAGCACGACCACGACGCCGAACGTGTAAGCCAGCGGCGCGGTCAGGCCGGACAGGGTGACCAGGAACTGGGTGAAGAACAGGGCGGCGATGGCAGGCGCGATGTGCGTGATCGCCTGCATGGTCACGCTGACGAGTCCGAGGGCCTCCGGCTTCAGATCCGTTTGAACCCGATTAGCGGACGAGGTGGCCATTACTTGTTACCCCTCCCCAAATAGAACCCGGTCAGCGAACTGCAGGATCTTGCAGCCACGCCACGATCGTGGAGCAGTATGCGGTTGCCCGGACGTTTGTCAAGTGGGAGCCCGCTCGGCTCGGCTGGCCAGGAACAACCGATACGTGTCTATGTACTCCCCTATCCCCTCGCGCAGCGACGTGAATCGAGGGGCCCAGCCCAGCTGCTGCCTGGCGTTTTCGATCGAGATGACCCCGCGAAACGACGCTTCGACCAGGTCTTCGGCGGTCATCGCGTCGGCTACCTCGATGCTGCTGCCGGGAACGAGCTCGGCAACCAGTCTGGCTGCCTGGGCGGCGGTGATCAGCGGCCGGCCGGTTGCCGCGTAGAAGATCCGGTCGGCGTCCTCGTCACAGTCGACGACCTTCGTGGTGAGCGAGGCGACGTCGATCACGTGCGTGTAGTCGCGCGGGAGACGGCCCCCCGACGCAACGCTCACCCGTTCGCCCCTCACTGCCGGCTCCACGAACTCCTTCATGTAGTTGGCCGAATGCCACTGCATTCCGAAGCCGTAGACGGCCGACGGCCGGATGATGCGGACGTCAATGCCGTAAGCCCTTTGATAGGCGAATGCGAACAGCTCGCCTGAAGCCTTGGCGGCGCCGTAGGCCCCGCTCCCCGGACCCTCGCGCGCAAGGACGATCGGATGCGCCGCGTCGATCGGCTCGTACTGGATGGCCGGAAGCACGCCAATTGAGGAGATGTCGACCACCCGCTTGACGCCCGTGCGCCGTGCCGCCTCGAGAACATTCAACGTACCGGTGACGTTGGTCTGGAAGGCCAGGTACGGATCGCGATAAAGGTTCGCCACCTCTACGTTGCTGGCGGCGTGAACCACAATCGCCGGCCTCACGCGCCCAAAGTTTTCGAGCAATGCGGGCAAGTCCTCGACGGATGCGGTCTCGGTGGAGAAACGCCCCGCGTGATCGCGCAGCGCGAACTGCATGTCAGCAGTTGCCGGGCGGCCCCTCGTCACGACAACAACCTCTCGCCCAAGATCGACCAGAGCTCGCGTGACATACCCGCCGATGAACCCAAGGCCGCCGGTGACGACGATGGCTTCCAATTGGCGATCAGCCGCGCTTGGCCGCCTTCAAAACGGCGCGTGCGGTCGGCTCGTCGGTCACCAAAACGTTCATGCAGCCCGCCCGGAGCGCGCCCAGGATCGCGTCCCGCTTCTCGAGGCCGGCAGCCATCGCCACGACCAGCGGGATCTTCTTGAGCTCGTCCCATTCGATGGCGATCAGACGATCGTCGAGCACGTGGACCGGCTGTCCCTCGGGCGTGAAGAAGCGGGTGCACATGTCCCCGACCGCACCGGCGGCGAGCAACCGCTTCCGGTCCTTCGGCGAGATGTGCCCATAGCGGATGAGCGGCGCGCTTTCGTCCAGGGTGCCGATGCCGACGAGCGCGAGGTCTCTCGAGGTCGCCAGCTCGAGCGCGGCTCTGATCGAACCGTCACGGAGCATCGCATCCTTGATGTCGGGCGAGTCCACCAGCACCGGGGCGTGCAGGTAGTGGACATGGCTGTGCGGGTGAAGCGAGGCGATGTGCCGTGCCAGCTCGACGCCCTGAATTCCCGCCCCCGCGCTGCCCACGCCACCATGCAGGAGCGACACGTCCAGGTCGGCCACGGTGCCCGGCGGCAGCATGTGAATCGCCGCTGAGAGCATCCGGCCCCATGACAGGCCCAGCCGCATACCGTTGAGCAGCTGGCTGTTGACGTAATCGGCGGCCGCCCGGGCAACAGCCTGGACGGCGCCTGGACCCGGTTCGCCCGCCACGACCACGGCTCGCTTCAGGTGGAAGATCTGCGCCAGCTCGAGGGCCAGGTCGCCGTGGAGGGTGCGCGGGCGCTGGATCGCGATCCGAACGATCCCTTCGTCCCGCGCCCTCTTCAGGTATCGAGAGACCGTCGACGCGTCGAGGCCGGCACTGCGCGCGATCTCGATCTGGCTTTGACCCGTCAGATAGAAACGCGTTGCGATGTCGACGAGCAGGTCCATCGTTGGACCGTTCGCGGCGTTCGAAGACCTACTCAAGGTTAGTGTGCCGGGAACGCATGCTGTCCATGGTCTGGCCCGTGCGCTCGCGCAGAACGATGGAGACGATGTCGAAGAAGATCAGCATCGCCGCCTCGTAGAGACTGCCCATCGGAAGGACGCTCTGGCCTCCCTTGTCGTCGGCCATCGTCTGGGCGCGAAGGTGGATCACCGCGTCGGCGGCGCTCGGGACCTCGCCGGTGGGCTGGGCCGTGACGGCGGCGACACGCGCGCCGGCCGAGTGGGCTTCGCCCGCAAGGGCTTTGACGGTTGAAAACGAGCCCGGACCGGCGCTGACCACCAGTAGGTCGCCCTGACCAACAGGCGGCGTGGTCATGTCACCGACCACGTGGGAGTCCATGCCGAGATGCATGAGCCGCATGCAGAGTGCCCGCATCATGAGCCCCTCGCGCCCGACCCCGTAACAGGCGATCCGGCGCGCTTTGAGCAATTCGTCGCATAGCCGGTCGACCTCTGCAGCGGCACCATCCTCGAGGACCGCGCGGATCTCGTCCAGCGCCCCGGTGAAGAGGCTGTCGGTGTTCACTGGGCCACGCCGGCGCGAAGGGATTTCAGATTGGCGGCCGCGTCTCCGCCGTCGAACACCGCGCTCCCGGCCACGATCACATCCACGCCCATGGCGGCAATGGAACCGACATTCTCGCGCGTCACCCCGCCGTCCACGCCGAGCATCACGCTGCGTCCGCTGCGAACGATCAGGTCCCTGACGGCGGCGATACGGCCCTGCGTGTTTGGCGCGAAGCGCTGGCCGGCCCAACCTGGATTCACGGCCAAGATCAGGACCATCTCCACGTCATCCAGCAGTGGCTGCACCACCTCCACGGGGGTTCCGGGATTGAGCGCGATGCCTCGGGTGACGGCGGAGCCGAGCGCCTGGAGAACCCGATGCGGGTGGCGGGTGGCCTCGACGTGGAAGGTCAGCATGTCCGCCCCGGCGTCGACATAAGCGCTGACCTTGTTCAGAGGATCTTCGATCATCAGGTGGACGTCCTTACGCAGCTTTGTACGCAGCGCGGCGATCACCGACGGCCCCACCGTCAGCTGCGGACAGAAGCAGCCGTCCATCACATCGATGTGCACGAAGTCGGCCCCGGCGGATTCCAGGCGCCCGAGCTCATCGCCCATGTGCAGCCAGTCGGCTGTCGTGATGCCGACGCTGAGCTGCGCGTCAGCCCGCGGAGCGCTGGCCAATCGGAGCCTCCCGCCGGGCGCGCGCGGGGCGCTCGTCTTCTGACGAGCGGTAGATCTCCAGCGCCTCTTCGGGCGTCTTGCCTTCGTGCACGACAGCCACCACCGCCCGCATCATGCCTGTGGGGTTGTCGCTCTGGAAGATGTTCCTGCCCATGTCGACTCCCGCGGCACCTTCATTGACGGCGCGCTGGGCCATGGTCAAGGCGTCCAGCTCGGGCAGCTTCTTGCCGCCGGCCATCACGATGGGCACCGGGCATGATGCCGTGACGCTGTCAAAGCCCTCGTCCACGTAGTAGGTCTTCACGAACTGAGCGCCGAGCTCGGCGCAGATCCGGCACGCCAGGCGGAGATATTTGGCATCGCGAGTCAGCTGCTTGCCGACAGCCGTGACCCCCATGACGGGAATCCCGTAGCGGAGACCGAGGTCCACCAGTCGCGTCATGTTGTGGACCGACTGCGTCTCATGATCGCCGCCGATGAAGACCTGCACGGCCAGAGCGGCAACGTTGAGCCGGGCCGCGTCTTCGATGTCGACTGCGATCTGCTCGTCGGAAAGCTCCTTGAGGATGCTCGGGCCACCACTGGCGCGCAGCACGACGGGGGTCCTCGAGCTCGGAGGAACGGTCGACCGAAGGATGCCTCGCGTGCACATCAGAGCGTCCGCGAGCGGGACCAACGGGAGGATGCTCAGGTCGACACGCTCCAGGCCGGTCGTCGGGCCCTGGAAGTATCCATGGTCGATGGCCAGCATCACGGTCCGGCCCGTATCGGGTCGGAACACGCGCGCAAGCCGGTTGCTCATTCCCCAATCCAGCGACCCCGAACCCTTCAAAAAGAATCCTTGGTCCGGCGGCGGCACATCGGCAAAGAAGTTCTTGGCGTCACCGTCAGGTTCTGGCATCGATTACCTCAGCACAATCTTGCAACCCCAGCACGATCGTGGCGCCATTCTGTGTGCGCCCGGACCCAATGTCAAGGCTTCGCGAGCGTCACTTAACGTCACCGGCGGCTTGTCTTCTCGGTGAGAAACGCGAGCGCATCGGCCGCCAGCTGGTCCTCGCTGTCGAACAGCGGCCGCCAGATTTTGGTGGCAGCTGCAAGATTCGGAAGGAAGTTGCCGAAGGCCTCGACTGTGAGCCAGCCGTTGTAGCCAACATCGCCTAGCGCGCCGAAGGCGGCATCCCACGCGACACTGCCGGTGCCCGGCACGCCGCGATCGTTCTCGGACACATGCACGTGGGCGATCCGGTCGCCGGCGCGGCGGATGGCATCGGCGGTGTTCTTTTCCTCGATGTGGGCATGGAAGGTGTCGAGGTGGAGGCGGCAGTTTGGGTGCCCGACCTCGTCGACCAGGCGGATCCCCTGGTCGAGCGTGTTCACGTGGTACAGCTCGAAACGGTTCACGACCTCCTCCGCCAGCACCACCCCCGCGCCCGCGGCGTACTCGGCGACACGGCGCAGATGCTCGACGCAGCGCTTCCACTCCTCGTCGGTTGCCCCTCGCCCGGTGAACACCCCAAGCGCAACCTGGTGAGGGCCGCACAGGATCGACGACCCCACGGTCGCACAGCAGTCGACCACCGCCCGCAGGTGGTCGTACGCAGCCTCACGGATCGCCGGGTCCGCGCTCAAGGGGTTGTGTTCGGGGGCGATCACGGTGTTGGCGGTTCGCTCGAGGCCCAGATCGTCGAGCCGCCGCGACCACAGCTTCCACTTCGCCGGGTCGAGATCGAAGATCGGGACCTCGACGCCGTCATAGCCGATCTTCTTCAGCTTCTCTAGCACCGGCATCAGGCCGTCGTGCATGTCGTCAGCCCACAGGTACAGGTTGATCCCGTACTTCATATGCTCTCCTTTCAGTCTTTGGAAATTGCGGCTAACCTAGTTCACCAGCGGACAGTTGGCAATCGCATGCACAATCAGCGCCTATGACTGAGCGGGGCCAGGCTAAAGCGATCGCGGTCGGCAGCGACGACGCCGGGTTTCGCCTGAAAGAAGAGCTCAAGAAATACCTCGAGGCGGAAGGCCACGTCGTGACGGACTACGGCTGTCCGTCGTCCGACCCAGTCGATTATCCCGACGTTGCCTTGATCGTCGCAAGGGCCGTTGCGCGCGGCGACCATGATCGCGCGATCCTCGTTTGCGGGACAGGCATCGGCATGGCGATCACTGCGAACAAGGTGCCCGGCGTCTACGCGACCGTGGCCCATGATGCGTACTCCGCGGCCAAAGCCAGGACCTCGAACAACACCCAGGTGCTCGCGCTTGGTGCCCGGGTGGTTGCGCCCGAGCTGGCGACCACCCTGGTCGACATCTGGCTGAGGTCCGAGTTTGCCGGCGGAGCGTCGGAAAGGAAGGTTGGCAAGATCGCGCGGGCCGAGCACGAGCTCGGCGTCAAGCGGGGAAAGTCGAGCGCGAAGTGACCACGGCCGGCTACAAGAAGCTGATCAACGACCCGTTCGACGCAGTCGACGAGGCGCTCGAAGGGTTCGTCGCGACCCATGCGGACATCGTCGCTTTCGCTGAACCGAGGGTCGTGGTCAGGCGAACACCAGCCACGGGCAAGGTCGGCCTGGTCGTCGGAGGAGGCTCCGGGCATGAGCCCGCGTTCGCGGGCTACGTCGGCCGCGGACTGGCCGATGCAGCCGCATGCGGCAACATCTTCGCCTCGCCGCCACCGAACGTCGTCCTCGCTGCGATTCACGCCGCGAACCACGGGCGTGGCGTCCTCATGGGCTTTGGCAACTACGCCGGCGACGTCATGAACTTCGGGCTGGCTGCCCAGCTGGCGGCCGCCGAGGGCATCGAAGTCCGGGAGATACACGTTTCCGACGACGTGGCGTCCGCCGCCAAGGGCGAGGCCGCCAAGCGGCGAGGGATCGCCGGGGACATCGTCGTCTTCAAGTGCGCCGGAGCCGCGGCCGAGGCGGGCCTTTCCCTTGCCGAGGTCGAGCGCGTGGCGGTCAAGGCAAACGCGGCCACGCGCAGCATGGGGGTCGCCCTCTCGGCCTGCGAGGTTCCCGGATCCGGGCGGCCGACGTTTGAGCTGGGGGATGGTGAGATGGAGATCGGCATGGGAGTCCATGGCGAGCCGGGGATCAAGCGCGGGCCTCTGCAGACCGCGGACGAGGTGGCGCGAACGCTGGTCGATGCGATCGTCGCCGACATCGACGACCGCGGGCGCGGGGACGTCGCGCTGCTCGTCAACGGCCTCGGGGCAACCGCCTACCTGGATCAATACATCCTCTACCGGGGCGCTCGACGGGCACTCGAAGCGAACGGACTGAGCGTGGTCAGGAGCTACGTCGGCGAATACATAACCTCCCTGGAGATGGCCGGCGCATCGGTGACCGTCACCCTGCTTGACGACGAGCTGCTCACACTCATCGATTCGCCGGCGAGCACCGTCAGATTCAGCGCTTGACCACGCAGGCACTGAGGAGACGCGTCCTGGCCGCGGCCGGCGCAGTCGAAGCGTCGCGCGACGAGCTTTGCCGGCTCGACGCCGGCGCGGGCGATGGTGATCACGGAGTCACGATGGCGCTGGCGGCGCGGGCGGTGCGCCAGGCGCTCGACACAGCACCAGACTCGACAACCCCCGAGCTGGTCACGAAGCTGGCGATGGCGATGGGCTCGGTGGGCGGGGCCATCGGCCCGGTCTACGCGTCGGGACTGCTGGCGATCGCCGGAACTCTGCGCAAGCTGCCCCCCGATAAAACGCTGACTGCGGCGCACCTGGTCGCGTGCGCCGAGGCCGCGGAGATGGCGATCGCCGGGCTGGGTCACGCCAAGCCGGGCGACAAAACGATCCTGGATGGTCTCCATCCTGCCGTCGATGCGCTGCGAAAGGCCGCTACGTTGGGCGCCGCCCCAGATGAGGCCGTCGCTGTCGCGGCAGCCGCAGCTCGCGAGGGCGCGGCGTCCACCGCCGCGATGGTCGCGTCCGTCGGTCGCGCCAGCCGCCTCGGAGAGAGAAGTCGGGGTCTGGCCGACCCGGGCGCAACCTCCTTCGCTCTCATCCTGGACGCTCTGGCCGCCCCCGTAGGCTGAACGGTGCGCCCACTGATCGGGACGAGCCTGAAGATGAATTTCACCTCGACCGAGGCTGCAACCTACTTCGACGAGCTCCGTTCGATGGTCGCAGCGCTGGCCTCGTGCGAGCTGTTCGTCCTCCCGCCATTCACGTCGATCTGGGTCGCGCGTGAGCGGCTCGCGGGAAGCAATGTCTCATGGGGCGCACAGGACGTCCATGCCAAGGACTCCGGAGCACACACGGGCGATGTCTCGGCGCGCATGCTCGCCGATCTCGGCTGCTCATTCGTCGAGGTCGGGCACTCCGAGCGCAGGCGGGATCACGGTGAGACAGACGAGACAGTGGCGTTCAAAGTGCGCCAGGTGCTGCGTCACCAGATGACCCCGATCATGTGCGTCGGAGAGCCGGCACCAGGCGACCCGGGTGCGGCGCTCGACCACGTGCTTCGGCAAGCGCGGGCAGGAATGAGCCTCCTGACCGATGACGATACTCACCGAGTCGTCATCGCCTACGAGCCGGTGTGGGCGATCGGCGAAGGCGCGTCCGCAGCCGACCCGGACCACGTCGGCGCCATCCACCGCGGACTCCGCAAGCTCGGCGCGAGGGTGATCTACGGAGGCAGCGTGGATCCGGTCACGGCCGGCGCAATCCTTGCCCAGGACGGGGTGGACGGACTTTTCGTCGGGCGCGCCGCACTCGATCCGAAGCGGTTTGCCGCGATCGCGCAGCTGACGAGCGCCTAGTGCATCCCCCGGCCGCCGGCAACGATCAGCAGCTCGCCCGTTATGAAGTCCGCCTCTTTGGACGCGAGGAAGACCGCCGCGCCGGCCACGTCGTCGGTGGTGCCCCACCGCCGTAAGGCCGTCTCGGCCAGGATTCTTTGCTCGACCTCGGGATCGGTGTCCGCGATCATGTCCGTCTTGATCCATCCGGGACAGATCGCGTTGACCGTGATGTGCGGACCGAGGGCAAGGGCGAGGGCCTTGGTCAGGCCGTTCATGCCGGCCTTCGACGTCACGTACTCGGTGAAGCGCATCGCCGATGGGTGGTAGAGGCCGGAGTTGGACGACATCATGATGATCTTGCCCGTCTCCTGGCGAAGCATGAAAGGCGCCACCTCCTTGGAGCACAGGTAAGCGCCCTTCAGGTTGATGTCGATCGTGCGGTCCCATTCGTCTTCGGTGGTGTCGAGCACCGACTTCGTAAACATGACGCCGGCGTTGTTGACCAGGATGTCGACGCGCCCGAAGCGGTCGATTGTCGCGCGCACGAGGTCCTTCACGTCGGCTGACCTCGACACGTCGGCTCGCACCGACAGCGCCTCGCCTCCGCCCTTTGCGATCGAGTCGACCACCGCCTCCGCCTCGCGTTCCTTGCCGACCCAGTTGACCGTGACCTTGGCGCCCTCGGCGGCGAAACGCTCAGCAATGGCTTTTCCGATCCCCCGAGAGGAACCGGTCACGATCGCGACCTTGCCATCGAGTCTCTTTTCGCTCATGTCACGCTCCTTTAATCGACTCCTTCCTTTGCGGTGTGAAATCATTCCACTGGGGTCCCCGCGGCAAAGCCGCGGGAGTCGGTTTCAGACCGAAGTGACCACGGCGCCAGGCGGCCTGGCTTGCCCAGGCCGCCGCCCCGATTCTTGAGCCGATGACAGGCGCCGTCGTCACGTTCTTATTGCGAACGGCCTCGGGCCGAGACGGGCCAGCAGTCGACGATGTCGCCACCGCGGCTGACCCAAACGCGGTCATGCAGGTTGAACGTGGTCCGGATCTGCCCAGGGATGAAGTCGACGGCAGCGCCGAGCTCGGGCGGGATCCCGGAAACCGTAACGGTCGCATGTTCATCGCTCAGCGAGACCTGGGTCGCCTCCAGGCCGACAAGCTGTGGCGGACCGTACTCGACGCCCACCACCCTCCTTCCGACGTCGGCCACGAAATGGTCCGGGTGCCGGCTGATCACGGTGCCGCGAACCGTGACCGCGCAGCGAAACGGGAGCTCCATCGGCAGCAGCTCGGGCTCCATCAAGCAGTAGACGCCGGCCTGGATCTCGGTGATCGTCGGGTCGGCGATCGCCTCCCGAAGCGTCGAGGTGCCGGCCGCCGACACCACGCCAACATGATGGCCGGCCTCGAGGAGAGCGGCGCGGGTTTCGCTGAGAGAGGCATACGCGCCGGCGATGCGCTCCTCACGCCTCTCGGTGGCGAGCCGAACCCGCCCCTCATAGCCCATGATGCCCGCCAGGCGCACACCCGCCGCGGCCTCGATTGTCTGTGCAAGAGCCAGCGCCTCCGACACCGAGGCCACGCCGCACCGATGCAAAAGGATGTCCACATCGATGAGGACACCAACCGAAACTCCGACTCGCGTGGCCTCGCGCGAAAGAGCCGCGACGGCGTCCGGGTGGTCGGCAGCCACTGTGACGTCGGCGGCGCGCGCGAGCTGGGCGATGCGCGCGAGCTTCGCCACGGTGACCACCTCGTTGGCGATCAGCACATCGGTGATGCCTGCCTCGACCATGACCTCGGCCTCTCCAACCGTGGCGCAGGTCACGCCCACTGCGGACCCGCCCAGCTGACGCTTCGCCAGCTCCGGCGTGCGATGAGTCTTCATATGCGGCCGAACGGTCTTGGCGGTTCCGCGCAGCAAGTCCGACATCGCGGCGACGTTGGCGTCGAAGGCTTCAAGGTCGACTACGAGCGCGGGCGTCGACAGTGGCGCGGTCACGCCTCGACCTGGAGGGAGGCGAGACGCGCTCGCACTTCCGCGAACATCGCGCCGCGATCCTCGTCGGGTTCGAAGCGCCTGGACACGGCGACGATTTGTGCGACCGCTGAGGAAACCGACGGGTAGACGCCGGCGCCGACGCCGGCAAGGATCGCCGCGCCAAACGCGCCTGGCTCGTCCTGGGCCACAACCTCGACCGGGATGCCGCAGACATCTGCGTGCAGCTGCAGCCACCAATCGAGCTTGGAACCGCCTCCGGTGGCGCGCACCAGCGACGATTGGATCCCGCGATTTCGGAGGCGCTCGATGGTGAGCGAGAACTCACACGCGATCGCCTCCAGCAGGGCACGGATGACGTCGATCCCTTTGGTGGCAAGCGTGATGCCTTCGAAAGCGGCGCCTCGGCCCTGGCCACGGGACACATGCGGCAGCGGCGTCAGGGCCGCATCCGCAAAGACATCGCCGGGTCCAGCACCCGCCGCCGCGAGGCCCAGGTTCAACTCCGGAATCGAGACGCCGAAGAGGTCACGCGCCCAATCGATGACGCTCATCCCGTTGGGGTTTGTCCCCAGGATCGCGAATCCAGTCGGCCCCGGGTGCGGGCAGATGTTCATGCCTTCATGAACAAGCTCGGCAGGCCAGCCCGCCTCAACAGCCAGCGTGAACGAGTGCCACGTCCCGCATGCCAGAGCGACGACGCCGGGATCGACGGCCCCGGCGCCGACCGAGGCTGCAAGCGCATCCCACGCGCCGGTGACGATGAGCACGTCGGATGGGAGGCCGAGGTCCCGTGCCACTTCGGGCAGGATCGGCCCGATCGGAGTGGCATTCGGCTGCACCTCCGGAAGCCACCTGGCGTCGATGCCGGTCTCCGCGATGCGGTCGGGCGACCAACCGCAGGACGCGACGTCGTACGTTGCCCACGCTCCCGCATCGCTCCAGTCGACAACCGGCCGACCGCTCAACAGCAGCGAGTAGTACTCGTGCCAGTTCATGAACCAGCGGGTCTTGGCCGCGACCGCCGGCTCAGCCTGTCGCCACCACAGCGCTCGGTTGACGGGATCCATCCTCCGGGGAACATGACCCGTCAAACGGAACCACTCTTCGGGCGAGCGGCGCGCGGACGTCTTGGCCGCCACATCGTCGCCGCGCGTGTCGGCCGTCATGAGGCAAGGCCCGAGTGGTGCGCCGTCGGCGCTCACCGGAAAAACCTCGCGGCCAGAGGAGCTGAACGAGATGGCGACCGGACGGTCCTTCTGCACATCAGGGCTCGCCGCGATCTCAGACAGGGTCGCGCGGAAAGCCTCCCTCGACTCCTCCACCTTGACCTCCGAATGCCCCGGCTGCGGCCGGTAACCCGGGACCGTTCGGCGCGCCGACGCCAGCGGCGTGCCGTCGAGTGCGTAGGCGACCGCCTTGATCGCGCTTGTTCCCAGGTCGATACCGATGAGGCTCGTCGGTCTACAACTCAGCGTTCACGATGAAGCCGGCATCGGCCAGCACGGTTGTGCAGGTCAGGTAACTGGCATCGTCGCTGAGCAAGAAGGCGATGACGCTCGCCATCTCCTCAGGCTTGCCGACGCGGTGGAGGGCGATCCGGTCCTCGTAGTACTTGAGCGCCGACGGGTCTTGCATCAAGTAAGCCGACATCGGCGTATCGATGCAGCCGGGCTCGACGGCGTTGACCCGGATGCCGTGCTCGCCGAGGACCGCTCCCAGGGCCTTGGCCAACATGCTCACGCCGGCCTTGGTGCCGCAGTACGCGACCTGCGTGGGTGAGCCCACGTAGGCTGAGAGTGAGCTCGTGCAGCAGATCGCTCCGCCGTGACCTTCCTTGACCATCTGCTTGGCGCCCTCGGTGACGACGAGCCACGTGCCGCGGAAGTTGGTCTCAGTCAGCGCGTTGAAGTCCTCGACCGATGTCTCGTCCCACTTCATCATGGGATTGATGCCGGCGTTGGAAACGACGTAGTCCAGGCGGCCGCCTCGCCTGGCGACCTCCTGCACCATCGCCACGACCTGGGCCGGATCGCGCACGTCGGCGACGACGGGGAACCCTTCCCCACCGGCTTCCTTGATGCGCCGCAGCGTCTCGGTCGGGTCGTCCGACGGACGCTGGTTGACCCCCACCAGCGCACCTTCACTCGCCAACCTGACGGCGGTGGCCTGGCCGATTCCTGTGGTGGCGCCGGTTACGAACGCGACCTTGCCGACGAACCGTTTCTCCATCCCATCCCTCCGGTCGATAATGTCTGACGGCGACGAGGTGCTCAGCCCTTGGGAGGGAGAGCGGGGCTCCGGCGCCACGGCGGAAGCTGGTAGACGGTGCCCGGCCGCGGGTAGGACTTGCCTTCGGCAAGGCGGCGCCGGTAGCTGTGGACCGGGGTTGCCATCGGGTCCGTCCTCACATCGACGACGACCGGCCGCGTGGCCGCAAACGCTGCGTCCAGGGAGTCCCCCAGCTCGCTCGGCTGCTCGACCCTGATGCCCTCACACCCCAGGCCGGTGGCGACCTGCGCAAAGTTCGGACCGCCGGCCTCGCCTTCGAGGTCAACGGATTGTCTGAGGCCTTCAAAGAACAACCGCTGCCAGATCGCCAGCCAGGCCAAGGTGCCGTTGTTCAGCACGACGTTCACCGTGCGAAGTCCATGCTGGGCATGCGTCGCCAGCTCGCCGATCGCGTAGCTGAAACCCCCGTCGCCACTCACGGTGACGACACGACTCTCGGGCCGCGCGGCGGCTGCCCCGATCGCAGCCGGAACTGCGTATCCCAAACCGCCCTGGCCCCGCGCAAATAGAAAGCCCCTTCCGGCCGTGCGCGCGCGGATGTGCGACGCGATCCAACCCGCGGAGAAGCTCGCATCGCTGACAACGACATCATCCGGGCCGATGCGCGCCGCCAGCTCACGCATGACTCGCGCCGGGTGGATCGGAACCGCGTCCGAGCTTTCGGCCTCGGCCCGCTGTGCGGCGGCAAGCGCTTTCGCCTTCGCAGCTTCTCGACGCCATTCCGGGCGGGGCTGGACGCTGAGAATCGCCAGCAGGGCCACGAGGGTGGCGCGGGCGTCGCCGTTCAAGGCCACCGTCGGACGGAACGTCCGGCCAAGCTCGGAAGCATCCACGTCGAGGTGGATGGTGGCCTGCTCGGCAAGCGGCAGCGTCCAGTTGTGGCTCGTGTTCTGCCCCACTTTGCATCCGCACCAGAACACGACGTCCGCCCGGCGGAAAAGTTCCAGCGAGTCCGTCGTTCCGAGCGGATTCAGGACGCCCGCCGAGGTCGGCCCGGTCTCATCGATCGACCCCTTGCCGGAAAAGCTGGTCACGACCACGGCGTCCAGGCGTTCGGCGAGACTCTTGAGCTCCGTGGTTGCGCGTGAGGCATGTACGCCGCCGCCGGCAACAATGAGTGGTCTGCGCGCCTGCTTCAGAAGTCCGGCCGCTGCCGCGACCGAGTCCCCTGAAGGGACGGGGCGGTAGGGCGGCGCCTGCGTGTAGCGGTCGTCCACGTCGACATCACGATCGTCAGACTGCCACTCGGCATCCATGACGTCGTGAGGGATCACCAACGCCACCGGTCCAGGCCGGCCGATGGTGGCGATCCGAAACGCGGAGCGGATCATCTGCGGCAGAGCGGCCGCGGTCGGGACTTCGAGGGTGGACTTGGTGATCGACGAAAGGAACCTGACCTGGTCGAAGCCCTGCGAGGCCACGCCCATCTCCCGATAAGGCGCCCAATCTCTGGGCAGCTCGCCGACCAGTGCAATCACTGGCACCGACGCGTTGTGGCTCTCGACCAGCCCGTCGCTGAGCTTGGTCGTGCCGGGGCCGACGGTAACGTCGCAGATTCCTGGACGCCCCGTCAGCCGCCCAAATGCGTCGGCAGCGTACGCGGCCGATCGCTCGTCGCGAACCAGAATGTGCCGGAGCCCGGGACCGCGCTTCGCGATTCCGTCGTACAGCGCCGCTGTCTGGCCGCCCGGCTGGCCAAAAACGTGGGTTACGCCGTAGCGCATCAACAGCTCAGCGACCAGGTCCCCGCCATGCGCCATCAGCGGGCAGCGTCTCCTCGGCGAAACTCGCGCGTCAACTCGTCGAGCTCGTGGAGCATGTCATCCTCGAGCTTGACGTCGACCGCGGCGAGAGTGTCGTCGAGCTGGTCGGGGCGACTGGCGCCGAGGATCGGCGCCGTCACAGCCGGCTGCGTCAGCACCCAGGCGACCGCCAGCGTCGCCGGCTTGAGCCCGGCTCTTTTCGCGATCTCACCGAACGCGTCAACGGCGTCAAACTCACGCTGGTGCCAGTACCGTTCCTGGTACATCGCACCCGCATTGGAGATCGTGAACCGCGTACCCTCGGCCGGTGGTTGGCCGCGAGCGTGCTTGCCTGACAGCATCCCGCCGGCCAACGGGTTGTACGGGATCACCCCGATGCCCTCCTCCAGGCACAGCGGAAACAGCTCGCGCTCGAACTCGCGAAACAGCAAGTTGTAGCGTGGCTGCACCGAGTCAAACCGTGCCAGCCCAAGCGCTTCGCTGCGCCCCAGTGCTCGCGCGAGCCGGTAGGCGAGGAAATTGGAGCAGCCGATGTAGCGCACTTTCCCTGCCCGCACCACATCGTCGAGAGCGTGCAGCGTCTCATCGATCGGCGTCTCCGGGTCGTCCGCGTGGAGCTGATAGAGGTCGATGTAGTCGGTGTCGAGCCGGCGGAGCGATGCGTCGATCGCGTCCATGACGTGACGGCGACTGTTACCCGCGTCCCAGGCTTGCGGTCCGGTACGGCCGAAGACCTTGGTCGCGACGACGAAATGGTGCCGCCGGCCTTTGAGCCAGCGCCCCAGGATTGCCTCGGTCGTGCCGGCAAGGTCCACGCCACCGCCGAGCGGATAGGCGTCCGCCGTGTCGAGGAAGGTGACGCCCCCATCGGCTGCCTTGTCAAGGACGGATACCGACGCCGCCTCGTCGATCTGCAAGCCAAACGTCATGGTCCCCAAACAGAGTCGTGAGACCTTGAGGCCAGTGCGGCCAAGCCGCGTGTGTTGGATGGCTATATCCCCCGGCCGCCTAGTATCGCGCTGCCAACTTCACTCAGTCGTCGTCGCTGTCCACCTCGAAGTACGTGAACCCGTGGTCGACGTTGGTGTTCCCGACGAAGAAATTGAAACCGATTCCCGGGCTTCCGGACTTGAAGACATCGTCGGTCGCCGAGATTACCTCCTCGCCGTTGATGAACCCTTTGAGAACATTGCCGTCGATCGTCGCCTCGACCACGTCGCCGTCCTTGACTCCATATTGCGGTCCGATGAGCTTGTTCAAGGAGGTGAAGTCGCCGATCTTGCCGTTCCATCGCACGATCTCGGCGTAGCCGCTCTCTGTCTTGAGGCATCGCCAGAACACCTCGTACCCGGTGCACAGATGCGCCGCGATCGCGCTGCGCAGGCGGATCTCGACCTCCTGGAAGTACTTGTCGGTTGGATTCCTGCTGAAAACCGCTGCTTTGACGTGTTGGTTCTTTCCCCACGCGCCGGCCAGCACCGCGGTGGGATCGTCATAGTCACCTTCGGGCAGCGATCCCTCATCGCTCGATGGATCGAGGTTGCCCTGCTCGACCCGACGTTCCGCGACCCCCATGCGGGTGACCTCGCCGTATGCGACGCCGTTCCTGGTCACGACATCTGCCCAGTCGATCCCGTCCTTCCGGCCGTTGATCCAGAGCCCGGCTTCCGAGATCGGAACCTCGTCGAGCTCGAAGCTCGTGCGGTATGACCTCTGCAATGCCTGCGTCCTAGATGGCCGAGCGATGAGCCAGCTCTTCAGGCGTCTCGCGCCGCTCTCCTACGATCTCGCCGGCCTTCTGGAGCCATTCCTCGTTGCCCCGCAACCTGAGCGCGACGAGGACTGCGATGCCGATGAGCAGCCACGCTCCGACGATGAAGGGCGACAGGTTGTAGGGAGGTGCAGGGAACGGGTTGAACGATGCGTAAAGGGAGTAGATGAGGATGAGACTCGTACCGACCGGGAACACGAAGTGGAGTATCCAGTTGAACTCTTGCCGGCGCTCCCGCCAGTAGTAGAGAACGACGCCGAGGTTTGCCATCACGTAGACGAAGATCACGCCGATCACAAGTACGAAGCCGACGGTGAGTACGAAGATCTTGTCCGGACCCCAGATGGCAGCGGCCACCAGGCCAAGCAACGCTGAAAGAGCGAATTGAATGTGGATGGCGACCGTGGGCGTCTTGCGCACGGGGTCAACCGTACCCACAACCTTCGGGAGCACACCGCTTTGGCCCATCCGGTACCACATGCGGGTGGCCACGTTCTGGCAGGCGAGACTCGCCCCGATGACAGATGTGAACATGGCCAGGAGGGCCAGGAACCAGAGACCGCCCCATACCCGATGCGCGATCACGAGAGCCGGCAGCTCCGGTGATGGCGGCAGATTGGCCAGGTTGTCATTTCCCCAGCCGATGATCTGGCCCCAGATCACAAGGATCAGCATCAGCCCGATGATGACGATCGAAGCCATCGTCGCCCGAGGGATGTTGCGGCGAGGATTTTCGGTCTCCTCGGCGAGGGGCACAGCCGCCTCCCAGCCCGTCAGGCCCTGGACGGTGAACACGACCGCGAGCGCGAACCCGGATGCGGTGGCGATGCTGCCGGGGTTGAACGTGTAATCGAAGGACCGGAACGTGAACCCTCCGGGGCCTGGGCTGAACAGCCCGAACAGCCCCAAGCCCAACACGATCAAGAACTCGAGTGCTCCGACGACAACGATCGTGCGCACAGACAGTTTGATCCCCAGGTACATCAATGCCGCGACCGCCGGAATGGCAACGATCACGAACATCCACCAGTGGAACCATGTCCAGCCGTAGTTCGATTGAAGCTCTCCCTCGAGGATGAAACCGAAGAAAGCAAGGATCGGTCCGGGAACGATCGGCGAGTACAGGACGAACATCCACCCGGTCAAGAATCCCGCCCGTGCCCCGACGGTTCGGCTGACGTAGGTGAAGTACCCTCCAGCAGACGGAAAGCGCTTCGCCAGCTGGACCAGGCACATACCGAGCGCGAGCACGACAAGGAAGCCGAGGAGATACGCCAGGGGCGCGTGACCCCCGGAGAAGCTGACGATGGTCGCCGTGAAAAAGAAGGCCGCGATCGCGGGGGCGATGTGGGTGACGTTCTGCATCACAGCGCCGGTCAGGCCGATGGCGCCGGCTCTCAGCGGGGTTTCGGCGACCCAGGCTTCTCCGGGCTTCTCTACGACATCCTCGGCAAGCCCGCGGGCGTTCGTCCCAGACATTTTGGACCCCCTCCCTATGCCCCGTAATGTCTAATGTACGGGAACATTCGACATTTCTACTCCGGAGCAGGAGGCGTGTCAATTGGAGAAATGTGCGGCCAAGCGGTCGCTGGGCCTACTCTTCTGCAGGAAGTGTTCGAGTTTCGCGAACGCCGGCGCCCACCCTCGGTGGCCGACATCGTTCCGACGCTGGCACGGCAGGTCCTGGCCTCATTCGAACCCGGTTCGCGCCTGCCCACGGTGCGCGCTCTCGCCCGCGAGCACAGGTCGAGCAACTCCTCGGTCCATGCCGCGATCGGCCGGCTGGAGCAAGGAGGCGCGATCGAGATCGAGACGAGGGGTCGGGCCGGCGCGTTTCTGGTCGGGCGATCGATCGACCGGTTGTGGGCGATGACGAAGACTGGACCACTTGTGATCGCGCTTCCGCTGGCTTCGTCTCCGCGCTACGAAGCGCTCGCGACGGCGATCAAGCAACTGATGACCAATGCCGGGTTGGACGTGATCCTCATGTTCGTACGTGGATCGCGGCAGCGACTGCAGGCCGTGCGCGAAGGCCGCTGCCTCGTAGCGGCGATGTCCAGCTTTGCAGCATCTGAGCTGTCCAACGAAGACGATGCAGTCCTGGTCGAGCTGCTGCCGAACTCGTACAACACCGGCCACCGCGTGTTTTACACGCCGAGCGCTGACAGCGCCCGTCCGCTGCGCGTTGTTGTCGACCGCCACTCGGCCGACCAGCAGCTGCTTACAGCTCTTGAATTCGTGGACAGAGAGGTCCTCACGCTCCCCGCGATGACCGCTCAAATTGCTCGGATGCTCGAGAGTGGACAGGCTGACGCGGCAGTCTGGACGATCGATGAGATGCAGACAAGGTGGCCGCCAGGTGTGCTTGACCGACCCTTGTCGCCAACCGTGCGCGATCGCATCGGTGATCGCGATACACGGGCGGTACTCGTCGGTAAGTCCGCTGACGCCTCGGTTCTACGTGCTGTGTGCAAGGCGCTCGACCCCGCCCAGCTCGAGCGCATTCAGCTGGACGTCTTGTCGGGCCGGATGGTTCCAGAGTATTGATTCGATCAACGCGCAACGCGACCCCGGGCACCATCAACATCGACCGGAAGGCACTGGTCTGAGGAGGATCGGATGAAAGCATCGACGTTCATATTCGCGACCGACCTGGTCGATGAGGGGATCGACGTTGTGCTGGACCGGCTCGAGGGAGCTCGTCTCGATGGCTTGACGATGGCGTGCAACTACCATCACTCTCGGGACGTCTTTCCACACAACCCGGTGCATCGTGTCCGGTTCATGCAGGGCGGCGTCTTCTTCCAACCCGAGCGTTCAAAGTACGAAAAGCTGCTCATCCAGCCAGACGTTCCACGATGGGTGCTGGACGACGATCCACTGCAGAAGGTCTGCCGAGCGGCCGGCCGGCGGGGTCTCGCGGTGCGTGCGTGGACGAACAACATGCACAGCACGAACCTTGCGTCTGCGAATCCAGGCTGCTCGGTTGAAAACGCCTTCGGCGACCACTACATCACGAGCCTTTGCCCGGCCAATCCGGATGTCCGCGCATACGTGTGTGCGTTGAACTCCGATCTCGCTCGTTATCCGCTCGATACCTTGCTGATCGAATCGGTCTGCTACATGGCCTTCGATCACGGCTACCACCACGAGCGCTGCCTGGTTCCGATCTCTCCGCTGGCCAAGTTCCTGCTTGGACTGTGCTTTTGCGAGCACTGCCTGGCGGCTGTGGACGCAGAGGGCGCCAACGGCCAGGCTCTGCGGGCGTACGTCGCACACCAGCTCGACCGGCATCTGAGGGGCGACTCGTCAGACCTCGATGGCGCCGAATTGAGCCGGCGGCGCGTCGAACAGCTTTCGAGCGGAGACCTGATTGCAATGCTCCGCGCGCGGCAATCCGTGGTCACCTCTCTCATCCGCGATGTCAAAGAGACGGTGGCAGCGACCTCCGACGTTCCTGTGCTGGTGATGGAGTGGTCCGGGGGGTTGCGGGGCGCCGGGATGGGAATGCCGGTCGGTGACACGTCGACGGTGGCGCTCGACCGAGCGTGGGAGGACGGGGTCGACCTCGAGAAGGTCGTCGGGGTGTGTGACGGGGTTGGTGTCCTCGGCTACGTGCGCGAGCCGGATGCGCTTCGGCGGGACCTGGAGGCATATCGCACAGCTATAGGATCCAAAACGCAGCTTTCGGTGGCGGTCCGGCCGATGCCGCCGGATTGCCTCTCTGCGGCGGAGCTTGCACCGAAGCTCGCAGTGGTCGGCGAGGTCGCCGCGGACTGGGTGGAGTTCTATCACTACGGGTTCATGCGGCTCCAGAATCTCGACTGGATTGCGGAGGCGCTGGCAGGCCACGCAACGCCGCAATGAGCTCCACGATCGACTCGATTTTGTGCGTGTCAGACTGACGAAATTCTCGGCGCCGTCCAACGCTTTGAGGTGAAGGTATGCGGTTCGATCTGCTGGTGAAAGGTGGTGAGGTCGTCGATCCTGGTTCTGGCCGCCGAGGCCGCTACGACATTGGAATCAACCGGAACCGCATCGCAGCCGTGGACAGTGATATTCCGGCGGACGCCGCGGCCAGGGTGGTCGACGCGACCGGCAAGATCGTGACTCCTGGCCTGGTGGACCTGCATACGCACGTCTTCCACGGCTGCAGCTACTGGGGTGTGCGCCCCGATCCGGTGGCTTCTCGCAGCGGCGTCACCACCTGGATCGACGCAGGCTCAGCCGGAGCGATGACCCTGGAGGGCTTCCGCGAGCACGTCGTCAAGCCGGCTCGGGCTCGCATATACGCGCTCCTCAACATCTCCTACATCGGCCTGGTGGGGCCTGACCACGAGCTCATGAACCTCAACTATTCGGATGTCGATTTGTTCAAGCGGATATACGACCTGAATCGAGACCTGGTCATCGGCTTGAAGGTTCGAATGATGAGCTCCACGGTCGGAGAGCAAGGCGTCAAGCCTCTCGAACGAGCTCGCCGAGCGGCGGACGAGTGTGCGATCCCGATGATGATGCACATCGGATACGCCCCTCCCTCGATCGACGAGTGTCTTCCCTTCCTGAAGAAAGGCGACATTCTCACCCACTGCTTCACCGGGTTCGACATGCGGATCCTGGGTGAAGGCGGCAGGCTGCGCGACTCTGCCCGTGCCGCGTGGGAACGTGGTGTGGTCATGGACATCGGTCACGGCACCGGCGCCTTCTGGTTCGAGGTTGCGGAGCCGCTGATCCAGCAGGGCTACAAGCCGGCTGTCATTTCGACCGACATCCACGTCCTGAGCATCGCCGGGCCGATGTATGACCTGCCCACCTGCCTCAACAAGTGCCTCGCCCTGGGGATGTCGCTCGACGAGGTGGTGGAGGCAGCAACGTCGGCTCCGGCACGAGTCATCGGGCTCGACAACGAGGTTGGTTCGCTCAAGCCGGGACTGATGGCCGACATCGCGTTGTTCGAGCTCGAGCGAGGGACCTTCAAGTACTACGACGTGAAGATGGACATGCGAGAGGGACACGAACGACTCCGGCACTCGCTCACGATCGTCGGCGGCCGACCGTTGGAAGAGCTCCCTGTCGAGCCTCCTCCTCCCTGGCTGGCGGACGACTTCGTGTGGCCGTCATTCCAGGCGAGCCTGGTCAAACAACAGCGGGCTGGTCTGCTGCGCGACTGATGCGCGACTGACCACGACTCCGGTGGCGTAGCTGAATCAGAGCGCGGAGAGAGCTCAGCTCAGCTCGGGTCGGTACTGCCCGTGCGGCCCAGTCCGCTACTTGACAAAACGATCAGTTCACCCATACTGGCACACGATTCTGGCGGGGCTGCAAGATCTTGCAGGCGTCTTCCGCAAGTCGCGGAATACAGACGGGGAGAACGGAGCGACGACTCGGAGAAGGAATGACGGGTAGGTCCGCGGCCTTTCCCGCGCAGGCTGAATTCCCGCTAGAGCGTTCCGGCAGGGCTCGTGTGAGCAACGCCGACCACCGGCGCTTCCGCCGGCGGTACGAGCTCCGTCGCGTGGCGATTGCTCTCGCGTTCCTCTTCCCGAACCTGGTTTTCCTCATCGTGTTTCTGATCGTGCCTCTGTTTCAGGTTTTCGTCGAGATGTTCCAGACCGGAGGGCTCATCGAGCCGATCAGGTACGTCGGTTTCCGAAACTGGGAGCGAATTTTTCACGATCCCGTAGTGATCCAGACCCTCGGAAACTCCCTTCGCTTCGCCGTGATCATCATCCCGACGATGCTGATCCTCGGCCTGCTCATAGCCCTGGTCCTTCAGAACGTGACTCGAGGAGGAGCAACTCTTCGTGCCCTCATCTACCTGCCGGTCCTGGCGCCAACAGTCATCGCCGGCCTCATCTGGCTCTTTCTGCTGGACCCTGACCTGGGGGCGTTCAACCTCTTCCTGCGGGTGATCGGGGCAAAGCCCCTGATCTACCTGGGCAGTACGGAGCTGGCGCTGCCTTCCGTCGCCGCAATGGAGGTCTGGCGGTCCATTGGTTTCTGGGCGCTCTACTTTCTTGCCGCGTTGATCGGAATGCCTCGCGAGCTGTATCAGGCTGCGCACCTGGACGGGGCCAATGCCGTGCAACGTTTCCGATTCGTGACCCTGCCTCTGATGAGGAGGGTTTTCCTTTTTGCGATCGTGCTCGCGACCATCTTCAATCTGCAGATATTCGACTCCGTGTATGTGATGACCGACGGCGGACCGGCCAACACAACCGCCACCTTTGTCTGGTACATCTACCACGCGCTGTTCTTCTTCTACAGGACCGGCTTCGGCGCAACGATGGCCTTCCTGCTGCTGCTGATCATCCTGGTTCTCAGCCTCATCCAGATGCGCCTGCTTCGCCGGCGCACGGGGGTCTGACATGGCCACTCGCGCCAGGGTGTTGAGGCAACCTGCCACCGTGCGACCGCGAGGCTGGCGGTACCTCTTCCGGCCCCTTCCGGCGGGTGAGGCTGGACCAATACTCACCGTTTTTTCGTACGCCGTCACCGTCGTGGTGGCGCTTGCCTGTTCGCTGCCCCTTTTCTACATCCTCAGCACTTCGTTGAAAGACCAGCAGCTCCTCTTCACCTATCCGCCCAACTGGATCCCCACCCATGTGTACTGGGGCAACTTCACCGGCCTGCTGTTCAACACTCCGTTCCTGCGCTGGGTGCTGAACACCCTGATCGTGGCGTTGTCGGTCACCCTGATCAAAGTCATCTTCGACTCGATGGCCGGGTATGCGTTCGCCAAGATGAGCTTTCCATTCAAAAACGCGCTGTTCGTCGTCGTGATCATGACCATGATGATTCCGTTCTCCGCAATCCTCATTCCGCTCTACTTCATCATCTTCAACTTCGGTCTGCTGAATACCTACTGGGCCCTGATCCTCCCACCGCTTGCGAATCCGATCGGAATCTTCTTGATGAGAGGGTTCATCGAAGGATTGCCCTCCGACCTCGAGAATGCCGCCCGCCTCGACGGGGAGTCGGAGTTTGGGATCTACCTTCGGATCATCCTGCCGCTGGTACGCCCAGGCCTGGTCGTTCTGGCGGTCTTGACCTTCCTGACCCAATACACGAGCTTCATATGGCCGCTGGTGGCCGTGAACGATCAGTCGATGCAGCTGATCACCACCGGGCTCGCCACGCAGAGAAGCGTGTGGCAAGTGAACTACGGCATCTTCTCTGCGGGGGCCGTCATGGCATTGGTCCCAATCGTGGCTTTTTTCCTTCTGCTGCAAAAGCAGTTCATCGCAGCTTCGCTGGCTGGAGCACTGAAGCAATGAACTCCTCGGCGACAACTGGTCAGCCCGACGCAACCGATTACGACATCGAGCTCGTCGAGGTCACCAAGCGCTACGGAACAGTCACCGCGCTTTCATCCGTCAGTCTCGAGATCGAGCCCGGGGAGTTTCTTGTTCTGCTGGGCCCGTCGGGCTGCGGCAAGAGCACGATCCTGAAGGTCATCGCAGGCCTCGAGGATGCCACCGAGGGGGACGTCTACATCAAGGGGAAGCTGGCCAACTACGTCCGTCCGAAGGCCCGTGACGTGGCGATGGTGTTTCAGAACTACGCGCTGTACCCGCACATGACGGTCGAGACGAATCTTGGCTTTCCCCTCCGGATGCGAGGGACCTCGAAGACCGAGCAGACCAGTGAGGTAGCGCGGGTCGCGAGCCTCCTCGGAATCACCGATCAGCTGAAGAAGTATCCCGAGCAGCTGAGTGGTGGGCAGCGGCAGCGAGTTGCCCTGGGGCGGGCGATCATCCGCAAGCCGATTGCATTCCTGATGGACGAGCCGCTCAGCAACCTTGACGCGCTATTGCGGGTCGAGATGCGTAGCGAGCTGCTGAAACTCCACCGGCGTGTCGGTCGAACCACGGTCTACGTGACTCACGACCAGGTCGAGGCGATGACCATGGCGAGCCGAATAGTGGTGATGCGCAACGGTGTGATTCAGCAGGTTGGCACGCCTGTCGAGGTGTATGCCGAGCCGACGAATACCTTCGTCGCGACTTTTGTGGGCAGTCCGCCGATGAACCTCTTCGAAGGGCATTTCGGCACGGCGAGCGGCAAGCCGGTCTTCAGTGGCCAGCTCACCGTTCCGCTCGATGGGCGCTGGACCGGGCTGTCGACGTCCGGTGAGGCAACCCTCGGCGTGCGTCCGGAAGACATCCTCATAGCGGGCCCGGACGATCCCAGCGCATTTCCTGGGCGGATCGAGCTCGTCGAAAAAGTTGGTGCCGAAGAGTACCTCTCGGTTGTGCTGGAGGACGGTGCGTCGTGCATCGTGCGCGCCAGCATCCGCGTCGCGGCTCGGGAGGGGGAGCGCATATCCATCCGATTTCCGCCTGACGCAATCCATCTGTTCACACAGGAGGGTTTGCGACTGAAGACCGCCTGAGCGTGGCGCCCAAGGCGCCACTCAAACCAACGCTTCTTGCCGGCTTTGTCGAGCCGGCGTTCCGAACTCAGAGGAGGACCAAATGGCGAGCGAGCCGCGCAAGGACCTTGTCCAATCATTCATGGCCGGGAAGATCTCCCGCAGAGACTTCGTCCTGCGCTTGACCGCAGCGGGGCTTTCGATGACGGCCATTGGAGCCGTGCTCGAGGCGTGCGCCGGGTCGAGCAACACGACGACATCCAGCAAACCCTGGGCGAGCGATCCGAAGAGCTTGACCGGAACGGTCAAGCTCTACAAGGGACCGTTTGCCGCCAACGAAGCGGACTTGCAGCAGAAGTACATCGACACCTTCAAGTCGGTCTGCCCTAATGTCACCGTTCAGTTCTCCGCGTTCGACTGGACGCAGGCTACCGCGCAGATGACCGCGGCATTGGCGAGCGGTTCGCAAGACGTGATCTACATTCCCGAAGTCTTTTATGGAGCGTTTCCGTTTTCTACTGGACCCCTCGAGGACCTCGAACCATGGACCCAGGATCCGAGCTACGTAACTCTGACGCAGGACTTCCTGCCCGGGTATAAGACGCGGCCCAAGCCAACTGCTCCTGGGGGGATCCTGGGCGGCGTGGCCTGGATCGACGGGGCCCAGGCGATGATCCACATCAACCTCGACCTCTTCCAGAAGGCCGGCGTCGATCCCGCGCAGTTCAACACCTCGTACGACTCGATGACCCAGGCGGCGATGAAGATTCAGGCTCTCGGCTTGCCCGGTGTCTACGGCCTCGGGATGCGGGAGAACGGAACCAAGAACTTCGGCCAGTTCGAGTGGTACGGCTACATGCTTCGGGCGGGCACCGACTTCCTCACGCCGGACCAGACAAAGCCGGCGGTCAATACACCTGAATTCGCGGCGGCGCTCCAGATGATTCAGGACTGGCATGTCAAGCAAAAGGTCACGCCGCCCTTCGGAAAGTACGACTGGCCAGGGATACGAGGCCAGTTCATCGCCGGGAATATCGGCATTCTTCTCGATGAGCCCGAGTTCACCGGCGTCATCGCCACCAACAAGCCGCCGGTGCCCTTCAAACCAGATGTCGCCAAATACCCGCCTGGACCGAAGGCCGACGTGATGCTCGGCAACGCCGGGCTCTGGGTCATGGCGAAGAAGAGCCAGAACAAGCAGGCGGCCTGGGAGGTCATCAAGCACTGGACCACGCCGAACGCGGAATACGATCAGGCGACGGGCGTCGATCCGATCATCTCCGACTGGCAGGCGAAGGGCTTCTGGCAGAACAACCCGACGGGCGCGAAGATTCAGAACTTCCTCCAGTACACGCACGGGCCGATCCTGAACGCCCATCTCCAGCAGATGATCAGCATCGTCATGCCGTACATGGACCGCGTCTACGCCGGGACTATGAAGCCGGCAGACGCGTTGTCGCAGGCATCCGGACAGATTCAGGACATCTTGTGAGGTCGAGCAGACAAAGAGGCATTTGACACACCGGGGGTAGTTGCGAGGCTTCGCGGATGGGGCGCCGGCTCCGTCCGCGAACGCTTCCCCGTTTGGCGCCAACAGATCACCCGTGGGACGCACTTGCGGGTCCAGGGCAAGGAGTGCGGATGGAAGCCGGAGAGCTGCATGGCGTGCGCGTAAAGCGCAACGTCTTGATTCCTTTGAGCGATGGGGTGTCCCTCGCGGGAGACCTGTTCATCCCCGACATTCCGGGTCGTTTCCCGGCACTGGTGAGCTACTACCCGTACCACAAGGACGACCTGATCGGCGCCCTGTTCGATCACCCCAATCGCTATTTCGCAGCTCGTGGATACGCCAACATCCTGGTCGACCTGCGTGGCCTCGGGAACTCAGAAGGGATCGCCTGGGATGTCGGTGATCCTCGAGAAGGCACCGACGGCGCAGAGATAGTCGAATGGGCCGCGGGTCAGCCCTGGTGCGATGGCAATGTGGGCATGTGGGGCATGTCCTACGGCGGGATCACCTCATTCAAGACCGCGGCCCTGGCCCCGGCTCATCTGAAGGCGATCGTGCCGATGTTCGGCGGCCTCGACCACTACCACGACATCGTCTACCCGGGAGGCTGCTTCAACTGCCTCGGCATCCTGGGAGGCTGGGGGCCGTTCATGACCGCCATGAACTTGACGCCTCCGATGTACCAGGACCCTGACGGACGTTGGTATCGACTGTGGCGCGAGCGATTGAAGGCGGGTCGGGCGCCTTACATCCTGCCCTACAAAGAGCACCCGGACTTCGACGAGTACTGGAAGTCGAAGACCATCGCCGGCGAGAACATCACAGTTCCGTCCTTCTTGATGGGAGCCTGGCGCGACATCTTCCCAGAGGCCATGGTCCGAGCCTATGAACGCATACGGGGACCTCGTCGAATCCTGATGGGCCCATGGATGCACGAGATGCCTGACCTTGCCGCCTTTGCCCAGGTCGACTATCTCGCCGAGATGACTCGTTGGTGGGACAGCTGGCTCAAGGGCATCGATAACGGGGTCCGTAACGAGCCCCCGGTGGTCATTTACGTTCAGGGACAGGGGTGGCGTTACGAATCTGAATGGCCGATCGCGCGAACCACAGACTCCGTGAGCTACCTCAGCCTCAGCGATAGCGGGATTGGCGGTCTGGTGACGGAGCCCTCGGCGCAAGCGAATGAGGTGTCTTACCAGGGCGATCCGACAGTCGGGGTCATGGCTGGATTGTGGGATCCGACCGGCACGGGACTCGGACTTCCACTGGACCAGGGCCCAGACGACCTCCGATCGATCACCTTCACCGGCGAGCCGCTCCTGGAAGCGCTGGAGATAACCGGCTCCCCCGAGGCAACGGTGTATGTCGCGCTGGACGAAGGAGCTGACGCGAATCTCGTCGTGAAACTGTGTGACGTGGCCCCCGGTGGACACTCCGCTCTCATAACAACGGGCTGGGCCAAGGCAAGCCGGCAAGACCCGGCTCGGACGCTCGAGTTCCGCGTTCCCCTCTGGGCCACGTCGTACGTCGTACACGCAGGTCACCGCCTCCGTGTTGCTGTCTCTTGCAGCGACTTCCCGCGGATCTGGCCGACACGATCGAACCCGCGCATCCGCCTTGCCACGGGCACGCCGACGCCTTCGGCGGTCCGCTTACCGGTCGTACCTCCAGCTGAGACGCCTGAGCTTCACCTGCCTGTCCCGGATCCGAATGTGAAGCGGACGCCACTCGACATCGAAGGCGTGCCCCGGTGGCAGATTGCTCAAGACAAGGCGACGGGCACCATGGTGGTCAGCACCGGAATCCGGTCCGCGATCCAATCGGTCGGTCGAGACGGGCGGTTCGAAATCGATCGGACCGGCCGCGCTTCGGTATCGGCAGCCACGCCCGAAGCCGCACGCGTCGAGGGGGAGGCGACGATACGCCTGCAGACCCCGCAGGGGTCCAACGTCATCGTGCAGAGTCGCCTCCGCGTTACACAGGATGGGCAGGACTTCCGCGCGTCGGTGACGGTGGATGGTCAGCTCGTCTTCGAACGCCAGTGGGGTGATGGACGCACAGAAACTTCTGATGAACGCATCGACGGTGATCGATCGGGCGCCGGCAGCGCCACATCGAAAGCGGTCAGCGGTCAGCCGGCCGGGACGGATGGCGCGCCCGCCGACCCGCGGGTTTCTTTTTGAACGGGTCGTCGCCCTGACGTAGCGGCCGAACCGCCAGCTCGTTCACCGTGACGTGCGGCGGTTGCGTGAAGGCGTAGATGACGGCATTGGCGACATCGTCAGCTGTCAGCGGCTCGAACGCGTCGAGGAGCGGCCGAACCACCGGACTGAGACGAGTCAACGGCGTGTCCACCAGTCCGGGCTCGATCAAGGTCACCTTGATCCCAGCGGACTGCGCCTCCATGCGAACGGCATGGCCGAATCCGACCACTCCCCACTTGCTGGCGATGTAAATGGACTCACCCTGGTATGCGTGTCGACCAGATTGCGACGCGATCAGGAAAATGTGGCCGGAACCCTGCTGGTACATCTGCGGCAGAACGTAACGAACCGAATAAGCGAGCCCGAGGAGGTTTGTCTCGATCACGTCACGCCAACGCTTGACGTCGCCTGAGACCGCCTGATCCTGGGCCGCTATCCCGGCGCTCGCCACCAGGAAGTCAATCCGCCCAAAGTTTTCGACGGCCAATCTGGGCAGCTCGGCAACCTGGTCGGGATCACGGACATCGCAAGCGATGGGAATTGCGGCGCCTCCTGCATTACTGATTGTCTTGACCAAGGCGCCGAGATCCTCGATGGAGAGGCCCGCCAAAACCATGCGCGCTCCCAACCTGGCGAACGCAAGGGCCGTGGCAGCGCCAATGCCGGAAGCAGCACCAGTGATGATTCCGACCGGACCCTGGCCACGCGCCTGTAAGTTCGCTGACCCAGTCATCGTTCTATGGGAAGCACCCTAGCGCCGACGCAGCCAGTCGCGCATCCCCGCCACCATTCGCTCGCGTTGATCATTCGCCTGCAGTGGTTCGGGAAAGCCCATCGGCAGCGGCGGAAAGTAAGCGGGCCGCTCGGCATGTTCCGCCAATTCAGCTCAAGGATGTAACGGGCTGGGGAGCGGTCCGCTGCAGCCACCATACACCTCGTCCGTCCGCGTGCTCAAAATTCTTGATCGCGGCCAGAACCGGGGGCTTGCCGGCTCGCCGAGGCGGTCCGGCTGAGGTCCTTTGTCGCGTCAGCCTTTCGCAAGCCAAGCGTCACATGCGGAGGCCTACTGGAGGATGTCTGCGTGGTGTCTCGTCGCCTTGTTCAGATTGCTGGAGGTAGAGGCCAGAGGAATCAGTCCGATGACGCCGACCGCCTCGAATTTCAACCGCGGGGAGAGGACTCACCTTCAGAGCGCCGCACACCCAAGGACCGGGGCCGATCGGCGGGATCGAAGTGAAAAAGAGAGGGCCGCACAACTGCGGCCCCTCCTTCGATCTCCTTACCGGTAGACCTAGGTCCGGGTCGCGACATTGCGCGGGGCGTAGTACCGGCGCCAGATGAGTCGGTGGATCGGCAGCCATCGTGGGATGTCGCGCAGACCGGGGATGAACGGCACCATCGCCAACGCGATGGTGAGGACGGTCATAAGGATGATGATCCCCAGGTCGGCGTTGGACGCATTGAGCCCGAGGAAGCCGCTGTCGCTGGTGAAGGGCGGCACCTGGTACCACATCGTGTACAGCCAGAGCCATGTCTGGCCGGGGTACGAGCCCGTCTCGTTCATCATTCCCCACTGGCTGCCGGTCAGGTGCGCCTGGTCGGCGAGGCCGGCGAGGTATCCGCCATCACCCATGAAGAGAAGCGGCTGGGTGTAGTCCGTCTGATAGAAGCGGCCGTTGATCACGAGCAGCCCATCCAGGCCGCCCGCCTGAGCGATGCCGAGAAGGTTCGACATCATAGTGGGGAGCGAACCGTAGTCCCCGACGGCGACCGTGACCTTTCCCTCTGTGACCGTCGCGTCAGCAAGGGCCTTGGTGTACGCGTCCAGCCACTTGCCCTGCTGGTCCGCGCTTGCTGTTTGCCAGGTGCTGAGCGCCGCGCCAAGGTCGGTGTTGCTGAAAGCGGCCCTCTGCAGCGGCTGGATCACGAATGAGTTGGCCGAGTCCACAGGGATCCGCGTTCCAAACCATTTCTGAGGTGCGATCGGCCCCCAGCTCTGGCCGGGACCTGCGGTGTTGTATGGATTGCCATAGCCGGCGCTGGTGGATGAACCAGCGAGCTCGGTGGTCGCAGTGGTCACGAAGTCGACGGGATCCTGCTGCGCCCAGGTCGCGATGGTGATCGGAGCCACGTCCGGCGACGAAAGGAACGCAGTCGCCACAAGCGCGATCAGCGCCACAACGCCCAGGGCGATGACGAGCTCCTTCACGAGGTCGTAAGGCACCATTCGCATGCCGCGGTAGTACTCCTCTTGCGTCGCGCCCATCGGTTTCATGACGACGCACCCCCTTCCGGATCGATCGGCTTCACGACGCCGCGCAAACGCACCAAGACGATGTGCACGACCACGAGGATGGTCACGCCGATCGGCAGCAGCATGATGTGGAGCCCATACATCTGACCGAAGTTCAAGACGTTGAAGAACGCGCCGATTCCGCCTGCATTCATCGCATCCTTGGCGTTGATGGCGATGAACTGAGCATCGAAGTTCTGCTGGGACAGGTAACCCGTGAATGCGGTGAGGACGCTCACTCCGAAGATCACCACACCGATCGCCCACGTGGCTGCGCGCCCATGGCGCCAACCGGCCATGAAGTATTGGCCCCAGAGGTGCAGGACCATGAAGATGAAGAACAGCTGAACCGACCAGAAGTGAAGGCCGTTGAAGAAGCGGCCAGTCCGCGAGTCATGCCACCACTGCGGGCCCATGAACGCAAGCACCACGCCACTGATCACCACCCAGACGAGCGCGGCAATGGTGACGACGCCAAAGACGTAGACCCAAGACCCGACGTAGTAGGGCTGCCGGTCCGGCAGGAGGTGGTCCATAGGCAGGTGGCGGTCGATCGCCTGCCGGAGGCGCAGGGTCCAGCTGCTCGGTTTCGACTCGGACGGCGTGGCGCCGGTGGCGCTAGTTTTGGTGGTCATTTTCCCCCGCCTCCGTGTGAGGGAACGGGATCACCAGCGCGATCGCGAACAAGACGATCATCCCGGCGATCACAAGCAGGTTGGGTACGGAGATCAGGATGAATCCCCAATGGAAGTACGTGGTCGGTGTGTCCATGCGCTTGGCAGCTCCTCTGTTCATTGACGTTGGCGGCGAATCTGATCGCCTCGACCGCCTTCGACAATTCGAACTTGTGATGGCGCCTACCCATAGGGCCTGACGGCCCCCTCCGCCCAGGACTTGGGGCCCCCCCAATCGTCCTGCGGTGCCGGGGACTTTCGGCACTCGCGGCCGCCGCCGGCCGGCGAGACTCAGCTCATTCGGAGCGTGAGAGGTGAGTTGACATGGAGGTGTGCACCATGCCCGGCGGGAACAACCCCTGCCCGCCACCCACGACAGGTACCTCACTGCCGAAAGACCCTGCCGGTTGGGGCCGCAGACCCTAAGCCGGCCGGGCCCAACGGCAGGCGTCATTCATCTCGAAGCCCTGTTCACTAGCTGCAAGAGCCGTCCGAGCTCAAATCAAACCCTCGAACAGAGGGATCAAGGAGAAAACGTCATGAACAAGGCAATTCGGTGGCGAATCATCAGTCTTCAGGCGGTCTTGGTTTTGGTCCTCGCGGGAGCTGCTGGATTTGCGTTTGCCATGGGGTCATTCACCACCACGCAGATTCACGACGAGCTGACTGCTCAGCAGGTCTTCTTCCCCGGCACCGACCAGATCAAGGCCGGCGGAGCGCTCGACCCCGCGAAGTTCCCGCAGGAAATCCGCGACCAGGCGGGCAACCAGGTCACTGACGGCAACCAGGCGCGGATCTACGCCAACGACTTCCTCGGCGAGCACCTGCGGGGTGTTGCCGGCGGCCTTACCTACTCCACGATCGGCCCGAAGATCTCGGACGCGAACGCCCAACTCGCCGCTACGTCGAAGACCGACTCGAACTACGCGAGGCTTCAGGCCCAGGTCGCGACACTCAACGGCCAGCGAGACACGCTGTTCAAGGGTGAGACCCTGCGCTCGATGCTTCTGAACGCTTACGGCTGGTGGACGGTCGGCGTCTACACGACCTACGCGGGCATCGCACTGATGCTGGTGGCACTCGGAGTGCTCGGTGCGCTGGTCTTCGAGCTCTTCATCGCCGGGCGCAAGCCCGAAACAGTCAAGGTCGCGCAGAAGTTCGCTGCGTGACAGCTCATCGGAACGGCACGCTCCGGCGGGTTCGGCCCGCCGGAGCTCCGGTTTGCAAACCAAGAATAGGAGAGGCTGACGGCCGTCGATTTATCCTCGCCCGTTGGCGGTGGCGCCGGCCGCCTCTCCTGCCCGTTTGCCGAAGACGAGCAGGTCGCTCAGCGAGTTGCCGCCTAGGCGGTTGGCGCCGCTGAGGCCCGCCGAAATCGTGCCATTCGGCCCTACTTCAGGCAGGCGTCGTCGATCAAGCTGGATCCAGAGCGAGAAGCCCAGGGCCGCAAGGCGACACCTGATGGGGATGAAATGGCTTGAGCCGACCCGGGCCTCTCGCTCGCTTGTTATTGCGATCCCGGAGTCGTCGTGTGGCGGGCCAGGTACGCGGCGGCCTCGGCCCGTCGCGCGACCTCGAGCTTCGACAGGATCGTGGACACGTAGTTCTTGACAGTCTTCTCGGCCAGCTTCAGCTCTTTGCCGATCTGGCCGTTCGTGTGACCTTTGGCGACCAGGGTTAGGATCCGCTCTTCCTGAGCCGATAGCCGTGCGAGCTTCGCGTCCCGCATGTTTTTCCCCTTGCGGAGCCGCTCGAGGACCGACTTCGTGACCTCCGGATCCAGAAGGCTCCTGCCGGCGCCGACCTCGCGGATGGCGCGGATCAGCTCGCCACCACGGATCTGCTTGAGCACATAACCGGCGGCGCCGGCCATGATCGACGCGAAGAGCGCCTCGTCGTCGGCGAACGAGGTGAGCATGAGCACCTGGGTCTTCTCGAGCCGAGCCCTGATCTCGCGCGTCGCCTCGATGCCGCTGCCGTCCGCAAGGCGGACATCCATTACGACGACATCGGGTTTGGTGCTGAGGGCCTGGTCGACAGCCTCCTTCACCGATCCCGCCTCGGCAACCACTGTGAGGTCGTCGTTGGCGTTGATCAGAGACTTCACCCCGTCACGGACGACTTCGTGGTCGTCGACGAGCAAGATCCGTAGCCGGTTCGTTGGCATCCACCCTATCGTCCCACCGCTGCACGGGATGGCGCATTGCCTGTAGTCCCCTTCCGCGGGGGCCGAATGGCCCTGTCCTGAGAAACCGGAAAGGCTATTCGCAAGCTGGTCCCCTGGCCGCGTTTGCTGACGATGCGCAGGCTACCTCCCATCGAAGCTGCCCGCTCCCGCATGTTGCGCAGCCCGTTGCCCGCCGATTCCCCACGCGCGTCGAAGCCTGAACCGTCGTCTTCGATCGTGAGGAGCGCGCTTCGTCCCGCGGGGCCAAGTCGGACCGCGGCTGTTGTCGCCTTCGCATGCTTGGCCACATTTGAAAGCGCTTCGCGTGTCACCTGAACGATCTCATGTGATCGGCCGGACAGACCGGCGGCAAGGTCGCTGTCGACCTCGACCGTTACTTTGAAGCCGGAACTGGCCTGCACCTCCTCGCCTAGAGCGCGAAGAGCCTGGTCGAGCTGGCGGTCGGCGAGGATGCCTGGCCGCAAACCAAAGATGTAATTCCGCAGGTCGAGAATGACCTTGTCGAGCTCGCCCACCGCACCTTCGATGCGTTCCGCCTGCTGAGTGGAGCCGCTCATCAACGCGGTCCCCTGCAGGCCCATCCCGACCGCAAAGAGCGCCTGGATCACCCCGTCGTGAAGCTCCCTGGCGATGCGTTCCCTTTCCTCTAAGAGCCCGATCCGCCGGACGTGCGCTTGAGCGCCGGCATACTCCATGGCCACGGATGCCTGGTCCGCAAAAGTCTCCACCAACCGTACGGTCCCCGGGTCGAACAGGCGCCCACCTTTGACATTGGCAACCATCAGGGTCCCAGTTGCTCGCCCGCGCACTCGAAGCGGCACGAAGATCGCCGGCCCGACCCGCCCCAGGCGGAGGACCGGCTGGTACGCGCCCCGATGGGCACTTGCGTCCTCCGTGACCAACGGCCGGCCGGACTCCATCACGTCTCCTGAGAGTGACTTCGCCGCCGGCACCGACTGCCCCCGGACGTCCGCCGCGCGCGCACCCACGGCTGCGGCCACAATGAGCTGGCCGGGGATCGGGCTGATCGTGAGGATCGTCGCGGAGTCGGCGCCGGCCAGGTCTCGCGCGTGCTCGGCGATGCCGGCCAGCTGAGAGTCTGCGTCCGAGCCGGCGAGAATTTCGCCCGTTATGTTTTTCAGGGCATCGAGCCATCTCTCTCGCTGGCGGGTCTCCGCATAGAGGGTTGCATTGGCAATGGCGACGCCCGCCTGAGTGGCGAGGATGACTACTGATTCCTCGTCTGCCGCGCTGAAAGCCGACGCGCTTCGCTTTTCGGCGAGATAGATGTTTCCAAAAACCTTGCCCATCGCCTTGATGGGCGCCCCCAGGAACGAATGCATCGCAGGGTGTTGGGCCGGAAAGCCGACCGATTTGGGATGGTCGGAGATGTTTGTAATGCGGATTGGTCGGGGCTCCCTTATGAGATGGCCCAAGATCCCACGTCCCCGGGGCAGCGCGCCGATGGCGCGCCTCTGCTTGGCGGAGATCCCAGTGGTAATGAACTGCTCCAGCTCACCCCCTTCGCCGATCACCCCCAGCGCCCCGTAACGTGCGTCGGTCAGCTGTGCGGCGAGGTCGACGATCCGCTGCAGGACGATCGGCAGCGACAGCTCCGACGCCAACGTCAGGCCGGCCTCGAGCAGTACGTCCTTTCGATCCTGCCCGCGGCTCACCTGGCGAATTTACGCCATCGCCGAGCGGCGTTCGACCCCCGGCGTAGGGGCCAAAGACCCCTAGGTGGCCAGGCCATACGACCCTAGGGCCGCAGCCGATCTGGTGGAAAGCTCTCGTCATGGAGACCACGAAGCGGTTTGGGAAGATCTTCCTGGCCACCGACGGCAGCGAACAGTCCCAGGCGGCGGTTGAGGCCACGATCGCCATCGCCAAATCGCCGACCTTCAAGGTCCGCGTCGCGCATGTGTGGAACCTGGAGGTTCACCACCGCCACGGGCACTGGGATGTCGAGGTGCGCAGCGAGGCGGAGAAGAACATGACCGGCAGGCCGGTCCTGATCGCCGAGCGAGTGACGGCGTGATCAGCCTTCGCAAGCATCGGACCGTTTCGAACGTGATGACGAATCAGGTTCATGTCGCCGGAGCCTTGACGCCTTTCAAACGGCTTGTGCAGCTGATCGAGGAGAACCGCGTCAGCGCGATTCCGATCGTGGACGAGCAAGGTGTTCCGATCGGAATCGTCTCTGAATCCGATCTGCTTCTCAAGGAACGGCGGCAAGAGCTGGAATCGGAACCGAGCCGGCTGCATCCGCTGCGCAGGCGAGAGCAAAGGGCCAAAGCGTCTGGGGTCGTGGCTTCCGAGATCATGACCTCACCACCGATCACGGTGCAGTCGGATACCACACTTCCAAGCGCGGCTCGCCTGATGCAGGAACGCAACATCCGACGGCTTGTCGTCGTCGACCATCGCGGCAAGATCGTCGGCATCGTCAGCCGAAGCGACCTGCTGCAGGTGTTCCTGCGCACCGATGAGGAGCTCCGCGATGAGGTGCTCTCGATGATCATTCCGTCTTTGTTCCTCCCCACACCGGAAACAGTTCAGGTCGCGGTGCGTTGGAACGTGGTGACGCTGTCCGGCACGGTCGACCGAAAGTCCGACGCGGAGATATTGGCTCGGGTCACGAAGGAGCTCGACGGCGTGGTCGACGTTGTCAGCCGGCTTCGGTACAGCTGGGATGACGCCGAGCCGGCGCCGGCCACACCGGCCTAGCCTCCGAGTTACTTGTCGCATGGTGATGACGTTTTAGTGTCCGGCGATCTGGCTTGCGATGTTCTTCAGCTCGCCCGGCTCTTCGCTCTCAGGATCCCCGCCGCGGCCCATGGCTGCCGCGGCCAGCAGCTTGGCCCCGCGCATGTAGCGAACTATGAAATCCAGATCCCGAAGCGAGCCTTCGACAGTGGTGCTGTCCCAGTCCGTAGCAAAACCGACGTACTCGAGCGTGCGATCGAACTGGTCGCTCCAGAAGGAATGTACGTAGTCGTATGGCACTCCCCGATCCAGGAGTGATGCCGCGGCCGACCGTCCCTGCTTTTCAGCGTTGTTGTAGTGCTCGACTCGTACGCGTCCAAACAGAGGGTGAGCGTGGTTCGCTATGTCTCCAGCTGCATAGACATCAGGCAGGCTGGTCCGGCAGAACGCGTCAACTTCGACACCATTCGAGATCCGCGCGCCGGCGGCCCTGAGGAGATCGACCTCTGGGTCGATACCGATGCCGGCGACCACGAAGTCGCATTCGAATTGGCGGCCCGACCTGGTCACGACGCGCTCGACTCGTCCGCCACCCTCGAGCCGATCGACGCCGTCACCCAGTACCAGCTGCACCCCGTGCGATCGATGGAGGCCGGCGATCACGGCGGCCACCTCGGGCCCGAGAACACGCACCAGCGGCGCCTGCGCCGGATCGATTGCGATCACCTCGAGTCCGAGCATGCGTAGCGATGCCGCAACCTCGCAGCCGATGAAGCCGAGACCGATGACGACGACTCTCCGTCCAGCACGAGCCGCAGCTTGAATCCGTTCTGAGTCTTCCTTTGTACGGAGATCAAAGACCCCTTCTCGGTCTGCCCCTGGAAACGGCAGGTGGCGCTTGCGGCCACCGGTGGCGATCAGAGCTCGGTCGTATGGAACGACCTCGTCGCCTTCGAGGCGAATCCGCTTGAATTCCGGTTCAAGCTTGACCACTCTCCTGCCCAGCACGAGGTCGATTCCAAGCCTCTCGTATTCACTTCGGGGCGCGACGAGCGCGTCCGCGAACTGCTCGGTGCCCCGAAGAAATCCCTTGGACAGTGGAGGGCGCTGATACGGTAAATGCGCCTCCGAGCCGATAAGGGTGACGTGAACACCCGCGTTCAGACGGCGGAGCTCGAGCGCCGCGTTGGCGCCCGCCAAGCCCGCACCAACGATTACGACCGACAAGCCGTTATCCACGCGCCGGCGGATCGATCCGGACATTGGCGCCGGTCAATGGAGCAGAGTCGGAGGTGGCGAGCCACGTGATGACGCGGGCGACCTCCTCGGGTGAAAGGGGTTCCTGGCCGATCCCCGCGATGCGGCCCATCTCGGTGGCGACTGTGGCGGGGCTGACCGCGTTGACTCGAATCCCCAGCGGCCGGCCTTCGACGGCGAGGGCCTCGGTCAGTCCAGCCAATCCCGACTTCGCAGCCACGTACGCGGACATCTTTGGAAACTTGTCGGTCCCTGAAACGCCGGACAGGCTGCTCACGTTCACGATGGTGCCGCCGGGCTTCATCAGACGGAACGCGGCCTGCGAGCAAAGGAACGCGCCCCTCAGATCGACTCGTATCACCTCGTCCCACGTCTCGACCTTCATATCGACGATGGACGCGAGCTCGAGGATCGCGGCATTGTTCACCAGCACATCGAGCCGCTCCAGCCCACCGAAGAATCGGGTCACCGATGCTTCGTCGCCCGCGTCGTAACCTGACGATCGACTGAGGTCGCGGCAGTCGTAACCGCGAGCCGTCATCTCTCGCATTACCGCAGCCCCGATGCCGCGGGATCCACCGGTGACGACAGCGATCAAACAGCCACCGCCGCCAGGGCAGCCTCGTAGGCGTCGAGCGATGCGTCGAGGCCGAGGCGCTGCACGGCCGATGCGCGAACGCCTGCACGATCGAGCTTGGTGGCGGCCTGGGCGGCTTCTGCCAGTGCCTTCACGTCGCCCGGTTCGCTCAAGAAGCCCGACACTCCCGGCTCAACAATCTCGACCAATCCTCCGCGAGAATATCCGGCGACCGGACAACCTGCCATCTGGGCTTCGGCGCAGACCAGGCCAAAGGGCTCATCCCAGTGCACGGGAAGCAGAGTGACTTTCGCGCCGGCCATCAGCTGCCACAGCCGGGATCGTGGTTGAGGCGGAAGGACGAGCGCGGCGCTCAGGTCGAGTTGATAGCTTGGGTCGTAAGGCACCCCCACCACAACTGGCCGCAATCCAATCGCGCGAGCAGCCGCAATCCCGTCTTCGAATCCCTTCTCCGGCGAAAGCCGCCCTGCCAGCAGGGCCTCCTCACGGATCGGGACCTCATCGACCGTGAAGACAGGCACTCCGTTGCGTAGGACGCTGACCTGCGCCGCGCCTGCCGCCGCCCACGCGCGCCGGCACGACTCCGACACGGTGGCAAATGCGCCCCGGCTCTTCAGGACTTCGTTGAGGACTCGATTGGAGATCGGCGGCATGTGGAGGGTGTGAAGCACTGGGAGGCCGTCCGACAGCTCAATGGCCTCCGCATCAAACGCGTGCTGCGACACGACGTCTGCACCCACTCGTCGGAGCTCTTTGAAGAGGAGCTCTAACGCCCGCCGCATGACTGGCGACGCCGCGGGCTCATCTCTCGATCCCGGCATCATCAACGCCTGGTCCGCACCCGGCGCAACGGGAATCTCAACGAGATCCACTCCGGGCACCTCTGAGCCTTCGGCACAGTAGACGAGAACCTCGTGTCCACGCCGAGACAGACCGATTGCCAGATCGCACAGGAACGCCTGCGCACCGCCAAGCTGTGCGGGCTGAAGAGGAGTCACCAACGAGGCGACGACCGCGATCCTCAGTGGCTTGGCCGGATGTGAGACAGAAACTCCGCACGCGTGCGCTGGTCGCTGCGAAAGACCCCCAACATGCACGACGTCACGGTTTGCAAATTTTCCTAGGTGGGAGATGAAGCCGCGGTGTTCATCCGCGGTCAACCTCGACGACGTTGTTCTCGGTCTCTTTCAAGCGGACCCGTTCCAACCGAGCCGATGAGAGCCTGCCCTCCAGGCGGCCCCAGATTGCCAGGGCGACATTTTCGGTGGTGGGCAGACAGCCCTGCAGCCAAGGCACATCGCGGTTCAGGTGGCGATGGTCGACATCGTGGATCACCAGGTCCTTCACAATCCGGTCGACCTCCCTCAAATTGATCACCATGCCCGTGTTCGCATCCACAGATCCGCTGACAGTCACCTCGAGCTCGTAGTTGTGGCCATGGTCCCCGGAACAGGCCCCGAATACCTCGCGATTGCGGGCCTCGTCCCACTCTGGCTTGGCCAGGATGTGACCGGCCGCAAAGGTCAATCTTCTCGTCAGGTTGACGCGTGGCGGCCGGCTCATGTCCATATGCGTGAATCGATTTAGAAGTGGATTACTTCCAGGCTGCTTCCAGCGCTCCGCCTGGCTGGCAACGCTACAGCCTCGATGATGTTGCCCGACTCCCAACCCAGTACCTGGCTGCCATCCCCAGCGTTGAACGCGACGCGGCCGCCCGCGGCGACGCAGAGGCGGCCCAGCGGCTCCGTAGGGCTCTGTTCTGGCCGATGGTGTATGAGCTGGAGCCAGAGCTGTGGGACGCCGTCAGCCAGGCCGAGCCCATTCATCCGGGAATCCTCGCAAAGCTCGAGATCGATGGACGGCGGGTTCTCGAGGTGGCCGCAGGCAGCGGCCGGCTCACCGTCTACCTTTGCCCGCGAGCGGCCGGACTCGTCTGCGTAGAGCCTTCTTCCGGGCTGAGACGCATTCTTGTCAGCCGCTGCCCGAGTGCTGACATACGCGCCGGATTCTTCCATGCACTCCCGATTGTGGACGCTTGGGCTGAGCTGACGGTGTCCTGTGCCAGCATCCCACCCGATCCTGCCGCAGTCCTCGAGCTCGAGCGGGCGACTACGCGCGGCGGCGTGCTGGCATTGATCAGCCCTGAAAGCCCAGATTGGTTCGAGGAGCGCGGGTGGGAGCGGCTCAGCTTCGATCCGACCGACGTCGTCATCAACCCCCACGACCCCGAGCTCGAAGCCATCTTCGGACCACTCGACGCGCCTCATGAGCTCCTCTGGCGCCGGCGATGACGTGCCACGGCGCCGAAGCCAAGGTCTCGGCCATTGGTTCGAGCGCTTAGAGTGTTCGGATCGCCGGCTCACGAAGGGTGGAGGTCATGAGATGAATCCCGAGGACTTTCCCGCGCCGAAGGACGGCTTTGTGATAACGCACTTTCTGGTTGTTTCCGATCAGGACCGGTCCCGTGAGTTCTATCGGTCGTTGTTCGACGGGCAGGTTCTCCTGGAGCGCGACCCGGTCATCATGAAGGTCGCCAACACGTGGCTCATACTCAATGTGGGCGGCGGTCCCACCGACGACAAGCCCACGGTCACTCTCACGACGCCGCCCGACCCTGACCGCACAAGCGCCTTTCTCAACGTTCGCGTCGCTGACATCGAGAAGACCTACAAGGAATGGTCGGCGAAGGGCGCGAAGTTCCTCACCGAGCCGAAGGACCATGGACGCGAAATCCGCGCGTACGTCCAGGACCCAGACGGCCATCTGATCGAGGTAGGCCAAGCGACCGGCATCCTCAGCTGATCCTGCCACGACGGCGGAGTCAGCTTTGCGATTGGCAGTAGATATAGACGGCATCGCACACAACAGAGCCCTGCTCCAGTCGTTCTTCGTCGGTCGCCAGACCGTCGCGAAGGCCGTCGAAAATCGCAAGAACGCCAGACGACTCTGGCGGCGAGCCGTCTTCATGAGGCAGGTCGGCGCCGCGGATGATCGCAGCCATCCGATGGAGCGCCGGATCGCGAAGCTCGTACTTGTCGAGCAGTCTTTCGAAAGTGCAGCGGCCGTCGCGGTGACTCAGCTCGGCGCCACGAATGTCGAACGGAATGGCGTCGACCTTTCGAATATCGCGTGTGCGTGAGACGAATTCGAAGGTCGCCTCGGGATCGATGAAACGCCGGATCGCCCATGCCGTAGCCGTGCGATCGACGTGGATGCGTTCGCGGGTGATGAAATGCAAGGCGTCGCCCCTCCCATGCTCGCCATCGAAGATCCTAGCTTTCGCCAACAACTATTGCAACGTAGGTTGCATGTAATGTATGTTTCGGACAATGATTCGCCGACTGCTCCTGATCTTCGCTCCGGGGCTGCCCCGCAAGGTTTGGCGTCTTCTCGCGGCCGCGGGCACCATGGCGGTCGAGCATGAACTGGCGGCGGCTGTCGCGTGAGCTCCCCCAAATGGGTTGTACTGACGTGGCGGCTCCCAGCCGCGTCGAGCACGGGGCGGGTGGCCACGTGGCGGAGCCTTCGACGTCTTGGGGCGGTCACCCTCACACCCGGGGCCGTGATCCTTCCGTACAGCGAACAGCTGCTCGAGCAGCTCGAGTGGATCGCAGAAGACATAGTCCAGCGCGAAGG
>WNGR01000406.1_pt1 | contig 67450 bp, 60 predicted proteins | sample 5407581 | NCBI WGS metagenome assembly WNGR01 (sample SAMN13153383, study PRJNA577476) | soil metagenome | isolation source: 80 cm soil or saprolite under Garry oak tree replicate 2 | place: USA:California | collected 2016-06-15
GTTCATGAGAGGAAGCGACACACAGAAACGTCCATCGAGTTTGTGCGCATCCATCTCGACGCGCTGCATGAAATTCAGGACCGGGCGCCGGCTGCCATCTCCAGTCTTCAGTTTCGCAGCGACGTCTGGTCCACCGGTGACCGCTGCCAGCGATCTGGGATCGGTCGCCAGCACACTATCGACGTACCGGCAAATCGAGAAATAGCCACGGCTGGATGTTTTAAATGGCCACTCGTTTCGCGCCTCATACCCTAGGGATCGCAATTGATCCAGAAACCAGGCGCAATGGCGTCTTCCTGAGCGCCGGACTTCCACGAGTCGCTTGCTGGATCCGCTTGCGCAGATACGCGCGTCGAACGTTCCACGCAGATCGGGAAGGGATTGGAGTAGAGCCTGCATCGCGCCCGCGGCGCCACTACCAAATCGGTCGACATGAACCTTCTTGCGCCTTTGGTATGGCCTCACTCTGAGCCACGGGATCAACCCTCGCCATCCGAAGGGTTGTCCGTCTGGATGAACTTCGAGACAGCGTTCCCGGATCAGTCGATAGGCCTGCTTTGCGCCGAGCGAGGTCGACTGCCTGATGGCGTTAGGCGTCGCCCCGGCAAGATATAGCAACACCGCCTGCTTTCTTGCAAGGTACCGGGCACGCCTGTCGCCTTCCAGCGCCCCTTCGTCAAGCGTGGCCCATTGCGACGTGTCGATACTCCGTCCGCCGATTGTCCGGCGGGAACAGTTGCAGTTATCGTCAACGCCACCTGGGTCCATGGATATTTCACGGATGGTGATCGCTGAAAGATGCGGGGGCAGATGGCAAGAAACGATAGAACTCTTTCGCCGGAATTCAATTCCGCGATATGCGGGCAGCGTCGGAAAAGTTACGAAATTGCTTCAAACGTTTGCCGGAGGAACAATTTTCTGCAAAATATCTTGAGAAAAATTTGTTCCTGTTGTCTCCGCGAGTCCCGTGCGACGGTGCGGCAACAGGAACAAATTTATGCAAACCATCGCGCGATTCCCTAGTTTTTCTCTGTAGTCGGCACGCTGTACCCGAACGGCGCGGCGATCGGTTCGAACACGGCGATGTCGTTCGCGCCGTTCCGCCTGGAAAGCACGAGCCAGAACTGGATCGGCCGTTCACAATTTGCCGCCGATCCGTATTTCAACGGCTCGATCGACGAGTTTCGCATCTACCGCAACGCCCTCGGTGCCGAGCAGATAACGGCATTGATTTCCGCGTAGCGTTGATGCAGTTCAATCGAGGTCATCAATCCCCCTCTCCTGCTGAACGCTCCCGAAAAAAATCGCGAACTGGCGCGCGATTTGCTTAACGTTGTGCGCACACGATTCTGGCGAATGACCAGACCTGACCAGCAGGAGGAGACAATGCGCGATGCCGTTCATCACGCCATGACGCCAATCGCACCGCATGAAGCGGGCTGGCTCACGCCGTCCATTCAGAAGTCCCATGAGCGTTCGCAGACGTTCGGCCTGAGTTCCTTGATACGGCCCGACTACGACGTCCTGCCGGCCGCGGAACTCGCGTTGAGGCTGGAACAAAGCCGCATTCTGTGCGCGCACGCCACGCCGGTGATGGAAACGCTGCATGAGCAGATCGTCAACACGCAAAGCATGATCGTGCTGACCGACGCCGAGGGGCTGATTCTTCATTCGATCGGCGACGACGACTTTCTCCGCCGCGCGGAGAAAGTGGCGCTGCGTCCAGGCGCGAATTGGGCCGAGGACCGGCAAGGCACGAACGCGATCGGCACCGCGATCGCCGAATGCTCGCCGACCGTTGTGCATGGCGAGCAGCACTATCTGGCGGCCAACCGCTTTCTCACCTGCTCGAGCGTGCCGATCCTCGATCCGTATGGCGATCTGATCGGCGTGCTCGACGTGACCGGCGACCACCGCAGCTACCATCAGCACACGATGGCGCTCGCCAAAATGTCCGTGCAGATGATCGAGAACCATCTGTTTACCAGTACTTTTCGCGAGACGTTGCGGATTGCCTTTCACGGCCGGCCCGAGTTTCTCGGCACGCTGATGGAAGGCATCGCCGCGTTCACCTGCGATGGCCGCTTCCTGTCCGCCAACCGCAGTGCGCAATTCCAGCTGGGCCTGCCGCTCACGGCATTGCGCGCGCATACGCTGTTCTCATTGTTCGGCCTGACGAGTGCGCAGTTGATCGATCGTCTGCGTGCCGGCGGCGATCGCCATCTGTCGTTGAACCTGCATAACGGCGCAGTCGTTTGCGCGCGCGTCGAGTTCCGGCGCGCCACGCTCGCCGAGGACGGCGTGCCGCCGCGGGCGCACCGCGCGGAGAAGCCCGCGCCGCGCTGCGACCCGCCGCCGGCGGCCGTTGCCGCGGGCACGCTGTCCAAACTGAGCTATCTGGATACCGGCGATCCGCAGATCGCCACGGTCATCACGAAGGTCCGCAAGGTCCTCGGCAAGGACATCCCCATCCTCATCACCGGCGAGACGGGGACCGGCAAGGAACTGCTCGCGCAGGCGATCCACAACGATTCGCCGCGCAGGTCGGGCGCCTTCGTCGCGGTGAACTGTGCTTCGATACCGGAAAGCCTGATCGAATCCGAGTTGTTCGGCTATGAAGAAGGCGCATTCACCGGCGCGCGCCGCAAAGGCGCAGCCGGAAAGCTGCTGCAGGCGAATGGCGGCACGCTCTTTCTCGACGAAATCGGCGACATGCCCTACCCGCTCCAGGTGCGGCTGCTGCGTGTGCTGCAGGAGCGTCTCGTCAATCCGCTCGGCTCCACGAAATCGATTCCCGTCGATATCGCGATCATTTGCGCGACCCATCGCGATCTGCGTGACATGATCGCGCAGAACTGTTTCCGGGAGGACCTGTATTACCGCCTGAACGGTCTGGTGGTGAAATTACCGCCGCTGCGCGAGCGCACGGATCTGGTCGCCGTGATCCAGAAGATGCTGCATTGCGCATCGCTCGATGAGCCCGACGGCCGGCGTCTGAGCGTCGCCGGCGAGGTGATGGCGCTGTTTGAACAATGCGCGTGGCCGGGCAATTTTCGCCAGCTCGGCAATCTTCTGCGCACCGCGGCCGCGATGGTGGATGAGGACGGCGAGATCAGGCGCGAACATCTGCCCGACGATTTCTTCGACGATTTGCGCACCGCCCCCTCGCCCTGCGCGCGCCCTGTCGAAGCCGCCCCTTTGCAAGGCGGGCGCCTGCGAGACGTCACGGCCAGTGCGATCGCCGCGGCGATTGCGCAGCATCGCGGCAACGTGTCGGCGGCGGCCCGTGCACTGGGCGTTTCGCGCAATACCATTTACCGCAAATTGCCGGCGCTAGCCAGCACGGACGACGCCGCGGACGAGGCCTGACACCAGGCCGACCGACACGACACGCAGCAGACTTCGTTCAGCGACGTGTGTTCAAGGGTGTTCCATATTGCAACAGGAGTGTCCTTCAATTGAACAGTGCACGATCGCCGCTGCATTGTCCGATGTGCAAAATCCGCGCAACGAAGCGAGCACAAGCGGCTCATGGTGCGTTGATTCGAAGGGCCGCGTTATCGCTTCACGTCGATCTGCTTCGACACTTCCGCTCGGCCCGCCCGGCATGGACATTGCGTTGAATGACACGGCCGCTTTGACCCATGCGGTTTTTCCCATCACATGCCGTACCTAAGGAGACAACCATGCAGTGGACCACCCCCGCCTATACCGATCTGCGCTTCGGCTTTGAAGTCACGATGTACATCGCCGTTCGCTAAAGCAACGATGAAGCGCCGCACGCGTATTGCAACTCGTCATCGTGCGCGGCGGCGCCCAGCGCATCGCTCAAGAACATGCAGCCTCTCGACTCGCATTGCGCCGGGCACGCCATGATCCGAGCACGAGCCGTCGAAGCGGCACGCGACGGCATCCCATTCCAGGCATCCCCATGAGCCCCGCGAACACCGAGCGCTACACCAGCTTGCGCCCGCGTCTGCGCGCGATGTTCCGCCTGCAATGGGAAACCGCGCAGGATGCCTACGTGTTGTTGTATCCCGAAGGCCTGGTCAAGCTCAATCCGAGTGCGGGCGAAATTCTGTCGCGCTGCGATGGAACGCGCGAGCTGGACGATATCATCGGTGAACTGGAGGATCTGTTTCGTGCGTCCGATCTGGCCGCCGACGTCTATCGCTTCATCGATCATGCGCGGCAACGCGGCTGGCTGGATTGACATGACTTGACGCGAGCATCGCGAGCGGCACTACCGGCCCTTGCTCTTCCAGGTCGTTGTGGCTGCTAGCGCGCCTCTCTTCGTGAACACGCATGCCCCTGTTTGGCTGACGCCCGGCGATCGCTGCTAACCAAACGGAGATCGCCGGGCAGTCGTGCTATTGCGCGGCTCGCGCGTTGAGCGGCGTCGTCGACGTTTTCGCGGCGTCGTCCGTCAGCTTCGTCTTGCCGGCCTCGTAGCCATTCGAATACAGCAGGAACGCCATGATGTCGGCGTAATCCTGCGGCTTCATCTTGCCGGGACGATCCGCCGGCATATTGCTCGCCATGTAGCCGTATACCGCGCCGATCGTGAGCTTCGCGTTGGCGGCCGGCGCGAAGGACGGCCCGCGCAGCGCAGGCGCATTCAGCCCTTGCAGATCGGGACCGTGGCACTTCGCGCACGAACTGGAGTACAGCGTCTTGCCATGCGCGACCTGCGCGCGGTCGAAGCCGGGAACCTCGACGGATACGCTCGCATCGACCTTGATGAAGCGGCCCGGCGGCGATTGACGGCTGCCCGCGCGCGTCATCCGCCACACGTCGTTGCCGCGCGCGGGGCCGTCGCGATAGGCAAACGCGGCCGCAGGCCGCGCGGCGGCCTGAGCCGTTTCAGGCAAACGCCACGCGCGGGTCAATGCGGCGAGTCTGCCGTCGGATGCCATCTTCTCCAGCGCGGCGTCGATGCGCGGCCGCAACGCGGCGCCGTTCGTGCCGAACGCGAACGCCAGATGCCAGTCCGCGTACGGCGAGTGCGTGCCGGCAATCTGGAAGCGCCGCTCCGGATGCACGATCGTATAAGCCACGACCGCCGGATACCAGACGATCGCGCGCTGCGCATGTCCGCTTGCAACGGCATCGACGGTCAACTCCGCCGTATTCTCCAGGTCGAGCTTGACACCGGGTTGTTGCACGGCGATCAATTGCGCGGGACTCGCGTAGGTCGCCGCGACGACCTCCGTGCCGTCGGCCTGCGCCGACGACCCGCGCGGCGTGACGCTCACATAACCGGACTGCAGATAGCCGCGCGAGAAAGTGAGCTTGCTACCGGAGCCGTCCGCGACCTCAGAGCGCGGAAAGCCGGCAATGACGTCGCATTTGCGCGCCAACGCCTTGTCGAGTTCTTTCAGCGACACGCCGTCGTCGTCGCTGCCGGCGAAGCCGCCCGGCGCGAGCGACAGTGCTATGCCCGCGGTGCGGAATGCTTCGCGCGCCACCGCCTCGTCGAGCACCGTGGATGGACTGCCCGGGAACGTGCAGACGCGCACGCCAGCGGGAGCGGCAGTAGCGAGTTCGGGCGCGAGCGCGCCGGTCGCCAGCAGCACACTGGCGAGAGCAAACGAATGGAGTGAAGTCTTCATGGTCTTGCTTCCGGAAAAGGCCCGGCCGCCACGATCGAATGGCTCACGCAATCTGCGCGGCGCAAACCGGCGCGGCGACCAGGTAAACGTCAGCCGTTGTTGAGCGCGAACACGTACAGCGTGCCGCCGCGTGGAACCTTCTCCGCCGCCTTGGACATCGGACCGCCCCAAATGGGATTCGCGCCGCCGTAACCGGCGAGGATCGCGACATATTCCTTGCCGTCGACCTCGAACACCGACGGTTGAGCGATGATCCCGCTCGCAAGTTTCGGGCTTTGCCACAGCACCTTGCCCGTCGTCACATCGAACGCATACAGGCGGCCGTCGAGCGAGCCGCTGAACGCAAGGCCGCTTGCCGTGGTCGCCACGCCGCCGTTCCACGGCAGCTTGCTCCAGTGGCTCCAGATTTTCTTGCCGGTGTCGACGTCGATGGCCTGCAGCTCGCCGTAACCTTTGCTGCCGGGCTCGGGCTTGATCTCGAACCCTTCGCCGAGGTACGGCAGCCCCTCCATATAATTGACCGACTTGCCGGACAGCGACATGCAGGCATGCAGCGCGGGAACGATCGCGATGTGCTTGTCCGGATCGTATGAGACCGACCACCAGTTCTTGCCGCCAAGGAAACTCGGGCAGGTTTCGATCGTCGTGCCCGCCTTCGGATATTTCGACGCGTCCTGGATCGGCGCGCCGTCCGCCGTATAGCCCGTCACCGAGGTCGCCTTGACGAAGGGCTTCGCATAGATCAGCTTGCCCGTGCCGCGATCGATCGCATGGAAAAAGCCGTTACGGTCGGCGTGGATGATCGCGTCGTAATCCTTGTCCTGATACTTGATGCTGGCGAGCACCGGCGTGTTGACGCCGTCGTAGTCCCACGTGTCGTTTTTCGTGTACTGGTAGTGCCATTTGATCTCGCCGTTTTTCGGATCGAGCGCGAGCAGCGAATCGGAGTACAGGTTGTCGCCCGGACGCAGATCAGCGAGCCACGGCCCCGGGTTGCCGACGCCCCAGTAGAGCGTTTTCGATGCCGCGTCATAAGTGCCCGTCAACCAGGCCGGCGCGCCGCCATGCTCCTGCATGCCGTTCGGCCATGTATCGCCATGCTTCTCCCCGGCTGCCGGGACGGTAAAGCGCTTCCACAGCACATTGCCGTCGTCGGGATTGAGCGCCGCGATAAAGCCGCGCGCTCCGTATTCGCCGCCTGCGCTACCCACGACCAGCGCGCCGTCGAGCGCGAGCGGCGCGAGAGAAAACGCGTAGCCCAGACCCGGCTCGAACATCTGCTTGCGCCAGGCGAGCGCACCGGTCTGCGCGTCGAGCGAGACGACGTCGCCATTGAGCATCGCGATGTAGACGTTCTTGCCGTACAACGCCACGCCGCGGTTGATCACGTCGCAACATGCCGTCTTGAACGACTCGGCGCCGAGCTTGGGCTCGAACTTCCAGAGCTGCTTGCCGGTCGCGGCATCGAATGCGTACACGTTGTCTTTCGGCGTGGTCACGAAGAGATAATGGCCATTGACGATCGGCGTCGCCTCGAAACCTTGCTGCAGGTCCGCTGGAAACTTGTAGCTCCATACCTGCTTGAGCTTCTTCACGTTGGCCGTGTCGATCTGCTTGAGCGGCGAATGCGCCTGACCGTTGTACGTGCGGTAATACGTGAGCCAGCCGGGGTCGCTCTGGGCCGCCGTCAACCGCTCATACGTGACCGGCGGATAGTCGGCGGCGGCCGCCGCTGATCCGAGTACCAGACTGACGGCCGCGGCGACGCTCATCGCAAGCGCCGTGGGCCCCGTCGCCGAAATTGGACGTGCTTTCATCCCTGTCTCCTGTTGAATTATCGACGCGAGGCCATGCGGGCGGCGTCATCGTCTAGTGAACGCAGACTGGCTGCCGACCGTTCAAGGCAAGTCGCATGCCATTGGGACGTGGCGTCGCGGGAAACCATGGCGGCGCGTGAAAAGCGAACAGGGTTGCACGCGTGGGAGCTTGCCGCGGCATGCCTTTCGGTGTTGCACGCTGGCGCAAGCAAGCAGGGGATGTGTTGCTAAAAAGGACAGTTTTATATACGACGATTGCTCCGTCCGTCCCTGAGCGGTTCCGGACAGCCGTGCTCCACGGCTCATCGGACGCCGTCGCCGGAGCATGATTTGCCGGCGAAGCCACCCATCCATTCACCCCGCCTCTTCGTGCGCGAAACCGAAGAATTTTTCACCCGGTCAGCTATATTGATTTGAGGAGGCGGTCAACGAACCCATCCGCCTGCTCGCCGCCAATTCCCTGACCGATTGGATAATCGCATGCACGACGATGCCGATGAATTGGCGAGACGCCCGGCAAGGGTTGCCGACCACGCCAGGGAAAATCTTGCCCTCCTCCGTCTCGCGCGTGCCCAAACTGGGTCGCGCGATGCGTTGCTGCAAGCGATCGCGAACGAAGCACTGGCGTTGTGCGGTGCGGGCAGCGCGGGCATCAGCCTGACGGAAGGGCCGCCCCGCAGCCGCTCTTTCCGCTGGCTGGCCGTGGCCGGATCGTGCGCGGGCCTGCAGGGCAAAACCACCGCGTGGAACGAGTGCCCTTGCGGCGTGACGCTCGAATCCGGCGGCGCGCGGCTCTTCGTGCGGCCGCAGGAAGAGTTCGCCTGTCTCCGGTTCCCAGGCGTCGACGTGCACGAAGGCGTCGTCGTTCCCATTCCGTCGGACAGTGGCCAGCTCGGCGCGATCTGGGTGATGTCTCACGATGCAGCCTGCCGCTTCGACCGCGAGGACGTCCGGGTGCTGTCGAGCCTCGCCGTCGTGGCGGGCGCCGCGCTGACGATGGCAAACGTCCGCGACGACGGCGCCGAGAGCGACCGCAGGCACAACGAGTTCATCGCCATGCTCGGGCACGAGCTGAGAAATCCGATCGCGCCGATCGACGGCGCCATCGCGGCCGCGAAGCGCCTGTGCGCCGCGGACGAAAAAGCCGACGCCGTGTTGACCATTGCACAGCGCCAGATGAAACATCTGCGTACGCTGGTCGACGACCTTCTGGATGCGGCACGGCTCAAACACGGCAAGCTCGCCATCAAGCTGAGCGATACGTCGCTCAACGAGATCACGTTCGACGCGGTCAGCGCGGTCAAACATCATCTCGAATCGCGCAGGCATACGCTGAAACTGAGCGGCCTCGAAGCGCCGGTGCCGGTCCGCGCGGATCATGTGCGGCTGAGCCAGGTACTGGGCAATCTGTTGCTGAACGCGGCCAAGTACACGCCGGCGGGCGGCAGGATCGAACTGTCGGTCCATGTCGACCCTGCCGGCCGTCCAGGCGAATCCGGGTGCGTCATCATCGAGGTCAAGGACAACGGCATCGGCATCGATCCGTCGACTCAGCCTTACATGTTCGAACTGTTCGCGCAGTCGACGTGCGGCAGCGCCCGCTCCGAGGGCGGCCTCGGCATCGGGCTCGCGGTCGCGAAACGTCTGGTGGAACTGCACCACGGCAGCATTTCGATTCAAAGCGGAGCGGCCGGTGCGGGCACGCTCGTGACGGTGCGCGCTCCGATACTCCGGCCTGCGGCGGACGCGGCGGCTCCTAAGCCCTCCGCGAATACGCCCAACGTGCGCTCCACCCGCCTGCTGCTCGCCGACGACAACCGCGACGCGCTGGAAGTGCTCACCATTCTGCTCGAAGTCGAAGGCCACCGCGTGAGCGCGACGGACAATGGACGCGATGCCGTACGCCTCATCGGCGAGACGCATCCTGAAGTCGCGATCATCGATGTGGGCATGCCGGATATGGACGGCTTCGACGTGGCGCGCGCGGTTCGCGCCGACCCGCGCCTCGACGGCGTGACGCTCGTCGCGCTGACGGGCTATGCGTCGGAGTCCAACAAATCGAGAGCGCTGGCTGCCGGTTTCGATTACCACCTCACCAAGCCGTTGTCGTTGGAGAAGCTCCAGCACATTCTCGAGAACCGCACCGAAGGACGGGTTCAGGGCATCGTATAACGGCGCGCGGTGGCGAGATGCGCTGCCGTGCGGGCCGCATGTTGTTCGACGTCATTCGAGTGGACCCCGCGCACCGGCAACGCTCAGGGCGCTCAACATACATGACTTCCATCCCGGTGCCTTCGCCGTGAGAAAAGAACCTCGGCGATGGCCGCCGTGTTGACGTGGCGTGTTGATGTGGATTCGCACTTCCTGGGGCAACTGCGCGCAGCCGGTAACGGCCAACGATGTGCGCACACTACGCGAGGAATTGCACAAATAACGCGGCGTTCAGCGCGCCGAATGGCCGCCGCCGGATTTCATCCGGCGCCACGCATGCTGATTTCGCGTTGATTGCCGGGCGATTGGCCGTCGAGCCGCTTCTCGAAGCAGCAGGCGTCCGCCCTCGTGACATACGGTCCAAACGGAGGAATGCGATGAAAACCGTGTTTGTCGTAAAACTCGACGGCCCGCCGATTGTTCGCGAACGTTCCGAGCCACAGCGCTGCATAGCCAAGCCGCTCGGCTTCCTGTTCCAGATACGCGAGTATCGCGGTGCCCACGCCGTCGGCGGCGGGGCGCGCATAGAGGCGCTTGAGCTCGGCAATGTGTTCCACCAGCGGCCTGAACGCGCCGCAGCCCAGCGGCGTGCCATAGGCGCTTCTCGCCACGACGAAACGCGCGCTTTCCGCCGCGACGTCGCGCACGGAAAAACGGCTCTGGCCGCCGTCGCCGGTGAGCACGGCCAGCGTGGCGCTCAACTCGTCGAGCAGTATGCGGGCGTCCGTCGAGGACGGATCCTCGCGGCTGATAACGATTGTCGGGAACAGCATCGGCCTCGCCTCCTCTTGCGTCGCGTGCCCAACAGGATCAGCAAGCCGTGTACCGATCTTCGCGCCGAAACACTCACGCAGCGCGGACGCCAAAAAAGCTCGCCGGTAGAGCGAGCCGAACCGAAACAACAACCATGGCGTCCCGCTGACGGGACAAGCGCATCGAGCAATTGCCATGCCGAATGGCGCGCAGGCCCCGCCGATGCACGGCGCGCTGAATGTGACGAGTATTCATTGACCCATCAACCGGACGCACGACACACTGCTTTTTTTGGCCCGCAGCCTTGAAGGTCTTCCTAAAACATGAACCAATCGTTCTTCAATCTCTACACTCACGATTTCGCCCGCGCGGCGATTACCGTACCGATGACTCCGGGCTACACGATCCATGCATACACCGTCTTCAAAGGCAAGGTCCGTCCGGGCGAAGGCGACCACTGACATGTGGCGCCGAATCGCATGGTTCATCGCCCTCTGGGTTGCCGGCGTCGCGACGGTGGGCGCCGTCGCGGGCGTGTTGAAACTGGTGTTGCGCGCGGCTTCGCATTAAGCGCCCCAGGGCAGCGTGTAGGCGATCACATGCGGTTCCTGCCCGTGGCACGCCGTATGCGTAGCGGCCGGGAAACCACGACCTTGCTACCATGAGGCACGGAGCAACCGTTCTCTGCGTCCGTGCTAACCGGATTCTTCTCGTCGTCAAGTCGAACGGAAGATGGGCGCTGCCCGGCGGACGAGGCAAGACCGGCGAGCCCGCGCACGCCGCCGTCATTCGCGAACCGGCCGAGGAAACGCAATTGAGCGGCATCGCGCTCGCGCTGACGTATGCAAATTGAACCGTGCGCGGACCGGCCCGCGCGGACCGTGCACGATCATTGCGGGCCGTCCGAGGTATACGCCTGAAAAGGCCGATTGACGCGCCCCCCGGCGGATACGTCTGTTAAAAATTCAAGCCATGCATCCACAAATACAATCGCCAGGCAGTCGTGAAGTCGTGCCGCGATCGTTTGCAAGCCGCCGCGCGTCGCGATGCCGGCATCGGAACGCGGGGTCCCGGCTCACGAAAGTCACAGGAGGCCCGCCCATGTCCAGCCGACATCCGATCATTGCGTTTCTCGCGGGATTGCCGCAGTTCGAGGCGCTTTTGCATGAAGACGCGGTGCTCGACCTGAGATCCGGCGGTATCGTGTCGAGGTGCGAACCATCGAGCAGCGAGGCCGGCTCGCGGTTCCAGTTGAACGTGCAATGGCGATGCAAAGCGCGATGCAAGATCCGGCGCAAGATGTAGCGCAACAAGCCGCCCCCGCCGACGCCTGCGGTGAACTGCTGCGGCCTCGCGAGACTTGCGAGTGGCTGGTCCGCGCGCATCGCGTGGCCGTGCTCATCGACGCGGCGCGCTACTACGCCGTGTTGCGCGAGGTGATTCCGCGAGCCCGCCATTCGATCTTCATCGTGGGTTGGGACATCGACAGCCGCATTGAACTGGTGCCCGGCGGCGCGGGCGACGGACTCCCCGACGGTCTCGCCGACTTCCTGTGCGCGGTGGTCGACGCCAATCCGCAATTGCGCATCCACGTGCTCGGCTGGGACTTCGCGATGCTCTACGCGTTCGAGCGCGAATGGCTGCCGTCGTATCAGCCCGGCTGGCACACGCACCGGCGACTTTCGTTCAGGCTTGACGGCCGCCATCCGCTGGGCGCATCGCATCACCAGAAGATCGTCGTCATCGACGACTGTCTCGCGTTCACCGGCGGCATCGACCTCACGAGCTCGCGTTGGGACACGCCCGCGCATGCCCCGGACGACCCCGCGCGGCGTACCCCCGGCAAGACCCGCTATCAGCCGATCCACGACCTGCAGGTGATGTTCGACGGACCGGCCGCGGGCGCGATGGCGCGGCTCGTGCACGAGCGCTGGCAGCGTTCGCGCCGCTCGCGCACGGCGCCGCGGCCGTTCCACCCGGCGCCCGCGGATACGGATACGGAACCGTGGCCGGCCAGCGTCGAGCCGGACTTCGTCGATATCGAGCTCGGCATCGCGCTCACCCAGCCCGCCTACGAGGGACGCGAGACCGTGCATCAGGTGCGGGCGCTGCACGTCGCGGCGGTGGCCGCGGCACGCCGCAACATCTATATCGAGAACCAGTATTTCACCGCCGGGGCGATCGGCACCGCGCTGTGCGAGCGGATCGGCCAGACGCCGGGCCCGGACGTCGCGGTGGTCTGTCCGTTCAGGCAGAGCGGCTGGCTGCAGGAGGCCACCATGGGCGTGCTGCGGGCGCGCCTGCACCGGCTGATCCAGGCCGCCGACCCGAACGGCCGGTATGCGATGTATGCGCCGGCGATCGACGCGGACCACGGCATCTTCATCAACGTGCACAGCAAGGTGATGATCGTCGACGAGCGTGTGCTGCTGATCGGCACCGCGAACCTGAACAACCGCTCGATGGTGCTCGACACGGAGTGCTGCGTGGCGATCGACGCGCGCGACGATCCCCTCGTGCAAACGACGATCGCCCGCATCCGCAACCAGTTGCTTGCCGAACATCTCGACACGAGCGAGGCCGATGTCGCGCAAGCGCTCGAACAGCACGGCCGGCTGAACCCCGCGATCGCGAGCCTGAGACACGGCGCGCGCACGCTCGTACCGCTGACCCCCGTGGTGGCCGAAGAGTTTCGCGATTTCGCGGACAAGGTCCACGTTCTGGACGCCGAAGCACCGATCGCTCCGGACGAACTGATCCGCCAGTTCCTGCCCGAGCCGAGCCGCCGTCCACTCACCGCCAAGCTGCTCGCGCTGGGCGCGCTCGCGCTCGTCGTCGTCGCGCTGGCGATCGTCTGGCGCTTCACGCCGGCCGGTCATCCGCTGAGCTTCACGTCGCTCACGCACGGTGTCGAACAGCTCGCGGCGACCCGCTTCGGACCCGCGGCCGTCGTCGCGGGCTACGCGCTGGCGGCGCTGTTGTCGGTGCCCGTGACGTTGCTGATCGCCGTGACCGGCTTCGTGTTCGGCGCGCTCACGGGCGCCGCCTACGCGATGGCGGGCACGCTGATCGCCGCCGCCGCGGGTTGGGCCGCCGGCGCATGGCTCGGACGCGACGCGGTGCGCGAGCTGGCCGGGCCGAAACTGAACCGGCTGAGCGAACGCCTGCATCAAAAGGGACTGCTTGCGGTCATCGTGCTGCGGCTCGTGCCCGCCGCGCCGTTTTCGATCGTGAATCTGGCGGCCGGCGCGTCGCGCATCCGCTTTCGCGACTTCTTCGCCGGCACGGCGATCGGCATGGCGCCGGGCGTGGTGCTGGCGACGTCGTTCGCGCATCAGCTGGTGTCGGCGGTGCGTCACCCGACGCCGTTCTCGCTGATGCTGGTCGCCGCGATCGGCGTCGCGCTGGTCGGCTTGTCGCTGCTGCTGCGGCGCATCCTCGCGGGGCGGCGATGAGCCGGCGCGAACCGGACGTCGCGGCATTGGAGCAGGCGCAGCCGCGGTCGTCGCCGGCCCGGCAACGCGCGAGCGAGGTGTTGCGCATCGCCACGTACAACATTCACGCCGCCGTGGGCACGGACGGCCGGCGCTCGGCTGAACGCATCGGAGAAGTGATCGCCGGATTGAACGCGGACATCGTCGCGCTGCAGGAAGTGCCGCTCGGCGGTACGGCGAGCCTCGATGTGCTGCCGGTGCTCAGCGAGATCACCGGCATGCATGCGGTGCCGGGGCCCACGCTCGATACTCCGCAACGGCGCTACGGCAACGCCGTGCTGACGAATCTGCCGGTGCGCGCGGTGCGCACGCTCGATCTGTCGTTCGGCAGCCGCGAGGCGCGCGGCGCGCTGGACGTCGACGTGGAAACCGGCAGCGGCGTGCTGCGTATCGTCGCCACTCACCTGGGCCTGTCGGCGCGCGAACGCCGCGCCCAGGTCGACCTGTTGCTCGATGCGTTCGACACGCCCGAACTGCCGGTCATCCTGCTCGGCGATCTGAACGAATGGTTCGTCTGGGGACGCCCCTTGCGCGCGCTGTTGGCGCACTTTCGGCCGGCGGCCGCGCCTCGCACGTTCCCGTCGCGCTTTCCCGCCTTCGCGCTGGATCGCGTGTGGGTGCACCCGGCGCAGCGTCTCGTCGACGTGCAAGTCTTTCGAAGCGATCTGGCGCGTGTCGCCTCCGACCATCTTCCCGTCATTGCGCGCGTGCTGCGCTGAAGCCGGAGCCGTGAAGGCTCGCGTATGGAAAGCAGTGCGCGTTACCGCTTGAAGTCAGCTGCGCTCAGGTGCGTTCACGTGCGGCGCGGACTCGCCCGGCTTGGCGGGTATGGGCGGCGAAAGACTGGCAGTCATCGCGCCGGGGAGATTGTTCAGGAGAATCACGAGTTTTTGCAGTTGTTCCATCGGCACCCCGTCGAAATACAGCGTGATCGATTCAATGCGGTCCTGGAGCTTGACGTGCGTGCTCGAGCCGGATGCTCGCGTCTCGCATGCGCGCAGGCATTTCCAGATTGCGATGACGTGCAAGGCGCCGAGAGCGGCAGACACCGTAATGCGTTGCGTCGTGACCATGGCCGTCGAAATGATTTCTGCTATTGCCGCGTGTCGGAACAGAAAGAACCGGATACAAGCTTAGCCCACCTCAGCAGGATCCAGACGCCGTCACGTCATACGTAACGCTGGGATTTCGGACATTTCAGCCGTCTTGAACGCCAATACGTCCATCCACGTTCGCACTTCACGCATTCAACGCCGCGATGATCGCCTCGCTAATCCCGCCTTTCCCATACGACGCCCGCTGAATCATCCCGACCGTGCGCAGCAACGGCGTACTCCCGATCGACAACACCCGCAACGCGGGATCCGCCTGCCAGTTCGCGCGATGCAGCAGCGGCAACACCGCCACGCCGACGTTTTCCCGCACCAGCGCCACGATCGTTTCGATCGAGTTGAGCTCCAGATATTCGCTGACCGTCAAACCGAGGCTTTGCAGCGCCTGTTCGACCACGCGCCCCGTACGCACGCGCCGGTCGAAGCGCAGAAAGCCGTGCGTGCGCAAAATCCGCTGCGGGTCGGTATCGACAATGTCGCGGCTGACGACCAGCACCAGCGGTTCAGTATAGAGCGTCGTCCATTTCAGCGTCTCCGGCAGCATGTCGTCGGCCCGCGCGACCACGGCCGCGATGTCGACCTCGCCCTGTTCCACCATCACCGCCAATTCGTCCGAACGCGCCGAGAGCAATCGCACGTCGAGGCGCGGATGCTCGGTTTTCAGCCGCGCGACCACCAGCGACAGCGCGCCGATCACCGACACCACCGCGCCAATCGTCACCGGGCCTTCCATGCCGTCGACCGGCTGCGTCTCGAGTTCGGCCAGCAGATCGAGAATCTGCTCGATCTTCGGCTGGATTTCCATGCCCTGCCGCGTCAGCGCGATCTGCCGCGCACTGCGGTCGAACAACTGACGGCTGAGCGCCAGCTCGAGGCCGCGCATCTGCAGGCTGACCGCGGCTTGCGTCAGCGCGACTTTTTCGGCCGCCGCCGCGAACGAGCCCGTCCTCGCCACCGCTCTAAAGGTTTTCAGCATTCGTAACGTAGGCATCAAGTGGTCCGATGGATGCTCAAGAAAAATTTAAGTGTCGAAAAGAAATATTAATATTTACTGATGCTCCGCGCTCGACATAATCGAGGGTCTGTTCAGCTCGAAAGGAAATCACATCGCGATGCGGAGTTCTGAAAGATGAGTCGTGAGGAGCGTCGGCCGGTACTGGAAGTCAGTGGTTTTTCGCTGAAGTTCTCTCACGCGGCGCACGTGCCGAATCTGGTCGACAACGTCTCGTTCTCGGTCGGCGCGGGCGAAACGCTGTGCATCGTCGGCGAGTCGGGTTGCGGCAAGAGCGTCACCTCGCTCGCGCTGATGGGCCTGCTGCCGAGCCCGCCGGCCAATGTGGTCGCGGGCGTCGCGCGCTTCGACGGCAAGGATCTTTTCAAGCTGCCCGAGCGCGAACTGGCCGACATTCGCGGCAATCGCATGTCGATGATCTTCCAGGAGCCGATGACCTCGCTGAATCCGGCGTACACGATCGGCGACCAGATCGCGGAAAGCGTCGAACGGCATCGCGGTCTGAGCCGCGCCAAGGCTCGCGACGAAGCGCTCGCGATGCTGCGCCTCGTGCGCATTCCCGCTCCCGAAACGCGGCTGGACGCCTATCCGCATCAACTGTCCGGCGGCATGCGCCAGCGCGTGATGATCGCGATGGCGCTCGCGAACCGCCCGCAGCTGCTGATCGCCGACGAACCCACCACCGCGCTCGACGTGACCATCCAGGCGCAGGTGCTCGCGCTCGTGAAAAACCTGCAGTCCGAGACCGGCACGGCGATGGTGCTGATCACGCACGACCTGGGCGTGGTGGCCGAAGTGGCCGACCATGTCGCGGTCATGTATGCGGGGCGGATCGTCGAATACGGCACGGTCGAGGATATTTTCGACGACCCGCAGCATCCGTACACGATCGGGCTGATGGGCGCGATTCCGTCGGTCGGCAAGCGCGAAGGCCGGCTCGCGACCATTCACGGCTCGGTGCCCTCGCCTGAACAGATGCCGCACGGTTGCCGCTTCGCGCCGCGCTGCCCGTTCGCGCAACAGCGCTGCATCGACGCGGCGCCGCCCGACGCCGTGATCGACGGTCTGCACCGGGTTGCCTGCTGGGTCGCGCCAGTCGAATTGTCGGTCGCGCCGCGCACCGGGGAGGTATCGGCATGAGCACCTCGCCACCCGATCTCGGCACGACCGGCACGCCGAAGCCGCCGATCCTCGAAGCCCGCGAACTGACGAAGCATTTCGGCGGCACACGCCACCTGTTCGCGCGCACGCCGACCGTGTACGCGGTCAACGGCGTCTCGTTCGCCGTGCAACAAGGCGAGACGTTCGCGATCGTCGGCGAATCCGGTTGCGGCAAATCCACCTTGGGCCGCCTGCTGCTGCGCCTGATCGACGCCACCGAAGGCCGCGTGTTTTACCAGGGCAAGGACATCACGCATCTGGGCGCCACGCCGCTGCGGCGGCTGCGCCGCGAGATGCAGATCATCTTTCAGGACCCGTTCGCCTCGCTGAATCCGGGCATGACGGTCGGCCAGATCGTCGGTGAGCCGATCGCGCTGCATGGACTCGCGCGAGGGGCTGCCCGCACCGAGCGCGTCGCGGAACTGCTGCGCACCGTCGGGCTTCAGCCGGGCTATGCGGACCGCTATCCGCACGAGTTCTCCGGCGGCCAGCGGCAGCGCATCGGCATCGCTCGGGCGCTTGCCGGCGAGCCGCGGCTGATCGTCGGCGACGAACCCGTGTCGGCGCTGGACGTCTCCGTGCAGGCGCAGGTCATCAACCTGCTCGAAGCGCTCAAGCACGACCTCGGGCTCACGCTCGTCATGGTCGCGCACGATCTCGCGGTGATTCGCCACATGAGCGACCGCGTCGCCGTCATGTATCTCGGCGAGATCGTGGAACTCGCTCCGGTCGACGATCTGTTCGACGCGCCGTTGCATCCCTACACGCAGGCCCTGCTGCGCGCGATTCCGGCAAGCAGCCCGCGTCAGCGCCGCGACAAGCCGGCGCTCTCCGGCGATCTGCCGAGCCCGACCGCGCCACCGCCGGGTTGCCGCTTTCATACACGTTGCCCGCACGCGAAGCCGCGCTGCAAGGACGAGCACCCGCTGAACGAAAAGCTGCCGGACGGCCGTCAGGTGGCCTGCCATTTCTGGCGCGAGATCCAGAACGCGGGCGGCGGCACGCCGCTCGCGGCGAGCGTCAGCGCGAAACTGACCGAGCGTCTCGGCCTTTATCGGCAACGCCAGGAAGCGCTGCTGAACGGCAGCGTCAGCCATTTAATCGACAACCGAATCGACCCTTGAACTCGAGAATGAAAAAAGGAAACGACCGCATGCATAGATTGCTGATAGCCGCGGCGCTGACGTTGAGCGCGAGTGCCGCGATGGGCCAGACCATCCGGATCGGCCTGCAGGAAGATGTCGGCTCGCTCGACCCGGCGCGCAGCGCCCAGGTGGTCGACCGGATCGTCTTCAGTTCGCTGTGCAATTCGCTGGTCGACATCAGCCCCGATCTCAAGATCGTGCCGATGCTGGCGACCTCGTGGTCGACCAGCGCGGACGGCAAGACGCTGACCTTCAAGCTGCGCAAGGGCGTCAAGTTCCACGACGACGAGCCGTTCAACGCCGCCGCGGTGAAGGCCAACCTCGACCGCGCCCGCACGCTGCCCACCAGCAATCGCAAGAGCGAACTGGCGTCGATCGATCACGTCGACGCGGTCGACGATTCCACGGTCGCCATTGTGCTGAAGGCGCCGGACGCCGCGCTGCTCGCCACGCTCTCCGACCGCGCCGGCATGATGCTCGCGCCGAAAACGCTGTCCGACGACTCGGGCGTGGCGACGCACCCGGTGTGCTCGGGCCCGTACAAGTTCGTCGAGCGCGTGCAGAACGATCGCGTGGTGCTGCAGAAATTCGCGGGCTACTGGGACGCCGACAGGTACCCGATCCAGAAGGTCGTGTTTCAGCCGATTCCCGACAGCACCGTGCGCCTCGCGAACGTGCGCTCGGGTTCGCTCGACATGCTGGAACGCCTCGCGCCTTCCGACGTCGCCTCGGTGAAGAACGACAAGAACCTGAACTTCGTATCGATCAGCGGCTTGGGTTTCTACGACCTCACCTTCAACGTCGCCAACGGCGCGCGCGGCAACACGCCGCTGAAAGACAAACGCGTGCGCCAGGCGATTGAACTCTCGATCGACCGCGACGCGATCAACCAGGTGATCGGCGCGGGCATCTACTCGCCGGCCAACCAGGCGCTGCCGAAAACGAGTCCGTACTACGACGCGTCGATCAAAACCACGCATCGCGACGTCGCCAAGGCGAAGGCGTTGCTGAAGGCCGCGGGCTATAACCAGATCACCGTCGAGCTGACCTTCGGCAACAACACGGTATCGAGCCAGATGGCGCAGATGCTCCAGGCGATGCTCGCCGAGGCCGGCATCAACCTGAAGCTGCGCCCCACCGATTACGCGGCGGCGCTGAACGCCGCGCACAACGGCGATTTCGAAGCGCTCTATACCGGCTGGTCGGGCCGCGTGGATCCGGACGGCAATCTGCACCAGTTCGACACGTGCAAGGGCAATCTGAACTACGGGCATTACTGCAACGGCGAGGTGGACCGTCTGCTGGACGAGGCGCGCGTCAAGACCACGCCCGCCGAACGCAAGCCGCTCTACGACGCCGCCGCGAAGATCCTCGCCGACGAAAACCCGATCGTCTACATCTACGCGCAGCCGTGGCCGTATGTGCTGTCGAAGAAAATCCAGGGCTTCACGCCCTACCCTGATGGCCTGATCCGTCTGCGCGGCGTCAGCGTCAAGGGCTGAACGGATCATGTTGCGGATCATCGCCAACCGCGCGCTCATCGCGATCCCGACGCTGATTCTGGTGTCGATGATGATCTTCGGCCTGCAGAAGCTGCTGCCCGGCGACCCGGTCATGGCGATGGCCGGCGAGGACCAGAACCCGCAGGTCATCGCAACCTTGCGCGTGAAGTACCACCTCGATCAGCCGGTGCCGGTGCAGTACGTGCTGTGGGTGCGTGACGTGCTGCATGGCGACCTTGGCGCGTCGCTGCGCACCGACGTCCCCGTCACGAAGCTGATCGCGCAGAAGCTGCCCGTCACGCTGCAACTCGCGCTGATGGGGATGATCTTCGCGGTCGGCATCGGCATTCCGTTGGGCGTGCTCTCCGCCGCGAGCAAGGGCGGCGCGCTCGACTACGGCGCGAATATCCTCGCGCTCTCGGGCATGTCGATTCCGAACTTCTGGCTCGGCATCATTCTGATCTTCGTCGTTTCGGTGGAGTGGCATCTGCTGCCCTCTTCCGGCTACGTGCCGCCAGGCGAGGATTTCTGGCTCAGCATCAAGACCATGCTGATGCCCGCGTTCGTGCTCGGCGCCGCACTTGGCGCGCAGTTGATGCGCCACACGCGCAGTGCGATGCTGAGCGTGCTGCGCACCGACTACATTCGCACCGCACGCGCCAAAGGTCTTTTGCGCGGCACCGTGGTCATCAAGCACGGCTTTCGTAACGCGCTGATTCCGATCGTCACCGTGCTCGCGCTGCTGTTCGGCGAACTGCTGGCGGGCGCGGTGCTGACCGAACAGGTCTTCACGATTCCGGGCTTCGGCAAATTGATCGTCGACGCGGTGTTCAATCGCGATTACGCGGTCGTGCAAGGCGTCGTGCTCGTCACCGCGTTGTGCTTCATCGTCGTGAATCTGCTCGCGGACGTGCTGTACATCCTGCTCAACCCCCGACTGAGGCGAAGCTGATGGCGACTCCTGCCACTCACAATGCGCTGCCCGCCGCCGTGCCCCGCAAACGCCGGCGCGGCCTCGTGAAGTTCATGCGCAACCGGGCCGCCGTGGCGGGCGCGGCCATCGTGCTGCTGATCGTTCTGATCGCGATTTTCGCGCCGTGGCTGTCGCCATACGATCCGGTCCAGGCGAGCTTCATGACCGTGCGCCAGGCGCCCTCCGCAGCGCACTGGTTCGGCACCGACGAACTGGGCCGTGACGTCCTCACGCGCCTGTTGTGGGGCGCGCGCGCCTCGCTGCTGGCGGGCGTCGTGTCGGTCGGCATCGCCGTGGCGATCGGCGTGCCGCTCGGGCTGCTGGCCGGCTATTTCGGCAAACTCGTCGATGGCGCGATCTCGCGTCTCGCCGATGCGCTGCTGTCGATTCCGTTCCTGATTCTCGCGATCGCGCTGGCCGCGTTTCTCGGGCCGAGTCTGACGAACGCGATGATCGCGATCGGCGTGTCGGCAATGCCGCGCTTTGTGCGGCTGACGCGCGGCCAGGCGATGAGCGTGAAGGCGGAAGACTACGTTGAAGGCGCGCGGGCGATCGGTCTCGGGCATATGCGCATCATCGTCCGCTATATCCTGCCGAACGTGCTGCCGCCGATCATCGTGCAGGCGAGCCTGACCGTCGCGATGGCGATCATCGCGGAAGCCAGTTTGTCATTTCTCGGACTGGGTCAGTTGCCTCCGGCGCCTTCGTGGGGTTCGATGCTCAACACCGCGAAGGACTTCGTGAGCCAGGCGCCGTGGATGTCGATCTTTCCGGGCATTGCGATTTTCCTCGCCGTGCTGGGCTTTAATCTGCTCGGCGACGGCTTGCGCGACGCGCTCGATCCGCGAGAGGTTTGATACCGCGGCGTATCGAAAGCGCCTGCCAGTGCTAGTGCTGTACGCCCCATTTCCGCACGGTCACGCGCTCCAGGGTATCGAACACCAGATGCTCGATCAGCAAACCGATCACGATCACCGCCGCGAGGCCCGCGAAAACACGGTCCGTGTAGAGTTCGTTGCGATTCTGGAAGATGTACCAGCCCAAACCGCCGCTGCCCGAACTCGCGCCGAATACGAGTTCGGCCGCGATCAGCGTGCGCCACGCAAAAGCCCAACCCACCCGCAAGCCGGCCAGGATCGACGGCAGCGCCGCCGGCACCAGAATCAGAAGAACGTGACGCATGCCGGTGAGACCGTAGTTGCGGCCCGTCATGCGCAGCGTCGCCGGCACCGATTGAAAACCGGAGTACGTGTTGAGCGCGAGCGGCCACAGCACCGAATGCACCAGCACGAACAGCAGGCTGCCGGTGCCGAGACCGAACCACAGCAACGCGAGCGGCAGCAGCGCGATGGAAGGCAACGGGTTGAACATCGCGGTGAGCATCGACAGAAGATCGCGCCCCACGCGCGTCGATACGGCCAGCGACGTCAGCACGAAAGCGAGCGCGGCGCCGAGCAGATAGCCGCGCAAAAGCACCGACATCGATACCGCGGTTTTGCGCAGCAGTTCGCCGGACCAGACGCCTTGCACGAACGCGCTGAACGTCGCGCCGAACGTCGGCAGCAGCAGATCGTTATCGACCGCGCGCGCGGCGATTTCCCATAGCGCGATCAGCACCAGCGCGATCAATGTCTTGCGCAGCCAGCTTTGCGCGAAGATGCGCTTGTTAAGCGGCAACGGCGCTTCGAAAACGAGTTCGCCGAGCGGTTCGAGCGGGCGTTCATACTCTTCGCGAACCGGCGGCAGCAAGGTGGCGGGAGAACTCATTGCGCGGCCCCCGTCTCTTCGAACAACAGGTGATGAATACGCGCGACGCTGCGCTGAAAATCGCCGCGCCCGAAACTGTCCTGCGAATACTGATGGCTGTTGAGCTCGGCGCGCACTCGGCCCGGATGCGGCGACAGCAGCAGAATCCGGTTGCCGACCACCAGCGCCTCTTCGATCGAATGCGTGACGAACAGCAGCGTGAAGTTGACCTCTTCCCACAAGCGCAGCAGTTCCTCCTGCATCTTGCGGCGCGTGAGTGCGTCGAGCGCGGCGAAGGGTTCGTCCATCAGCAGCACGCGCGGCTGCATCGCGAGCGCGCGGGCAATCGCAACCCGCTGCTTCATGCCGCCCGACAACGTATGCGGGTAAGCATGGGCAAACGAAGCCAGCCCCACCTTCTCCAGATAGTGCAGCGCGCGCTCGTTGGCTTCGGCACGCGAAAGCTTCTTCGCGACGCGCAGCGGGAACGCGACGTTTTGCAGCACCGTCTTCCACGGCGGCAACTGATCGAATTCCTGGAACACGACAATGCGATCGGCGCCGGGCCCTCGCACGGTTCGGCCGTCGAGCGAAATGCTGCCCGACGTGGGTTCGATAAAGCCGGCCACCGCCTTGAGCAACGTCGACTTGCCGCAACCCGACGGCCCGAGCAGCACGAAGCGGTCGCCGCCGTAGACGTCGAAACTCACGTCATGGGTCGCGCGAACGATGCGCTCGCGAGTACGGTATTCGAGGTTGACGTTCTCGACCGCGAGCAATCTCTCGCTGGTCGCGGTACCGGTTTGCCCGGTACGGTCCGGAAATAGAAGCGTGGGATTGGCCACCATCAGATCGCTCCCTCGAAGCCGGCCACGAGGGCCGATGAATATCCAGCGGTGTGAAAGATGAAAAGCGTCATGCTCAGCTTCCCGCCGCGGTCGCCGGGTCGTCGAAGAAATAATCCTTCCACGACTTCGGCTCGTTTTTGATCACGCCGACGCGATACATGAATTGCGCGAGCCCGAAGGTGTTCTGCGGCGCGACCTTGAATTGCACCTGCGGATTCTTGATAACCTTCAGCAGCAGATTGCGGTCGATCTTCGACTGATTGGTGCGGATGTAGATGTCGGCGGCGGCGTCGGGATTCGCCGCGACGAAGCGCGCGGCGTCGGCCAGCGCGTCGACGAACGCGCGGTAGGTTTTCGGATTGTTGTCGCGGAATTTTTCGGTCGCATAGAGAACCGTGGCCGAACTCGGGCCGCCCAGCACATCGTAGGAATTCAACACGATATGCGCTTTCGGATTGCCCGCGAGTTCCTGTTCCTGAAACGGCGGATTGCCGAAGTGCCCGGTGATTTCCGTGCCGCCCGCGATGATCGCCGCGGCCGCGTCGGGATGCGGCAACGCCTGGGTGAACTTGTCGAGGCGGTTGTAATCCTTGTCGCCCCAGCGTTTCGCGGCCGCGTATTGCAGTACGCGCGATTGCACCGAAACGTTGACGGCCGGCACCGCGATGCGGTCCTTCTCCGTGAAATCGGCAATCGTCTTCACGTCGGGATTGTTGCTCACGAGGTAATACGGCAGATTGCCGAGCGAAGCGACGCCCTTCACATTCTGCTTGCCGTGCGTGCGGTCCCAGATCGTCAGCAAGGGGCCGACGCCCGCGCCGGCGACATCCACCGCGCCGGAAAGCAGCGCGTCGTTGACAGCGGCGCCGCCCGAGAGCTTCACCCAGTCGACCTTGATGTCGAGCCCCTGCTTGCGGCCTTCCTTCTCGACGAATTGCTGATCGCGCGCCACGTTCAGCAACAGATAGACGATGCCGAACTGCTCGGCGATGCGGATCTGTCCTTCGGCATGCGCGGGCATGGCCGCGCCGAGGCCCGCCACGCCGATCGATAAGCTGAGCAGCGTCGCGGTGGTTGCGGTCAAACGTCGAGCAAAAGACGACCGCGCGGCGGTCGGGTGAAACTTGGCGAGCATCGGAACTCCGGTCAGCGTGTGATTGAGGTCAAGGCGGGCGGCGTTGCCGTCAGAACGGCACGTCGCCTTCGATCGTCGTGCGATAAAGTTTGCGGCGCAGGTGGTCCGGCGTGCCGGCCGCGAGATGCATCAATGAGCGGTTGTCCCAGAACACCATGTCGTGCTCGGCCCAGCGATGCCGGTACAGATGTTCGGGGCGCACGCTATGCGCGAAGATGTCCTCGAGCAATTGTTTGCTCTCGTCCTCGGGCAAACCGATGATGCGCGTCGTGAAATGCTCGCTGACGAAGAGCGCGCGGCGGCCGGTCTCGGGATGCGTGCGCACGATCGGCTGCACCACCGGCTTCACTTGCGCGATCTGCTCGGCGGAGAGATTCGGCCGCCACGGGCTGCGTTTTTGCAATTCCGCGTATTTCGCCAGATACGTGTGTTCGGCAAAACGCCCTTCCACGGCGCCGCGCAAATGCGCGGGCAATGTGTCCCACGCGAGGTGCATGTTGGCGAACAACGTGTCGCCGCCCTCCGAGGGCAGTTCCTGCGCGTGCAGCAGCGAACCGAGGCTCGGCTTGTCCTTGTACGACAGGTCGGAATGCCAGTAATGACCGGCGTCGCCGAGACCGATCGGCTTGCCGTTCTCAACGATGTTCGACACCACGAGCACCTCGGGATAGCCCGGCAACTGGAATTGATGCAGCACATGAATTTGCAGCGGGCCGAAACGCCGGCTGAAGGCGATCTGCTGATCCGGCGTGATGCGTTGGTCGCGAAACACCAGCACGTGATGATCGAGGTGCGCGCGGTGAATGCGGGCGAAATCGTCGTCGCTCAACGGCTTGTTGAGATCGAGGCCCAGCACTTCGGCGCCGACGGGGCCGTCGAAGGCGCGAATCTCGATGCGCCGGGGTTGAAGGGTTGTGCCGGCGTCGCGGGTGGCGTTGGCGTTCGGTGCAAAGGCAGTCGTCACAGGAAACTCTTCTTCGAATCTGTTCGGAGGACGCCGTCGGAGGCGTAGTCAGAAGAATTTACTGGCGTATAGGCCCGAGGACAACGAAGGAAATCCGATACGGTTATCTGCTGGAGTGATAAACCCGATGCTTTAACGCGTTGCGGGCCGCGCAAGCACATTCAATGCCTCGCGCGGCTGCGGCTCCGCCTGCACGCGTCACAGCCGCCCGGGCCGAGGATCGGACACGAAGCCGTCGCGATTGGGCATGACCACACGCGGCAGCGATGCCGCGTCGAGCCGTGTATTCGCCGGAATGATGCCGTTCTGATTCAGCAGGAACGCGCTGACCGCGTACACCTCGTCGGCGGAAAGCGATTCGGGCGCGTTGTAGGGCATCGCGCGGCGGATATAGTCGAACAGCGTCGTCGCGTACGGCCAGTAGCTGCCGACCGTGCGCTTCGGTTTCGCGCTTGCGAGCGTGCCTTGGCCGCCTACCAGCGGATCGCCGAGACCGCCCTCGCCTCGCGCGCCGTGGCATGCCGCGCACTTTGCGGCGAACACGTGCGCGCCTGTCGCGACGTCGCCGCTGCCGGCGGGCAAACCCCGGCCATCCGGCGCGACGTCGATGTTCCAGGCGGCGAGGTCGTGCCCGGTAAGCGGCGTGCCGATGTCGTGGGGTGTCTCCACGTCCCGCGCGTCGGGCGTGATCGATGAACATGACGCGAGCGCCATCAGCGATAGCAACGTGGCGAGCATCACTCGCGCCTGCATCCGCATGGAACGGTTTTCACGCATTGCGCACCTCGCCGCTTTCGCTGACCCGCCATTGCTGAATCGCGTTGTAGTGGTACTGCGAGTTCAGGCCGCGCGCGGCGACGAGTTCGGCGCGCGTCGGTTGCACGTAGCCGGTCGAATCCGTGGCGCGAGAGAGAATCGCGGCGGCGCCGCCATTCCAGCGCCAGTCCGCCTGAAAGCGCGTGAGCGCGCGATCGAGCACCGCGCCGTCCAGACGCGCAAGCTGCCAGGTCGCACCGCCGTCGGTCGATACCTCGACCTTGCGGATCGTCCCGCGCCCGGACCACGCGAGCCCCGTGATCGGGTAATAACCGTGCGTGGTGAGCCGGTGTCCCGGCGAGGGCCGCGTGATCACCGACTTCGCATCCATCTCGAAGGCAAACTGACGCGCGGTGCCGTTCGCGAGCAGGCTCGTGTATTTAGATGTTTCCTCGCGCGTTTGCAACGGCGCCTCGACCACCTTCAGCCGGCGCAGCCACTTGACGTTCGTATTGCCCTCGAAACCGGGCACGATCAAACGCAACGGGTAACCGTTTTCCGGACGCAGACGTTCGCCGTTTTGCGCGTACACCACCAGCGCGCTATCGAGTACCCGTTCGAGCGGCAAGCTGCGCGTCATGACAGCGGCGTCCGCGCCTTCCGCCAATAGCCAGCCGCTCTTCGCTTTTAGCGGGTCCGGCAGACCGCCCACTTCTTCGAGCAGCGTCGACAAACGCACGCCGGTCCATTCGCAGCACGACAGCAAACCATGCGTGAGTTGCACCGGCAAACCGCTCGGCCCGTTCCATTCGTTGCCCGTATTGCCCGAGCATTCGAGGAAGTGAATACGCGATTCGGACGGCAGGCGCAGCAGGTCGTCCATCGTGAACAGCTTCGGCGTGCGCACGAGGCCGTGAATCGCCAGCCGGTGCTGATCGGGATCGATGTCGGGCACGCCGCCGTGATGTCGTTCGTAGACGAGTCCGTTCGGCGTGAGCGTGCCATGCAGATCGGCGAGCGGTGTCATCGACGATGCCGCGCCAGGCAGCGGCCACGCGCGTGCGCTGCGCCGCACGACATTCGCCTCGCGCGGCGACGGCACGCCGTACGGATGCTCGAGTATCGGCGCGCCAGGCGTGCGGCTCGACGGCGCGACGTCGAGCGGCCTGAGCAGTTCAGCGGCCGCCGCGGCCTGCGAAGCGACGAGGCCGCCGGCCGCGAGACCGCCAAGCAGGCGACGACGGCCGCGCGACGGCGGCATATCCGGCTGGGGCTTGCGCGAGTTCATGATGGCGGCGGTGCGTGGTTGGCAAGCCGGCTATCGTAACGATGCGCGATGCCCCGGCCAAACGATGAATTCTCATATCGATCGCAGTAAAGCGCCGAAGCGAAGCGGACCTGAACGTGCCGATGCCCGCGCGCGAAAAACACTTCATGTCAGGGATAATCGCTGAACCGCGACACCGGCTCGGTCACCGTTGTCGCCGGCGTATAACCCGGCACATTCGCGCGGAACTGATTGAGCAAACCGTTATCGACCTGCGAAAAACCCTTGAGCTGAAGTTGCATCAGCACGCGCGTGCCGGTGCTGGGCGAGGTGCCCGAACTGGTGGCGTTGGTGTACTTCTCGAACGCGACGCCTAACGACCAGCAGTCCGCGTCGTACTGAAGCCCCAGCAAACCCGCGATCAGCCGATGCGCGCTCATGTCGTAATTGACGCGCGCGACACTGACGACATTGCGCGCCAGCGGCCATTGCTCCGAGACGATGAACTGATTGACCGGCTGATAATCGAGCGTACTGTTGGCGCGCGTGTAACGATACGCGACGTTCAGCACCTGCCCCGCGTCCGGCGACCAGCCGAAGCCCGCCTCCGCGTGCGTGAGGTAATGGTTGGCCTGGCTGTACTCCACCGCCTGTTCCGCCGAAAAACCCGGACCCAGCTTGTACGACGCCCCGGCGATCACCCCCGTGCGTGCGACGGTGGCGATCGGGTCGTCGGTGCCGAGCGTCACGCGCGGCGTGGTGAAATCGTACTGCTGCGCGAGGATGAAGCGCGCGCGCTCGTCGCCGCTCGCGGGATCGATGAAGCGCGTGGTCAACGCCGCCGTGACGCGGTTCGCATCGGACACGCGGTCATTGCCGACGAAGCTGTTGGGCATGAACAGTTCCGTGAGCCCGAAGTCGGCCGTGGCCGTATCGAACAGCGGCGCGAACGACTGATTGCGGTAAGGCGTATACACATAAAAAAGCCGCGGTTCGAGCGTCTGGATATACGACTGCCCGAACAGGCGCACGCTTCGTTCAAAACGCATTCCCGAGTCGAGGCTGAAGGTCGGCACGTTCACGCTGAACGACTTCGGCTCTCCCGCAGGCACATCCGATCCGATCGACGTCAAGTCATACGCGGCGAAATGCCATGCGAGCTTTGGTGTGATGAACCAGCCCGGACGCTCGATCGGATAGCTGACGTAAGGGTTGAAAACGAAACGGTTGCCTTGCGTCATATCCGACGACGAGATCGTGAAGCGCGTCGCATCCGCTTCGGCGCCGAAGTCGAAACCGCCGACGTTGTAGCGCGCATAACGGACATTGACCTGCGGCTCGCGGTTATAGGTGGAGTCGCTCGAGAAAGCCTGCCAGCGCTGCTCCCGAGCGAGCACACTCCACGGCCCGTTCGAGTAGGTCAGCCCCGCTTCCTGCTGATACAGCGTGGTGGAACCGGTCGGAAACGCCACGCCCGATGCAAGATCGGTCACCACCGTCGAATCCGACACGCGGTTGTAGTTCACGTAGGCGCCAACACCCGAGCCGGGATTCCAGTTCTGATTCACCGCGATCGAGTAACGGTCCGTCCGGGTAATCGCATCGTGCGGCAGCCACGCGAACGAAATCGAACCCGAATCGTTCGGCTGCAGATAGCGATAGTCCGCCGTCAACATCGCGCCTCTATTCGTCATGATGCGAGGCGTCAGTGTCAGATCGTAGTTCGGCGCGAGGTTGAAGTAGTACGGCAATGCGACGTCGACGCCGTTGGTCGAGCTGATCGAAAACGTCGGCGGCAGCAAGCCGCTGCGCCGCGCGCCGGACAATGGAAACGACAGCCACGGACTCGCCAGCAACGGTACGCCCTGGAAAAACAGCACACCGTTGTGCGCGATTCCTTCGTCGTTGCCGCTGTCGATGTCGAATTCAGATGCCTTCAGATACCACGCCGGAACCGATTCGCATTGGCACGTGCTATAGGTGCCGTGATGAACGACGGTGCGCTCGCTATCGAGCAGATCGACGCGTTCCGCGCTGCCCCATCCGCCGGTCAGATGAAACCGGTACTTCGGCACGCTGATGTAGCCTTCATTCGCTCCGACGTAAAAATGCGCGTCCGGCCCGTCGAACACGTTGCCGTTGTCGACCAGCCGCACGTGACCGTAAGCGTCGGCCTTGTCGCTATCGACGTCGTAATGCAGCGTATCGCCCGCGACGATCGACGCGTAACGCCGCAACTGCGCGTGCCCTTTCAGCGAGACGTCCGTGCCGGCGGTGGCGGTCGCCGAATCGGCAATCGCCGAGGTGGCGGGTTTGTCGCCCGGCCGCAGGGGCTGCTCGCTCAATTGCGGCGCCAGCCGCAGGCCCCATACGCCGTCGAGCGATTCGGGAATCGCGGACGCACCCGCCAGTTGCGCATGGCCGGCAAGCGGCACGTATCCCGCCGCGCACAGCATGAATGAAACGAGCGGCCTTAAACGGTGACGCTGAAAAACACTGCGTAATATCAAAACAGGCAGGTATCGGAAAGAATGATGGACGCAGCGATGCGAAGAGAAGCCCGGGTGCGCGCACGATTTACTGCAGCGTGGCGTCGTTGGAACGAAGCTCGCTCACGCCCGCCGCGCCGCCGAGCGCTTGCAATAGATAAGGAATCTGCTCGGACGGCAACGAAAACGACAGCCCCGCGTTGCCGGATAGCCGGAAGCGGATCACCACCATTTCCATGCCGTTGAGCCGGCCGACTTCCCAGCCCTGGCAGTGCAGCGCGAAGCCCATCTCCTGATTGTTGTGAATCACGCGGTCGGCGTGTTCGATCGCATTGGGCAGCGCCACCAGCAGGTCGTTGAGCACTGATCGGTGCAATGCCGCGGTGGGTTGATTACCGTGAATCAGCAGGTATTGACCGTCCGCCGTCAACTGCATGTCGGTGATCGAATTCAGCATGAAGGTCGGCACATCAGACACGGCCTGTGCCCTCGCGCGCGGCGACGGGGCGAGCCGCGGAATCGGCCGCCGCACCGCCCTGCGCGTCGCGCTGCGTGAGATGCGACGCCATGGCGATGCATACTGAAAAGATCGGCGACGAGCTGACGCGCAAGACCGCCGCAAGCACTGCGGGTGAAAAAAATTCAATCATGACCACTTCTCCAGATCGCGTTACGCGGGTAGCGGAATCGACGATCTGACGATAGCAGTGCAAGCACGCCGCTGGGTTACGCGCGCCCTACGCTTCATTGGGTTCTGTAACGCATTATTTCGGCAGCAAGGGCCGCAATGCTCGCCCACGTGGCCACCGGCACATTGCGCACGTTTTACCCCTAATGGGCGGAAAGTTTTCAGTAACGCCGCGCGGCAAGCACGTCCCTATACTTCGCGCTTTCCAGAGGCATGGACCGTCGTTTCGAATGCATCACTTGCGTTCGAGCGTTCTCATCCGCGCTGCGCGCGCTGCATCAGGACTGAAAGCCCAAGATGAATCTTCAAGTTTTAACGAGCCGTATAGCGGGCGCGCTGTCGCTCGCCGGCATCTCGCTCTCGAGCGCACCCGCCCACGCCGCGCAGCCGTTCGTGGTGCAGGACATCCGCATCGAGGGACTGAAGCGCATCGAACCCGGCACCCTGTTTGCATACCTGCCGATCAAGCAAGGCGATATGTTCAGCGACGACAAGGTTTCCGAATCGATTCGCGCACTCTACGCGACGGGCTTCTTCAACGACGTGCGGATCTCGACCGAGGGCAACGTCGTCATCGTTTCTGTTCAGGAGCGGCCGGCGGTCGGCACGATCGACTTCGCGGGCATTCATGAATTCGACAAGGAAAATCTGACCAAGGCGCTCAGTGCGGTCGGACTGTCGCAAGGCCGTTACTACGACAAGGCGCTGGTCGACAAGGCGCAACAGGAACTGAAGCGTCAGTATCTGACACGCGGCTACTACGCCGCCGAAGTCACCACCACGATCACGCCGATCGACCGCGACCGGGTGGCGGTGCTGTTCTCGGTGGCCGAGGGCCCGAGCGCGAAGATCCGCCAGATCAACTTCATCGGCAACCGTGTTTTCAGCACCGATACGCTGCGCGACGAGATGCAACTGTCTACGCCGAACTGGTTCTCGTGGTACACGAAAAACGACCTGTACGCGAAAGACAAGCTCACCGGCGACCTGGAGCACGTTCGCTCCTATTACCTGAATCGCGGCTATCTGGAGTTCAACATCGAGTCGACCCAGGTGTCGCTTACGCCGGACAAGAAGGAGATGTACCTCACGGTGACGCTGCACGAAGGCGAGCCGTACACGATTTCGTCGATCAAGCTGGCGGGCAACCTGCTCGATCGCGAGGCCGAACTGACGAAGCTGGTGAATATCAAGCCAGGCGAGCGTTTCTCCGCCGAGAAGCTTCAGGCCCTCACCAAGGCACTCGTCGACAAATTGGGCGAATACGGCTATGCGTTTGCCAGCGTCAATGCGCAGCCGCAGATCGATCAGGTCGGCCACAAGGTCGGCATTACGTTGCAGGTGGATCCGAGCCGCCGCGTGTACGTTCGCCATATCAACGTGGTCGGCAATACGCGGACTCGCGATGAAGTGGTGCGCCGCGAAATGCGCCAGCTCGAAAGCTCGTGGTTCGACTCGAATCGCCTCGCGCTGTCCAAAGACCGGATCAACCGTCTGGGCTATTTCACGGACGTCGACGTGACCACGGTGCCGGTGGAAGGCTCGCCCGATCAGGTCGACGTGGAGATCAAAGTGAGTGAAAAACCGACCGGCGCGATCACGCTGGGCGCGGGCTACTCGTCGAGCGACAAGGTGGTGCTCTCGGCCGGCATCTCGCAGGACAACGTGTTCGGCTCGGGCACGAGCCTCGCGGTGAACGTGAATACCGCGCAGACGTACCGTACGTTGACGGTCACGCAAACCGATCCCTACTTCACGGTGGACGGCATCAAGCGGATCACCGACGTCTACTATCGCACCACCTATCCCCTTTACGACTACACCGACACCAGTTTCCGGATCATCACGGTCGGCGCGGACCTCAAGTTCGGCATTCCTTTTTCGGAAGCCGACACCGTCTATTTCGGCCTCGGTCTTGAGCAGAACCGGTTGTCCATCGATTCCTCGACGCCTCAGAGCTACAAGGATTACGTGGCCGAATTCGGCAACGTGGTGAACAACGTGCCCGTCACGGTAGGCTGGGCTCGCGACAATCGCGACAGCGCACTCGTGCCGAGCCGCGGCTACTTCGTGCAAGGCAACGGCGAAGTCGGCACGCCGGCGGGCGGCACCGAGTACTACAAGACGGACGTTCAGGCGCAGTACTACTACTCGTTCGCGCGCGGCTTCATTTTCGGGCTGAATCTGCAGGGCGGCTACGGCAACGGTTTCGCCGGCAAGGCGTATCCGATCTTCAAGAACTACTACGCGGGCGGCATCGGCTCGGTGCGCGGCTACGAATCGGGTTCGCTCGGTCCGACCGACAAGACGACCGGCGACCCGATCGGCGGCTCGCGCATGGTCGTGGCCAACGTCGAGATGACCTTCCCGTTGCCGGGCAGCGGATGGGACCGGACGCTGCGCGTCTTCACCTTCGTCGATGCCGGCAATGTGTGGGGCAGCGAAGGCAACAGCACCGGCGCCAACGGCTTGCGCTACAGCTATGGCGCCGGTCTCGAATGGATTTCGCCGATCGGCCCGCTCAAGCTGTCATTGGGATTCCCGATCGTCAAACATGCGAACGACAAGTATCAGATGTTCCAGTTTCAGATCGGCACGTCGTTTTGAGCGGGACGGCCGCGGAGATTCGCTGCCTCGATTAATGCCGCCACGACCCATGCGGCAACTCCACCTCCCGCTGCGCCGCCGCCAACCCTTCAACCAAACCCGCGCGGTCCAGCGCAATGCAGTAGACCGGCTTCGCGCGCTCGAAGCGCCAACTGTCCGCGAGCGCGCCGGCATCGACGGAATCGAAGCCGAACTGATCGACAAGCTCGCTCACCACGCGTTTGGCTGACTCGTCGTCGGCGGCGAGCGGCAGCGCCCGGCGGTTCGGCGCGCCGGCCGGCTTGCCGTCCGTTTCGAGGTCCTTTGCCAGAATCGCGCTGAAGGCCTTCTCCACTTTCACGCCTGGCAATGCGGCGGCCAGCATCTGGCTGGTGGTCGTCGCGTGCGTGTCGAGCGCTTCGATCGGGCCGTCGCGCTGAGGATAGTAGTTGCACGTGTCGATCACGACCTTGCCGTCGAGCGCTGCCGCCGGCAGCGCGTGGATGCTGCCGAACGGCACGGCCACCACCACCACCTCGCCGAACGCCGCCGCCTCCTGCGCGGTGCCGATCGCGCAACCGGTCGCCGCCGCCGTGCTGATCAAGGTCCGCGGATCGCGGGAATTGCTGATCATGACCTCGTGGCCGTTCTGCTTCGCGAGGGTCGCCAGCGCGCGGCTCATGAAGCCCGCGCCAAGAATGCCTATCTTCATGTTTCACACTCCATTGCATGTCCAGGATCGCTCCGTTGAGCGCACGCTCATCGGTGAGAAACACTATGATTCAAAACTTCAGCGGGATAAATTGGCATAATTCGACGACTGTCGAAATCATGAGTGGGGAATGATGGACCGTCTGACCAGCATGGCCGTGTTCGTCAAAACGGCCGATAGCGGCTCGTTCGCCGCGGCGGCGCTCGCGTTCGGCATTTCGTCGCAGATGGCCGGCAAGCATGTGAGCACGTTGGAGGAGCGCGTCGGCGCGCGTCTCATCAACCGCACCACGCGGCGCCAGAGCCTCACCGAGATCGGCCAGATTTTCTACGAGCGCTGCAAGGCGCTGCTCGCGGATGCCGAAGCGGCCGAAGCCGTCGCGCAGGAACTGTCGGCGTCGCCGCGCGGGCGCTTGCGCATTACCGCGCCGGTCACGTTCGGCGCCTGCTGTCTCGCGCCGATGATCACGCGCTATCTGAAAGCCCATCCCGAGGTGCGGGTCGAGCTGACGCTGACCGACCGCTTCGTCGATCTGATCGACGAAGGGTATGAAGCCGCGATTCGCCTGGGGGCGCTCGCGGATTCTTCGCTGATCGCGCGGCCGTTGATGCCGTACCGGCTGATCGTCTGCGCGTCGCCCGGCTATCTGGCGGAGCGCGGCGAACCTGACACGCCGCAGGCGCTGACTCAGCACGATTGTCTGGGCTTCATCTATACGAGCTTGCCGGTCGCGACCGAATGGCGTTTCGCGGACGCGCACGGCGAGCACGTGGCGCCGGTCTCGGGCCGCTTTCAGGCCAATGACGTGAAGGCGCTGCTCGCCGCGGCGCTCAACGACGGCGGCGTGATGCTCGCGCCCGAAGTGGCGGTGCGAGACGAGCTTGCGGCGGGCCGGCTGGTGCGGCTGCTCAATGGCTACGAAGCGCCGGCGCGGCCCATGCATCTGGTGTTTCCGGCGAGCCGCGCCACGCCTAAATTGCGTGCGTTCATCGATCAGGTGGTCGCCGGGTTTGGGCCGCACACTGTGTGAACAGCGCGTGAAAAAGCCCGCTGGACGCGGCTGAAACAAGCCCTTTCATCCGCCAATCTCCCCGCATTGGCGGCTCGATTCGCAGGCTTTGCCCGCTTCCGGCGCGCCACAAGGCAAAATACGGGTTTCGCGCGCGCGAACCGCGCCGCGATGTTGGATGAATCAACGGACAAATCAGACTTCGGCGGCCGCCGCGCCGCCGACCTTCGAAAACACGCATGACGACGGCCCAGGCCCGTCGCGTGCGTCGCAGCCAGGACAGCTCGTCCTTGAACAGAGCAATTCAGGAGCATTGATGACCGATTCGAACCCATCCTTCCTCGGCAGGATTTCACTTGCCGTCAGCACGTTTTTCCGCATCCTCGGCGACGGCGAATTCGCCGCCGGAGTGCTGCGTCTGCGTGGTGGCGACGGTGCGGCCCCCGGCGCCGCGCCGGTGGCTGCAGCCACGCCGGCGCCCGCGCCGCAACCCGCGCCCACGCTGAAGCAAGCCAGCCCCGACGCCGCGCTGCAACTGCTCGGCCTGCTGCAACGCGACGCGCGCTTCATCGATTTCGTCGAGGAAGACATCAAGAACTACAACGACGCCGACATCGGCGCCGCCGCGCGCCTCGTGCATGACGGCTGCCGAGCGACGCTGCACGAGCATTTCACGATCCGCCCGGTGCGCGACGAGGCCGAAGGCAGCCGCGTCACGCTGGCCGAGGGTTTCGACGCGAGCTCGATCCGTTTGACCGGCAACGTTGTCGGCCGCGCGCCGTTTAGCGGCAGCATCAGCCACCGCGGCTGGCGTGTCGACGAAGTGCGTCTGCCGAAACTCACGGATAGCCACAACGCGAAGGTGATCGCACCGGCCGAGGTGGAGCTATGAGCGACGCGCGCGAACCACGCGAATCACGCTATGCGATCGGCATCGACCTGGGCACCACGCACTGCGCGCTGTCGTATGTGGACACCACCGCCAGCGACGGCGAGAAAACCACCCAGGGCGTGCTGCCGATCGCGCAGCTCACCGGACCCGGCGCGATCGACAATCTCGATCTGCTGCCCTCGTTCCTCTATCTGCCGCATCCCGACGAACTGACCTCGGGCGACCTTTACCTGCCGTGGACCGGCCAGCGCGAGTTCGCGGTCGGTGAGTTCGCCCGCGGCCGCGGCGCGGCCACGCCGATCCGGCTCGTGTCGAGTGCGAAGAGCTGGCTGTGCCATCCGGGCGTCGACCGGCGCGCGGCGATTCTGCCGAACGACGCGCCGCCCGAAGTCGCGCGCGTCTCGCCGCTCGAAAGCTCGGTGCGTTATCTGACGCACTTGCGCGAAGCCTGGGACCACGCGCATCCCGACGCGCCGTTCGCCCAGCAGGACATCACGGTGACGATCCCCGCGTCGTTCGATCCGGCCGCGCGTGAACTCACCGCCGAAGCCGCCGAGGCTGCCGGCTACGGCCGCATGACGCTGCTCGAAGAACCGCAAGCCGCGCTGTACAGCTGGATCCAGAAAAGCGGCGGCCAGTGGCGCAAGCAGGTCGAGGTCGGCGACATCATCCTCGTGATCGATGTGGGCGGCGGCACGACCGACCTCTCGCTGATCGCGGTGATCGAGCGCGGAGGCAATCTCGAACTGCATCGTGTGGCGGTCGGCGAGCACATTCTGCTGGGCGGCGACAACATGGACCTCGCGCTCGCGCATGGCGTCGCACGCAAGCTCGCGGCGCAAGGCACCCAGGCCGACGCATGGCAACTGCGCGCCCTCACCTATGCGTGCCGCTCGGCCAAGGAAACGCTGCTGAACGATCCGGCGACCGATACGGTGCCGCTCGTCGTGCCGAGCCGCGGCTCGAAGCTGATCGGCGGTTCGATCCGCACCGAGCTCACGCGCGCGGAACTGACGCAAACCATCCTCGAAGGTTTCTTCCCGCAGGTGGACAGCGCGGCGCGTCCGGTGAGCCGCGCGCGCGCCGGTCTGACGCAACTCGGCCTGCCGTATGCGCAGGACGCGGGCATCACGCGGCATCTGGCTGCTTTCCTCGGCCGTCAGGTGGGCGCGCTTGCCGAACTCGAAGGACTGCGCGACGCGGGCAACAACGCGACGGCGGAAGGCGCGAGCTTCCTGCATCCCACCGCCGTGCTCTTCAACGGCGGCGTGTTCAAGTCGCCGCTGCTGGTCGAGCGGATCATGGGCACGCTCGACAACTGGCTCGCGGCGGAAGGCGCGGCGCCGGCGCGGCTGCTCGAAGGCGCCGATCTCGACCTCGCCGTCGCGCGCGGCGCGGCCTACTACGGCTACGTGCGACGCGGCCAGGGCGTGCGGATTCGCGGCGGCACGGCGCGCGCGTACTACATCGCGATCGAATCGGCGATGCCCGCCGTGCCCGGACTGGAGCCGCCGGTGCAGGCGCTATGCGTCGCGCCGTTCGGCATGGAGGAAGGCACCGAGGCCGAGCTGCCGGCGCAGGAGTTCGGGCTCGTGGTCGGCGAGCCGGTGCACTTCCGCTTCTTCGGTTCGTCGGTGCGTCGTCAGGATCAGGTCGGCACGCTGCTCGACTTCTGGAGCCCCGAGGAATTGCAGGAACTGGAAGAGATTCAGGCGACGCTGCCGGCCGCCGGCCGCACGCCCGGTGAAGTCGTGCCGGTGAAGCTGCATGCGCGCGTCACCGAAGCGGGCACGCTCGAACTCGAAGCCGTGCCGCGCGGCACCGACGAGCGCTGGAAAGTCGAATTCGACGTGCGCGGCAACGCGAATGCATGACTGAGATGAAGCGGTACAGCGTCGGCATCGATCTCGGCACCAGCAATACGGTGCTCGCCTACGCCGAGGCGGAGGCGAGGAACGGGTCGCAGCCGATCCGCGTCTTCGAGATCGAGCAGCTGGTAAGTCTCGGCGAGGTCGCCGCGCGGCCGCTTCTGCCGTCGGTGCGCTATCACGCGGCGGCGGGCGAACTGGACGCGGGCGATCTGCAATTGCCGTGGTGCACGGGCACAAGCGCACAGAGCGTCGAACACGCGGCCGACGGTAAAGAGACGCAGCCGCCGGTCGTGATCGGCCGGCTCGCGCGCACGCTCGGCGGCCAGGTGCCGGGCCGGCTGGTGGCGAGCGCGAAAAGCTGGCTGTCGCATGCGTCGGTGGACCGTGTCGCGCCGATCCTGCCGTGGGGCGCCGCCGGCGACGTCCTCAAAGTCTCGCCGGTCGAGGCCAGCGCGAGCTATCTCGCGCATGTGCGCGCGGCCTGGAACCAGCGCTTTCCGCACGCGCCGCTCGAACATCAGGACGTGGTGCTCACGGTGCCGGCTTCCTTCGACGAAGGCGCGCGGGCGCTCACCGTGGAAGCGGCGCGCATGGCGGGTCTGCCGAGCTTGCGGCTGCTTGAAGAGCCGCAAGCGGCGTTCTATGACTGGCTGTTCCATCATCGCGACCGGCTTGCGGCTGAACTCGCCGACACGCGGCTCGTGCTGATTTGCGACGTAGGCGGCGGCACGACCGACCTCACGCTGATCGAAGTTAATGTGCGTGACGGCGAGCCCGAGCTCACGCGCGTCGGCGTGGGCAACCATCTGATGCTCGGCGGCGACAACATGGATCTCGCGCTCGCGCATCGCGTCGAGGCGCGGCTGTCCGGCGGCGGCGGCGAGCGCACGCGTTTGTCGGCGGCGAGCCTCTCGCAACTGGTCGAGCGTTGCCGCGGCGCGAAGGAACAACTGCTCGGCCCGCAAGCGCCCGATTCGGCGTCGATCACGCTGCTCGGCGCGGGCTCGAAACTGATCGGCGGCGCGCGCACCGCGCAGCTCACGCGTGAGGAAGTCGAGCAGATCATCGTCGACGGATTTTTTCCGGCGGTGGCCTCGATCGAACGGCCAGGCAGGGCGCGCGGCGCGATCGTCGAGTTCGGCCTGCCCTATGCCACCGACGCCGCCGTCACGCGCCATATCGCGGCATTCCTGAGCCGCTTCGCGGCGCAGTCGCGTAAAGCGCTGGGTTCCGCCGATTCGGACGGGTCTTTGCCGGTGCCCGACACGCTGTTGCTAAATGGCGGCGTGTTCCGCGCCGAAGCGCTGACGCAGCGACTCGCCGACACGCTAGGCTCGTGGCGCGGCAAACCGCTTAACGTGCTGCACAACGACAATCCGGACGTGGCCGTGGCGCGCGGCGCGGTCGCGTATGCGCTGGCCCGCGCGGGCGGCGCGCCGAAAATCGGCGGCGGCTCGCCGCGCAGCTACTTCCTCGTGCTCGATGAAACCGGCGACGGCAAGCGCGACGCCGAGCCGTCGCCACGCGGCATCTGCCTGCTGCCGCGCGGCACCGAGGAAGGCCACGAGATCCTGATCGCCGAGCGGACGTTCGCGCTGCGCCTCGGGCATCCGGTGCGTTTTCACCTGGTTTCATCAAGCGCGGATACGGTCTATCAAGCCGGCGAATTGATCGATCTCGCGGATGGCGATTTCGTTCGCCTGCCGCCCATCGCGACGATCGTGCAGCCGCGCGGCGCGCGTGGCGCCAACACCGACAACGGCACCAACACCGGCACCGCGCGCGAAACTGCGGTGCGGATCGCCACCTCGCTCACCGAAGTCGGCACGCTCGAGGTCCACTGCATCGAACTCGAGAATCCCGCGCAGCGCTGGCTGCTCGAATTCCAGCTGCGCCGCGAAAATGCCCAGGTGAATCTAACCGGCGATGCGGGCCAAGCCCGGCATCCCGCGCTCGACGAAGCGATCGACCATATCGACCGCAGCTTCGGCTCGCGCTCGCAGAATGTCGGCCCGAAGGAAATCAAGCGCCTGCGCTCGCAACTCGAACAACTGCTCGGCCCGCGCGAGAGCTGGAACAGCGCGCTGCTGCGCGAACTGTTCGGTGCGCTATGGGAACGCGCGCGCCGTCGCCGGCGTTCGGCGGATCACGAACGGCTGTGGCTGAATCTCGCCGGCTATTGCGTGCGGCCAGGCTTCGGCTATCCGCTCGACGAATGGCGCGTCGAACAATTGTGGTCGCTATTCGACGACGGCATTCAGTACGTCAACGAGAGCCAGGTCTGGTCGGAATGGTGGACGCTGTGGCGCCGCGCCGCCGGCGGCCTCGACGAAAACGCGCAACTGCGCGTGCTCGACGCGATGGCGTATCTGCAAACCGCCGCGCAATCGCGCCACAAGCTGCCGTTCGACGTGTCGAAGACGGGCTTCCCCGATAGGGTCCGGCTGAGCGCGTCGCTCGAACGCATTCCGGTCGAACGCAAGATCGAACTCGGCGAGTCGGTGCTGACGCGGTTGAAGAAGTCCGCTGAAAACCATCAGAGCTGGTGGGCAGTGGGCCGCATCGGCGCACGGCGGCCGTTCTACGGCAGCGCACATGGCGTCGTGCCGCCGGAGGTTGCCGCGCGATGGCTGAACACGATACTCGCGCTCGACTGGAAGAAGGTCGATCCCGCCGCGTTCGCCGCCGTGCAGATCGCCCGCATGACCGGCGACCGTTCGCGCGACTTGCCCGACGATGTGCGTTACGCGGTGGTGCGTAGGCTCGAAGCAGCCAACGCGCCGCGCGCGTGGATCACGATGGTGAGCGAGACCGTGGAACTCGATAACGCTGACGAGGGCCGCGTGTTCGGCGAGTCGCTGCCGGCGGGGTTGAAGCTGATCGCCGGTTGAGGTTTGCCATTGTCGAGCCCGCTGATGTCGAGGCTCGCTGCGCGGCGCGCGGACTAGCCGCAACGCCCTGCCCACTTGGCGGCTCATCAGGATCGCTTAACGCCTGGCTCGTCACCACGTCCTCTTGAGTTCGCTTCCTCGTCGGCATCGCGCTGATGTCCTGCGCGCGCATCGGCCCGTTGCAGCCAGCCGAGCTGCGCGCGGTTTTCCACGCCCTCGGCCACGACGCACAGATTGAAGCCGTGCGCGAGCGAGATGATCGCGGTGGCAATGGTCGTGCCGGCATCCGGCAAAAGCTGGATGAAACGGCGGTCGATTTTCAACTGGCGCGGCATGCCGCGCGCTTTTATGACCCATGTTCTTCAGACCGCGTCCGCCAATGCCTTGCGTTCCGCGATCGCAGCCGCCGGCGGCGCGGCGTGGTCCACGCCCATTGCTTGAAGCGAACTTGCGCAGGCCTGCACGACGCGGCGCATCACATGCTCATCCACCTGACCGATGCAGCCGATGCGAAAGCTCTCCACCACCGTCAGCTTGCCCGGATAGATGATGAAGCCCTGCTGCTTCATCAATTCATAGAAGCGTTCGAAACTGAACGACGGATGTGCCGGCGAGAAAAACGTCACGATGATTGGCGAGCGCCAGCGCGCGTTGAGCAGCGGTTCGAAACCGAGTTCCTGCATGCCCGCCACCAGCACGTCGCGATTGCTCGCGTAACGCGCGAGGCGCCCGGCCCGGCCGCCTTCGAGCGTATGCAGCCGCAGTGCTTCGAGAAACGCGGCGACCGCGTGCGTCGGCGGCGTAAAGCGCCACTGGCCGGTGCGGTTCATCACATCCCATTGGTCATACACGTCGAGGGCGAGCGAGTGGCTGCGGCCTTTGGCGTCCTGCAACGCGCTCTTGCGCGCGATCACGAACCCGAAACCCGGCACGCCCTCAATGCATTTGTTCGCCGACGATACGAAGGCCTCGCAGGCAATCTCGCGCACGTCGAGCGGCGCCGCGCCGAATGCGCTCATCGAATCGATCAGCAGCTTGCAGCCCTTTTGCGCGGTGGCGGCGGCGATCTCGTCGATCGGATTGAGAATCCCCGAACTCGTTTCGCAATGCACGGCGACCACATGCGTGATACGCGGATCGGCGTCCAGCATGCGTTCGACTTCGACCCCGCGCGGCGGCAGGTAGTCGCCCTTGTCGAGCACCGTGCAGGCACGGCCGAGATAGCCGAGCGTGGTCGCGATGCGCTTGCCGTACGCGCCGTTGGCGAGCACCAGCGCATGACCGTCGCGCGGAATCAGGCTGCCGAGCATCGCCTCCACGCAATAGCTGCCGCTGCCTTGCAGCGGCACACAGTCGTACTCGCCCGCCGTATCGCCCGCGATGTCGAGCAGGCTGCGGCGCAACTGCGCGGTCATCGCGCGGAAGTCGCCGTCCCACGAGCCCCAGTCGCGCAGCATCGCTTCCTTGGTGGAGAACGCCGTGGTGAGCGGACCGGGGGTCAACAGATACGGTTCGCCTCTCGCCGGCTGGGCGCACGTCGCGGCGGCCTTTGCTGCGGAATTGCCGATCGCGTTTTCCATTTCCGGATTCTCCGATATCGCTGTTTCGATGAACCGCACAGTACAGAAAGGTGGCACATCGGTAAAATCGATATAATCGATGTGTATATCGTAAAAACTTATGCATCGACGAGGCACACGTGCAATACGCGCAATTACGGGCGTTTCATGCGGTCGCGGAACACGGCGGTTTTTCCAAGGCGGCGCAGGCGCTGTCGCTCACGCAGCCGGCGGTGTCCGATCATGTACGGCGTCTGGAGCAGGAATACGGCGTCAAACTGTTCGAGCGCGGGCCGCGCGGCGTCGAGACCACCGAGCTGGGACTGCGTTTATTCAGCGTCACGCGGCAAATGCTCAGTTGCGAGCGCGACGCACGGCAGTTGCTCGAATCGGCGGGCGGGCTCGAGTCCGGCTCGCTTTCGCTGGCCGCGGACGCGCCCGATCTGGCGGTCGCGCTGATCGGCGCGTTTCGCAAGCTTCATCCGGGAATCGTCGTGACGCTGTCGATCGCCAATGCCGCCGACTGCATGCAGCGCGTGCTGTCGAGCGCGGTGGACGCGGCCATCACCGCCGCGCCGCAAGTGCATAGCCGGCTCGAAGCCCGCGTGCTGAGACGCGATCCGCTGGTGGCGATGGTGCCGGCGAGCTATCCGGTCGCGAAGAAACGCAAGCTGAGCTACGCGCAACTCGTTAAACAGCCGATGATTTTCCGTGAGCCGCAATCCGTCACGCAGCAGTTGCTCGAAATCGAACTGGTGCGCGGGTCGTTGCAGGTCGAACCGGTGATGTATGTGGACGGACGCGAGGCGCTCGAAGAAGCGGTCGCGCAAGGCATGGGCGTGGGCGTGATCGCGCGCGCCGAATTCAACGAATCGCGGCGGATCAGGATGATCCCGTTACAGGATTGCCAGGTGCAGATGATCGAGTCGCTCACGCGGCTCGCTGAGCGGCCGGGATCGAATCTGCTGGATGCGTTGTTCGCGGTGGACTTCGACGAACGCCGCGACAATAAGAACTGAATAAAACAGACGCCGCCCGGCCAATTCAGCCAGGCGGCGTTCCTATCTTGCCGATGTGCCGCGCGCCGCGATATTACGCAGCCGCGCGGCACATATCTTCACGTAAGACGTTTTAACGCGAACCGCCGCTCGCAATCAGGCTCTCACCCGTCATCCAGCGCGAGTCGTCGGAGGCGAGGAACACGGCAACGTCGGCGATCTCGTCAGGCTGGCCGATACGCCCGAGCGGCGTCGTGCTGATGGCCCATGCTTCCAGATCCGACCCGACGATGCCCGCGCTATGCGTGCCCTCGGTTGCGACCATGCCCGGATTCACCGAGTTCACGCGAATCTTGCGCGGGCCGAGTTCACGTGCGAGCACGCCGGTAATGCCGTCCACCGCGCCCTTCGTGCCGGTATAGACCGCGCTGCCCGGCGGCGTGATGCGGCTCACCACCGAACTCACGTTGACGATACTGCCGCCTTCGCCGAGATGCTTGACCGCCGCCTGCGTGGTCAACAGCAGACCCAGCACGTTCACGTTGAAGTGCTTATGGAAATGTTCCTCAGTGATCTCTTCAATTGGCGCGAACTCGTACACGCCCGAGTTGTTGACGAGGATGTCGAGGCGGCCATACGTTTCAACCGCTGTGTCGATGATGCCTTGCGCGTCCGCGGCTTTGGAGACGTCGCCGCCGACAGCCACCGCCTTGCCGCCCGCCGCGGTGATCGCGGCGACCACGCTCTCCGCGCCCGCCTTGCTGGACGCATAGTTCACTACCACCGACGCGCCTTGCGCGGCCAATGCTTTCGCAATCGCTGCGCCGATGCCTTTCGATGCGCCTGTTACAACCGCAACTTTACCTGTGAGCTTGCTCATGATCGTTTCCTTTCGATTGGGTTCGCGCCACCGTACTGTGGCGATGATTCTCGAGTCAACGCCGATGAAGCCGGAAATGCAGTGGCGCTGTTACTGATCACAATGTAGGGATTCAGGCCGCAGGGATAAAGCGGCTGAAGGCGAACAGATACGTCGGTTCAGACGAACAATCGAAAAGCAGCGCGCACGAGCAACGCCACGCTGATGGAATATATGCCGTGGGGCAAGCTGATTTCAGCGCTTACACCACAGCACGATCTGCACGGACACGCTTGCCAGCACGGCTAACGCACCGAGCGTATCCAGAATAGTGTGCCACATGATGTTGCTCTCCTCGCTTTGCTTTTCGCCAATTCATCATCAAACGAATGCGCGCGCCGCCAATTGAATGCCGAGGCCAAGCAGGCAAACAAAGAACCAGCGGCGAAAAGTCTCCGCACTGATGCGCCCTCGCACACGCTGTCCAATCCACATACCAATCAGCGCCGGCGCCACCGCAAGAAGCGATTGACCCAGATCGTCGACGGCAAACGCGCGCTCTCTTGCCAGCCCGATCGCGAGCGCGATGGTGGAGACGGTGAAGGACAGGCCGAGCGCCTGGACGAGATCCTCTTTCTTCAACGCGAGGCCCTGAAGATAAGGCACCGCGGGCACGACGAACACGCCCGTGCCGCCGGTAATCACGCCCGTGACCGCGCCGATCGCTGGCGACAGCCAGCGCTCATGCCGCCTCGCCACCGAAAAGCGCCACGCCGTCAAGCCCGCGGCGGCGTAAAGCGTCAATGCGGCGCCCAGGCCGACGACCGGCCATTCGCCGCCCCCGCCGGCAATAAGCGACGCGGCAGCGACCGTGCCGCCGACGATACCCACCATCATCGGCCACAAGCGCTTGACCAGCACCCGCACGCTCGGCCCCACGAACAGCTGCCAGAGGTTCGTGACGAAAGACGGCAACAGCAGCATCGCGGCGGCCTGCGCCGGCGGCATCAGCGTGCCGAGCACGCCCATGGCGACGGTCGGCAGGCCCATGCCGGTCACACCCTTCACGAAGCCGGCCACGACGAAGGTTGCCGCGACGACGCCCGCGCGCATCGCAAAAGAAGAGATCATCGGGAGCTTGTCGTGGTTGTCATATCGGCAATTTTCAATCGCCGCAAGCCCCGCCACAATGCGTAAGATACTTACTGTGACTTAGGCTATGGCTTAGGCTGAAAACGCAAACTGATACCAACCAAACCGCCCTCCATGCGCTTCGACCTGATCGACCTACGGCTCTTCCTGTACATCCTCGAGACCGGCAGCATCACGCACGGCGCCGCGCGCGCGAACATGTCATTGCCGTCGGCCAGCGCGCGGCTGCGCGGCATGGAAGACGCATTGGGAATGCCGCTGCTCGAACGCGGCCGCCGCGGCGTCGAATCCACGCCAACGGGCGATACGCTCGCTCATCACGCGCGGCTCGTGCTGGGTCAGATTGAACGGATGCAGGGTGAACTGGGCGAGCATCAGGAGGGACGCAAAGCCTGCATTCGCCTGTGGACCAACACCGCCGCGATCACCGAATTCCTGCCCTCGGCAATCGGCCTCTTTCTGCGCGATCACCCGAACGTGCAGATCGATCTGAAGGAACGCCAAAGCAGCGAGACGATCAAGGCGGTGCTGACCGGCGCGGCGGAGATCGGCATCATTTCGGATGCGGTCGAGCATGGCGCGTTGCAAACGCTGCCCTTCGCCGTCGACAAACTGGTGCTGATCACGAGCCGTGACGACGCCCTCGCCACGCGTCGTCGCGCCACGCTGGCGGAAGTGTCGGATCGCGAATTCATCGGGCTGAGCGCGGACAGCGCATTGCAAGCGTATCTGGGCGAGCGCGCGCTGCTGGCCGGAGGGACGCTCAGTTTCCGTACCCACGTGCGAACTTTCGACGGCATCTGCCGCATGGTCGAGCAAGGCGCGGGAGTCGGCATCGTGCCGGCCACCGCGGCGAAGCGTTATCGCGGGCCGCTGGGCATCCGCACGATCGAGTTGACCGATAGCTGGGCGACGCGCCAGTTGCTGATCTGCATGCGCGACCTGAACGCGATGCCGCGGCCGGAAAAGGCATTGGTGCGGCATCTGGCGGGTATGTGAGCGGTGCGAACGCCGCGCACGGCCATAATATCAACCACATTTATTTGCCAGATCGGCTTCCGCGACCGCCGGCGAAGCGGATACGCTCGACGCATTCGACGTGAAGATCGCGAGCAGCGGCGCGACCGTGCGCGTGGATAAAGATACGACCATCGTCGCGGCGCTGGCGTCGATCGGCATCGAAATGGACACCTCGTGTGGCGAAAGCGTGCGCGGCACGGCATCGCATCCTCCCCAAGGTCAATAGAGCAAACTGCCGACGGCAAACCTGCTGCAGACGGTGGACAATGCGTCATCCCGGCTCCCGGCACGGAGTGTCCATGAAAGCGCAGCGCCCGCGTCCCCCGCCCATGCCCGGCGAGCATCCGCATGCCGAGTGGCGCGATCACACGTTGCCGTACGTTGTGGTGGCCGCGCTCATCGTGCTGACGGTCACGCTGATCGTCTGGCTCGCCGATCCGGCGCCGCCGAAAACGATCACCATGAGCGCGGGGCCGCACGACAGCTCATTTTTCGTCGCCGCCGAACAGTACAAGAACAGCACGTCGATCTCGCGCTCGTGCAAGGCGGCGTGGCCGACGGTCTCGATACATCGTCGCTGATGTCGCTCGGCAGCGTCTTCTATATTCCGGTGGTGGTGTTCTATCGCGGCACGGGCGTGACGCAGCTTTCGCAACTGGAAGGCAAACGGATCGCGGTGGGCCGCGAAGGCAGCGGCACGCGGCGGCTGGCGCTCAAACTGCTGGAGGCGAACGGCATCGAACCGGGCGGCGATACCGCGCTGGTGCCCACCGACGGCTTGCAGGCCGCCACCCAACTGGTGGCCGGCGACGTGGATGCAGCCATTCTGAACGGCGATTCCGCCACGCGTGCCCTGATGCTGCGCTTGCTCAAGGTGCCCGGCATCTCGGTGATGAATTTCGACGAAGCGAGCGCCTATACGCGTCTCTTTCCGTATCTGGATCAGATCGACCTGCCGGCCGGCGTCCTCGATTTGCGGCGCAGAATTCCGCCCGACACGGTGCGCCTGATCAGCCCGACCGTGGAACTCGTGGCGCGAACCAATCTGCATCCGGCCGTCTCCGACCTGCTGATCGAAGCCGCGCAGGAAGTGCACGGCATGCCGGGGCTGTTGCAGCGTGCGGGACAGTTCCCGAGTCCGATCGCGCACGAATATCAGATCAGCGAGGACGCGCAGCGTTACTACAAAACGGGGAAGAGTTTTTTATACCGCACGCTGCCGTTCTGGCTGGCGAGCATCGGCGACCGCACGCTTGTTCTGCTGCTGCCGATGGCGGTGCTGCTGTTTCCGGCGATGCGCCTGATTCCGGCACTTTATCGGTGGCGCATCCGCTCGCGCATCTATCGCTATTACGGGTCGCTGATCGCGATCGAACGCGGCTCGCTCGCCGAGTCGACCGACGAGGAGCGCAAGCAGCTCTTCACGGAACTGGACCAGATCGAGGAATCGTTGAATCGCCTGCGCATGCCGCTTGCGTATGCCGACGCGTTCTACGTGCTGCGCGAGCACGTCGGCTTCGTGCGCAGCCGGCTTGGTGCGGCGTCGCGGCAAGGCAGCCACCCCTAGGCGGGGTGGCGGTCTTTTTTTAGGCTTCGGGAGTGGCCGACGGGTTTGCCGGCGAAGTGGCGGATGCGGCGGATGCCGCGGCGGCCTCGTCGTCAGCCGACGCGTTTGTCGAACTGGCCTGCGGCTTGCTATCGGCGTCGTTCTGCGAGCCGGCCTGCGCGGCATCGGCAGGTGCATTCGCCGGTGCATTCGTCGCGCCGGCCGCCGCTTTCGGCGCGCTCCGGGCCGCGCGATGCGCCTGCAGACGCTGCGCGCCCGCGGCTTCCTGCGCCGTCACCTTGCCCGCCTCGGCGCCCGTCAGATCGACGCGCGCGGCGCCTTCGACGAGACTCTTCCAGTAGCGGCTGCCACGGCACCACGTCTTGATGGCGTCGCGCAACTCCGCTTCGCTCAGCGACAACTCCTTCGCATGAACGACGAGATCCTCGAAGACGCCGATCTTCAGCGGCAGCTTGGGCGCCGGATTCTTCGGGAAGGCATTCGGGAAGCGTTTCTGCAGTCTCCCGATCGACTTCACCACCGGGTCCACCGGCTTCGCGTCCACGGGCCTCGCCTGCGCCGCGGGATTGGCGGCGGCTTCGGGCGCGCCGCGGCGCGCCTGCGCCGGCTTGCGCGCAGGCCTCGCATCCGGCCTCATACCGGGTTTGGCAGCGGGCTTGGAACCAGGCCGGGCTCCCGACCTGGCGCCCTCGGACTTGGCTCCCGGCTTCGCGGCGGGCGCAGCTTCGGCGCGGGCCGCAGCCAGTTGCTTCTTCAGTTCAGCGAGTTGTTCGAAACCCATAGCGCACAATCAATCGAGAAAGACGAGATTGTAGCAGCGTGCGGCGACACGCTCATGACGACACGGCGGGGCGCGGGCGGGCAGCGCCGCGACGATTCCCCCGCGCGGCGTTTAAACTCGATGTTTTCCGTCCCCACGTGCCGTCTGCGCGCTTCATGGACCTCAGGCAAATCCAGTATTTCATCGCGCTGTTCGAGGACGGCTCGGTCACGCGGGCCGCGAAGCGCCTGAACATCGTGCAGCCCGCGCTCAGCATGCAGATCGCCAAACTCGAGGACGAACTGCATCAACAGCTCTTCGAACGCAACGCGCACGGCATGGCGCCGACGGCGGCCGGCCGGCTGATGTACCGGCTCTTTCTGCCGATCATGCGCGATCTCGCGCACGCCCGTCAGCAGCTCGTGCAACGCGACGAAGTGGTGACCGGCCATGTGTCGATCGGGCTCATCGCGTCGGTCACGGAGAGCGTGCTGGCCGACTCGCTATCGCGTTTTCACGCGCGTTATCCGCACGTGGAAGTGACGGTGGCCGACGGCTACAGCGCGACCTTCATCGACTGGGTTGCGGGCGGCCAGCTCGGCACGGCGGCCCAGCATGAAGACGTGCTGCTCGCGCCGCGCTTCGAAATCGACGTGTTGAGCACGATCGTGAAGCTGGTGGAAGCCACCCGTTTCGCGACGATCCTGCCGCGTATCGTCGTGCAGCGCGCGGTGCGCCAGGGCAGCTTGCGCGCGTATCCGATTCTCGCGCCGCGGATCGTGCGGCACATCGTCTGCGTGAGCCATCCGCGACGCCCGTTGAGCGCCGCGTCGGATGCGCGCCACGTGCCGTCTATATAAGCACGCCTCTGCGTGAACCGCTCCTCAATGGATCGGCATGCCGTCGGCCGGCAACGGCGCGCCGTCATACGCGTTGAGCCCAAACACGGAAACGCACAGGCCGGGCCGGCCCTCGTTGTTGCGCAACGAAAGCGCAAGCTGATGCCGCTCCGCGATCCGCGACACGATTGCAAGACCTAGCCCGCTACCCTCGCCCTGCGCGTCTTCGCCTCGATAGAAGCGGTCGAGAACACGCTCGAGTTCCGCCTCGGGTATTCCTGAGCCGCTATCCACGACATCGAGTCCCACGCGCGCTCCGAACGGCCGCCTCAGGATCACATCGACACGGCCGCCGCGTGGCGTATGCCGGATCGCATTGTTGATCAGGTTGCCTAACAGAACACTCATTCCGTGCGGATCGGCCAGCACGGTATAAGCATCGCCGACCGTGCGCGAGTTCTCGCATTCGAGCCCGAGATCGATCTCCTTCGCCTCGGCCAGCAACGAAAAGTCTCCCACCACCTGCTCGCCGATCCGGCGCAAGCTCACCGGCGTCATCGACATCACCCGATGCGCGTCCTCACGCGCGAGCGTCAATAACTGCTGTACGAGGTGAATCATCCGGTTCACGCGCTCCTCGACGCGCTCGAGCGTTTGCCCCTCGCCCTTTAACGAGCCGTCGCGCGAAGCCGCCTGCAATTGCAGCTTCAATGCGGCGAGCGGCGAGCGCAACTCGTGCGCGGCATCGGCAATGAACGTGCGCTGCGCCTGCGACGCGGTGTTCAAGCGCTGCAGCAGATCGTTGAGCGCGACCACCAGCGGCTTCATCTCCACCGGCACCGTGCCGTCGAGACGCAGCGGTTCGAGCGAATCGATCGAACGCGTCGACAGCGCGCGCGACAGCCCGCCGATCGGCGCAAGCCCACGCGCCACCACGAACAGCACCAGCACAATCGTCACCGGCACCAGCACGCCGAGCGGCCACAGCGTATGCAGCGCCAGTTGCAGCGCCAGATCCTCGCGCACGGAGACGGGTTGCGCCACCTGAATATAGCGGCCTGGCTGCTGCAGTCCGAACGTGCGCCAGTGATACTCGCCACGCTCCACCGTGCTGAAGCCCTCGGGCAGGCGCGAAAACAGCGGCGCCTGCATCGAGTGATAGATGAGCTTGCCGGTACGGTCCCAGATTTCGATGACGATTCGATCGTCGGACAGATCGCCAAGGTCGGGCTGGCGATGCTCGCCGTCGCCCGCGCCGGCCAGATTCGCCGGCAACGACAGCGCCACCGTGCGCAGTTCATAGTCGAACAGCTCGCTCGCTTCAAGCCGCGCCGTGTGAAAGATGCCGTAGCCGGCCACGCCCGAAGCCGCTGCCAGCCCAAAGATCAGCCAACCCAGCAGCCAGCGGCGGATCGACGTCATCAGCACCTCTTCAAACGGTAGCCCACGCCGCGCACGGTCACCACCTGCTCCGCGCCGATCTTGCGCCGCAGACTGTGCACGTGCACTTCGATCGTGTTGCTGCCTACTTCCTCGCCCCAGCCGTACAGCTTCTCTTCCAGTTCTGCCTTGGTGAACACGCGCGTAGGCTCTTCGATCAGCGCCTGCAGCAGCGCGAATTCACGCGGCACGAGCGGCACCGCTTCGCCGGCCCTCGTGACTTCGTGCGCCGCGGGGTCGAGCGTGAGCTCGCCGTGCGTATAGACGGGTTGCTTCTGGCCCGTGCGCCGCCGCAATAGCGCGCGCACGCGCGCGCCCAGCTCATCGAGGTCGAATGGTTTGATCAGGTAGTCGTCGGCGCCGGCATCGAGCCCGCGGATCCGTTCGTCCACCGCGTCGCGCGCGGTCAGGATGATCACCGGCGCGGCGCCGCCGTTCTTGCGGTAGGCGTTGAGCACATCGATACCGTCTTTCTTCGGCAAGCCGAGATCGAGCAGCACGAGGTCGTATACGCCGTTGCCCAGCGACAATTCCGCCGCGCGGCCGTCATTGGCCCAGTCGATCGCGTAACCTGCGCGGCGCATCGCGCCCAGCACCGTCTCCGCAATCATGTCGTCGTCTTCGACCAATAGCAGACGCATCTTCCCTCCTCTCCAGTTTGCCCGCATTGTCCGGCCCGCCAGCTTAACGTGTCCTTACGCTTTCCTTGGCGGGCACCTGGTTGGGGGCAGCCGGTTTCCTTTTAAGCGTTAGTTAAGCACATCATCAGCAGAATCGGCTCCTTGTTCCGCGGCATTCGCTCGCGGTTACCGCAACTTTTGCTCAGGAGCCGGATTTTGCCCGTTTTGAACGCCGCGGCAGCGGCCACCCCGGCGGCACGGTTGCGCGCCCTCGTGCCGCTCTGCGCGCTGCTGATAGGCGGCTGCACGTGGTATCACCGCGAGCCGCTCGCGCCGCAGGATACGTCCACCTCCGCCCGTTCGCTCGAGCGCATCAAGATCGATCCGTCGACCATGCCGCTGCCCGAGCTGGCCGCCCATCGCTTCGATCCCTCCGACGGACTCGACATCGACGAAGTTGCGATGCTGGCGGTGGCCAACAATCCCGACCTCAAGCTCGCTCGCGACGACCTCGGCATCGCGAGTGCCCAGGCCTACTCGGCAGGCTTATTGCCCGACCCGCAACTGAGCGTGTCGAGCGATTATCCCGGTGCGGCCGGCACCACGCGAGCCTTCAATTATGGCTTGAGCATCGACGTGATGGCGATCGTGCTGCGCAGCGCGAACAAGCAATCCGCCGACGCGACGGTCGTGAAGACCGATCTCGGCCTGCTGTGGCAAGAATGGCAGATCGTCGGAGAGGCGCGGCAACTGTTCATCAAGACGCGCTTCCAGCGGGACACGCTGCCGCTTCTGCAGCAGCAGCGCGACCTCGCGCGCACGCGCTACGAGCGTATGGCCGAAGCGCGCCGCGACGGCAACCTCACCGACGACACGCTGACCGCCGCGTTGACCTCGTATAGCGACGCGCGCAAGCAATACACCGACGCCGAACGCGCCGCGGAACAGACGCACCACGATCTGAACGCGCTGCTCGGCCTCTCGCCGGACGTGCAATTGCAACTCACCGGCAGTGAAGACACGACCGAACTCCCGGACACCACGCTCGACGCGGCGCTCGCCAAACTGGCGCGGCGCCGCCCGGATCTGATCGCGCTGCAAGCGGGCTATGAAGCGCAGGAACAGAAGTACCGCGCCGCGATTCTGAGCCAGTTTCCGAGCCTTTCGGTGGGCTTCGTGCGCGCGCGCGACACCTCGAACATCTACACCAGCGGTTTCCAGATCAACCTGAGCCTGCCGATCTTCAACCGCAATCAGGGCAATGTGGCGATCGAAAAAGCGACCCGTCAGCGCCTGCGCGACGAATACCAGATGCGTCTGAACCAGGCTCACGCGGACGTCGCCCATCTGCGCGCGGACAACGCGATCCTCACGCGGCAATTGCAGCAGACCGAAGCCGCGCTGCCCGATGCCGACCTCGACGCGCGGCATGCGACCGCGGCGTACGCGGAACACAATCTCGCGCTCGGCGCCTACACCGACGCGCAAAGCGCCTCGCTCGCCAAACGCATCGACGTCGCGACGCTGCGCGAATCGCTCGCCGAACAACGCGCCGGATTGCAGGCGCTGCTCGGCAGCGCGATTCCCGACGCCTTCACCACCGCACAGACCTTCACCGAAACTCATGCGAAATAGTCCATTTTCAACGCGGTGGCCGCGCATCGTCTTTTATGCGATCTTCGTTGCCTGCGCCACGCCCGTCAGCGCCGCCGACGCATCCGCAGCCGACGACGCCGCCGAGAAAACCGTCGTATCCGTGCAGACCGTACGCGTGCAACGCGCCACCATCGCGCAACCGGTGCGGGCATATGGTCTCGTCGCGGCGTCCGCGTCCAATCTCACCACGATCAATCTGCCGTACGTCGCGCGCATCGTGCAGATACGCGTGCAGTCCGGGCAAACGGTGACGCGCGGCACGCCCCTCTTCGTCGTGCGGGCCGACCCGGCCGCCGTGCTCGCCGCCACGCAGGCGAAAAGCGCGGTGACGCTAGCGCAAGGCGAACTGGCGCGCACGCAGTCGCTGTACGACAAAGGGCTTGCCACGCAGTCGCAACTCGCCACCGCCCGCAAGGCCGCCGAGGACGCGCGGCAAGCGCTCGCCGCACAGAACCAGACCGGCGTCGCGAGCGGCGACAAGATCATTACCGCGCCGCTCGACGGCGTGGTGCTGCAAATCTCGGCGGCTCAAGGCGATCAGGTTCAGCCTGGCGCCGCGATCCTGCAACTCGCCGGCGGCAGCGGCAAGGATGTCCGCGCCAATGTGATGCTCGGCGTCGAGCCGTCGGACGCCGCCGCGATCCACGCCGGCGACACCGTCACGCTGCACGGCCTGTCCACCTCGCTCGCGAAGGCCGCGGCGGACGGGCGCGTGGTGCTGGTCGGCGCATCGGTGGATCAGCAGAGCCAGCTCGTCGACGTCGGCGCCAATGTCCCGCTCGGACAGAGCGCGTTCATTCCGGGCACACGCGTGAGTGCCGATATCGCGACTCGCGGCGGCATCCACTGGATCGTGCCGCGCTCGTCGGTGCTGAAGGACGACGCAGGCGCCTATATCTTCCAGATCACGCCGCAAAACAAGGCGCGCCGCGTGGCCGTGGTCACCCAGGTCGAGAACGGCGACCGGTACGGCGTGGACGGACCGATCGACGGCGCGCAAGCGCTCGTGGTCAGCGGCAACTATGAATTGAAGGACGGCATGGCGGTGCAGACAGGCGGAGGCGCGCCGCGATGAATTTCGGTCAATGGATGCAGAAGCACCGCCGTTCGCTGCTGTTCGTGATCGCGTTGCTGGCGATCGCGGGCGCACTGACCGCGTTCCGTCTGCCGATCTCGCTGTTTCCCAACGTCGCGTTTCCACGCGCCGTGGTGTCGCTCGACGCGGGCGACCGCCCCGCCGAACAGATGGCCACGCTCGTCACGATGCCGGTTGAAGAGGCGCTGCGCCGAGTGCCGAACGTGCGCGACGTCGAATCGAAAACGAGCCGCGGCGCAGCGGAAATCTCGATCAACTTCGACTGGGGCACCGACATGGCGCAGGCTGCCTTGCAGGCGCAGTCGGCCATCAGCGAGATTCTCGCGACGCTGCCGCAAGGCACCTCGATGCAGGTCCGGCGCATGGACCCGACGGTGTTTCCGGTGCTCGCGTACAGCCTCACGTCGCAGCGGCAGTCGCTCTCGGCGCTGCACGATCTCGCGCAATTCCAGATGCGGCCCATGCTCTCTTCGGTGGAAGGCGTGGCGCGCGTCGATGTGACGGGCGGCGCGCAAGACGAGTTCGAAGTCGCGATCGATCCAGCGCGTCTAGCCGCGTACAAGATCTCGCTCGCGGATGTCTCGAAGGCGATCGGCGCGAGCAACGTGCTAATGGCGACCGGCCGTATCGAGGATCACTACAAGCTGTATCTCGTGATCGCCAACACGACCGTCACGCAACTCGATGAACTGCGCAACGTCGTGGTGTCGGCCAACGGCGCGACACAAATTCGCCTCGGCGACATCGCCAGAGTTCAGCAAGGCGTGGTGCCGCAATGGATGCGCGTCACCGCCGACGGCCAGGATGCGGTGCTGCTCAACGTCTATCAGCAGCCGGGCGCGAACAGCGTGGCGATGGCCAGGGCGATCCGCGCGAAGCTCGCCGACTTCAAGCATCAGATGCCGGCGGGCGTGCATCTGTCGAACTGGTACGACCAGAGCGAACTGGTCATCGCATCGGCCACCAGCGTGCGCGACGCGATCATGATCGGCGTGGTGCTGGCGGCGTTGACGCTATTCGTCTTCCTGCGCAACTGGAAGATCACCGCGATCGCCGTCGCGCTGGTGCCGGTGGTGATGGCCGCGACGATTCTGTTGCTCGACGTGTTCGGTATGGGTTTCAACATCATGACGCTCGGCGGCATGGCCGCCGCGGTCGGCCTCGTGATCGACGACGCGATCGTGATGATCGAGCACATCGCACGGCGCATGCGCGAAGGTGGAGCACACAATTTTCACGGCCGCGTGATGGCGGCGGCGCTCGAATTCACGCGGCCGCTGGCCGGTTCGTCGGCAGCCACGTTGATCATCTTTGTGCCGCTCGCGTTTCTCTCCGGCGTGACGGGCGCGTTCTTCAAGGCACTCTCGGTGACGATGGCGAGCGCCCTCTTCATTTCGTTTCTCGTTACGTGGCTTGCCGTGCCGATTCTGTGCGACCGCTGGCTCAAGCCGAAAGACGCAGAGGAACACAAGGAAACCCGCTTCGCTTCGTGGATGAACCGGCGCTACGCGTTTCTGATCGAGCGCGTTACGGCGCGGCCGGTTCTCGTGCTGCTCGGCCTGCTGCCGCTGATCGTGGTGGCCGCGTTCGCGTTCACGCGCGTAGGCAGCGGCTTCATGCCGAGCATGGACGAAGGTGGTTTCGTGCTCGACTATCACACGGAACCGGGTACATCGGTGACGGAAACCGACCGGCTGATGAAGCGGATCGAGAGCATCATCCGCGCGAATCCGAATGTCGCGACCTATTCGCGCCGCACCGGCGCCGGTCTCGGCGGCGACCTGAACGAGCCCAACAAGGGCGACTTTTTCGTGCGCCTGAAGTCGGGAAATCGCGAGCCGATCGACACGGTAATGGAAGAAATCCGCTCGAAGGTGGAATCGCAAGTGCCCGGCGTGAGCATCGAACTCGCGCAATTGATGGAGGACCTGATCGGCGACCTGACGGCGGTGCCGCAACCGGTGCAGATCAAGATTTATTCCGACGACCAGAACACGCTCGACACTACCGCGCGCAAGGTGGCCGCGCGGATCGGCAAGATTCAGGGCGTGGTGGATGTGAACGACGGCATCAACCCGGCGGGCGACGCGCTCGAGTTGCATATCCGGCCGGAAGCGGCGGCCGCCGAAGGCATGGACCCGCAGTCGATTGCTCAAGCCGTGTCGGACATGGTGGAAGGCAACGTCGCGACGCAATTCCAGAGCGGGCCGAAAACGGTCGGCGTGCGCGTGCGTGTGGCTAACGCCATGAAGCTGACCGATACGCAACTGGGCCAGTTGCAGATCCGCGCGCCGGACGGTCATCTGTTTGCGCTCAACCGCGTCGCCGACCAGGTAACGGTAACCGGCCAGCCTGAAATCAGCCGCGACAACCTCAAACGGATGGTGGCGGTGACCGCGCGTATCGACGGCCGCGACCTGGGCTCGACGATCGCCGACGTACAGAAGGCGCTAAGCGACAGGAGCCTCTTGCCGAACGGGGTCTATTACGAATTGGGCGGCTTGTATCAGCAACAGCAGATCGCCTTCAAGGGTTTGTTGAGCGTATTCGGCGCGGCGATCGCGTTGGTGTTCGGGTTGCTGCTGTTTCTGTACGAGCGCTTTCGCGTCGCGCTGGCGGTCATGGCGATGCCGTTGCTCGCGGCGGGCGCGGTGTTCATCGGTTTATGGATCACCGGCATCGAACTGAACATCTCCGCGATGATGGGGATGACGATGATCATCGGGATCGTGACCGAAGTGGCGATTTTTTATGTATCGGAATTGCAGGGGCTGGTTCTGGACGACGAGCGGCCATTCGGGGAAGCGTTGATTGCTGCGGGCCGCAATCGCCTGCGTCCCATTGCGATGACGACGATCGCGGCGATTCTCGCGCTGTTGCCGTTGGCGTTCGCCCTTGGGCAAGGGTCGGCGATGCAGCAGCCGCTGGCTATTGCGATTATTTCCGGGCTGATCGTTCAGTTGCCGCTGGTGTTGTTGCTGCTGCCTGTGTTGTTGAAGTTGTTGATGAGGAAGCAGGCGATTTGATGGTCGGTGTTTTTGGCCTGCTCGGCGGTTTATGTTTGTGTGCCGTAACACGGGACATACCCCGCCGAGCAGGCAAAAAAAGACACCTACTCCCTCAGCACGTCACCAAATCCGCCGACCCTGACCCCCAGCCCCCGAATCGCGGCGGCCACCTTCGGCGACAAAAGCGCCTGCAACTCGTCCGCGTGCCGATAGTCGCGCATGCCATGACTCAAAGCGCGATCGCCGGCGAGGGCGGGATGGCAATAGATCTCCCCAACGCCCTGCGGCAAACCGGCAAGCGCGGCAAGCCACGCGGCCTCGTCCATGCGCCCACTCCCCGCAATCCCGACCACATAATCGTTGTGGACGACTCCGGCGCGATCCAACCGGGCCCGCACCCTTGCGATCCATGGCTTCAGCCAAAACGGAGCGCCAGCCTCGAACGGCAGGCGCATCGCTTTCATCCCATACTCCCGGCCGATCTCCAGAATCAACCCGAGCACCGTCGGATGCAGATGAAAATGCTTGTGCGTGTTGACGTGATCGAGCGTCAAACCGGTGTCCGCAAAAGCCTCGAACTGCGCGCGAATCTCCCGCGCCAGTTGCTTGCGCACATGCGGTAAAAAGAAAAACCGTATCCCGTCTCGCACCATGTTGTCGTCGAAGCGGCCGTGCTCGTCGAGAAGCGCCGCAATGCCGGCACGCGGCGTCACGGCGTCGCCGTCCGCCAGTACCAGATGCAGGCCGACCCGCAGTTGCGGCAACGCGCGGGCGCGCGCCACCGCGTCGCTTGCGGCGGGTGCGCCGATCATCAGGCTCGCGGCCGTCAGCACGCCGTCGCGATGGGCTCGCTCGACCGCCTGGTTCACCCGGGCATGCAAGCCGAAATCGTCGGCGGTCACGATCAGCCCGCCCGGCTTAGCCGCCATCCGAAGTCTCCATCACGTCCATCACGTTCAACCGCCCCCTGTGTGCCGCCGACACGGATGCCTCGACGGGTACGCGCGCGCCGCGCCACATCACGTGCGAACCGAACGCGCCGGTGAGCCACTGCAAAGCCAGCAACATATCGCGCAACGGCACGAGCGGCAAGTCGCGCCAGAAAGTGCGCTCGTGATGCGCTGCGCGTAGATGCAGCAACAGGCGCGCCGCGATTCCGAGCACCGTGCTCGCCGCGCCTGCCAGCGCCGCCCACCCATGTGCGCCGTCTAACGGGCCCGCCGCCAGGCTGCCGGTGAGCCACGCGCCGGCGACGAGCCAGGGCGTCGGGAACGTGATGAACAGGAACGCGAAGCCGAGCGGGTTCACCGAGCGGATCGTGCGCAGCCAGCGCGTTTCGCGCTGCCACAACGCGGGAAACGTCGGCTCGATGACATCGGTGGACACCATCACGCGTGAGAGCACCGTACGCAGTCCCAACGCGCGCACATGTTCAGCGAGCCAATAATCGTCCGCGAGACAGTTTTTCAGCGCCTCGAAACCGCCGATACGCTCGAGCGTCGCGCGCCGCAGGGCCAGCGTCGCGCCGAAACCGAAGCGGCGCGAACCTGCCGCATGCGCGACGCGCACCGAGGGCGCGAACCACTCGTTGATGAAGAGCGCGCCCACACGCGGCCAGAAACCGCCGATGCCCCGCGCCACGTAAAGACAGGTGACTACCCCCACGCGCGGATTCGCGAGCGGCGCGGCCACTGTGTCGAGATAATCAGCGTCGACGGCAATGTCGCTATCGGCGATCACGATCACATCATGGCGCGCGTGCTCCGCCATGTTGATCAGATTGCTGACCTTGAGATTGCTGCCGTGCACGCGCGTATCGATCGCCAACTCGATGTCGTGCATCGGATAAGCAGCCTGCAAACGGCGCACCACGGCGATCGCGGGATCGTCGGGCGAAGATACGCCGAGCACCAGTTGAAAATGCGCGTGGCGCTGCTCACAGAAGGTCTGAAGATTTTCGTAGAGACGTGGCTCGGCGCCGCACAACGGTTTCAATACGCTGACGCCGGCATTCACGAACGAATGGGGGAAACGCGAGACCTCGAAGGCATTGCTGTCCGTATCATCGTCATTACCGCGGCGCACGGCCCTGCATCGCCGCGTTGCGTGGAACGGCATCGCCAGGGCCGCCACCATCGCGTAGAGCGACGCGCCCGCGCAGCCGGCGAGCAGGACCCATTGGCATGCCGTCAATGCGTGCGCCGCCATTGCCCGATTCCGTCAGTGCCCGGCCAGCAAGAACGGCCTGCCGGTCAAACGCAGATGAAGAACGACAAGCCAGCGCCGTGGACAATTCGCCGCGACTGCGACGGGCCACGCGGCCCGGCTGCCAACCGTGGCATGTCGGCTCTGAATGGCGAGTTCGAATGCGGCATGCGCGAACCGGCGCGTCACGATCACGCCGCTAACGATCAACGTGATCGCGAGCAGCCGGAACGTTGTGGAACAGAAAGCCTGCTGGGAAACCGGCAATAGCAGCAGCGCCAGCCACGCCATCACCTCGGCGCCCATGGCCGTGAGCGAGGCCACCATCAGATGGGCCCGCAGCATGTCGACGGTGACTGACTTCATGGCTCGGTCTCGTGCCTGAGGAGATGCACAACGCCATTCATCGGCGCGATTCGTCGGTGAAAAAGAGCCGGCCGTGCATTCCATCGATGTGCTTACGATTGGGTTTCGATGATCTGACAACACGGCGTGGCCTCGCGCACTATCGTGACCGTGGAGCCGTGCATGTTGAGCCGCGATAGTATCGATTCAAGCTGAAGGAAATCTTAAGGAAGAAGGCGTATAAAGCGGGTAGAGAGCAGGATGCTTTAACTTCGCGAGTACAGCATTGTCTTTGTCCGAAAGCTGTCACCACCACATACAACGATGAAACGGAATTACTGAGCCATGCGTGTACTCCTCGTAGAAGACGACGACCTGATCGGCTACGGTGTCGAAGCGGGACTTCGTCATGCCGGGTTCACCGTCGACTGGGCGTGCGACGGCCATAAGGCCGGTCTCGCGCTCGACACCACCGTCTATGAGCTGGTGGTACTCGATCTCGGTTTGCCCAGAGTGTCGGGCATGGAACTGCTGAAGCGGCTACGTGATGCGGGCAAGAACGTACCTGTCCTGGTGCTGACCGCGAGAGGCACGGTGGCCGATCGTGTCGACGGCCTCGAAGCAGGCGCTGACGATTACCTCGGCAAGCCCTTTGATCTGACGGAACTGATCGCACGTTGCCGCGCCCTGTTGCGCCGCGCACAAGGCCGCAGCGTCGAAGTGATCCGCTATCAGGATCTGACGGTCAATCCGGTGACGCAAAGCGCCGAACTCGGCAATTCGCGCGTGCCCCTTACTTCACGTGAATGGGCGATCCTGATGCAGTTGCTGACCAATCAGGGCATCCCCCAGTCGCGCTCGCGCCTCGAAGAAAGTTTGTATGGGTGGCAGGAAGAAATCGAAAGCAATGCGATCGAAGTGCACGTGTCCAATCTGCGCAAAAAACTCGGCGCCAGGTTGATCAGAACCGTGCGCAATATCGGCTACGTGATGGAGAAAGAGTAATGGCTGCGTCGATCCGCCGGCGCCTGATGCTGCTGGTGCTCGCCAGCATCGTGCTGGTTTGGGGCATCGCACTGATGTCGAGCTATCGTCAGGCCACGCGCGAAGTCGGCGAATGGGAAGAGGCCCGCCTCGCGGAACTCGCGCAAATCCTCGCGTTGCTCGACGAGCGCAATCTGATCACGCTCGCCAATGCGCGCATCGACGTGCGCGAGGAAGAAAGAGGCGGCGAACCCGGCGCCAATGACAGCGACGACGACGACACCCTACCGCGCGACGCGCTCTTCCAGGTTCGCGGCCCGAACGGCGCGGTGCTGGCAGGCAGCCCGCAATTGCACGCGCTCAGCGCGTGGGATCTGCCTGTGCCGTCCACGAGCGGCGCTCGAACCATCACGCTCGGCGGCCAGATGTACCACTCGTTCACGTTACGTGACACCGCGCTCGGCCACTCCGTACGCGTATTCGAACCGGCCAATACGCGCAGCGATCTCGTGAGCGGCGTCGCGAGCCGCATCGCCCGCCCCACGCTGATCGCGCTGCCGGTGCTGGCGCTGCTGGTGTGGTTCAGCATCGGCTGGAGTCTCGCGCCGCTCAAGGTCCTCTCGAGCGCGATCCGTTCGCGCGACGTCAACCGGCTGGAGCCGGTCGACATCGGCCGCGCGCCGACCGAAGTGCGGCCGCTCGTCGATGCAATCAATTTGCTGCTATCGCGTTTGCTGCATTCGTTGGAGCGTGAGCGCGCATTTACCGCGGACGCCGCCCATGAACTGAAAACGCCGCTCGCCGCAATCAAGGTGCAGGCGCAAGTCGCGCTGGCCGAGACGGACACCGGGTTGCAACGGCTCGCGATGGAACGCGTGGTGCAAGGCGTCGATCGCAGCGCGCGGCTCGCGGAGCAGTTGCTGCTGCTCGCGCGTCTGGACCTGCACGAAAAAATATCGACGGCGGCGCTCAGGCCGGCGGCAGTAGCGAAAGACGCGCTGCTTGCCAACGCACGCAACGCGGAGCAGAAAAACATCAGCGTCACGCTCACCGGCGACCTGCTCGCCGAGATCCATGCGGAGCCGGTATTGATCGGCATCCTCCTGGACAATCTGCTCGATAACGCGATCAAGTACGGGCGCGCCGGCGGCAGCATTGAAGTGGCGGTGCGGCATGTCGCGGATCGCGTGCAAGTCACCGTGCGCGACGACGGTCACGGCGTCGCGCACGGTGACCTCGCTCGTCTGACGAGCCGGTTTTTTCGCGCGAGCGGCAATCAGGCTACCGGCAGCGGCCTCGGCCTCTCGATCGTCGCGCGTATCGCGGAACATTTCGGCGCGAGCCTGCAACTGGGAACGGGCATCGGCGAACGCGGTCTCGCAGTCGAGGTGTCGTTTCCCGCTTATGCGCCAGCGAACTGAGGGGGTTCGGCGCCGGCCAGCCTCGCCTGCCGCGCGTTAATCCGCCAGTTCCGCGCGCCCTGCCCGTTCAGAACGCCTGGGCAGGCGATTGATCGACTCGGCGAACTGCCACGCTATGAGTCCAGGCACGAAGATCAGCAAGTCACGAATACGCCTCGCGCCGGCCAGCGCAAGGCAGGTGGACGGATCGAGGCCCAGCGCCCCGCCGATCAGAATGAAGCCGCCCTCCTGCACGCCGAGACCGCCCGGCACGAAGAAAGCCGCGCTGCTGATTGCCTGGATCAGCGACTCGATCACCACCGCCTCGACGAACGTGACCTGCACGCCGAGAAAGTACAGCGCGAGCCAGATTTCCAGCGACGTCAGGACGCACTGCAGCGGTTGCCAGAAGAACAGATACCGCAGCACCACGCCGCGCCGGCGCCAGATCAGCTTGATCGCCTGGTCGATTTGCGCCGACTGGCCGACGAGCGCGGCGAGCTTGCCGCTCGTCATGCGATTGAGCACGCGCGTGATGCGCTCGAACGGGCTCGCGTGCTGCACGAGCGCGAATAGCACCAGCAGCGGCGCGAGCACTACCACGCCCCACGCCAGTTGCCCGGCGAGCCGCAGCGTGCCGGAGTGCGCATGCGCGAACAGAAAGCCGATGCCAACCATCGTGAACAGCAACTGGCTGATCACCGTCAATTGCATATCGACGATGATGCTGCCCACCGCCGTGGACGGCCTGACACCCCAGCGCTTAAGCATGCGGAACGACACCACTTCGCCGCCGATGCGCGCCACCGGCAGCATGCTGTTCACCGATTCGCGCACCCACACCAGATGCAGCATGCCGGCGATGCCCGGCCGGTTGGCGCCGCGAATCAGCGAGCGCCAGTCGCAGGCATTCGCGAGCATCGGCAGCACGTGCGCGAGCGCCGCCAACAGAAGCCCTGCGCCGGCCACGCGCAACGCGCCGAGCACGGCGCCGGGGTTGTCCTGCCAGACGAGCCACAGCGACACCAGCAAGCCGGCTAGCGCGGCCATGCGGCCAAGATGCTTCAACACGCGGCCACCTCATGTGCGTGCTTCATTCCCCTTGCCTCGCCGCCGCCACTTTCCTCGACATACTCGTGCATCATTGCGGACCCAACCTGCCGTTCGTCCATCATTCGTCCTGCGCGGACAGCAGGCCGTCGCCGTCCACCTTGAAGCTGACACCGCGCCAGATGACGCGCGACGACCCGAAGCTCGCCACGAAAATCCCAAACGATACGATATCCCATAACGGCAACAGCCATAGATCACGATGCGCCTGCTGCAACGCGCGGTCGGACAGCAGTTTCAACCCGAGCCGCGCGCACATCGCGGCCATCGCGAGCGGCCACGCCCACGAAGCGCCATCTGAGAACACGACGGTGAGCAGCGCGAAAGCAAACGGATGAATCAGCGCGGAGCCGAGGTGGCCGAGCGGATCGATACGACGAATCGTGCGGCTCCAGCGCAGTTCGTGCGCGATCAGTTGCGTCGCGCTCGATTCCACGCAGGCATGCGCGATCGTGAACGGCGGAATCACCACCTTCTCGCCGATCATGCGCACCGCCTCGCCGATTGCGTGATCTTCGGCCAGATGCCGCACGAACGGCGTGAAGCCGCCGATTTTCTCGAGCGTGTCGCGCCGCATCGCGATCGTCTGCCCGAAACACGGACGCGCGAGACCGAGCGCAAGGCCGGTCACCACGCCGGGCAGGAACTGGTAGTTGGTGGCCTTGGCCGACAGACGCGGCCAGAAACCCGGATCGGGCTGTCCACGGTACACGCAGGTGACGAGCCCCACGCCGGGCTTCTGCAATTCGCCGATCACATGGCGCAGATAATCGGGCCCGACGCTCACGTCGCTGTCGGCGAATACCAGCACGTCATGCCGCGCTTGCGGCAGCATGTTCAGAATGTTGCTGATCTTGCGGTTCGGGCCGTAGAGACGCGCGTCGGCGACCACGGTAATGTCCGCCTCGGGATAAAGCCGCCGCAGATCGTCGACGGTTTGCAACGCGGGGTCCGCGCAATCGTGCACACCGAACAGGAATTGCACCGGCCCCGGATAATTCTGCTGACAAAAGCTCGACAGATTGGCGAGCAGCGCCCACTCGTCGCCATGCAGCGGTTTGACGATCGTGAGCGGCGGAAAACTGGTCGGCTCGGACACCGCTCGCGCGAAGAACCGCCCGATCAGCGCGCCGGCCAGCACGGTATAGCCGATGCCGAACGCGGCACTCGCCGCGCACGCATAGGTTAGCGTGACAGCGAGCCAATGCGCGGCGCTCACGCTTGATGCGCGCGCAGGAAGCGGAAAAACTCGACACCTTCACGCAGGCGCCGTTTCATCATGTCCCAGCTTGTCAGCATTTCGCGCAGGATTTCCCAGATCTTCGACGGACGGAAATAGAAGCGCTTATAGAAGTTCTCGAGCTGATGGTAGATCTCGTCACGCGACAGGTGCGGATAGCCGATCGCCGCGAGTTGCACGCCTTCCTTGCTGACGAGATTGATGACCTTGTTCTCCTCGAGCCAGCCGTTCTCCACTGCCTGGTTGTAGAGCGTCGTGCCCGGATACGGCGCGGCGAGCGACACCTGGATCGTGTGCGGATTGATTTCTTTCGCGTACGCGATGGTCTTCTGGATCGTGTCCTGCGTTTCGCCGGGCAAGCCGAGAATGAACGTGCCGTGAATCTTGATGCCGAGCTTGCGGCAATCGTCGCTGAAGCGGCGCGCGATGTCGGTGCGCAAACCCTTCTTGATGTTCAGCAGGATCTGGTCGTCGCCGGATTCGTAGCCCACCAGCAAGAGGCGCAGGCCGTTTTCCTTCATGATCTTCAGCGTCGCGTACGGCACGTTCGCCTTCGCGTTGCACGACCACGTCACGCCTAATTTTCCGAGGCCGCGGGCGATTTCCTCGACGCGCGGCTTGAAGTCGGTGAAGGTGTCGTCGTCGAACATGATCTCCTTGACTTCAGGCATGTTGTCGCGAATCCACTTCACTTCTTCCAGCACGTTCTCGACCGAGCGCGTGCGGTAGCGATGCCCGCCCACCGTTTGCGGCCACAGGCAGAAGGTGCACTTCGAGCGGCAACCGCGGCCCGTATAGATCGACACGTACGGATGTTTCAGATAGCCGATGAAGTAGTTGTCGATCTTCAGATCGCGCTTATAAACAGGCGCGACGAACGGCAGCTCGTCCATGTTCTCGAGGATCGGGCGCGCTTCGTTGTGCTCGATCGAGCCGTCGGCCGCGCGATAGCTGAGACCTTTGACTTGTGCGAACGGCTTGCCTTCGGCCACTTCCTGGCAGGTGAAGTCGAACTCTTCGCGGCAGACGAAATCGATTGCGTCGCTCGCGGTCAGCGAGTTGTGCGGATCGACCGCGACCTTCGCGCCGACCATGCCGATCAGCAGCGACGGCTTGCGCTTTTTCAGGTCTTCGGCAAAGAGCGCATCGGTGGGGAAGGATGGCGTGCTGGTGTGAATGATCACCAGATCGTATTGCTGCGCAATGTCGAGCGATGCTTCGACGGACAGGCCGTCGGCGGGGGCGTCGAGCACACGGCTATCGGGCACGAGCGCGGCGGGCTGCGCGAGCCACGTCGGATACCAGAACGAACGCACTTCACGCTTGGCCTGATAGCGCGAACCCGCGCCACCATCGAAGCCGTCGTACGACGGCGCCTGCAAGAAGAGGGTTTTCATGAATGCTCCAGCAAGCTTGATCGGCGCTTTCAGTTTTCTGTCGGAAAACTATCGGAACCATGGCCCGCACGGTCGCGGGCGGGTTGCGGGGAAACGCGCAGATGGTACGGAGCAAAGCTGAAGGAAATCTTAAGCACAGGGCTCCGCTCGGCTCGCGAGCGAGGCTGTTTTGAATGTCGATTGCCGGGCTTTTGGATGAAGCGTTTTTTTGCGTATAGGATCGGCGCAGGCGGCCCGATGCGCATGCCGCGCGACCTCACCGGGCAATATGCGTTGCCCAGTCGAGCCAGCCAAGATTGAGCGCGGCGTTCACCAGGACGCCGAGCGCGGACGCGATGGCCGCGATCATGGTCCAGAACGCCGAGCGGCGCGCCGCGAGCGCCGACGTATGCGCGGCCGCGGCCGCATCGCGCGACGCACTTGCCGCGGCTTGCGCGACGTGCGACGACGACTCCATCTGCGCGAGCGATTTCAATGCGAAGCCGCGCTCTTCCTCGCGTTTCGCCGTTCTGGCTTCGAGGTCCTTTTCGAACAGGTAGCGATGGCAGAACGGCGTGAGCGGATGATTGGGATTCTGCCCGGCAAAGAACCTCGCGTAGGGTTCGCCGCCGTTGTCGGTGATGTCCTTATATGCGGTTTCCTTGTCCACGCAGACCTCGGCCACGGATAACGAAATTTGCGTTTCGCGCCATGAATGTAAACGCGTTGCCTTTTTCCCCCTGTTTCCCCCCCGCTGTACGAAAACCGCCGGCTCGCCCGCCTGAGCGGGCGAACCGGCCGTCACGGTCATACCGGCTTGATATCCGCCGCCTGCTTGCCCTTCGGTCCTTGCTTGATTTCGAAGCTGACCTTCTGGTTTTCCTGCAGCGACTTGAAACCCTCGCTGCGGATTTCGGAGAAATGGGCAAACAGGTCTTCGCCACCATCATCGGGTGTGATAAAGCCAAAGCCCTTCGCGTCGTTGAACCACTTCACTGTACCGGTTGGCATGTCGATTCCTCTGTGCATCTGGGTTGATGGGGCTGCATTTGCCGTCTTTCGTCCGCTGAATTAGACCAGCGCTTCGTGCACTGGCGCCGCAGTGCTTTCAGCATAGTCGATGGCGGCGGACATCCCCCGGCTCATGCTACTGCGGCTTGACTCTACGCCTCTTTGCGCGACGCCGCTGTGACTGCATCCATGACACCTCGCCGTGTCCTCCGCTATGACTTTTCCGCCGCCGCGACTACTCGCGCCGCAAGACGCGTGCCGCGCACCACCCGTGGGCATCCGCCGGTGCGATTTCACGCAATCAGATAAGATAATCGGTATCGGCAGTCCATCCCTGGTCGCGCAGGTTCATCCGATCGCCCCCACGGTCGCGCGGCCGATCGCTTTTCCACATACAGGAACCCAGCATGGCCATTTCGAGCTATACCGATACCCGACTTCTGATCAACGGCGAATGGTGCGACGCCGCCAGCGGCAAGACACTCGAGGTCGTCAACCCCGCCACCGGCCAGCCCATCGGCAAGGTGGCGCATGCCGGCATCGCCGATCTGGACCGGGC